>Ga0302266_10000067_pt1 | contig 97589 bp, 73 predicted proteins | sample III_Bog_E1_2_FD_194559 | JGI IMG/M metagenome (GOLD analysis project Ga0302266, IMG submission 194559) | Peat permafrost microbial communities from Stordalen Mire near Abisko, Sweden - III_Bog_E1_2 | ecosystem: Environmental > Terrestrial > Soil > Wetlands > Peat | place: Sweden: Abisko...
AGCGATCGCATCGACCTCATACGATCATGCTGTTCATCGAGTGGCATAGTGAGCGCAGTTGCCAGAGCTTCACTGCTGGCCTCGAGATCGTATGGGTTCACGATCAGGGCCTCAGTCAATTCCCTTGCTGCACCTGTGAATTCGCTGAGGACGAGGACCCCCTTGAAATCCGTGCGTGCAGCAACGAATTCCTTGGCGACAAGGTTCATCCCATCATCGAGACTGCTGACGTAACATAAGTTCGCAGCCCGATAAAAACGAAAAACCTCCGGCGGCTCATGATGGGAGCGTAACAGAATGATGGGCTGATACCCCTCCTGGCCGAATCGCTGGTTAATCCGGGTGGCAAGGCTTTCAACTGCATTATTGAGTTCCTGGTACCGGTCTATCTTGGTTCGGGTCGGGGCAGCGAGTTGTGCGAAGCTGAATCTCCCACGAAATTCGGGATACCGCTCCAGCAGGCGCTCCACAGCGAGCAATCTCTCTTCCACGCCTTTGGTGTAATCCAGACGATCCACGCCCACACCAAGAAGCGCGTTTGGCTGAAGTCCCCAATCGCGCCACACTTGCGCACGGCACTCTTCGGGACTCGGCGCTGTCTCCACCCAGTGATTCGGCCATTCGATGGAAATTGGATAGGGACGAACCAGGGTTCGGCGCCCTTGCATCACGACCGCATTGTTCTCCCGATCGATGCGGGTTTCAAGGTACCGATCTACGGAATCCAGAAAGTTGTTGCAATGAAGTTGGGTATGGAAGCCGAGAATGCTACTGCCCAGTAAGCCCTGCAGGATTTCATTACGCCATGGGCAGATTCCCATACGCTCGGCATTGGGCCAGGGAATATGCCAGAAGACAATAACCATTGCCGAGGGAAGACGCTTGCGGATCATAGCTGGCGCTAAAGCGAAGTGATAATCCTGAACGAGGATGATGGGATCTTCCGAGTCCACTTCATTGCAGACCGCATCAGCGAACTTCTGGTTCACCGCGCGATACTGCCGCCAATCCTCGGCGCGGAATACAGGCCGCGCATGAGCGATATGGCATAGAGGCCAAAGACCCTCGTTCGAGAACCCGTAATAATATCCCTTTTGCTCTTCTTCGGAGAGCCATACGCGCCGTATATGATACGACTCTTCGCCCGGCGGAACGCTTACATGTTGGTTTTCATCTACTGTTTCGCGATCGGCATTGCCGCTTCCATGGGCGACCCACACTCCCGAACAGGCACGCATCACCGGTTCCAACGCCGTGACCAGCCCGCTGGCAGGATGCACGACTTCGATCCTGCCATCCGTCCCGCGTTGATGGATGTAGGGTTCACGGTTTGCGAGGATGACGACCTTTTCGCCCTGCAGGTGCCGGTTGAGAGTCTGCTTCAGCCGTGTCGCAGTCCACTGTCCGGGAGCATCTTCCTGCTCGCTGGACATTCGCCCGAGCAACTCACGCATATCGCTGAGGATCGGCTGGAACTCCCGGCTCTGTTTTCCACCGCCCCGCAGGAGCCTTCTCAGTTCAAGACTCCAGTCAGAGCGCGCCCGTTTGACCGCCAGGAGCGGAACGCCGAATGCCGCGACTGCGAGGATTCCGAAGATCACAATCAGAAATGTCCTCGCTCTGTTCTCTCGCCGATCGATATAGGTCAGATCCTGAACCAGAACAGCAAATCCAAGCTCTTGTCCCTGCCCAAGGATTGGCATTGCACTCACTTGAACCCGGCCCGTAGGCAGCGTCGCAACCGTATTCCATTCATGGAACTGTGGCTCCGCATTCCCTGGGGAAGCGTCCCGGTTGCGAACCCGGGGCCCGACTTCGAGGCAATTGAACTCCGGCGGAAAGGCAGGAGTTGCCGATCTTGTCTTGAAGTCGGCATCACAGGCAGTCACAGCCATAATGCGCTCGTCGCGCGCAATCGCTAATAACCGGCTGTCAAGATCATTGGGCGAGGACCAAGCCTGCGCCAGCGACTGCTCGGCGCTGATGAGTACAACACGGCCGCGCGAACTGACGTCCCGCTCAAACCATTCCCGAACGGTGGTCTCCACCACACCAGAAGCCGCCCACGTCAGAAGTGCCAGGCCGACCAGCAGAGCTAAGATCAACTGTGCTATTCGCGGCATACTCACATTTAAGCACGCTGATGGACATAATCGGGAGCCAATAGCGCGGGACACAGAGAGCTGGGGCCGAATGATGGCCGGAAGCACTCTGCAGTGTGGATAATACTAGCTGTGAGCATCTGTTCAGAGCCTCTGAACTGAAGGGTCGTGAAGAATGGCCACGGCATCCGGCAACCCCGTCGCGACGCAGACATCTCTGCAGCATTGGTTGAGAATCAACCCCAAGCAAAAGCCGCAAGTCTACGCGCAGATAACTGCGACGGCTGAGATGTCCAACATCAGGTATTGGTTGGAGATTTTGCTTTCGGCGGGCATTGCTGCGTTCGGCCTTGTTTTGGACAGTCCTGCAGTGATTATTGGAGCGATGCTGATCTCTCCACTGATGGGGCCCATCATGGCCACTGGCTTGGCGCTGGCCGCTGGGGATCTTTACCTTGCGATCAAAGCCGTTGCCAACCTTGTCGCCAGCATCTCTCTAGCGATCACGTTCTCAGCCGTGATCGTGTGGCTTCTCCCGTTCCATTCGGTGACTGCTGAGGTTTTGGCAAGGACCAATCCGACATTGCTTGATCTCGGTGTCGCGTTGTTCTCTGGGCTGGCTGGTTCGATCGCGGTGTGTCGTGTGGGAGGAGGAGACGGAGTTACCACGTTGCCCGGTGTCGCGATCGCCGTCGCGTTGATGCCTCCTCTCTGTACGATTGGTTTTGGACTGGGAAGCGGCGCAAACACTCGAATTATGGGCGGGGCCGGCCTGTTGTTCCTTACCAATCTCGTTGCAATTGTTGCCAGCGCATTCGTGGTTTTCCTTCTGACGGGAATGAATGCTCCTGAGGTTAAATCGGAAATTGAGCAATCCCGGAAAGGGGAAGCGTTCGAGCTGGTGCTATCGCGCAGTCCTTTATCTCGAGTACTCATCAACAGCGGTCAATTGCATTGGCGTATTTTGATGTTGGTCGTTTTGCTTGGAGCCATCGCTGTTCCTCTGAGAACCGCATTTCTGCAAGTCACAGGTGAGGCAATTACTCGAAATGCCATTCAAGAAGTTGTGAAGGGAATTTTTCCGCCAGGCGCTCTCGTGTCGCAGCAGGTGGAAATGGGACGACAGAGCGTGGCCGTTCGCCTGATCTCGACTCAAGATGTCACGCAAGAGAAGCTACGTCAAGCAGAGTTAGAAATCGAGAGACGTTCGGGAAGAAAGGTGATTTTGTCCGTAGCGGGCATAGCGAGCCAGACCCAACTGGCTCAGTTGATGCAGCGCCTGTCTACGCCAATGCAACCTGCTACAAAGCCACCGATTGAATCTCTGTCCGACATTAATCACCGCTTGACGAATCGCATTCAGCCGATTCTGACAGAGGTTTGGCCTGCCGAGGCTCCGTTGCAAGACTTCAATATAGTGTTCAGTTCGACCGGCAACGCGCTGACGGTTCGGTACGAAAGCAACCGCGAATTAGGAAAGATTGCGCTGGACCTCATCACGCGAGAACTTCAGGAGAAACTCGGCACTCCCGATCTTTCTGTTCTCGCGCGACGTGTTCCGCCAGCGCGTAATGCGTCGAGAAATGAACAGCAAAAACCGCGCAAATAATCCGTGGTTTCATTATGAGCCACAACCTTACCAATTCAAATTGGCCATGGGATGCGCGCAGTCTATAGGCTCCTTTGTGGGATCTCCCCCATCTTGCGAAGAAGCGGAACGATTGTCAGGCTCTGCACGTATACCGAAAAAGCTACTACTGCAAAGCTTATCGAGACAATCTCCTCGCGCAGCGGGACCGTTGGAGGCAACCCAAGAGCGAGCGCCAGCGCCACGGCCCCTCGCAATCCACCCCAGAACAGAATGTGCTGATGCTTTCCAGAAATACGAAGCGATGAGCGTGAAAAGAGAAGGCAGCAGGAATAGATCGCTACTGTTCGGCCCAATGTAACCAACGCAATTGCGGTTGCTGCTGGAAGCCACATCGCAACGAAATGTTGACGGGCTTCATGCATGCCAATCAGCAGGAATATCAAAGAGTTTGCAACAAATGCGGCATATTCCCAGAATGACTGGACAGACTCCCTTCCATGCTCGGAAATAACCTTACGGAACTTGAAGTTCCCCATGACAAGACCTGCGGTGATGGTGGCCAAGACGCCGGACACGCCAAAATGATCCGCAAGAAGAAAGGACCCATAAGCGGCGACAGTAGTGACAGTGATCTCAACCAGATGATCTTGTGTTCTCCAAGCAAGCAATAGCGCTCCAAGTGCAATCGTCGCGCCGCAAAAGACACCTCCGAGGACCGTTACGAACAACATCTTGACAATCTCAATCGAGGTAGTCTGCTGACCTGATGCCAATAGGATAACGACGCCGAAGGCTACTGCAGCGGTGCCATCATTCAACAGGCTCTCCGCCTCGATCAGCAACATCAGACGGCCATGAGCTTTCGCTTCCTTGAATGCGGCGATGACTGAAACGGGGTCAGTGGCCGCGATGAGCGCGCCGAACACGAGTGCATCAATCCATGGCCAACTAGCTAGAAAATGCATTCCGGTTGCCGTCACGCTTGCCGAGAGTATGACGCCCAGAGTCGCCAGCACTGCTATCACTGGAAAGTCCCGTCGCAATAGATTCCAAGGGATAGAGAATGCGGCCTCAAAAAGAAGCGGCGGCAGCAACGCTGTAAAAATTAGGTCCTTGGTAAGGGTTGTCTGCGGCGCAAATGGTGATATCGCTAGCACAATTCCCGCTGTCACTAGGCCGACGCTGTAAGGAAGGCGAAGTCGCCGGGTCAGGATTGCGACAACTGCGGCGATCAACAGGAGCAGTGTTGCGGTTTGGAATTGCAATTCCATTCGTTTTCTCCTTTCCTTTCAAGAGCATCGTTGATGGATCGCGTGTTGGAAGCGTACAGGCTATATTTTAGGGTCTACGATCCTGCAACAACAAAAGCTCTGAATTGCCGTAATCGCGTCACAGGATGGATAAAGCGCGCACAAGATTATTACCGGTTGTAGCGACAAACGTTGAAGGTTTACGGGGATAGGAAGCGGGGTCTTGTTGGGCAACATTTCTAGGTGAGGGGATTCATGGTGTCCACTGTGTGACGGGATGAGAAGGTGATCCGAGACCACATCCGCAACCAAAAAGAGGAAGGCAAGCGACCAGAGCAGATTCAGATCTGAAATTAACAGGACGTCTTCAAGCGGCACAACATAATGGGGTCTCCAGCTCCGCCGGAGGATACTTACCTGTAAGGATCCCTGTCACTCCATCATTCGTCAAGTCAAATGGTCTTGCCGCCCGATATTCTGCCGAAATCACCTGACACCGCTTACTGTCGTGGCTCCTTCCTTGGCGACGCCTGCGTTCGCGCTGGTAACGATTGCTGCTTTGCCTCTCAAATCATTTCGCAGAGGAAGACTCCTTTGGGGGGGGAGCCCGAACTACACTGTCGCCTCTTCCGCATGTTCGATCCTGAAGGGTGAGACTATCGGCCGCGGGCGGCGAGGACATCCGTGTGATCGTTCCGCCCCACCTGACAGCCGTGCTCAGTGCCGAGGCTGAGCATAACCCATCGCAACGAGACCAAAACATTCTTTCGATTGCCGCACACGGAAGCTGGATTGGCAGAAGGAAACCGGCTAGGGACAACGCGCTCTGGTCGAAACCGCGATAGCCAGATACAAGACAATCATCGGTCCTGCCTGCGAACGGCAGCATCTCTGGCCAGCAAGCCGAGGCGGCTGTCGAAGTGGACATACTCAACCACATGCTTGACGCAGGACGCCCAGACTCCGTCCGCCGCTTAAATACCGCCGCCTAATCCGGCCGGTTATGGGAAAACTCGGCCGAAGCTCGATCCATGCGACAACGCCTCGCTGATCCCGCCCTCGTTTCTGCCGCTGACCAGTACGCTGATCCTATAGCACAAACCTATGGAACAGAACAGGGTGCACCGCATACGCCCAAACCCTAAGAAACAAAGCCCCAATTCCCGCAACCGATTGCTTATGTTTCGATCTTCGGACAGGGTTGCGCAAACACCTCCGACCTGTCACACGCATCCAAGAACACATGAAGCTCCGTCTATTAGCTGTCTGCCTTCTCGCCGTCTCGACGATAGCACTCCGTGCCGACAACGCGCGTTTCGATCTCGTCGGTCCCAAGATCGACATTCGCGTCACGCGCGGCCGTTCCACGCTGCCGATCGCTGAGGTGCCCAACCTGCAGGCAGGAGATAAGATATGGGTCAAGGCCGAACTTCCCGCAAGCCAGTCCAACCATTTGCTGATCATCGTCGCCTTTCTTCGCGGGACGACAAACGAGCCGCCAGACAACTGGTTCACCAAGATCGAAACCTGGGACAAGAAGACTCTCGAAGGCACGACGATAACCGTCCCCGCCGAAGCTGAGCAGGCCATTCTCTTTGTAGCGCCTGAGACTGGAGGCGATTTCAACACACTTCGCTCCGCTGTCAAAGGTAAGCCAGGTCTCTTTATTCGCGCCGATGCCGACCTCAATGAAGCTTCCTTTGAGCAGCAGCGCATCGAACGCTATCTCGCCGCCATGAAGACCGTTCCACAGAACGACGAGAAAGCCATCCAGGACCGCTCCGCGAAGCTGGCTTCAACCCTTGCCCTCAAGCCGAACGCCGATTGCTTCAAAAAGCCTGTCGAGCAGCAATTGAGCTGCCTTACGCAGTCCAGCGCTCCCGTTCTCCTCAACGATGGGCACGGGCAAAGCATCGCCGAAGCGGTCTCTACCGGCGCATCGTCTGACTTCATCAACGCTGCCTCCTATACACAGCCCGGTGGCGGCGGTCTCTACTCCGCCTATGTAGGCGCCGCCGTGGATCTCGTCCATCTTGTCAACCTGATGCGCACAGCTCAGTACCAGTACATCCCTGCAATCACCTTTCCGCAGGATTCCACGCTCAACCTGAAGCTCAACGCTCCACCCTCATTCCACAAGCCCGAGTCTGTCATCGTTGTCGGTCTGCCCGCGATCCAGAAGACCCAGCCGCCTCCGTTGCATCCCCACGATCTCAACCAGGTCGCATGCCTCTTGCAGCCGGAAATGACCCTATCGCTCGAAGGCGCGCCACTCGTCTTCTCTACCGCCTTCGCTCACGATCTGGTCCTGCATCTCAACCGAACGGGCGCCTCCGCTGACATTCCGCTCACCCCCGATGCCTTCGAAGGCGGCCTCGCTGTCACGAAGGAAAAGCGGCGCCAGGCGCTACATGTTGCCAAGTCTCAAGGCGGCAGTGCAGATCCACTAAAAGCCGACGTGAAGATAGCCACCAGCAAGGATCTCACCATCACTGGCACCGTCCGCGGCTATTGGGGTTTTGACGCCTTCGAAGGTCCAACCCTCACCGTCCAGCAGATCAATGGCAAAGACTGGAAGATTGTCGGCGACACCCAACTCCTCGCGGGGCAGGATAATCACCTCATCCTCAACGGTGACAGCACTGCCTGCGTCCAGCACATCTCGCTTACGAAAAAGGGAGAAAAGGAGGTGGACGTCACCTTCAAGCCGGACACAGGCAAAGATGTAAAAAACACCCTTGACCTGGACATCTCGCTCAAAAAAGTGAAGCCGGGCGGCTATTCTCTCGCCATTCAACAGTACGGCGACTCGAATAGGGACAACGTCCCACTAACCGCATACACGGGCGACATCCACCTGGATGGCATCAAGATTCACGCGGGTGACAACATAGCGGTACTTACCGGTCAGGGCCTCAAGGAAGTCGTCTCTGCCCAGATCGACAATCAATCCTTCATGCCCGCCGACGGCGGCAGCGACGACAAGACCGTTTACCTGAACGCCAAAGCAGGCGTCTCGCCGGGCAACGGCAAAGAGGCGATGGTGAAACTCAAAGACGGCCGCACGATGAGCGTCAAGATCTCCACTGAAGCGCCACGCCCAAGTCTTAAACTGCTCTCCTTCAACGACGCACCCATGTCATCGAACGGCGCAATTCCCGTCACCCTCGGCGCTAAGGACGACCTCCCGCTTAACGGCAAGCTGACCTTCGTTGTGCAGACGAAGGACGTCTTTCCACGCATGCAGAGCATTGAAGTTGCCACCATCAGCGGATCAGTCCATACCAGTCTCTCGCTCGCGGCCAATAACATCGTATTGCAGGACGAACGCACCGCCATCGCTACGCTCGACCTGATGAAGGCCTTCGGACAGTCTGCCTTTGGCAAGCTGCAGATGCGTCCCATGGCGGAAGACGGCACACCCGGCGATTGGACAACGCTCGGCACCCTTGTCCGCACGCCGCAGATCACTACCATCCATTGCACCACCGCGGACGCTCTCACCTGCACGATCGACGGCAGTGACATATTCCTCGTTCAGTCCTTCAGTGCTGAGAAAGATTTCGCAACGCCGACTGAAGTGCCCACCGGCTTTTCCGAGAACACCTTCAACGTGCCGACACCCGCAGACGGAACAACGCTCTACCTCAAGCTCCGCGACGACCCCGGCTCAGTGGCCGCCATGACGTTGCCCACACCGGTCCAGAAAGCCGTGTCGGCATCTGTACCGACCGTACAAGCTCCATCATCGGCTCCCAATCCGGCGCCCGCTGCCCAGGACGCGAATACGGCGCCAAAGGCACCCGAATCTGGCACGGCTCCACAAAAAAAGCCCACCACGCGTGCTCCGGCAGCAACACCATCGACAGGTCCCGCGCAGCCCTCAACAGGAGAGTCCAATCAGCCGGAATAAGATGCGTGAGTGAACCCGAGGTGCCTGGGCCCGCGGGATTTTCTTCTCGCTCTTCCGAAGGACAATTATGCAACAACGATTGGCTATATACAGTGACAAGGCACAAGGTGAAACGCATCCTTCTTCTCTTATCTGAGCAAGAGTAACCATCTTAGGTGAAGTGCATCCTGAGAGAATCTTTGTCAAGGCGCAGTTTCGCTATGGAAGAAGCCAAAGGCATATATGGTAGTCAGAACACAGAATAAGGGTCGTCGCGTAACCGGGCTGAATGTTGGCGCAAACAATGTTCAGCTCTATTTTCCCAAAGACATTTTAACCATCGAGTTGCAACTGGATCATCTGCGGATTCAGTGCGGGCTGGAACCAGAATTTTGGCAAAACCGGCCGGAAATTCACGATCCCAGACTGTGCACCTGGCTGGAATTCAAATATCCCTACGGGAGACCAGGTAAACCTCCGGCTCTTTTGACAATGATGGTTTCAGAAAACAATTCCTTTTGCGTGGAGCCAATGCCCTTGGACGTGCATACCAGCGCCACACACGCTTCGGGGAACTACAGACACCTCGACATCATCGAAGGTCTACCCGCGCAGCTGCCGCCAGTCCCTATTCCGCCAAGCCTTGGTCTCAGAGCGGTGCTCCTATAGCAGCATCACATGCGTGCCAATGGACCAAGAGCAACAGGCTTGGCCATTCGGGAGCAATTTATCCGGCGATTCAAGGCATGGAGGTTTTTATGACTGTTGCTACACTCACCGAGTTGAATGATTTGGTTACTCGCGTTGATCGGGCACAGCGTCAATTTGCCACCTACACCCAGGAACAGGTGGACCGGGTCTTTAGCCAGGCGGCGCTTGCCGCCGCAGGGGAGCGTATCCCGCTGGCGCAGTTGGCCGTCGAAGAGACAGGCATGGGCGTGGTCGAGGACAAAGTGATCAAGAACCACTTTGCCTCGGAATACATCTTCAATAAATACAAGGACGAGAAAACCTGCGGCGTACTCAGTGAGGACGACGGAGCAGGAGTCATCACCGTAGCTGAGCCAATGGGCGTGATCTGCGGTCTTATTCCGGTCACCAATCCGACTTCGACAGCAATCTTCAAGGCACTGATTTCGCTGAAGACGCGCAATGGCATCGTCTTCAGCCCACATCCGCGCGCCCGGCGCTCGACCTGCGAGGCGGCGCGCATCGTGCTCGAAGCCGCAGTCGTCGCGGGCGCGCCGCAAGACATCATCGGCTGGATCGACGAACCCACTCTTGAGTTGTCCACCGCCCTCATGCATCATCCAGCGATTCGGCTGATCCTGGCCACGGGCGGCCCAAGCATGGTGCATGCAGCCTACTCTTCCGGCACACCGGCCATAGGTGTGGGTCCAGGTAACACCCCAGTGGTGATCGATGAGGCCGCCGACTTGAGACGCGCGGTGGCTTCCATTTTGATGTCCAAGACCTTCGACAATGGCATGATCTGTGCGTCTGAGCAGGCGGTAATCGGGGTGGACGCAATCTATGTTGCCCTGCGCAATCGTTTCAGCAGGCATTGCGGTTACGTTTTAAGTCCAGCGGAGACTGATGCCGTGCGCGCCGTCCTGATGGTGAACGGAGCAGTGAATCCGGCCATCGTGGGCCAATCGGCGACGCGTATCGCCGCCATGGCGGGCTTTGAAGTGCCGCAGGGCACTCAGTTGCTCATCGGAGAGGTCACGGACATTTCATCCAATGAGCCCTTTGCACGCGAAAAGCTCTGTACTGTGCTAGCCCTTTATCGCGCTCGTGACTTCGAGGACGCAGTAGACAAAGCCGCTGCGTTAGTAGCTTTGGAGGGTATCGGCCACACGTCAGTTCTCTACACCGATCAGGACGGCCGACGTGATCGTGTGAACGCTTTCAGCGCCAGGATGAAGACCTCGCGCATCCTGATCAATACGCCGTCTTCGCAAGGTGGCATAGGCGATCTTTACAACTTCAGCCTCGCGCCGTCGCTTACGCTGGGCTGTGGCTCATGGGGTGGTAATTCCGTGACAGTCAATGTTGGCCCACAGCAGTTGCTCAACATCAAAACCGTCGCCAAAAGGGCCGAGAATATGCTTTGGCACAAGCTGCCTCCTTCCATCTACTTCCGCCGCGGCTGCCTGCCGGAAGCGATTAAAGAGCTCGCAGGCAAGAAGCGCGCCCTCCTCGTCACCGATCCATATCTCTATCATCACGGTCACACCGATGAGCTGATTGCGTACTTGAAGAACGAAGGCCTTGAGGTCGAGGTATTCCCCCAGGTCGAGGCCGATCCCACGCTAACCATTGTGCGCAAATGCACCGAAGTGGCTACTGCATTCCGCCCGGACGTGATCGTGGCTTTTGGCGGAGGCTCGCCGATGGACGCCGCCAAGATCGCCTGGGTGCTCTACGAACATCCGGAGGTGGACTTCCACAGTCTGGCGATGCGATTTATGGATATTCGGAAGCGCATTTACCACTTCCCGAAGCTGGGCGGCAAAGCCACACTGGTCGCTATTCCCACCACCTCTGGAACCGGAAGCGAGGTGACACCTTTCGCCGTGGTGACCGATGACGCGACCGGGAAGAAGTATCCGATCGCCGACTATGAACTTACCCCGCGCATGGCCATTGTCGATCCCAACCTGGTTATGAACCTGCCCAAGCCGCTCGCGGCCTTTGGTGGCATTGACGCCGTCACGCACTCCCTCGAATCCTATGTTTCGATCATGGCGACCGAGTTTACCGACGGCCAGGCACTCCAGGCGCTGAAGCTGCTCAAGGACTATCTGCCCCATGCCTACCAGCGCGGTGCCAGTGATTCTGGGGCACGCGAGAAAGTCCACTATGCGGCTACGATTGCCGGCATGGCTTTCGCCAATGCTTTTCTGGGCGTTTGCCACTCCATGGCGCACAAACTGGGCGCCGAATTCCATCTGCCGCACGGGTTGGCCATCGGGCTGCTGGTAGCCAACGTCGTCCGCTACAATGCCAATGACAACCCCACCAAGCAGTCTGCTTTTTCGCAATACGACAGGCCCAAGGCCCGCTGTCGCTATGCCGAGATCGCCGAATCCCTCAGCCTCGGCGGACACGACAACGATGAGAAAGTGGAGCACCTGATCGTCTGGATCGAGGATCTCAAGCGTGACCTCGAAATCCCAATCTCCATCCAGGCTGCCGGCGTGCCAGAAGCAGAGTTTCTAAGCCGTCTGGACCACATAGCGATGGAGGCCTTCGACGACCAGTGCACCGGCGCCAACCCGCGCTACCCGTTGATCGACGAACTCCGCTCGATCCTGCTCGACTCCTACTACGGCCGGCCGTTCATTGAGGTTGCCGGCCGCGATCAATCTCAAACACTGACCGTACCGGAAAAATAGCCGCCACCCACGCATAAGCTTGGCTTGTCGAGTCGTCGATTGCTCTTCGTCTATGCCGCGGCGAGAGGAGTGTCTGGGCGCATCTCATCGAAGAAAAGGGACCTTCTTGTGCTGCACACATTCAGCTGCGCAGAGGTAGATACGTTTCTGGGCAATAAACGGCTTGTCCGAGAGAGTATAGGATGGCAGTCCACATGGATAGGTGGAGTGTTCATGGCGCAGTTGGCACATTAAGTGATTGGTCCGCCGGTCCGTGGACGGGGCCTCGCCGCATTATGGCCCGTCGGACTTTATGTTTCCGGTGGCACATAGTTTGCGGAGCAACTCTCACCGTTGGTTCACCGAGTGGTGGTCTTCTGTTGACCGAAGTGGTTGCAGCAATTCGGGGAACAACGTGAAATACTACTCAATGCTCATCGGCGCCTTTCCGGTGAAGCGCAATACCGCGTTACTGGTATTCTCCAACTCTCCTGCCGCAATCGCCTCAAACCATCCGACAGATAGATCGATGCGCCAGGCATCTGATTCATGTTTGCTCAATCGCTCTCGTGCGGACTCATCCGCTTCTTGCTGGTAGCAAAGTCGGCGACCGGTCAGCGCAGAGAAGCGTCGCGCCACGTCGACAGGGCTCAACGCCTCGGGCCCAGTAATATCGTGCGTACCGCCAGGCGGATTCACCAGCACAGCGGTCGCGGTCCGGGCAGAGTCTTCTCGGGAGATGAAGGCTCCTCGCGCTTCGCCTCCCGGACCGCGCATCACTCCATCGGTCTCGAATCGCTCCAGAAACATGTCCAGATAAAACGCGTTTCGAAGTACAGTATGCGGGATGCAGGTTGCCGCAAGGTACTGCTCGCTCAGAGCGTGATCGCGAAAATAGGGGTACTTTGAAGTTGGGGATGATCCCTGGAGAGACAAATACACGACGTGCTCGACGCCTGCCCGTGCGGCGGCTTCGAATGCGTTCCGGTGCAATTGAGCACGTTCCCCAGGCTTGCCAGACCCGGAGATCACCAATGCGGCGGACACTCCGGCAAAGGCAGCCTCCAGGGTTGCCTGTTCTGCGAAATCACCGCGAACAACCTCCCCGCCCTCGATATCCGGCACTCGCTGAGGAGTACGCGTCATCAGGCGAAACGCCTTGCCCTCTTTCGCCAACAAGACAGCAGTACGGCGTGCGATACGTCCGGAAGCGCCCGTAATCAAAAGCGTGCTCATCACCTGATCATATAAGCCCTATCGTGAAGCTGTTGTGATTCCGCAAGCGTCAGCAATTGAATCCGTGAGACAACCGTGAATCTGGCAGTTTGATTGATGCCAAGCCTGTACTTAAGACGTTGTGGTCGCTCCCTAGATATTCTCCCGACTCATTCGATTCCCCGCACACTGAAGCGACAGGACCTTCGCGCGTAGTGATCTTTATTGGACATACCTTGATCTCACCGATGTGAAAAGTTTCAGTCCGAATCATTTCCGAGCAAGCGGAGCCTTCGGGGACCGGTGCCGATTGAGATGCTGAAGGCTGTTAATCAATTCTGAGGTCCATCGGGCTTGTTTTACGAACCAAGGAGACAACACAATGACGAGCGCAACAGTTGTGAAAGATACTTTTCAAGTTTCATTTTCGAAATTACTTTTCTTCTGCCGAAAGCAGTTTATTACCTGATCCAAGCATGCGGTCGGGCAGGCAGAAAGGAAGACAGGCAAGCCCGGCAGTCCTATCGACGTTGGCCTCGCCTTCTCCTCTGTGCGTACAGCTTGTAGCCCCGGTAGAGGAGTGCGAGCGCAATCCATGTAGATAGAGCGACCAAAGGATACGCCAACACGCGAGGAAAAAAGGCAAACAGAATTGACAATGCCAATAGCACGCTCCCCGCAATCATTGTGATGCGTGCTTCCACAGCGCCGAGCACCCGGCGGTTGGTGAAAGCCGCGCCAATAGTGTTGCCGATGCGAACCGCCCCAGCTAAGGCTCGACCGGCGCTTCCTGAACCACTCGTCACTAGCGAACGGTCACGGCTTGGTTCGCCAGGTCTACGCATTCTCAGCTTTGCGTCCAGAACAATTTCAGTCGCGTTCGTCAGGTCCTGCAGGTACATTTTCTCCATGTCGCCGGCGAATGGCTCATCCTCGATCACGACATCCAGCTCGCAGTTCGATAGCCAGCTGGCAATGTTCAGGTTCGTTGAGCCTACCCGCGCCCACTTTCCATCGGCGACGGCGGTCTTGGCATGGATCATTGGGCCGTTCCACTCGAATACCCGGACACCTGCCTCCAAAAGCGGCCGATAGCCCGCTCGTGACAGAGGCCGGAGTATCGGAATGTCCGTTCCACTTGGCACAAGCAAACGAACATCTACGCCGTCTTTCGCTGCGGCCCGCAGGGCTTGAACGTAGACAGTCGTCCCGGCGTAATAGGCATCTGTAATCCACAGCCGTTTCCTTGCAAGAGCTGCAGCGAGCTGGTCGAAGCGAAGGATGCCCGCCGTCGCCGGAAGAGTTGCGACAATCCGCACGTTTACATCCCCGGCGGAGGCGATTTCATCTTTCCTGCTGAGTTCCTCTTGAGGAATAGGCTTACCCAGCATGGCCCAGATCTGTGCAAATGCTTGCTCAGCATCTGCGACCGCAGGTCCTCTCACTTCGACACCAGTGTCGCGCCACGGCTCAATTCTTTTTTGCGGATCGCCGGCCCACATGCTTCCTACGCATAAACCAGTGATGAAGGCAACCTCTCCATCGACTGCGAGCATTTTGCGATGATCACGTGACAGCCAACCAAAGGGGCTGTCGAGCCGCGGCGGGTTATAGCAGCGGACCTCAACTCCACCCGCCCGCATTGCTGCCCAGAACTTTGGTGAAGCGTTCCGAAACGCGCCAAACCAGTCGTAGACAAGCCGCACCTGGATGCCTTCGCGCGCTTTAGCAATCAAAGCATCAGCAAACTCGCTCCCGATCTCATCATCGCGAATGAGATAGCTTTCAAAACTAACGTGCCGTTTGGCCGCATTGATTGCTTGCAACCACGCGGGATAATTCTCTCCTGCGTCTTTCAAAAGACGTATTCGATTCCCGCCGATCAAAGGCGCTCCCGCGGCTCGCGAGAAGGCGCGGTCGGCGATCTCGCGTAGTGCAGGTCTTACCTGGAGATCACCTTCTTCCGGGTTCATTGCTTACTCCTGTTTTTTCAGCGGATGACGGGCTTGGAGAGTCAACGTGTCGGCGCCCATGGCTTGCGGAACTCGTCTGACCTAGCCTGAATAGCTCCAGGCTTGACTGCCTGGATACTCCCTTACACTGTTCGAGTTTCGGCAACTCAGAGTGGCGCAAGGCCAGGTTTTGCGGCTCAGTTTTCGCCGTGTTCAACCGGCCAACTACAGTCCCTGCCCTACAACGACACTGCCTGAGCTTCAATCCTCCGAATGGAACCCCTGTCTCACGAAGCATAGTCCATGCAGAACCTGCCCGCAATCGAACCAAGAAGAGCTGGCCTACCAGGAGCACCTTTTAGGAAAACCGGGCGTGATCAAACAAGATCAACGCTGAGACAAGGCGACGCGCGGGATGGCAAAAGCGGCCAATCTGCTTGACCATCAACCGTTTCCCGATCCGGAGTGAATAGAAATCTGCCAGGATTCCTGGCTGAATCAAAGCCGGTCGAATCCAGGGACCAAACCACCGGCGAGGTGAACAAGTGAACAACACAGGCTGCGCGCTAAGATAATTTCATTGTTGGACTAGCAATGAGCAGAACCGAGCAGACCCTTCAATTCCCCTGCCTGATGCTAATTTCATCAGGAGTATTTGTGCCAAGTCGAAAGATGGCGAACAGACTTATTGTCAAAGTTCTGGTTGCGACTAATCTGGCGTCTTAGATGTAATTGTGGGCTGCCACATAAACAACAACCTAGACATCCACCCGCTTGAGGGTTGCCAGAGATAGACAGTTTATCTGCTGCATAGGAGCACGACATGATTCCAATCACGCACCGCATCGCAAACGCAGCCCTGGTCTTCATTATGCTGCTCTCCTTCATGCCCACAGCCTTAGCCCAGCATCGCGACAACTTTTACCGCGGAGCTCGGCGCCACCAATCCTATAACGACAACTACGATCGCCGCCGCTACCACGACAATTATGATCGCCGCCGTTACCACGACGACCGCAATCACGGAGGCATTGGCCCAGGCAAAGGTGCTCTCATCGGAGGCGCCACTGGCGCCATTCTCGGCACTATCTTCGGGGGCGGAGCCAGAGGCGCCCTCATCGGAGGCGCTGCCGGTGCTAGTGTGGGAGCCCTCGCTGGCAAGGCCCACCAGGCTAGCCGCGACCGCGATTACCGCGACCGCCCTTACTAGAGCGCTCACGTTCTTTTGAGCAAGACCTGGAAATAACCATTCGAGAAAGGATCGGCACCATGAATTTGCGCACAAGTCTTAATGGATTCTTGATTGCATCCACCCTCTGCTTCCCCACGGCCCTCCTGGCCGGGACGCCAATACAGGATCAGAACCCCAGCGTTACCGCGGGCGCACAGGCCAGCGACATCCCCGTTGATCAGCTCGTAACCAAGACTGTCCACGAGGCATGGGTCGCCAGTGGTCGCAATGAAGATAAGTTCTTCGCTATGGTGCAGCAATGCGCCGAGCTGAGTGCAAAGAATCGAGACATTACCCTTCCCGACACCGCCGAAGCCGGCCAAAAGTTCGGTGCTTGGATCAAGAAGGAGGCCCGCAAGGATCCCGAGCAACTTCTCTACGCCGTCGTCGATAGTGCCGTCCGTTACGTTGGCAAGACCCACACAGCGGTGGCTGCCATTGCACCTGCACCAGCAAAAAACTGATCAGGCTGGGTGAACACAACGCAAGTCTCATGCGCATGGCCCAGATCTGCTTTGGGATGGATCTCCGCGAACTGTTCGCAGGGTGTCTCGAATTGGACATACTCTGGCGAAAACGATGACTAGAATTCGCCTCAGCGTGCGAGTTTTCTCCTGACCTAGCTGAGAATGTGCCTTCACAACCTAACTCAAAGAGAGGGTATCGAGACATATTGCGACACGGTGGCCTTAACGACTCCGAGTACCTCCCCAATGATCTGATCTTTCGCCTGATTGTTTCGGAGAAGATTCGCGACCGCGGTGCGACGCCGCATGGGTGACAAGGCCTACAACGAGGAACGCGCATTCGCAGACCAGCCGCCGATCTCCATCGCGGCCTTTTTGCTTTCAGCCGAATCCAGGTCGTCTACGCTGCTCGGCTTGATCCATATGAACTTGTCTGATTTGCCTCAGTGATCCACGACAATATGCAGGATCTTGCGGGAACGCGCAGCAATTTCGCGTGTTCAACCTTACGGGATGTCTAACCCATTTATTTTTCTGCGCCAGAAAGTTGCGTCTTCAAGCTTAAAGCGCAAACCTTCTTGGTAGGAGATGGCGTGGCCTGCCTGTGGTTGCGGCCTTTCTGACCCACAACGGAAAGATCTTTGTTTCCCATCCGAAAAGGCCACAACCTGCATAGACTTCACAAGGCGTCTTGATTCGTGTTCGGTTCCGCCCATAGGGGGCGACGTTACTTCAATCCAATCTGTGCATTCTCCAACGCGCGCCGAAACAGATTCCGCACCGCGGAAACAGTACTGGGGTCCCCTTTCGCCAGTCCTCCTGTAACAGAGTCCCGCTGCGCCAGCATCTCTTGAAGGAAGGCCTGCCGATTCGAGCCCCGCGCTTGGCTCATCATAGCTCGGGCCTGGTCAAATAATTTTGATGAGTATTGGCTCGCAAGACCGTAGTTCTTGATGTCGGCCTCCAGATACACATGGCCGCTGAGCAGAGCAAGCTCGTCCATTTGTGATTTCTCGCGCTCTGAGTCTAGTTGCTGTCGAACCGCGCTGAGTTGGCTATCACGGTCTCGGCTCTTCAGATACTGCGGGACAAACCCAAGCAGAAACGCGGCCACAACCAGCACTGCACCGACGATCAGACACAATTTCCGATTCATGCGATTCGGCTCCTTCGATTCATATCTGCTACGCAAACATTGCAATTGTAATGTTCATATTTCTTCCAAACACTGCAGAATTACGTAATGATCTGCTCCATCGATCTCGATCAGCCATGTTCAGATGCAGTAGCCGCAAATGCGGTGTATGCACCCGACAAGTATGAAACGTGACGATTGTCGAGCACTGGTCACAATTGCTCACCTATGACACTTTCGACCATCCGGCAGGTATCCACCCCATGTCCAGGCCTGTTGGCTCTCGACAATCTGCTTCATTCAGGCCAGAAATTTCATCACGACCATACGGGCTTTCAGCGCAAACGCTGAAACACTGCGCTCGCTTCGGTCGCCTACTTCCGTATAGAGTTCGTGTTAAATGAAATACTACGACCTACTCAGGTGCATGGCTTGACGCCTTCCAGACGCAATCCCGACTATAATTAGGCTCCTCACGCGTTTAGCTTTGGCGAGGAGAGCACGTTTTTTGGAGCGTACGGATGACAGTTGGTTCGCAGATTGAGTTTTTGATTTGGATGTTGATTGCCGCCTCGGTAATTGCTCTAGCCGCTGCGCGCCTGCGAATTCCTTACACTGTCGCCCTGGTACTTGGAGGCTTGGCTCTCGGATCATTTCATTTGCCTATACTGCAAGGCCTCTTTGCGCACTCTCCTGATTGGCTAACACCAGATATCAGTTTAGTCATCTTCCTCCCTGCCCTTTTGTTCGAGGGCAGCCTGAAGATTCAGTTTCGCCAGTTGCGGGAAAGCATTATTCCAATTTGTTTGCTTGCGACCGTAGGAGTGTTCGCGGCAACAATGATCTCTGGCTTTGTTCTCCACTGGGTCTTGGGAATTCCCATTTTAGTGGCACTTGTTTTTGGGTCGATTGTTGCGGCTACAGACCCTATCTCGGTGCTCTCTATTTTCAAGGATATGTCTATCGACAAGCGGCTCACCATCACGGTGGAAGGAGAGAGCCTTTTTAACGACGGAACATCGGTCGTGCTATATGGGATCCTCGTTGGAGCCGTCGCCAGCTCGCGCCTCGATGTATTGAGTGGAATTTGCGATTTTGCGGTAGAAGTTGTGGGTGGCGCGGCTTTGGGAGTGGGGCTGGGCTACGTGTTCAGCAGGCTTACACAGAGAATCGACGATCCAGAAGTTGAGATCACGCTCACGACCATATTGGCATACGGTTCTTACCTTCTTGCGCAGTCGATGCACTTGTCAGGCGTCATTGCCACAGTGGCGGCAGGCTTGATGATTGGTAATTTCGGAATGCGTACCGGGATGAGTTGGCGCACACGCATTGCGCTGTGGTCGTTCTGGGAATACGCATCATTCCTTATCAATTCCATTTTGTTTCTGCTCATCGGACTTCAGGTGCGTCTCGGGGGTCTGTTGCACATATGGAGGGCGTTGGTGCTGTCGATTGCTGCGGTTCTCGCGGCGCGGCTGCTTACCGTATATGGACTTGTTCCGTTCAGCAATCTCTTCTCGACCAAAATTCCCTTACGATGGCAGCATGTACTTGTGTGGGGAGGCATGCGGGGAGCTCTTTCCTTGGCGCTGGTTCTGAGTATCGGGAATAGCTTTCCTTATCGAGATCAGCTATTGAGCCTTACTTTTGGAATTGTCGCGTTCACAATTGTCGTCCAGGGAATCACCTTGAAACCGCTCATTCGCTTGCTTGGGATTGGAGAGAGCAGTGACGACGACTATTCACGCTTCCGGGTGCGCCAGGTTGCCATTGCGTCCGCAATCGCCGAACTTGAGGATATTGCAAACAAACAATTAATCTCCCGCCCGGTCCACGAGCGGCTGCGCAATGAACTCGACAAGAGATTAAATAGTGCAAACACAGAGATCGATTCCATTCTCGGCGATAACCAGGACCGCCTTTCCGATGAATTCCGGGTGGCGCGGGCACGGCTTGACAACGCAGAGAAGGGCGCGATCGAACAGGCGATGAACGATGGCTGGGTGTCGGCAAATACCGCGTCAAAATTGATTGAGGAAGTTGACCTCAATTTGACCAGCCACGGACCCGCCATGGAAGGCCCCGCACAGCCGAAGAACGCTTGACATCCCTCGTCCCCATGCATTGATCATGGGGCTTTCTTTGGCTCTTAGGCTCACGCAGCCGATCACTACATTGCCGACAATAAGGCCTTTGTGGGAGCTTGCGCGCGGCGCACGTGGTCGTCAGCACAACCAACGAATACGCAACCACCAGCCTGATTGAGACCTGGATCGACGAGGCGGAGCGGCATGCATGGTTCTTGTTCGAGGTCACGTGCTAAGAAAATCCTAGACCCAACGGCGCACTGCTACGATCCCCAGCGCCCGGTCCGCGCCGTTGAAGAGGAATTGAGTTACTCCAGCAACTTCGCCGAAGAGCGCGGTCCGCGCCTTTTCGCTCCGGGAATCTTACGCTGGGCGGCAGCGTCCTCCAGAATGGCATTGATCTCACCGCCGGCCAGAATCACGATTCCGCTCAGGTAGAACCAGAACATCAGAATAATGAGGGTGCCGAGCGAGCCGTAGAGCAGCCCAAAATTACTGAAGTGACGGATGTACACCTTGAACAGAAGTGAGGCGACCATCCACACGATTGCCGCGAAGGCGCTCCCAGGAAAAAGCCATTTCAATCTCTGCTGGGGAATGTTCGGGGCGAAGCGGTAGAGACCGAGAAGCGCCAGAATAAGCAGAAAGGCTGAGGCCGGCCACTGTGCGATCTTCAAGACAAAGGGGGTTGAAGAAACGTTCAGCACATGGAGCAGGATTGCTGGACCGTACACCACAATCATCAACGCGGAGGAAAACAGTACACCGGTGGCTAGCGCGAGGCTAACGGCAATCAGGCGGCATAGCCACCAGGGTCGGCTTTCTTTTACGCCATATATCTCGTTGAGAGTATCAATGAGTCCCGAAGTCGCCGATGAAGAGGACCATAGCGTGAAGAGGAGCGCAAACCAGACTCTCCCGGTGGTGGCAGTCTGCGCCAGTACCTGTTGTACGAGGTTGGAAGCGGAGGATGGTAGAACTTCTCCCACATAGTTCATCAGGATTACTTGCGAATCCGAAGCCGAGGTCAGCGTCGAAACCATGCTGACGACGGACAGGAGCATAGGGAAAAAGCCGAGCAGAAACCAGAACGCCAGCTCGGCGGCGCGGTTCGCGATATTGGTTTTAGCAGCCTCTTGCCAGGTAGTACGAAGCAACTCCCGCCAACTTAGACCTGCAAATTTAGGAACGACGGGCATTTGGGTCCTCTTTTCTCCTGTACTGATCACCCATGCGTGTGTGGCGTCTATACGGCGTGCAGCGTCTTGCCTTCACTCACTGCGTCACCGTCTCCTTTCCTCAACTCGAAGAAGACAATCGTGGAGAGGAGTGTCATTCCGCCAAGAACGTAGAACGCTTTGTGAACGCCGCCGATAAATTCAAGTGGATTCGATTGAAAGCGCGCGGGAAGAAAGAAGACCGTCAGCAGCGATGCCGTCGCAATACCGAAGGTGATGGACAGTTGCTGCACCGTGCTCGCGATGGAACTTGCGCTGCTCGCCTTTTCGTCTGTTACGTCGGCGAAGACAAGAGTGTTCATGCTCGTGTATTGCAGCGACGTGAAGAAACCGTAGCAGAACACCTCGGCAACAATGAGCCAAATGGGTGTGCTCCTTCCAATGGTTGAGAAGACGAAGATGAGCAGGCCGATGACCAGGGTATTTGAAATCAGCACGCCCCGATATCCGACCTTCGCCAGAATCCAAGGCATCGTCATCTTCAAGCTCATTGCCGCGATAGCCTGGGGCATCATCAGCAGACCGGATTGAATCGGAGTCAAGCCGAGGCCAATCTGATACAAGAGCGGAAAAAGAAATGGGATGCCGCCAATGCCAAGGCGGGTGAGAAAATTGCCGTTCACTGCCGAGCGGAATGTGCGAATGCGAAACAGGCTCAGACGCAGCATGGGGAACCTGGCTGTCGTTGCGTGCCATCCATAACCTGCCAGTAGAAGAACTGCGATCACCAGACCCGCCAGCATTTCCACCCCACTCAGCGTATGTTCGCCAAAGACTTCAAGTACATACGAGAGCAACCCAATGCCGGACCCGAACAAAATCAGACCGCCCATATCCAGAGGATTCCGATGCTCTTCGCGGTAGTCCGGAAGATGCTGGTAGACCATGAACAGGCCTATCAGACCTATCGGGATGTTCACAAAGAAAATAACTCTCCAGTGAAGGTATCCCACGATCAGTCCGCCAGCGATGGGTCCAAGCATGGGGCCAATCAATGCAGGTATGGAGACGAAGCTCATCGCGCGTACCAGATCGGACTTCGAGAATGTGCGCACAATGGTGAGCCGGCCGACGGGCACCATCATGGATCCGCCGCATCCCTGCAAGAGGCGGCACGCCACCAGCAGGTGAATGTTGCTGGAAATGCCGCAGAGAAACGAGCCCAGTGTGAAGATCCCAATTGCAGAAGCAAAAACCCGGCGCGTTCCGAATCTGTCTGCCATCCAACCGCTGATAGGAATGAAGACCGCAAGGCTCAGAGTATAGCTAGCCAGCACCGACTTCATGCTGAGGGGCGCCACATGGAGCGCCGACGCAATCGTTGGTACCGCGGTATTCAGAATCGTGGTATCCAACGACTCCATGAAAAACGCCACCGCGATCAGCCAAGGCAGCAGCCGTATGCTGGAGCCGGACAGAGAGGACTGTGCGGCGGGATCTGGTGCAGCACCTGCGGGCTTCGCACTTGTCGCGTCTGGCTGCATCGGCCTCTCCGAACGCACACAGCGGTTGTCTACCGTTTGTCCCTCCCGAGAATCAATAAGCCATGGATCTGGTCGATGCAGTCACGACTCCGAGCGTGGTAATTGGCAGGAAGATGCTTAGTAGAGTGGCAATATCGGATTCTGAGAACGAATCTGGAACAGAAGTTCCAGACCCAGTCTGCAAGACCGAGCCTGGGTGCAGGGAGCGGAGCAACAATGGGCGGTAGAACTTCACACTAGCGAGCTGCTAAAGTCAGTTGTTTCCTTTGCGAGCACAGCCAACGTGGGACAGCCCTAATAGCGATTTGAACAGCATTCAAACAGCCGAGAGTTCCTCGACCCAATATCCTTCTCGATTGTAGTAACCATGCAGGCCCGTTTCATAATCTCGCGTGAGCAGAGACTCGTCGGTATATTCTGGCGCGGCCTTGATGATCTCGCGAGTCATCCGGATCGCAACTTCCCTGGCGTCCCAACTCACGCTCTCGATCCACTTGGGTGAAATCAGAACTTTTTTACCAGGCCACCAGTTCTTTGTCGCCACAACAAGGTAACGAATCGCCCAGCTATCGCCATCAATGATGAAGTCATCGACATGGCCTATCTCACCGTCAAGCGCAAGTAGATGGTAACCCGTTACTTCATGCGTGCTGCGAAGATGACGATCCCATCCCTTTTCTTTCGAGGCGGACACGCCCAGCCCGGCACGATCCCGCAGAATATACGGATAACCTCCCCACATGAATGGGCCACCCCAGTAATCCGGATAGCCATAATATCCGTTGTAGACACCCTCAAATTGACGGGACACAGGCTCGTCTGTGTTGATGGAAGGACTATTTTCGATCTGCTTCTTGGTCAATTGGACGGACACCTGCTCTTCAGCATCATTGAGACCGCTCAAAGAGTACGGCGAGATCAATACCCTCCTGTCGCTAAGCCAGCTCTCTGAGTTCGCAACTAAGTATCGAATTGCCCAAAACCGGTCGTCGAACAAGAACTCTCTGGCCGACCCGATGTCCCCATCGAGGCTTTTCAGTGAATAACCTTTCAGCACCTTTGCCTTGATTAACATGACGACTCCCTTTTTATGGTTGACATGACATGGCTAAGGCGGTCGCTCCTACAGCTCCAATGCGGCCGCAATATATTCTTCTTGACAAGCCAACATGCATCCTATGTCGGCCTGCATCACAAGCCGTCGCCGAACTGGAGGCCACTTGTCCAACAAGTGTTTCAGTATTGAAGGCCGTGGCACTGAGCAATTGCGCACACAGAGCAGAGCGTGGTCCCAGTTCCTACTCAGGCGGCCTTGAGCACTTGGCTCTTGGACGCTATGCAATCCAGCAAATCCTTCCAGGACTTGGCGAACGAAGCGACCCCTTCCTCGAGGAGTTGGGCCGCCACTGCGTCTGTGTCAATACCGGCCTTGGCGAATTCTGCCAATTTCTCGCCTGGGTTTGAAGATATAGCTTCGCCGAATTCTTCATGGGCGGCGAGGGCCTTCAGAGTGGCTTCGGGCATCGTATTGATGGTGAAGGGCAAGGCAAGGGCTTCGACATACAAGATTTCTGACGCGTTGGGATCCTTGGTTCCAGTGCTGGCCCAGAGAAGGCGTTGAGGCCGCGATCCTTCATCGAGGATGCGCAGCCACCGTGGCGAGTCAAGCAGAGCGCGGTACCGCACATAGGTATCTCTGGCGATGGCGATCCCAAGCTGATTGCGCAAAGACTCCGGTACCTTTTTTGCTACTGCGACGTCCCAGCGGCTGACGAAGAGTGAAGCTACGGAGCCTACATCGGGATTCAGCCCGGCCGCGATGCGCCGTTCGATGCCGCGCAGATATGCCTCAGCAGCCGCGACGTATTGCTCACATGAGAACAGCAGTGTTACGTTGACAGGTACGCCTGCAAAGATTGCTTCTTCAATCGCTGGGAGGCCCTCGCTGGTACCAGGGATTTTGATGAAGAGATTGGGCCGATCCGCGCGGGAGTGAAGAGCCTTGGCAGCGGCCAGAGTGGCCGCCGTGTCGCTGGCCAGCAGGGGTGAGACCTCCAATGATACCCAGCCGTCCACACCAGATGTCTGGTCGTGGATCGGGCGGAAAAGATCCGCGGCCTGCCGCAAGTCCTCGATCGCCAAGTCAAAGAAGAGAGCCTCGCCCGATTTTCCTTCTTTCATTTTCTGGCTGATGGCGTCGTCGTAATCGTGACTGTTCTTGATGGCATGATCGAAGATTGTTGGATTCGAGGTAAGGCCCGTGATTGATAGCTCCTGGATATAGCGTTGAAGGGTGCCGCTGGCCAGCAAGCCGCGAGTGATGTTATCGAGCCAGAGGCTCTGGCCAATCTCATGAAGTTTTTGGGTCGTTTTCATTCGATTTCTCCTGAATAGGACGGTACTGCGTTGGTGTGTCCGGCAATAATCGGGTTGGACTAAATCGACGGCGTCCAGCACTTCATTCCGATGTGTCAGCGCTGTTGGGGTTATGCCAACCGCCATCTGCAGAGATGATCGTGTCAGCCTCCTTCGGCCCCCAACTGCGGCGTTTGTAGAGGCGAACGCGGGGATGCTCTTTGAGGACCGGATCGACAACCACCCACGCAGCCTCAACCGCATCTTCACGCGTGAAGAGCGCGCCGTCGCCGGCCATGGCGTCACCAAGCAACCTCTCGTAGGGCGTCTCGTCGCCCGTCCGTTCCTCCGACAGGTAAAGCTCTTGTTGCTCTCCGACGAAATCTTGTCCCGCGAGCTTGACGCGTGCGGCAACGGCAATGGCGGGGTTGGGGGAGAGCCGGAAGCGAAAGTAGTTTGATCGACTGGTCAGTGGCTCTGAGTCGGCGAAAAGCCTCTGCGGCGGCGGCTTCAGTTCCACCAGGATCTCGGTCGCAGTGTCTGGCAGGTATTTGCCAGAGCGCAGGTACCACGGCACACCCTGCCACCGCCAGGAATCAATAAGTAACCGCAGCGCACAAAAGGTCTCAACGTCTGAGCGCTTCGCTACATCCTGCTCATCCCGGTAACCGGCGTATTGCCCGCGCACCACGTCGTCTGGAGTCAGAGGTCGCATTGCTTTGAAGACCTTGGCCTTCTCATTGTGAACTGCACCAAAGTCCCGGCCCGCCGGTGGTTCCATTGCAAGGAGCGCGACAACCTGGAAGAGGTGATTCTGGATTACATCGCGCAAGCAGCCCGCGGTCTCATAAAACGCGCCACGCTTTCCCACGCCGAAACTCTCCGAGAGCGTGATCTGAACGCTGGCCACATAGTTACGGTTCCAAATCGGCTCAAGAAACGAATTGGCAAAACGGAAATAAAGGATATTCATAATCGCTTCTTTCCCGAGGAAGTGATCGATGCGGAAGATTGAGTCTTCCGGGAACACCGCATGAGCGACTTGGTTGAGATTCTGTGCGGAAGCAAGGTCGCGACCGAAAGGCTTTTCGACAATCACGCGGGCGTGTTCAGCCAGATTCGCCGCGCCGAGACCTTTGATCACGGTCTCGAAGAGCGAAGGCGGAATCGCCAGATAGTGCGCAGGCCTCCGCGCCTTGCCCTGCACTTTTTTGATTGCTGTGAACGTACCTGGGTCTTTATAGTCTCCACTCACATACTTGAGCAGGGAGAGAAGATGTTGCAATGCGCGCTTGTTATCGATTCCGCCCGATCGCTCAATGCTGTCTGTCACACGCTTGTGCAAACGCTCCATGCTCCACTTTGGAAAAGCGACACCGATGACCGGAACATCAAGGGCACCTTTTTTTACCATTGCATAGAGTGCCGGGAAGATCATCTTGTGGGCCAGGTCGCCCGTTACACCGAAGATCACCAACGCGTCCGAATGCGGATTGGCCATCAGGCGCCAGCCTTTCTGCCAGCTTCCTTCTCCTCATGACCTCCGAATTGAAAACGCAGAGCGGACAACACTTTTTCTGCAAAGTCGTCTTCGCCTCGCGAGCTGAATCGCTCGTAGAGCGCGGCACTGAGGACGGGTGCCGGAACCGACTCGTCAATCGCCGCCTTGATCGTCCAGCGCCCTTCTCCCGAATCCGATACGCGTCCCTCGAATTTCCCCAGATCCGGGCTATCGAGCAGAGAAATGGCAGCTAAGTCCAACAGCCACGAAGCGATCACGCTGCCGCGCCGCCAGACCTCGGCGATGTCGGCAATGTTCAAGTCGTAAGGGTAGTACTCCGGGTTGCGAAGCGGCGTGGTCTCTGCATCAACGGTCTGTTTCTGCTTGCCGGCGTTGGCATGGCGAAGAATGTTCAACCCTTCTGCATACGAAGCCATCATGCCGTATTCGATGCCGTTGTGGACCATCTTGACGAAGTGGCCAGCGCCGCTCGGACCGCAGTGCAGATATCCGTGTTCGGCTGTTCCGCCCACCTTCTCCCGGCCAGGCGTGCGGGGCGCGGAATCGATGCTTGGGGCCAGTGCGGAAAAGATGGGATCAATGCGCTGCACTATGTCATCGTCCCCGCCGATCATCAGGCAGTAGCCACGCTCGGATCCCCAGACCCCGCCACTCGTCCCGGCATCTATATAATGAATGCCCTTCGGCTTTAGCTCGGCAGCGCGTCGGATGTCATCGTGGTAGTAGGAGTTGCCGCCATCGATGACCACATCATCCTTTTCGAGGAACGGGATAAGCGTCTTGAGCGTCTCATCGACCACCGCGGCCGGCACCATCATCCAGATGGCGCGAGGCGCCTTCAGCTTTTTGGCGAAGTCTTCAATCGAAGTTGTGCCGACTGCGCCGTCTTTGATGAGCGATTGCGCGGCTTCCGGATGGATGTCGTAAGCAACGCACTTGTGGCCGGCCCGCAGAAGGCGCTGCACCATGTTGGATCCCATCCTGCCTAATCCGATCATGCCCAATTCCATATGATTTCCTCTCATAAAAGGCGCTACAACAATAGATACTCCGATTCGCGAATGTGCTGCCCTCATTCACCTATGCCGACGCGAGAACAATATCGACGAACGGCGGCGCGGAAGACTCACTGCCGTGCGACGCACTGATGATCAGTGGGCAGAAGGCGACTCATTATGGCTTGCGTAGCCCCAGGCTCAACTGGCGGCGGTGATCCAGGTATGCGCCCGCGCAGCTTCAGAAGGCGAAAACAGCTTCACCGGGCAAGGCATAAGAAAGCTGAAAGCATGGATCGTTTGCACAATCCAGTCAACGTCGGTGACCACAGCGACCCGCTCCCAGCGCGTGGGATGTTCCACGCCGATCTTGAGGTCTTCCCACAGAGCGCCTGGGTCGTAGCCAGTGAAATTTGCCGAGGTCTGATACAAGAGTCGAATCTTGTCGTGCCGCTTAAGCGCATTGAGAATTGCAGGAACAAGAATCCCGCCGTAATCTTCCTTTGTGATCTGTCCCTCGCAAGAAAACGCTATGACATTATCGGGAAAGTTCTTCAGAATCTCGATCATGGAACAACCTCCATCGCGCGCTTTGTAAGTACCAAATCCAGGGCTAGGCTGGACATATATGGCTCGCGCCTTCGCGGGTTAGGAAACTTTGCCCCCCGCAAACCGCAACTGCCAATTGCCCGTAATTCGCACCAGACTGCGGTCAGCTCAATGAATACATTCAGAGCGCGACCTCATGCGATTCAAGTGCCTTCACTTTGTCTACTCTGCGTTGGTGGCGCTCGGCGCCGCTGAAGCGAGCCTTGAGAAATGTTTGGATCAATTCCCAACCCAGCGCTGACCCGATGACCTGTCCTCCCAGCGAAAAGACGTTCATGTCGTCGTCTTCAACGCCCTGATGAGCAGAGAACACATCGTGGATGAGCCCGGCGCGGACACCGGCAACTTTGTTGGCGCAGATGGATGCCCCCACGCCACTGCCGCAGAGCGCAATCCCGCGATCCACTGTGCCGGCGGCTACGGCTCTGGCCAGCGGGATCACGTAATCGGGGTAATCGTCTCCGGGGCTAGAATGAAGGGCACCGAAGTCGACGACCTCATAGGCAGCATCGCGCAATAACTTCGCGACCTGCTCTTTCAGAACGAACCCTCCATGGTCTGAGGCGATTCCGACGCGCATGGTGCTGTCTCCTTGTTCTTGTCAAGTACACGATGAGCCTGTCTGCACACGTTCTCCACTGTGAAGCCGTAGTGCTCCATCACCACCGGCCCGGGCGCCGACGAGCCGAAGGTGTCAATTCCAATGACAGCGATCTGGGGGCCGATAAAGGACTGCCACCCTAATAGAGAACCTGCCTCAATAACCAGCAGCGGCACACCTGCGGGCAGAATCTTTTCCCGGTAATCGACCGATTGCGCTGCGAACAGGTTTGTGCTCGGCATGCTTACGACTCTTGCCTGCACGCCCTCTTTCAACAGCCGGTCACGGCCCTCGAGCGCCAGATGCACTTCGGATCCTGTAGCAATAAGAATGATGTCCGGACGCTCCGTTGCCGATGAATCAGCAAGGATATAGCCGCCTAGCGGAACTCCAGTCGGAATGGCTGGATAGGATTTCAGGTCAAGCACGGGAAGGCCCTGTCGTGTGAGCACCAATGCAACAGGCCCTTGCTTTCTACCGATTGCTAGTCGCCAAGCGGCTACAGTCTCATTGGCATCCGCGGGCCGCAGGACAACCATGCCTGGAATCGATCTCAACCCGATCAGTTGTTCTACGGGTTGATGAGTCGGACCGTCTTCGCCCATGCCAATGCTGTCGTGCGTAAAGATATAGATCACCGGCAGGGCGTTCATAGCCGCCAAGCGCATTGGTGGACGCATGTAGTCGCTGAAGACGAAGAAAGTTCCCCCATAAGGGATAAGGCCGCGGTGCAGGGCCATTCCATTCAGGATGGCGCCCATCGCATTCTCTCGAATGCCAAAGTGCATGTTGCGCCCCGCCCAATCTTCAGGCTCAAAGTTGCCCGCTCCGTCTATGTTTGTATGGGTGCTTGGACCCAGATCTGCCGAGCCTCCCATCATCTCCGGCAGACGAGAACCAAGAATCTCGATGACTTTCCCTGATGCTACGCGGGTGGCCATCGGACCGTCCGACGCACGAAATGTCGGCAGATCAGCCTCCCAATCCTTGGGCAGCCGTCTGTCGATAACTCGCTGAAACTCCGCTGCTAAGTCCGGGTATTGTTGTGCGTATACTTTGAAGCGTGACTCCCAGTCCGCCTGCGCAGAACTTCCGCGCGCAACCGCTCTCCGAAAATGTTCCAGCGCCTCCTCAGGAATATGAAAAGAAGGCGAAGTCGGCCAGTTCATGCCCTCTTTGGTAAGACGCACCTCTTCAACGCCGAGCGCCTCTCCGTGAGCCGCGGCCGTGTCCTGCTTGTGCGGGCTGCCAAAGCCAATGTGGGTACGCACTGCGATCAACGACGGACGGTCTCTTTCCTCCCGCGCGTTCTCCAGTGCCAGCGCCACTACTTCCACGTCGTTGCTATGTTCTACTCGTTGCACATGCCAACCGAAGGCGGCGAACCGGGCCATTCGATCTTCGGTGAACGTAAGCTCCGTACTGCCTTCGATCGTGATGTGATTGTCAGCGTAAAGAGCGATGAGCTTTCCAAGATGTTGGTGGCCTGCGATCGATCCAGCCTCTGAGGATATTCCCTCCTCCATGTCGCCATCGCTGACAAGGACGTAGGTATAGTGGTCGACAATCTGGTGGCCCGGCCGGTTGAAACGCGCCCCAAGCGTTACCTCGGCGATGGCCATACCCACGCCGTTTGCAAGGCCTTGGCCCAAAGGCCCTGTGGTAGCCTCGACGCCCGGAGTTTTGCCATACTCCGGATGCCCCGGCGTGCTACTGCCCCACTGGCGAAACTGTTTGAGCTCCTCCAGAGGCAGGTCGAACCCTGTGACATGCAGCAGTGCGTAGAGCAACGCGCATCCATGGCCGGCCGACAAGATGAAACGGTCGCGGTCCGGCCAGTCGGGATCGCGCGGATTAAACTTGAGCGATCGATCCCAGAGCGCGTAAGCCATGGACGCCGAGCCCATCGGCAAGCCGGGATGACCCGAGTTGGCCTTCTGCACCATGTCTACAGCCAGAAACCGGAGCGTGTTGATACACAGCTCCTCCAATGCAGGAGGAGCAATGGGCGCTGAGAGTGTCGCAGAAGATGGCATCAGGTGCTCTTTGCCTATTACTGTTGAGATGGGTTAAACATCGCACAGAATTTCGAGACTCACAGTTGCGTCGTGAGTCAGGCTCACTACATCTTGAGGCCAATATCCCCGATGCATTCTGGATGCTTGCATTGGCAGGGTTTCTTTGGTTCCTTCTTTACGTCTGCACATGTGGTACTGCAATGCTTCTTGCCGCTCGCGGGCTGACAGTTGCAGCCAGGATTTTCGCACTTTTGCGTGGTGGTCATAAACGCTCCTTGTACCCTGACGCGCCTTTGCTTGTTTGGAGGCTATGCACTTCACTACTTGATTTGCACACAATGCAATTCTGTAGCTCGAGCCATGAAGTCGAATGTATCCAATTGACCAGTTGGTCTGCTGTCCCTGATAAAAGGATTAATTCGACCGCGCGAGTGCGGGATTGAATTTGGTCGCATTAAATTCAAACCGCCTATGCGACGGTCGAGCACAGGAAGTGCACGACGTCGGCTATACAAGGCACATGGGGCTTTGCCTGGAGATGCGGCACTTTCCCAGATTCGCCAAATTATCTGCAATTTTCGACAACGCGAAGAAGGCCAGGAGAGACGATGCATTCGACTACCATCTTTACCTTCGATGTCGAGTCTCGAATTGCTTGAGCGCACCGCCAGAAACAAATGCATTCTCGATGCCGACAGTATTCCCACTCACGTCCGCTCGCCTCTAAGTCGCGAGACTTCCGCCGCGATTGTTCGCAACTCCGGAAGAACCTTGCCTAGCTGCGCCGGTTTGGAATCCGACTCGCCAAGTGCGAAGTAGAGCGAGCGAAACAGCGGGTAAAGCCTTTCGTAGATCGCTACCGCCTCCAAGCTCGGAGTGTACGTCCTGTTTGCCAGACACATCTTCTTTTGAGCCTCTTCCAGCGAGGGAAATGCACCCGCTGCCAGCAGCGCGAAAATGCCCGAACCGAGACTTGTGGGAACTCCGACCGGCACCAGCACAGGCTTGTTTAATACGTCTGCATAAACCTGGTTCAGCACATGATTATTCTGCGGAACGCCTCCGGCATTAATGACCCGATCGACCGGCACATTATGTTGCGCCATGCGATTCAGGATGATGCGAGTGTGAAGGGCAGTGCCTTCAATGCCTGAGAACAGTTCATCCTGTGCGGTTGAGACCAGGGTCCAGCCAAGTGTGACGCCACCGAGTTCAGCGTTCACCAGCACAGTGCGGTCACCGTTGTCCCAAGGAATATGCAAAAGTCCGGTCTGACCGGCACGGTAGTCTTCTAAACCCTGAGACAACTTAGCGACCTTCGTTCCAGCGCGCTCTGCGATTGCCTCGAAGATATTGCCGGTTCCAGACAGGCCCGCTTCAATCCCGGTGTAGTGCGGATTCACGCTGCCTGGGACCTCGCCGCAAACGCCCGGCACCAGTTCTGGATGCTTGGCCATGGCAATGATGCAGGTGGACGTGCCGATGACGTTTACCACGTCCCCTTCACGGCAGCCTGCGCCTATCGCATCCCAATGCGCATCAAAGGCGCCCACTGGGATCGGGATGCCGGCACGCAGTCCCAGTTCCGCCGCCCAGTGTTCGCACAGGTGACCGGCAAGAGCGTCGGAGGTATGGTACTCGCCGGCCAGTTTCTCCACGATTCCGTCAAGCAGAGGATCGAGTTTCGAAAAGAATGCCTGCGGCGGAAAGCCGCCCCAGCGCGGGTTCCAAAGCCACTTATGCCCCATTGCGCAAATGCTGCGCTTCACTTCACGGGGCTCAGTGATGCCGCAAAGTGTGGCAGCCACCATATCGCAATTTTCAAGCGCGGTGCCAAGCTTGTTGCGCTTGTCGGGATTATGGCGCAGCCAGTGGAGCAATTTCGCAAACCCCCACTCGCTCGAGTACACGCCGCCGCACCAATCAATCGCTTCCAGTTCTTCCCGATGTGCGGCCTCGGTAATCTCCTGTGCCTCATGCTTGGCGCGATGATCGCACCATAAATAGTATTCATTCAGTGGCTGAAGGTGGTCATCTACGGGAATCACGCTCGACCCTGTTGTATCGAGGGCAATCGCATCCAAAGTTGAGCCCTCAATATCCGCATCCCTGCATGCTCCCCGAAAGGCCAGCGCAAGCGCGCTCATTTGGTCGGAGTGGGACTGAGTCGCAAAGTCCGGATCATCCCGCTTTCGATGCAGCGGGTATCCAGACGTTGCCGCCCCCAGCCGCTTCCCGCCGTTATCCAGGAGCGACACCCGCACACTCAAAGTTCCGAAATCCACGCCCGCAACAATCGTCATTCGCCAGCTCGTTTCTCTTGCTTAACTTTGAGGAGAATAATATGCTTTCAACTCGCTGATTTTGTGCCCGGTGCAAAGCGAATGCTATAGAACAAACCGAGAACAAGCATCATTCCACCCCACCAGACAGGAGCATGCAATCGAGCAAGCACTACGTTAGGTAGAATCCCGCTGAAAAGTTCATAGATTCCGTGTCCGCAGATCAGCGCCCCATAAAACGCAAGCAGAACGCCGATGAAAAACCAGATTGAGATCTTGCCTGAAATTTGCATTTTGCTGCTCCTGTCCACGAGCGTTAATAGAAAACTATGTTGAGAATGAAGAACACGGTGATCACGATTGCTGCCCAGAACCAGTGGTTCTTGAGCAGTGGGACAGGTTCCTGCAGCGGAAGTGTCGATGCTCCATACACCAACCCGGCCAGCTCAGAGAGAGGCTTGGCCGTGGTGCAGTAACTGACAACGACGGTAACAACAGCGCATGACGAGAAGGCCCAAAGCGCACGATAGAGATCCGCTGCCATTGCCCTTGCATCGGACGAGAACGCCACGTAACGAATCGCGGTTGGATCCACCCTGACCCACGCGTAAAGAGCGACAGAAGTCACAGTGCCGGCAAGCAATCCCCAGAAGCCGCCCGCCTTGGTCGCCCGTTTCCAGAACATGCCCGCGAGCACCGTACCCAGCAGCGGCGCGATAAAGAAGCTGAACAGCGCCTGGACATAATCCATGATGGCGGCAGCCTGCATCACCAGATATGCTGTCCCGATACTGACCACGATGCCGAGGACCGTAGCCCAGCGGCCTACCGACACCAGGTGTGTGTCAGAAGCGCCTTTATTAATCAAGGGCTTGTAAATGTCGTAGGTCCATACCGTGGAGAATGCGCTCACGTTGCCCGCCATACCGGACATGAACCCAGCGATCAGGGCCGTGATTCCAAGTCCGAGGAGGCCAGGCCCAAGATATCGCTCCATCATCAGAGGGAGAACTTCATTGTAACTATTGGGATTTGCAGTGCTGACTGCGTTTTGGCCCACCAAGTGCATGAGTGTTCCATCGTTGTTGTGCAGCACAACTAGGCCAAGCAGTCCCGGAAGAATCACAAAGAATGGAATTGCCATCTTGAATGCTGCTGCTATCACAGGCGCCATCTGGGCTGCGCGCAGGTTCTTTGCTGCCATGGCGCGCTGCACAACGAGGAAGTCGGTGGTCCAATACCCAAAGGAGATAACAAATCCCAGACCGAACACGATGCCGGTCCATTGCACTCCCATGGCGTTTGTGTTGAAGTGCCCCAGCCCGGCCCAAAGATGGGTGTACTCCGAAGTGTGGTAGTTCATTAGGATCTTAGCCTGCAGGTTATGCCAGCCGCCGGCTTCGATCAATCCGAGTATGGGAACCAGGAGCGCGCCGCACCAGATGAGCGCGAACTGCAGCACTTCGTTGAAGATCGCCGAACGCAAACCGCCCAACCCCACATAGAGAGCGACGACGACCGAAGACATCAGAATACTGAAGGAGATGTTCCATCCGAGAACTACCTTCATCACCAGCGCCATGGCGAACATATTGACGCCGCTCATCAGAATCGTCATGAAAGCAAAACAGACACCCGACAACACTCGGCTGGATTCCCCGAAACGAAGCTTCAGATATCCTGGGACTGAATTTGTTTTGCAGATGTAATAAAACGGCATCATCACCAAGCCCATGAAAAGCATGGCGGGGATGGCTCCGATCCAATACCAGTGCGCTGCCAGAATACCGTACTGATACGCCGATCCGGCCCACCCCATCAGCTCCAGTGATCCGAGATTCGCCGAAAGGAAGCTCAGACCCGCAATCCATGCCGACATCTGCCGTCCGGCCATGAAGAAGTCCACACTAGTATTGGACTGGCCCTTAAGGTAGATACCAATCCATACAACCATTACAAAGTAACTGGCGATGATAATAATGTCGATAATCGAGAGATGAGCTAACACGCTGGACGGGAGGAAGAAAGCCAAGCTAGATTGGGCGATGTGATTACCAATAAAACTGTGTGCCATGTGCAGATCCTCGAATTTTCAATTTGCTTGCAACTCCGCCGATACAGCGAAACTTCTTCAATCGTGCTTTTGGCCGTAATATGCTTTAGGACCGTGCTTGCGCTCATAGTGTTTACGCAAGAGAGCTGCGGACACCGGATGGCTCTTTGAATCGATTAGTTCGGTTCGATACGCTAGGCGCGCGATGTACTCGACTACGGCGGCATTGAATGCAGCCTCGGCGGCCGTCTTGCCCCAGACGAACGGACCATGATTTGCCACCAATACACCGGGGACGGCCAGGGGATCAAGATCGCGAAACCGCCTCAGTATCACTTCGCCCGTGTTCCGTTCATAAGCAGACTCGATTTCTTCGTCGGTTAGCGGGTCCGTCACCGGAACCTCTCCGCGAAAATAGTCCGCTTGGGTGGTGCCATAACAAGGAATCGGTTGACCGGACTGCGCCCACGAAGTGGCAAATTCCGAGTGAGTGTGAACGACGCCACCAATATCGGTAAACGCCTGATAAAGGAGAATGTGAGTTGGCAGATCGGAAGACGGATTCAGATCGCCTTCAACGCGGCTTCCATCCAGGCCCACAATCACCAGGTCTTCGGCTTTGAGCTTTTCATAAGGAACGCCGCTGGGCTTGATAACGACGAGTCCGCGTTCTCGATCTATACCGCTCGCGTTCCCCCACGTATAGAGAACCAGCCCGCGCCGCTGGAGCTCAAGATTCGCGTCAAGGACTTCCGTCCGCAATTGCTCCAGCATTTTATCGGTCCGCTTTCTTCAGGGATGAATTTGCCAGAAATCACGTAGGAAGCATCACCTCTAGCCGATTTGAGATAGCACCACAGAGATGAACACTACTTTTCATGAATGCCCGCGTGATCACGTTAGCGGATAGAAGTGCAGGAGTATGTGCAAGACTGACCACAACTCGCTGATGAATAACGCTGGACTCGGCTTCTATGACTCGGTTTGATTCGGAGCCGCTATTTTCGCAACAGCGCTCACCTACCGCGCAGGGGACGAATTCCATCGGTCCATGCAAGTTCATGGCGCAAATCACGCAGGGTAGTGTCTTCATCAATGCGCACAAGTTCAACCTGAGCTATCTCCGCAAAATCCACCAAGTGCTCCATCGTGAGAGGATGGCTGAACGCTGTGTGATGCGCGCCACCCGCATAGATCCACGCAGCTGCGGCCACCTTCAGGCTAGGCCTTGCAATCCAGACGGCGCGCGCGACGGGAAGTTTCGGCAGAGGCTCGCTCGGGGCGACAACATCAATCGCATTCGCAATCATTCGGAACCGGGTGCCCATGTCCACAATGCAGGCAACTACTGCCGGACCGGGTGATGCGGTGAACACGAGGCGAACAGGATCGGCTTTACCGCCTATGCCGAGCGGATGCACCTCAAGTGAAGGCTTGCCGGAGGCGATCGACGGGCAGACCTCAAGCATATGTGCGGCAAGCTCCCTCGGAGTTCCAGAGAAATCATAGGTGTAATCTTCCATAAATGAGGTGCCACCCGAAAGACCCTCGGCCATCACCTTCATGATGCGGAGTAAGGCCGCACTCTTCCAGTCGCCCTCCGCGCCAAAGCCATAGCCATCAGCCATCAGTCGCTGCGCGGCAATCCCCGGCAACTGCGCGATTCCGTGCAGGTCTTCGAAATTGTCTGAAAATGCGCCGAAGCCGCCTTCCACAAGAAAGGCGCGAAGGCCAAGTTCGATCTTCGCGGCTGTCATCAGCGAGTCAGGACGGTCGTCTTTCGGCGCGATGGTATACGTGTCGCGATACTCTTTCACCAATTTGTTGGCCTCTGCATCAGTGAACTGATTGATTCGATCGGCAAGATCGCCGATGCCATATGCGGAGACACTGAAGCCAAAGACTCTTTGTGCCTCCACCTTGTCCGCTTCTGTCACGGCGACATCGCGCATATTGTCTCCGAAGCGCGCTACCTTGAGGTGCTGCGACTCGTTCCAACCCGCGGCGGCACGCATCCACGTGGCTACTTCGCCGAGCACCACTGGGTCTTGCCAGAAGCCAACCACCACTTTGCGCGCCAGACGCAAGCGAGCGGTGATAAACCCGAACTCGCGGTCACCATGAGCAGACTGATTCAGATTCATGAAGTCCATGTCTATGGTCGACCATGGCAGATCGCGATTGAACTGAGTGTGCAAGTGCAGGAATGGCTTGTTCAGTAAGCTGAGCCCCGCGATCCACATCTTGGCCGGTGAAAAGGTGTGCATCCAGAACACCAGACCTACGCACTGATCCGCGCTGTTTGCTTCAAGGCAAAGCCTGCTGATGGCATCTGCCGTCGTGAGGACAGGCTTCCATACCACGCTGAGCGGGATCAGGCTCGAAGCATCGAGCGAAGTCGCGATCTGCTTTGAATGCTCCGCCACTTTGTCCAGAGTCTCTTTGCCATAGAGATGCTGACTTCCGGTGATAAACCACACTTCCAGTTGCTTCAAGCTCATTGTGCACTCCCTGGTTTCGCTGTCGGTCAACCATGACCGTGTTCCTTGCTTAACATGCCTTCGTTCACTTGAAGGCTCTGCCATTTAAAACATGACGCGCATTCTCATCCCAAGCAGCGCAGTGGTATAGGCTCTGCTTGCGTACATGGGGTGATTTGAAATCTCCAGGTCCGGGCCTAGGTCAACACTCTTTGTCAGGCGAAGCCGGTAAAACGTCTCCATGACGTTCTCGTGATGTTTGGCACCGAAACTTGGCTCTGAGTGAATAAAAGTAATGCCGAACATATCGCCGCGCCTTCCAAAAGGCTTCACATGGTCCAGGCCAAGTTCTTCCACTTGTTTGATGGAGGTACCCTTATTCGAGGCGAAGCCGAATCTCCCGAACGGAGCCCAACCACTGCGCAGTTCATGCTCAAAGGCGATGCCCCCGCCCATTCCGCTACCGAGGGTAGCCGTGTCGTCTCGCCAGAAGTTCATGCGATAATCCCTGAATCGCTTGCCGGGAGAGCCACCCAGCCAGCCGAGTTCGATGGACTCCATGTACTTGCGATCAGCCAGCGTTTTGAGATTCCCTTGCGGTGAGCCTTCGGTATCGACAACCAGCGCATGAATGTAAACATGTTGCGTAGCCTGGAGTTCAACCGCTGCTCCGCCAGCATAGGCTCCATCGGAGGCGAACGTCAGGTTGCCGTCGCTCCCCGCATTCAGGAACTGAGAGCGCTCGTCGTTGTTGAACATGCTCAGGCTGATGTACTCGTTCGGATGGATTTTGCCTAAATAGAACGACAGCCTCTTGCTGATCAGATCCTGACGCCAGTAAAGAATATTCACCGTGATCGGTTCTTGCGGTCCTCCTCCCTGCAGGCAGTTGAGGGTAAGTCCGGAGCCGAGTCTTTGGCTCAGATTGAACTGCTGGCTGATGCCGATATTGGTTCCCGATCTCACCAAAAGGCTAATGCTTCCAGCATTGCTCTCACGGTCATAGACTTTCCAGGCAGCAGTGAAGTCGGCCCGGCCGCTGGTCTGATCGTGACGTACACCTCCCGGTGTGGAAGTCGCATATTGGCTCACAAAGGTATAGGTTTCGCCGATCTTGAGCCGTGCCGACGTATTGATCTTGTCGGTAAGTCTTTCAAACGGATCGAAGAATATTCCGAACGGATCCGTCTTGAGAATCGGATCCGCCGGTATCCTCGACAATGCAACTGCGTCACGGTCGAGTTCCTGGCGAAGATCGTCGGGCTCCTGCGCCAGACTTGAATAGGTTGCAGCAGCTCCGACCTTCGTACTCTGCGGGGAGTAGCCAGAGTTGGTTTTTCCGTTCTGGCCGGGAGCAGTAAGGCCGAATGCAACGAAGATCAAGAGCAGCAACGTTCTCATTGCGATCCCTCTGGGCCGTATGGACTCGTCTGACATATTCCGTAGAAAGCGCAGACGCGGGCAGGACGATGCCCCTACGCACTGGGCGAATCAAGCTGTCTTCCACGTAGCCCTTTATGCAAGACTGTTTCGATCTCCTCCAGCGAGCGTCCCTTCGTTTCCGGCACAAGATAGTAGGAGAAGAGCCATGAACCGGTCGCCAGCACACCATAGATCCAGAATGTAAGGCTTGGCCCCAGAAGTTTCAGCAGCGACAGAAACGAAAGGGATACCGCAAAGTTGGCAAGCCAGTTTGTCCCGGCTGCGATTCCTGCTGCCAGACCGCGAATCTTCAGCGGATAGATCTCAGCTATGAGCAGCCAGAAGATCGGTCCCAAACTGATGGCGAACGAAGCCACGTAGAACATCAGGATGACGACCGCGACCCCAGCAAACTCTCCACCTTTTGCGAGATGGAAGATATATCCCAGCGCGCCGAGGCTGACGATCATTCCGGCTATACCTGTCAGCAGCAGGGGACGTCTTCCTACGCGATCTATAAGCCACATAGACACCAGGGTCATCACTACATTCACCGTACCGATGCCAGCCGTGGCTAGAATCGATCCTTGAATCGAGGAGATTCCCGCGGAGCGAATGATGTAGGGCGCGTAATAAATGATGGTGTTGATACCCGTGACCTGCTGGAAGACTGCAAGACCTATACCAATCATCAAGGCAGGTCGGACAGCTGGCAGGAGCAAGTCGGAGATGTGCCCGCGCAGTGCCGTTTCCTGCGATGCCGACTTGATTTCCTGGAATTCCTTCTCGACGTCTTCAGTACCGCGAATCTTGACCAGCACTGTGCGGGCAAGGTCGAAGTGACCATGCCGAGCAAGGAAGCGAGGGGTTTCAGGCAGGAAGAGCATGCCCGCTCCGAGTAGCGCACCCGGAATCACGGCGAGGCCCAGCATCCATCTCCACCCGGCTGAAGGGGTAAACAGATAGTCTGCGAGATATGCAGCCAGGATTCCCACCGTAATTGCCAATTGAAAGAGCGATACCTGCCACCCGCGTGCGTTGGCCGGAGATATCTCGGAGATGTAAAGAGGGACGACAGAACTCGCAAGGCCGATCCCCATCCCTACTACGACTCTGCCAAGGATGAGTATCTGTATCGACCCTGCCGCCGAACATATCAATGCACCCACAATGAAAACTACGGAAGTAATGAGCAGCATTTTTCTGCGTCCATACCGATCCGAAAGGCTGCCGCCGGTGATGGCCAGCACTGCGGCGCCAACTAGAACCGAACTCACAGCAAGCTCCTGCTGGAAGATGGACAGTCCAAAACTCTGCTTGATGAAAATTAGTGCGCCGGATATCACTCCGGTGTCGTATCCAAACAGCAAACCGCCAATCGCAGCGAAAATCGCGGCAATATAGACATATCTCTGGCTTGCGGCTGGAGTCTGGGCCGGGCAGGTGGCTGCGATGGGCTCAACTGCGGTTGCATTCATCCTGCGCTTCCCTTCTGAATGCTGCGGTACTGTTTGATCAAAGCGTTGGTCGAGCTATCGTGCTTAAGATTCTCTTCTTTTGCAGATTCGAGTTCGGGGATGATACGCTGGGCCAGTACCTTCCCCAGTTCGACTCCCCACTGATCAAAGGAGTCGATCTTCCAGATGGCGCCCTGTGTAAAAACGCTGTGTTCGTAGAGTGCGACAAGCTTGCCCAGAGCCTCCGGGGTCAACCGCTCCAGAAGAATCGTATTCGAAGGACGATTGCCCTCGAAGGTCCGATGCGGCGCGAGCCACGGGGGTGTGCCGTCCGCTTCGACTTCTTGCGTGGTCTTGCCAAAGGCCAATGCCTCAGCCTGTGCGAAGACATTCGCCATAAGGATGTCGTGATGACGGCCGATCGGGTTCAGCGGTTGTCCAAACGCAATGAAGTCGCAGGGAATGAGTCTGGTTCCCTGATGGATCAATTGATAAAAGGAGTGCTGGCCGTTGGTGCCTGGCTCTCCCCAATAGATTGGTCCTGTCTGATACTCGACTCCCGTCCCATCCAGGGTTACGTGCTTACCGTTGCTCTCCATCGTCAACTGCTGTAGATATGCCGGAAAACGCTTCAGATACTGCTCATAGGGCAGGACTGCGACGCTTTGCGCGCCGAGAAAGTTGTTGTTGTAGATTGCCAGGAGTCCGAGGAGAACCGGAAGATTGCGCTCAAAAGGCGCGTTGCGAAAATGAGCGTCCATCTCGTGAAAGCCTGCCAGCAGTCTGCGAAACTCGCTTGGGCCAATCGCGATCATGGTGGAGAGCCCAATCGCCGAATCCATCGAGTAGCGCCCACCCACCCAATCCCAGAACCCGAACATGTTGGCTGTATCGATGCCGAACTTTTCTACTTCTTGGGCATTGGTCGAGACGGCAACGAAGTGCCTGGCGACAGCTGCGGAATGCTTCAGTGTTTCAAGTACCCAGACACGTGCAGAGTGCGCGTTGGTCATCGTCTCAAGAGTTGTAAAGGTCTTTGAAGAGATGATAAAGAGCGTCTCCTCGGCATCCAGGTCGCGTGTCGCCTCGGCAAGGTCCGTACCATCAACGTTGGAGACGAACCTGAAGGTTAGGTCCCGCTGGGAATAGTGGCGCAGCGCTTCGTACGCCATCACTGGGCCAAGGTCGGACCCACCAATGCCAATATTGATGACATTGCGGATTGGCTTCCCGGTGTAGCCCTTCCATTCGCCACTACGCACGCTGTTAGAAAATGCGGCCATCTTGTCCAGAACGCCATGCACCAAAGGTACAACGTTCAAGCCATCGACGAGAATCTCGTCTCCAATTGGAGCGCGCAAGGCCACATGCAGAACTGCTCGCTTCTCGGTGACATTGATCTTTTCTCCTCGAAACATTGCGTCGATGCGCGAACGCAAGCCAGACTCTTCGGCAAGTTGCAGAAGCAGCTTCACGGTCTCGTCGGTGATCCGATTCTTGGAATAATCGAGGTAGATGCCCGCCGCCTCAATCTTGAGGCGTTCCCCCCGTGCTGGATCGTGAGCGAAGAGATCTTTCAGACTGAGAGTGAAATTCGTTGCAGCATGGGCCTCAAGGGCCTTCCATGCCTTGCTTCCAATGAGTGACGTACTGGCTTCTGTCATGTTCACTCCACTTTCGATCGATCATTGTTGAGGGCCCCAGTCGCAACTCACATTCGCTCTGGCGTGGCAAGCGGCTAAAACGCATTCGCGCAAACTTACCAACATGAGTAGAATCAGAATCGAATTCATCGCCAGCATCGGGCCGGAGCGTTCTCGCAGTCTTTGAAGATCCAAGTCGTGCGCGAGATCAGCATTTCATCCGCACACTTGCGTGGCTGTCCCTTACTGCTCATATATCTTTCGCGCCTGGTCTGTCCGTTCTTCAGTTGCTGATCGCTGGGCGAACGATGGCCACGGAGCATCCAGCTCGACGAGCGACCGACTTCGCCACGCTGCCAAGTAGGAAGTCGCGGATGCTTCTGTGCCCATGCGAACCGACAGTTATGAGATCGGCATGCCATTCGGACGCTCTGCCAAGAATCGCCTCTGTTACATCTCCAGTCAGGACTCCGGTTTGAGCTGTAAATCCCGCTCCGCGCAGCTCACCCGCAATCCGCTCGACCAATGCACGAGCTGGCTGCATCTGCCCTTCCAACTCGGGAGCGTAACCTTGAGCCATCTCAGGCGGAGGCACGGGCTCAACCGGTTGCAGCACATGTAGAACCATGACCTCCGTATTCTCATGCCGGATCCCGGCCACCACAGCACGAAGCAGATTTTCAGCAAACCCTGAATCGTCAACTGCCATTAGGACTCTCATGGTTCCTCTTCCTTACCTGCAATGAACTGGGCCACCATGCGCCCTTCGACAACATATGCAGTATTCTTTGCGGAATTCTCTGTCTATGGGACGCCTCTTAAGACTGGGACAGATGCTCTCCCGCGGTTTCGCAAGTATCGAAGAGGACAATGCCGGAATGCAGGTCACAATTGCTCATCAGAGAAAGCCGCTATCTGCCTGGCGAGATTCACTATGCCGTCCTCCAGAAAATGACTGGGGCGCGGCACTTAAGTGTGCAAGAGAGAACAGTCTTTGTCCTGATTAGAGAGAACAATAGTCACTTGCCGTGACTATCGTCCGGCGAGGAGACCGTCATGTCTGAACATCACGCTTCGCAGTCCATTCCGACCAAGATACTGTTGCCTATCGACTTCAGCCCGTCGTCTCAAACGGCCTTGGAGACAGCGTCCGACCTCGCTTCGCACTTCCATGCCGAGATCTTCCTTGTGAATGTCCTTCCGCTCTTCTCGACCTTTACGCCCGAATACGCTGTTCCTCAGGTGCAGTTTCAACAGGAGGAGAAGACGCGTGCTGAGCAGCATCTGGCGAAGGTTCGAGCGGTTCTCAATAAAAAGGGAGTAAAGGCAGGCTCCAGTGTCGAACTTGCGAATGACATTTCTGGGGCCATTATGGATGTGGTGGAGCGCGAGCATATTGACATGGTCGTGATCTCCACGCACGGCATATCCGGCTGGCATCCACTCGTGTTTGGATCGATCGCAGAGAAAGTCATTAAGCTCGTGCAGTGTCCACTCTTGCTTCTTCGCTCAGCTAAACCAGAGACCGACGTGAAAACTCCGTCGGATCGCTCTATGGAATGGTGGTAGTGAACCTAGCAGTAGGGACCAGATCAACACGGCGAGGTGGGAGAACAGTTCAGCTGTCGAGGAACTGGAATGGCGCTGCTCCACACGGACCAAGGTCCCCCTGGTTTCAGATTGTACGGTTCCTGTTGCTGGCCGCATTGATAATCGCACTATTCCTGCTTGGCCAAAGCATGGTGCAACACCGTTTCTTTCGCGGCGGCCGAATCAACCGGTACGGTCACCTAATGCAGTAATAGGAGATGGAGTGACTCTGATTACGGTCAACACAGGGAAAGTGCAGCACATGGTTCACGCCGTAGTTATGGCTATTCCTGAACAGAGTAAGAGTATTCCCCTACCGCATCCAGCAGAGTGCAGTGCTGCTTTTGCCCGATGAAGTTGTACCTCTTTCGGTTACTGCTCGACGGAAATGCCTGGCACTCAGCGGCACCGCACTTGATCCGGATTTGGGCAACGCCATGCACCAACTCAGGCAAATACTGCTTCTGTCCGCAGGATCGAGGACACGGCCAGAATAACCATCTTCGGCCGGCGCCCAAGTCTTGCCCCCCTTTCGACCCGAGAGGGACAGGTCTCAAAAGACCCTACGATATCGAATGGGAGAGCAAAACTGACCAGAACTTGATCGGAACACAGTTCATTCTGACGCCAGGAGAGCGCAACCATGCCGGAACAGTTTGAGAATCCAGAAGTGACCAAGACTGATGACAAGACGGTCTCGGAGTCAACAGCAGAGAAGCGGATTGACCGCATTGCCGAAAAGGCAGCGGAGAAGGCATCGCACACCGAACAGAGTTACGACCAGGAATCAAACGATCTTTTCAAAGTAAAATGACGCCGCGATCTTCGATACACGGGGACGCCACTCACCCGAGTAATATTCGACGCCCTGACACCTCAGGGCGTCGAATATCACTGTGCATTTGCGCGCTACCGGAAGGCCCTCCAAGAGGATTAAGGATCGGATGTCCTGCTCTTCACCAACTGGCACCTGAACACCAGGCCGAATGGCTGGTGCGGGTGCTGGTTTGCCTGCATTGCACCAATACCCCGGGTCAACGGAGCAAGAACAGGAGAACAATCGCAGATGGAATCGAAAACAGATAAACCTGATCCCAAAGATGATAAGGATTCTCTCAAAACGCTCGCCATGCCCGAGTTGATGAAGAAGCTCGGCGCATCGACTGACGGACTCACACAGGCCGAGGCCGTGAAGCGCCAGGCGCAGTATGGACCGAACCAGATCGAGGAAAAGAAGACCAACGAATACCTGAAGTTCCTCTCCTACTTCTGGGGCCCCATTCCGTGGATGATTGAAGCCGCGGTTATCCTCTCAGGGATTGTCCAACACTGGCTCGACTTCTTCGTGATTCTTCTCTTGCTGTGCTCCAACGCTCTGGTCGGATTCTGGGAAGAGCATCAGGCGGGAAACGCGATTGCCGCCCTGAAGGCCCGATTGGCAGTCAAGGCCAAAGTCAAGCGGGATGGCAAGTGGGAGGATCCCAAGGCGAGCGAGTTGGTCCCCGGCGATGTCATTCGTCTGAGGTTGGGAGACATCGTTCCCGCGGATGCGCGTCTGCTCGACGGCGATTCCATCGAAGTAGATCAGTCCGCCCTAACCGGCGAGTCGCTGCCAGTCACCGCCAAGCCCGGCGGCGCTGTGTACTCCGGTTCCATCATTCGCCAGGGTGAGATTGACGCAATCGTCTATGCCACAGGCGTAAATACCTACTTTGGCAAAACCGCACAGCTGGTGCAGGAAGCACATACAGTCAGCCATTTTCAAAAGGCTGTGATGAAGATCGGCGACTACCTGATCATCTTGGCGGTAGCGCTGGTCGCCTTGATTCTTATCTTCGCTCTTCTCCGCGGAGACAAGGTTCTGACCACGCTGGAATTCTGCCTGGTGCTACTGGTAGCCGCCATTCCCGTCGCCATGCCGACTGTACTGTCGGTGACCATGGCCGTCGGAGCACGCCTGCTTGCCAAGAAGGAAGCGATCGTAACCCGGCTGTCAGCCATTGAGGAGCTGGCAGGCGTTGATGTTCTCTGCTCTGACAAGACCGGAACACTGACTCAAAACAAACTCACGCTGGGCGACCCGTTCTGCATAGATGGAATCACTGCTGGAAATGTTGTACTGTGGGCCGCTCTAGCTTCCCGCGCAGAAGACAAGGACACCATCGACCTGGCTGTGATCGGCGGCGTGAAGGACGACAAGGAACTGAAGAACTGTAAAGTACTTCACTTCATGCCCTTCGATCCGGTGCACAAACGCACGGAAGCCACCGTCAAAGGAGCGGATGGGAAACAGTTCTTTGTGGCAAAGGGAGCGCCACAGGTCATTCTCAAGATGGCGACCAATGTCGCCGCAGTCAAGACAGCGGCAGACAAAGCCATTCTTGATTTTGCCGGCCGCGGCTTCCGCTCCCTGGGTGTGGCCAGGGCCGATGAGCAGGGCAAATGGAAGTTTGTCGGCATACTCCCGCTGTCCGACCCGCCGCGCGCGGATGCCAAGGAAACCATTGCCAACGCCGTCCAAATGGGCGTGAAGATCAAGATGGTTACGGGCGATCAAATTGCCATTGCCCGGGAAACATCGAAAGAACTGGGCCTGGGCGCGAATATCCTGGATGCCAACGCGCTTGGCGACACAAAAAAGAAGGAGTCTCCGGAGGTCGTTGAGAAGATTGAGAAGGCGGACGGCTTCGCGCAGGTATTCCCCGAGCACAAGTTTCATATCGTGGACGTGCTGCAAACCAGCGGCCACATCGTCGGCATGACCGGCGATGGAGTGAACGACGCGCCCGCGCTGAAGAAGGCCGACTGCGGCATTGCCGTCTCCGGCGCAACCGACGCAGCCAGAGCGGCAGCTGCAATCGTTCTACTCACTTCCGGTCTCTCCGTAATCATCGACGCGATCAAAGAGAGTCGCCGTATCTTCCAGCGCATGAATAGCTACGCTATCTACCGCATCGCGGAGACGTTGCGTGTGCTGTTCTTCATGACACTGGCCATCCTCGTCTTCAATTTCTATCCCGTCACTGCAGTGATGATCGTGATGATCGCGCTCCTCAATGACGGAGCGATTCTGTCGATCGCTTATGACAATGTCTTGTATAGAAACAAGCCCGAAGCCTGGAACATGCGGCTGGTGCTCTCCATCTCTACCGTGCTCGGAGTCATCGGAGTTGCCGCCGCGTTTCTTCTGTTCTATCTGGGCGAGCGCGTCTTCCACATGGACCGCCTGACCGTCCAGACACTGATGTACCTCAAGCTTTCCGTGGCCGGCCATTTGACCATCTTCCTTACCCGTACGCGCGGGCCATTCTGGTCGATACGCCCCGCGAAGATCCTGCTGATCGCAGTTGTGGGCACGCAGACAATCGCTACACTCATCGCGGTTTACGGAATATTCATGGCGCCTCTCGGATGGAAATGGGCAGGATTCGTGTGGGCCTACGCAATTGTCTGGGCACTGATCAACGATCGCGTGAAACTTCTTGCCTATCGCATCTTCGATCCGATCAAGAAGGCGATCCCGCAAATCGCAGTGCCCGCCGACGATACTCAGCAGATCGCGACTCGGGCTTATGAGATTTATCAAGAGCGCGTCCATGGCGAAAGCCAGCAGGACCAGGACTGGCTTGAAGCCGAGCGGGAGACCCGGAAGGACGAGGTGGAACATGCGAAGGCTAAGTAACCGCCCATGTGAATGCTCAAAGGGACCGACTGCAACTCCGAATCGCGCTTGCGGTGGAGAGCGCATGGCAATAACGTGCAAGACAATTTCGGAACATGGATGCCAGGTCATTCCAGAGACCGACGAGGGAACAATATGCTGAGCGATCTAAAAGCCCTAATCGGATCTCCCGTTGCAGCAACCGATGGCGAAATGGGAAGTGTCCGCACTTTTCTCTTCGATGACCAGTCCTGGAAGGTTCGCTATTTGGTGGTGGACGTAGGGAACTGGCTGAAGCGGCGCGATGTGGTTCTTCCGATTACCACGCTCGAAAAGCCCGACTGGGCAAACAAAACCTGTTGTGCTCATTTGACCAAGGATCAAGTGCGCGATAGTCCCGACGTTGATGCGGAAATGCCGGTCTCGCGTCAACAAGAAATTGCCATGCATGATTACTTTGGCCCGCTGGCAAGCTGGGTCGACAGCGAGTTCGGCATGCCGCCCATGCCGACTGGAATGAAATACCCCGTACATACCGCAGAGGTCCTCCATCTGCGCAGCACCTCGCATATGCTGGGGTATGAAGTCTGGGCTACCGATGGCGACTTTGGAATCCTTGAAGGCTTTGTCATGGATGAGGCTAGCTGGCACCTCGGTTACCTCGATGTGAAAAGCGGAGACTGGCTCCAAAATCGATCGGTGCTGGTCCCCACCCGCTGGGTACAGTCCGTTTCCTGGGCTGATTTCCGTATTCATTTGCATCACACGAAGGTAGGAACATAGGTCAAACACCAACCTTACCGCATCAAGAGTTTGATTTGTGGCTTTCAGACAAAATTGCCGCAAGCACCTTTGAACTTTTCAAGCATTGGACAAGAGGAGACGGACGGATCAGGACTGACTTGAATCGGAGCAAGAGATACGCCGTGATCTGGCGACCGAGAAGAAGATGTCGTAACACCGAAGGAGTAGGATGACCATCGATTCAAAAGATTACAGAGTGCCGCCTGACAAGAAGGTCGACCTCGGCAAGTGGCCGACGATTGTCGAGCCCTATGCAAAGTCGACGAAGCAGTATAAGGAAATTCTGCAGGAACACATGGAGAAGCTGGCCTCGCTGCAGCACCTTCACTACGCGTCCCACAAGTATGCGCTGCTGCTGATTTTCCAGGGCATGGACGGCGCAGGCAAGGACGGCGCCATCCGCCACGTCATGTCCGGCGTCAATCCAGAGGGGTGTGAGGTTTTCAGTTTCAAGCAGCCGAGCGTCGAAGAGCTGGAGCATGATTTTCTCTGGCGCACCACGTGCCGCCTTCCCCAGCGCGGCCGCATCGGCATCTTCAACCGCTCTTATTACGAGGAGGTGTTGGTCGTCCGCGTGCATCCGGAGATTCTCCGCGGTCAAGGGCTTCCTGTGGAGTTGAGCGACGAGAAGAACATATGGGACCAAAGGTATGGTTCTATCGTGGACTTGGAAAGACACCTGCATCGCAACGGCACGCAAATTGTCAAGATATTCCTGCATCTATCTCACGAGGAGCAACGGAAGAGATTCCTTGCACGCATTGATGAGCCGGATAAGAACTGGAAGTTCAGCACCTCCGACATTCATGAACGGAAATACTGGAAGCACTACATGAAGGCCTATGAGGATTGTTTTCAAGCCACAAGCACGCATCATGCGCCATGGTTTGTTGTCCCCGCCGACGATAAGGAAAACGCACGGCTGATCGTCTCCCAAATTGTCCTGGATGCGCTGAGGGAACTGAAGATGGCCTATCCAAAAACCACCGCAAAGCGGCGTCTCGAACTGCTCGAAATCAAAGAGATGCTGGCGAAATGACGTTTGGAGCCCATCGTCACCGGACTCCAACAAACGAATGCTCCATAGCTGCCGCCGTGCCGCTACCAATTGCGGAGAAATAGAAAGGAACACTCATTATGGTTACCAAGGAACTCCCCATCAAGGTAGAGAAGGACGATAAGTCTCAACCCTTCAGCAAGAACTTCGATCAGTATGGAAATTCCTCCGGGTTCATCTTCGACGTGAACCTGTCGACCGCGGTTGCGGCCGACGGCAGAATGGAAGAGAGAGCACCAAAGCCCACAGGCCCGCTCTCGCCCGAGATGCTAGACAAGATGAATCGCTACTGGCGCGCGGCGAATTATCTTTGCATCGGCCAGATCTACCTGTTTGAGAATCCTTTATTGCGTGAGCCACTCAAGGCTGAACAGATCAAACCACGTCTCCTTGGCCACTGGGGAACATCGCCTGGCCAGAACTTCATCTACATTCATCTGAACCGCCTCATCAAAGAACACGATGCAGACATCATCTACATCTCTGGTCCAGGCCACGGAGGCCCTTCGCTGAATGCCTGCTCCTATCTCGAAGGCTCTTACACGGAGGTTCATCCGGAGATCACACGCGACGAAGACGGCCTGCGGCTTATGTTCCGCAAGTTCTCGACGCCAGGCGGCGTGCCCAGTCACTGCGGTCCGCACGTCCCGAATTCGATGCACGAGGGAGGAGAACTTGGCTACTCTCTGGTTCACGCATTCGGCGCGGCCTTCGACAATCCGGACCTGATTGTCGCCTGTGTAATTGGAGATGGCGAGTCCGAGACATGCCCACTCGAGGGAAGCTGGAAGTCAGTCAACTTCGTCAATCCGGTGCGAGATGGCGCTGTTCTGCCAATCCTTCATCTCAATGGGTACAAAATCTCCGGGCCAACCGCCCAGGGACGAACAAGCGACGCTGATTTGAAGGCCCTCTATGTAGGTCGGGGGTACAAGCCTTACTTTGTTGAGGGCGATGACCCGGAGGTCGTGCATCAACTCCTTGCGCAAGCGCTTGAAGACTGTTATGCCGAGATTCGGGGAATTCAGCAGGAGGCACGTAAGAACGGATTCAAAAAGCAGCCCGTCTGGCCCATGATCATCTTTCGCACGCCGAAGGGATGGACTTGCCCGAAGGAAGTGGATGGAACGCCCATCGAAGGCACATTCCGCGCACACCAGGTTCCACTCGCATCGGTCAAAGATAATTCAGAACATCTCAAGATCCTTGAAGCTTGGATGAAAAGCTACAAGCCAGAGGAACTCTTCGACGAGAACGGCAAATTCATTGACGAACTGGCGACTCTCGCCCCTGTGGGCAATCGACGCATGGGAGGCAATCCCCATGTGAATGGCGGAAGGTCCCTAATCACACTCGCGCTTCCCGACTTCACGAATTATGCACTTGAGATTCCCGGCCCCGGTCAGGTTCTGGCCGAAGCGCCGCGCAAACTTGGAGATTTCTTCCGCGACATCTTCAAAATGAATCCAACAAACTTCCGCATGTTTTGCCCCGATGAATCGAATTCCAATCGTCTGAATTCCATCTTCGAGGCAACGAAACGCTGCTCGATGGCGGAAATCGTTTCTATCGACGACGAACTAGGCCCGGATGGCCGCGTGATGGAAGTGCTGAGCGAGCATCTCTGCCAGGGATGGCTTGAAGGATACTTGCTTACAGGCCGCCATGGCATGTGGTCCTCCTACGAGGCCTTCGCGCAGGTGGTTGATTCCATGACGACGCAACATGCCAAATGGCTGGAGCAATGCGAAGCTTTTCCCTGGCGCAGACCGCTCGCTTCTCTCAATGTTCTGCTCACGAGTCATGCATGGCGCAACGACCACAATGGCTTCAGTCACCAGGCAACCGGATATGTGGACAATGCGCTGGCGCGCAGGAGTGAAGTGATCCGCGTGTATTATCCACCTGACTCCAACTGCCTGCTAAGCGTCTTCGATCATTGCCTGCGCAGCCGCAATTACGTGAATGTCGTCACCTGCGGCAAACAACCGCAACTCCAATGGCTGAACATGGACGAGGCTTTGGAGCACTGCTCACGCGGCGCGTCGACATGGAGGTTTGCAACCAATGATGGAGGCGGGGAGCCGGATGTAGTGCTGGCCTGTGCCGGCGATGTACCCACTATTGAAACCTGCGCGGCCTCATGGCTGCTACAGAAACATGTGCCGGGCATCAAGGTGCGCGTTGTCAACGTTGTCGACCTGATGACTTTGATGTTTCCCGACAAGCATTCGCACGGCATGGACGAAATGTCGTTCAACGCGCTCTTTACCGAGAACGCACCCGTAGTCTTTGCCTTCCATAACAATCGCTGGCTCATTCATACCCTCGTTCACGGGCGCTCCAATGAAGGCCGCTTCCATGTGCATGGCTACATGGATCACGGCACGACGACCACGCCATTCGACATGGTGGTTCTGAATGAGATGAGCCGCTTCCATCTTGCTCTGGATGCGCTGAAGCATATCCCCCGCCTTCGTTTGCAAGCGGAGAATGCAGTCAACTTCTTCAATCAGGAATTGCAACGCCATCACGACTATATCCGTGAGCACCTCGAAGATATGCCTGAGATCAGAAACTGGCAATGGACGAAGGACTTCAGCGATGCCACAGCTCCGGCTCCGATGGCCAAAGGGCATCCCGAGAAGGCCATGTTCACCGACAGCTAAGCTCCATCCGGAATGAAATCAAAGCGGAGGCCGCCATCGCATAAGACTTGCGATAACGGTCTCCACTTCTTGGACTTGGTACACAGGGGGAGAAAGTGAACGAGCCGAAGGCGCCATCCGATTGGTTGAAGGTCGATGGAATCGATGCGCTAGTTGAATTGGCGCTCAATCTTCACTGGTCCTGGAACCATGCTGCGGACCAGTTATGGGAAGCGCTCGACAAGGATCTCTGGACAACCACTCAAAATCCGTGGGTCATCCTGCGAACGGTTTCTCACGAAAAAATAAAGACTGCATTGGGCTCGCCAGAATTCCGCCAAAAGCTCGACACTCTGCTCCGGCAGAATCGGGAATCCTATCGAGCCGACGCATGGCTCCAACACACGCATCCCGGCGCAGCGCTCACGACGGTCGCCTACTTCAGCATGGAGTTCATGCTTAGTGAGGCGTTGCCAATCTACTCGGGCGGTTTGGGCAATGTAGCTGGCGACCAAATGAAGGCAGCCAGCGACCTGGGTGTTCCGGTGGTTGGAGTCGGCTTACTTTACGGACAGGGATATTTCCGCCAGGACTTTGATTCGGAAGGCCGGCAACAGGCACTCTATCCAGTCAACGATCCAGGACAGTTGCCCATCCGGCCGCTACGCCAACCGAATGGCGAATGGTTACGGTTGCAGATTCAGCTTCCTGACGCAAACATCTGGCTTCGCTGCTGGGAAGTGTCAGTAGGAAGAGCAAAACTGTATCTTCTCGACACCAACGACTTTGCCAATACCGCGGCTCATCGCGGTATTACCAGCGAACTCTATGGTGGGGACGCTGAGATGCGCTTGAAGCAGGAGATCGTCCTCGGCATCGGCGGATGGCGTTTGTTGCGAGCGTTGGGTCTCACACCGGAGGTCTGTCACCTCAACGAAGGGCATGCTGCATTTGCCGTGCTTGAACGAGCTCGCTCTTATATGGAGGATCACAAGAATCCCTTCGATGTTGCCATGATTATTACTCGAGCAGGAAATGTCTTCACCACGCATACCGCGGTGAATGCCGGCTTCGACCGATTCGATCCCGTGCTCGTTCGCACTTATCTTGGCCACTATGCAGTGGATGAACTCGCTATCTCCGTGGAGGATCTACTCTCCATGGGAAGGCAGAATTCGGAAGACAATTCTGAACCCTTCAACATGGCGTATCTCGCGGTCCACGGCAGCGGCCAAGTGAATGGAGTGAGCAAACTCCATGGAAAAGTGAGCCGGCAGATCTTCCAGCCGCTCTTCCCACACTGGCCGCAGGATGAAGTCCCAATCGGCGCTGTGACCAATGGGATTCATGTGCCCACCTGGGATTCAGCTGAAGCCGATGCGCTATGGACCTCTGTCTGTGGCAAGAAGCGTTGGCGCGGAGACAGTCTGGTAGAAGATGATATCCGCCACATCTCCGATGAGCAACTGTGGCAACTGCGCACAGCAGGGCGAAAAGGACTGATCGAACGGATGCGGAAGCGGTATCAGTGCCAACTGGCCGCGGAAGGTGCAGATCCGTCGATAGCCTCCGGCATTTTGGATGAGCAAGTACTGACCCTCGGATTTGCCCGGCGCTTTGCCACTTATAAGCGCCCCAATCTTCTCTTGCACGATACCGAAAGGCTGGTACGGCTGCTCTCCAACCCAGGATGTCCTGTTCAGCTGATCCTCGCAGGAAAAGCTCATCCTCAGGATCTTCCTGGACAAGAGCTTATCAGGCAGTGGAAAGATTTCATCAGGCGCCCCGAGGTAAAAGGACGCGTTGTCTTCCTCAACGACTACGACATGATGTTGGCGCAGGAACTTGTCCAGGGGATCGATCTTTGGATCAACACGCCTCGCCGTCCATGGGAAGCTTGCGGAACAAGTGGCATGAAGGTCCTCGTCAATGGCGGCCTTAATCTCTCTGAGTTGGACGGCTGGTGGGCAGAGGCGTATTCCCCCGAAGTTGGGTGGGCCATTGGGGACGGTCAGGAACATGGCGAAGACCCAGACTGGGATGCCGCGGAAGCGAACACTCTGTATGACTTACTTGAAGCCGAAGTGATACCGGAGTTCTACGAGCGCGATGAATCAGGTATGCCAGCCAAGTGGCTGGGACGCATCCGCGAGAGTATGGCGCGGCTTACGCCTCAGTTCTCTGCAACGCGCGCCATCAGCGAATACACCGAGAGTCATTATCTGCCTGCGGCATCGCGCTATAGTGGTCGTGCAGCAGACGATGGTGCGACCGGATTGAGTCTGCTCCAATGGAAGCAGGATCTGGATCGCCATTGGGGCGCGGTGCATTTCGTTCGCGTTCGGATCGACACCCACGATGGGCAGCACTTCTTCCAAGCCGATGTTGCTGCTGGTTCCCTTACTCCGGATCACTTCAGCGTGGAGTTCTACGCAGATGCATCGAACGGGAGTGGCCCTTGTCTTGAAGTTATGAACCTCTCGGGACCGGGCTCAAATACGTCGGGCTCTTACACCTACTCCGCTCAGGTATCCGCTACGCGCCCCGCAGGCGACTACACCGCACGAATCATCCCCCACCATCCCAAGGCACTCGTGCCGCTCGAAGTGGGGCAGATTGTCTGGCAACGCTGATGACCAATCTCGGAATCATGGAACGGGCGCGGAAACTCCTGGGTGCAGCAAATCAGTGTGCCGGGAAGCAGAGGGCTGCGAATGGACAACCCATAGGAGCAACAAGCGCTGAGCCAGCTAACAATACAGCGCGAGCCACTCCTCGGCCCATATGGATGGAGACTACAGCCAGAGTGACAGAGTGCCATCATGAGCTTGTCAGAAACAGCGCGCTGACCCCGCGAATCACAGATGCCCCCAACAAACTGATTGTTTCCTTCACCTACTACGCTCATGCACGAACCTATTACGACGACTTCATATCACCCATAGCCATCGTACAAGGCGAAACCTTCTCTGTGTACTACAATGCCTTGAACCCGAGCCAGAATACTCGGTCACCATCCGACTCCACAAAGAGAAGCCCACTGTCGGATCTCGCCATCCTCAGCATGATCATCCTCTCGGTTCTCTTACTCGCCATCGTGTGCGGATAAATCGGCCTTCGAGAGTCTGTGCCTCGCAACAGCCGAGTGTCTTTTCACTTTGGATTCACAGATGTCTGTACACGGAGTGATACATGGAACCACATCAGACTTCAGCCGATTATCGTGATACCGCCGTCGAGAGTGAAGGCGCGAGTTATACCTATCCATTGGGTCCAACATTAACTCCGGCCGGCGTAAACTTCAGCATCTTCTCGGCCCACGCTACGCATGTCGAAATCGTCTTCTTTGATCACGCCGACGCCAAACAACCGGCCAGAGTCATAAAGCTAGATCCAACGATCAATCGCACTTCTCATTACTGGCACATCTTCGTACCAGGAATTGTGGCCGGGCAACTCTATGGATACCGCGTCGATGGTCCTCGCGAGGCGTCCAGCGGAGATCGATTTGACTGCAACAAAGTGCTGATTGACCCATACGGCAAGAGCGTCTCCGTCGGCCGGCACTATGATCGATCCGCCGCGAGTCGTCCGGGAGACAATGCAGCAAGTTCAATGAAAAGTGTTGTTGCCGACCTGAGAGCTTTTGACTGGGAGGGAGATCGACCGCTTAAGCATTCATTTCGCGCGACGGTGATTTATGAAATGCATGTAGCCGGATTTACCCGTCATCCAAATTCGGGCGTTGCCAAAGACAAAAGAGGTACATACCTCGGACTTCTCGAAAAGATCCCATATCTCCAGTATCTCGGAATCACAGCCGTCGAACTCTTGCCAGTGTTCCAGTTCGATCCACAAGACGCTGCACCGGGGCTCGAAAACTACTGGGGATACGGGCCCGTGTCTTTCTTTGCGCCCCATCTCGGTTACAGTACCTGCAACGATCCACTGGTCTGTCTGAATGAGTTTCGAACCATGGTAAAGGAGTTGCATCGGGCCGGCATTGAGGTAATACTCGACGTTGTGTACAACCACACCGGGGAGGGAGACGAGAATGGCCCGACAATCTGTTTCCGTGGGATCGAAAACAGCTTCTACTACATTCTTGGGAAAGATAGAGCTTCCTATGCGAACTTTAGCGGTGCCGGCAACACTCTCAAAGCCAACCACTCGGTCGTTAAGAGACTGATCCTCGACAGTCTGCGGTACTGGGCTTCAGAGATGCATGTGGACGGCTTTCGCTTCGATCTGGCATCGATATTCTCGCGAAATGAATCGGGAAAACCCATGCTAAACCCTCCGATCATTTGGGAGATCGACTCTGATCCAGTCCTGGCAGGCACGAAACTGATCGCTGAAGCATGGGACTCTGGGGGTTTATATCAGGTAGGTAGTTTTGGCCGCGATAAATGGAAGGAGTGGAATGGTAAATATCGCGATGACATCCGTAGCTTTGTCAAGGGCGACGACGATACCACTTTAAAGCTCCGAGAGCGGGTCACGGGAAGTCCAGATTTGTATCAAGAATACGATCGGCCTGCCGGACAGAGCATCAACTTCGTGACTTGCCACGACGGATTTACGCTCAACGATCTTGTCTCATACGATGTGAAGCACAACGAGGCGAACCGCGCGTCGAATACCGATGGGACTAACGCCAATCTTAGTTGGAATTGCGGTGTCGAAGGTGACACAGACAGTGCTTCCACACACCGACTGCGACTGCAACAAATCCGGAATCTGCTCGCGCTCACTCTGCTCTCGGTTGGGACGCCGATGTTGCTCATGGGAGATGAAGTGTGCCGAACCCAGTACGGGAACAATAATGCATATTGCCAGAATAACGAAACCAGTTGGTTCGACTGGAGCCTTTGTCAGACCAATGCCGACGTTCTGCGCTTCGTGCGGCAGATGATTCATCTGCGCCTCCACTTCGATGAGAAGGGAGAGCGTGGACAAACAACACTCGAGGACTACCTGAGCAAAAGCCGCGTCGAGTGGCATGGGGTCGAAATTGGAAAGCCAGACTGGGGCAGCACCTCTCATAGTCTCGCGTTGTCCCTGCATAATCTCGCCGGCACCCAGGTGCATTACATCGCGATCAACGCATATTGGGAGCCATTGCAGTTTGCACTTCCGCCCGTCGCTGACAGCGCAAATAGGGGATGGCTTCGCTTCATGGATACCTCTCTCCCCACTCCGGACGACATTGCCGAAGGAGCAAACGGGTCTCGCACGGGAGGATCGAACTACCGCGTCAATCCCCGGTCGATCATCATGCTGCACTCTGATTGCGGAAAGTAAAGGTGAGGCTCAGACGGGTTGCCAATCTCGATCCTATTCTCACAATGAGAGTCCCAAGCCCTTACATCCTATGGTTCATACGGCATTCAGCCCGAGATGGGATAGCTTGGCACGCGTGGATTGGCAGTCTGTATGAAGAATGCCATGAATTCCCAGGCCCTCGGCGATCTGAACGAACATCGGAGTATTGTCGATGAAGACTGCCCGCTCCAGCCGCACCTGAGCTATATCTAAAGCAAGCCTGAAAATATCCACGTCGGGCTTGCGAATGTGAACGAAGCACGAGGATATGAAGCAGTCTGCCAGCCTGTCCAGCTTGAACCGCTCGATCCGATATGCATTCAACTCACGGGCTTCGTTGCTGACAATCACTATCTTTAACCCTAGATTCAGCTTAAGCTGAGCGACAAGCTCGATCATTTCCGGGAAAGCCTTCGACTGCGCATACATATAGCGCCGAAACTGGTTGCGCGTGAAGGTCCGTTTTTGGTGGAACACAACCAGGCTCAAATACTCGTCCAGCGTGATCTTGCCCTCCTCGAAGATCTCGAACGTGAGGCCATGACGTTCCTCCATCTCGGCCCACTCCAGTTTGAAGTTCTTCGCCGCTCGTCTGCGTGCCAGATGATCCCACCCATCGGTCAGCAGTACGCCACCTATATCCAGAAATATGCATGTAATCCGTGTTGCTTTCTTCATCAGCTTTCCTTCCGTCGGCCGATTCGTAGGGAGATCCTTTGAGATCGTGACTCCTCATCGGCAGCCAGCTTATACCTCTGCCTCTGGTGCGTCGGCAACTGCTTCTGAGGGTATCTGTTCTGGCAAGTCAAGGCGCGCCACGCCAATCCGGTCGTCTGCCATTCCGTAATAGACGTCGAAGCGATCTGGAGTTCCTAGATCGTCGCGCCGGTCGATGCCCGTAGGGAAAACAACATTGGCAACCGTCCCATCGCGTTCCTGCGGAAGCAGCGGGGTCAACACCGGCGCAACCGAGCGATAGCGGATCACGCGCGGATGCTGCTGTGAGAGCACCATCACCCCGGCCGAGTAGCAAAGATGATGACCATCACCCCCCGTACCGGTCACTTCGCTAACGCCGTGGTAAACGATCAGCCAGCCGTGTTTCGTCAGGATGGGCGGAGTTCCCGCGCCAATTTTGAGCCGCTCCCAGGGCGACACCGGAGTCGCCAGCCGGTGATGAGAAGTAAACCGGTCCAGGCGATCCGGCGTCTCGCTCATCAGCACCGGGGTACAATAGGAAATCCAAATGCTCTCACGGTTCAAGTCCACCTGTCTGAAACCAGGCAGGTACGCAGTCTCCTCCGGCCTGGTGCCGGGAAAGAGCGGACGATGCAGCATGCCCAATTCCAGTTTTCCGGCAGAGTTTGGGATCGCGACAGGAAACATGCTCGCATCCTTATCGTCCACGTGAGCCAATTCGATGCCGTGCCAATGAGCATATGTCGCGAGCCCCAGCCGCTTCCAGTGGAAGAGATCCTCGGACTCTGCCATCGCGATCCTTGGTCCGTGTGGCGAAAATGCCGCGTAGGTCATGATGTAGCGTTTGAGTGGCTCAACGAACGTGACGCGAGGGTCCTCGCAGCCACCACCCCCATCGGGCCGCAGTTCATAGTCGGCCTCAGGCTCCAGCGCGATACCAAGCCTGTCCACACCCGCCGGGTCGCCGGCTTCATTGAACCGCACACGGGCTATCCCTATGCGCGAGTAATTTCCCTTCGCAACCAGTCGCGGGAAGAGGTAGAGTTCGCCATCGGGGCCGCGTGCGGCTCCCGGATTCAAAACCCCTTCCACTTCATGCGGGTTACCCGGCTCGGGCGCCATAATCATGCCCAGGCGCTGCAACTTGATTCCGATCATCGAATCTCCTCACCCGCTTACTGGATTTGCCAAGCTCACTTCTCGCCAAGACAAGCAAGGATGGTCTTGATGACCACGTTGGTGTCGTCAGGCCCTTTTACAGGGATCGACACAACACCGGCTTGTTCCGCCGGGTAGTCGTTCCCGCCTGGAAACAACGCATCTCCGATGAAGATCATCTCTTTCAATGAAAGATGGAGAATGTCCCGCAGTTTACCTATGCCGTAGGATTTGTCAATGCCCGGCTTGGTCACATCAATTGACGTCGCACCACCCATTCGGATGGAAAACTCCGGGATAAGCTTTTCCAGAATTGCTGTGATCTTCTTCCGCTTGGCAAAAGCAGGATCCCATTTTTCCTTTTCTGCCAAAGGCGCTTGCTGACCTAACGCGGAGAATGTCACCTGGCTTCCCCGGTCCTCAATCACCTCTCCCCATAACTTCTTGGCGCGATAGCCCGTCTCATCGACAGCCTTATCCAGGGAGTCGATGATCTTCTTTCTTTCGTCCGCTGTCAGATCCTCGGAATAAAGCTCCGTCCACTTTCCTTCGTATTGGAAAAATTTTGTCCCACAAGTTGGAAGCAGAGACAAATTCGCGAGGCAACTGTTCTCAGGAAGATCGGTGAGAAGCTGTTTTTCAAACTGAGTCCACGCGCCTCCAGAGATCACTGCCACTTTAATGATGCCCAGGAGGTCACGCAACAACCCCGCAGTCTGTGAAGCGAGAGACGACTTGCTGGGCGCGAGGGTACCGTCCAAATCAAATACAATGAGCTTTTTCATTCATCTCCCATTCTGATGCCCTTTTGCACAGATGATTTCCCGACCATCAAGGGATCGCGATCTCCAGCATCGTTGCCTCTCCGTTGGGTTGAAACTGGCACTCTCCTGCCTCTGCCGGCAAGAGCCAAACATCTCCCTTCCCAACCGCGTAGGGTGTGCCATTCTGCATGATCTGGCCTGATCCTTTAATCCCAACCAACACGCGCGGCTCTCCTGCCGCTCCAACCTTGAACCGGTCTTGCCCAAGCACTCGCCATAACAGGAAGGCATGGCAATCGAAAAGCCTCTCGCGCTCAACAGGTGAAGTGGTTTCCAAACGGGGCGCGATCAGGCCACGATAGCTCTCTCCGAACTCTATGCAGGCAAGAGCCTCATCAACTTGCAGCGCCCGCGGCTCTTTGGTTTTCGGATCGATATGGCCCCAATCGTAAAGCCGAAATGTCGTATCGCTATTTTGCTGAACCTCGAAAACCAAGACATCGCCACCCAGAGTGTGAACCGTTCCCCCCGGGATGAATACTGCATCACCAGGCTTTGGGACAATGCTCACAAGGTGGTCCGCGATGGTGCCGTCGTTAAGAGACTCCCTCAGACTGCCGCAAGTTGTGCCTGATTTAAGGCCAGCATAGATTTGGCTCCCCTTCTCAGCATCAATCACAACCCACGCCTCGGTTTTTGCCGTATAACCCGCTGGAACCAACTCGGAGGGATCGCCACTGGGATGGACCTGCACTGAAAGCAACTCGTGCGCGTCCAAAAACTTGAGCAACAGAGGAAAGCGGGTGAAGCGCGAAGACAGCTTTCCCATCAGCGCCTCTGGAAACTGCTTCATCACCTGGCCAAGCGTCTGGCCCCTAAGCGCTCCATTCGCAACCTGGCTTTGGTGGTCGGCGCGGTCGCTCAACACCCACGCTTCGCCGATGGGTCCATCGCCCGGAAGTGGCGCTGAGAGCAAGCTGGCTAAGCGGCGGCCGCCCCATAAGCGATATTGATAAATCGGCTTGAACCGCAGAGGATACAAATGTGTTTTATCCATTGTGCCTGTCCGTCATCATCGACAGTTTCCATTTCGAGAAGGTGCTATTGCGAGTGCTATGGCTGTAGCCAACTGAGTAAAACCGCATTGGCACGGCAGGTAAGGCTAGACTCAATTCCCAGCACTTGCAGGCATCGCAGATTGCCGATGGCCATTAGGAACCCAGGCTAGGTCGCCACTAAGCACGTAAACGGACAGGGCCGCTGCCATGAGAACCGCCCCTATCCAGAAGCGCCAGTCGCGATGCATCCGTCGCCAGTAAGGCCCGGGATCGGGTTCGCCAGTGCAGCTGCTGTTTCCTTCGGGATTGTGCTTGCTTCCTGTCATTGTTTCTCCATATCCAATGAGTATTCTCCGCGGCGCGCCGCCTTGTTGCAGAGCGCTCGATGATACAACGCCTGCTGTGCCGCCGCGACGTTGGCCAGGTTCCCGTTCCAAATCTCCAACGCGGGTTGCTGGATGGCGCGAGCAAAAGAAAATGCCAACGCCCAGGGTAGCCGCAACTTGAATCTCACGTTCATCGCATTTAAGCGTGCCGAGGCCAATTCCGCAGGTTGGCCGCCCGACAGGAACGCAATGGCCGGCACTGCAGCGGGGACGGATCGCAGGAAGCAATTCACGGTGGCATCGGCGACTTCGTCCAATGTCGGCTGGCTGATCGAGGACATTCCGGGAAGCACCATATTTGGCTTCAGGACCATGCCTTCCAGAACCACCCTTTGTGCGAACAACTCGCTGAATACCGTGCGCAGTACTTGGTCGGTGACCTCGCAACACCGTTCCAGCGTATGCTCTCCATCCATGACGACTTCAGGTTCGACTACAGGGACGAGGCCCGCCTCCTGGCACAGCGCCGCATAGCGAGCCAGTGCATGGGCATTGGATTCAAGGCAACCCCAACTGGGGAGCCTTTCGCCGATCGCAATCACCGCGCGCCACTTGGCAAAGCGCGCGCCCATTTGAAAATATTCCTGAAGACGATCACGCAATCCGTCCAGGCCTTCTGTGACCTTTTCTCCGGGATGGCCGGCCAGTTCCTTGGCACCTGTGTCCACTTTGATGCCGGGGATGATGCCCGCCTCAATGAGGACTTTGACGAAGGGCGTTCCATCCCTCTTCTGCTGACGGATGGTTTCGTCGTAGAGAATCGCGCCGCCGATCGACTCGTTGAGCCCTGGCGTTGTCACAATCAATTCGCGGTAAGCTCTTCGAGCTTCGACGGTCTGCGGAATTCCAAGCTTTTCGAATCGCTTGTTACAGGTCCCGGTGCTCTCATCCATCGCAAGCAGCCCCTTCTCACCGATGAAAAGGGCCTGCGTGGTTTCTTTCAGTTGTTGCAGTTTCATCAGGGACTGCTCCTATTTTGAGGTCGATCGTTGACTCTTGAACTAGAGCGTTCGGTTTCCGTTTATTGAGACTGCCGTCTGCTCACCCAACTCAACAGCCTGAGATGGCGTAAGGGGAAGCGAAGAGTCCTCCAGGCCAGTGATCGCAGCGCCCCTGGCCGCCCTTTCCTTCATGGCTTTTTCCTCGCCAAGGCCCATGGTCAATGCCGTCAATCCGGCAAGACCACCCAATTGCATCGATTCGACGGCCGTACTGGGTACAATCACGATCGTCGAGTTCTCCTTGAGCCCTTCGTACAGCATGTTCATGGCCCGCAGATGAAGCGCCACAGGATTGTTCAAATAGGTCTTTGCCGCCTCGCCGAACTTCTCTGCAACCTGGCGTTCGGAGTCACCCAGAATCACGCGGGCCTGGCGTTCTCTTTCTGCCTGTGCCTGCATAGACATTGCATCTTCCAGCGCCGGTGGAATTAAGACATCCTTCACCTCGACCGAGATGACGTTGATGCCCCACGGCTCGGTCCGCACATCGATGATCTTCTGCAAGTCCGCGCTGATCTTGTCCCTGCCTTCAAGCATGTCGGAGAGCATCGTCTTGCCAATCACATCGCGCAGCGCCGTCTGCGCGGCCCAGTTGATGGCGCTCTGGTAGTCCTGCACATCGAGAGCCGCTTTCTTCGGGTCAACGATCTTCCAGAAGAGAACAGCATCGACATCCACCGGGACTGTGTCCTTAGTCAGCGTCTTTTCTGCCTTGAAGGAGCTCGTCAGTACGCGCGTGTCGAGCCAATAAGGGATCGACTCCACGATTGGAATGATCAAGAACATTCCCGGCCCTTCAAGGGAGCGGAACTTGCCCAGCCGCAGTACCACCGCCTTGCTCCATTGGTCTGCAACCTTGATTCCAGCCGCCGCTATATATGCGAGAACCGCGAAACATGCAAGAACGACGGTGGCGGCCACGTCAGATGATCCGCGATGAAGGCCAAAGGCGACCGCACCGCCCACGCCTAAAATGACAACAAAAATCAAAGCTGGGAGTGAGTTATTTTGTCTCATACTGAATTCCTCTCTTACCGCGTCGCGCTGGTGGGTCGATCCCTTCGTGGGTCCCACCCGACCCCAGAGCGTTCTTACCGACTGTTAGGCGAAGACTTTCTCGCCGTGAACTGTGTAAGAACTATGTTCGGTTCCTGCAATGATGCTCTTCGCGTTGTCGACCGCGTCTTCGGTTCCATGGACAACAAGCAGATACTTGTCTGTCTTTAGAGCCACCTCGTACTTGAGCACGCTATCTCTCGGGATGCCGATGCTCACTAGGCCCGCTCCCAGCGCGCTGACGCCTCCGACCACGGCAGCTCCCTCCAGACCTGCAACAATCCAGGCCACGAGCGGGCCAGCCACAAGAATCGGCCCTAGTCCGGGTATGAGGAATAACCCCGATCCGAACAGAAGGCCCCAGAATCCGCCCCAGAAGGCCCCCACCTTGCCCCAGTGCATCATGCGTTCTCCGGTGTTGTAATAGCCGACCACGTGCTCGTCCGTATGGGTATCTTTCCCTGCGATCGAGAGGCTTTTCATGTCCACACCCGCCTCTTGAAGTTCCTTGATGGCGCGTTCCGCCTGCTCGTGGGTGTCGTAGATTGCTACCACGCAATTTGTAATGCTCATTGCCTTCTCCATATCTCGCGGTTGAATGGTGCTTTTCGCGGGCAACTTGCTCCCGGCATGCGGTGCGTTGGCAAAGGGTGCATTCGGTTAGCCTGCGTCTATCCAGCGTGGAATGCATGAAATCCCGTAACGGAATTCTATGGCGCGTTCAAAATGAGTCTTTCACCTTCGATGCTAAGGTCCTGAGCAGTTTAGTACACGTACCAGAAGCCATGTTCGACTGTCGCCCTTGCTGTAGCCATAAATCAGGCTGTGTCGTCCATCACGTTACACATGAATCAAGTCCACGATGTGCCCAGGATGCTCGCGCATATCAGGACTTGGCTATGAACGAATCCATAGCGTGCCACTCATAGCTCTGTCTTTTTCTTCTTCCCTGTCCTCTGGCGTACGGAAAACAAAAGAGCGATGCCACAACATAGAGCTAGGCCTCCGAGGATTGGAGGCACAAAATTGATTGTGCCCCGTCCGATGGTCTCCCGAAGCATGAGTCGTATAGGTGATGCAAAGTATGCAAGCGAAATGATCCCCAGGAAGACCAAGATGAATCCGACAATTGATGCCGCTCTACCAGGCTGTCCTCGTTGCATCTGTAACCTCCCTAGCGTTGGCTTGGCTTGGTTCAACTTCAGTTGACACGCGCGGTGAATCCGTGGGCCTGCGATTTCACCGTCGGCAGTCTTGCTTGCATAAGCAACTTCGGACCTTTCGACTTTCCTTGCTGGACTACCTTTCTTCTTCAGGGAGCTTTCTAACAGCTAAGCTTTGGACATGGCGGTGGCTTGTGCAGACGCCGAGCGCCCTGATCGATTCAACTCTCTACCCCCGCCAGAACTCTTCAATCTGTTCAAGGGTTTTACCTCTCGTTTCCGGCACTAGCTTATAGATAAAGAACCATGCGCCGACGGTAATGACACCGTACAAGAGGAACGTTGAAGCGTGCCCCAAGACCTTGACCAGTGTCAGAAAGGTTATGGCAACCACCAGATTCATGCCCCAGTTGACGACAGTGGCAGCACTCATAGCGGCGCCGCGAACGGCAAGGGGATAAATCTCTGAGATGATGAGCCAAAAGACGGGACCGAGACCAAAGGCAAAACAAGCCACATAGACCACAAGTCCGCCAACAGCGATATCGCCAACGAAGCCCGATAGCTGCTTGAACTGGAAGGCCGCGGCAAGAATCGCAAGACCCGCAATCTGCCCCGCAACTCCAACCAATAACAAGGGCTTCCTTCCCACGCGATCCAACAGAAAAATGGCCACGACATGCATGCACAACATTACAGATCCCAAACCGACCGCGCCGAGAATGGAAGCCCCAGAACTCTTGAAGCCAGCGAAGTTAAAGATGGTTGGTGCATAGTATATGACCGTATTGATACCGGACAATTGCTGAAAGAGCGCCAGTCCAATGCCAATGAGGAGGGGCATCCTGAGAGCGGGCTGAAAGAGTTCGGTCTTCCAGTCGCCATTCTGTTTGGCCATGCTCTGTTGGATATCTGTAACCTCCGGACCCACCTCCTCCGGGGCGCGCAGCCGATCCAACACATTCTTCGCCTGATCTATCCTCGATTTACCGATCAACCATCGTGGGCTATCCGGAAGACGCCACATTCCGATGAGCAACCCTATAGCCGGTATCGCCCCAAGGCCAAACATGTATCGCCAGCCTTTGATGTCGGTGAGTGCATAGTCTGTCAGATAGGCCGTTACGATGCCAGTGGTAATCGCGAGCATGTTGACTGCCACAAGTGCTCCACGAACTCTCGCCGGAACCAATTCGGCGATATACATCGGAGAGATAAACGAAGCAATCCCGATGGCAATTCCGCTTACCACCCTGCCGGCGATCAACCAGGGAACCGTTGGCGCCAGAGCCGTACCGGCGGAACTGATGGTAAAAATGACGCCGGCCACGAGGATAAGGCTGCGGCGTCCGAACCGATCGGTGAGCGCGCCTCCCAGCGCGGCGCCACATACCGCACCGACCAGAACGGAGCTGACGACAATCTCCTCCATGGTGGACGATAGAGAGAATTGACTCTTGATGAAAAGGATCGCCCCGGAAATCACGCCGGTGTCGTAGCCGAACAGAAGTCCGCCTAGAGCCGCGACAGCTACGGCGTAATAGACAAAGCCTTTTACCGGGGTCTGAGTGGTTTTCTTTGTCAAACTCGCTCCTGGCCAGCTATTGCGATTGGATACGGTGGTTCTCGCCTTCCCACTCTTTGCGATTCGGCCAGTAGAACGTGAAGTCGAGTTGCGACTGGTAGTCTTTTGGAAACAGATCGAAATACTCTCCACCTATCCCGGTCGGCGTCGACTCGCTGTCTCGCCAGGTCTTCCAATTATCAGCACTCCAGCGAAGGCGGAAGGTCTCCATCGCGCAGATGCGAATCGTATGGTCTTTGCGTGCTTGGCGTATGGGGTGCTTGGGCAGCCAGTATTCGACGTTGGTCTGAGGTTGACTATTCTTATAGCGGCCCAGAACCTCCGGAATGGAATCGAACACCTTACCGTCCTGACACGAGCGAAGCAGGCGTACATATTCTGAATGCGCCCACAATAAAGGATTTGCAGAACCCGTTGGGCCGCCGCGATGCATGTGCGTCGCCGGAATATCCGCCTCATCCCAAATCTGCTCGGGCAGCAGACAGGTAGCGTTTGAGAACTTTTCCATGGCATGCAGAAACGGGCGGCAATCCCGCCCCGCGGCAAGCTCGTAGTGTCCGCGCTCGCCGGTCAGCAGTGGCCAGGCTCGGCCTTGGCCCCAGTTTGTATAGGCACCGCCTCCTGGCTTCTGACCATAGCCATCGTGGTTGTAGCGATGCCAGCAGGAACCGGATGGAGTCTCCGTCTTGAGCACTGAATCCACCACACGCAGGCTCTCTACGATCAATGGATCTTCGGCGGATAAGATTCCATATCGCACCAACTGGAGAAAGCCGCCATCGACTATTTCGCGGGCCGGATAGGATTGCGGAGCGTCAGGCGGCTGACTGGTCAAGTAGAGTTCCGCCTTATCCACGGCCCCAGGTTCGGCGGCTTCTCCAGGTTTGGTTGGATTCAAGCGCACAAAGTAGCGGGAAGTTCCAGCAAGGAGCGATCCCTTGGTCGTGACCGTCCATTCCTCCAGGTGTTCCCTTAGGAAATCGGCATAACTCTCAAGAAAGGTGCCTACCTGATCGTCAAGATCTGCCCGCGCAAACGAGGCCGCACAGATGAAGGCTGCGATGATAGCTGCAAGCGTTGAAGGCGAGTAACCGCTCCCCTCTTCCCAGCGCTCTTCGCCGGTTACAGGGCCACTGTGGAGCAGAAATGCGGCAGCACGGTCGACCATCACGCGTGGGTCGAAGTCGCCCAGGAGTTGAAGCTGATGGAGCCGCCAGGCGAGCAATATGGGGAACGCAACTTCGTCCAGTTGCATCCCGTCCCAGAAGGCTTCGCCATTCACCCAGAAATTCTGCGGGAAACTACCGTTCTCCTTCTGCCTGGCTGCAAGATAGATGAGTGCGCGCGTCGGCCCGCATGTGTCGCCTGCAGCAAGCAAGCCCATGGCGCTTTCCACCATGTCACGTGTCCAAACCAGGTGATAGCCGCCCTTCCCCGATTTGTCGTCGCGTGCCTCGCCCCAGGGAATCGTAAGAGATGCAACGAACGCGCCCTGATACAGTTTGTCTTCATGAGTCAGCAGAAGATTGTAACTCGACTCGAAGAGCCGCCCGTGGTCCCCGCTGGCTTCATGCAGGGAGTGCAAGCCATGCGTCGCCTGTTCCCATTGATGGATAAACACCTTGCGTTGTTTTTTATAAGGGACGCCCAGGCTTTGGAACAGACTCGATACTGCACTGGGGAGGCTTTCGCCAAAGGCAACACCGATTGTGAACTCCTGGGTCTGTGAAAGGTCGAGTTCGGCGGTGAGCGCGACATTGCCGCTCTTGGCATCATCGAATTCATACTTCATGCAGCCATTCTCTTTGATGTCGGTATATCCGTCGCTGGATCCGACATAACCGCACGAGAGCCGCGAAAACCCACAGGACGCGCCCACCACCAGCCAGCGGTCTTGTTTCTCCGCAACCAGCAGTTTGCGGCCCGACACCTCGACAACATAGGCGTTGTTTCCTTCTCCGCCGACCTCTAAGTGAGGATTGCACAATACGTAGGTTTTTACAGTTCTGAGAAAGTCGCTGTTGCCTTCCATTTTTGTGTGGATCAAAACACAGGGCCGAGTTGGATCCGCGATGACTTCCTTCGTAAACGAGAAACATCCTTTAGGATCGTTCCTCGTTATTCGATAGCCCTGAGAAGGAGCCATCCGTTCGACCTGATAAGCGAGATCCCGCTTTTCCTCCAGAAACAATCCCTTCTCATCGGAAAAGAGAAACTCCATATCGCGGAGTTGCGGCCGATCAACGGTCGGATAATAGACCTCCGTAAGAATTCCGCGTCCGATCGTGAACCAGACTCGACCGCCAAAAGAATGGGCCGTTCCAACTCCGTCCTTGGAAGCCTCGGTCCATTGGGCTTCGTCGCCCGGCGCTCCAAATGCACCTTTGGTCCCTCGAAAGTGAGCCATTATCAATCTCCTTTGTTCACTGCCCACAATCGGTTGGGTGGTGCGCCTCGACGACATCGTGTCACGACTCGCGCCAACAACTACAGGAAACCAATCCGACACCGATGAGCGATTGCCTGAGTCTCATTGGTGTTACGCCTCGCGTACTCGGCCTATTGAGGCGGTTTAGCCAGCAGTTGTTTAAGCGCGTTGAGCGCTTTCTGTGCCTCTGCAAGTTGAGTTGTGGCTTGATCCCTCGTCGCCTTCGACAGAGGCGCTTGCGCTCCCGCTTGTTTCCCAGGCAAAGCACCCGACTGCGGAGGCGCTGTTCCAAATAGGGAGCCAAGCGCTTCGTCGAGCGTCGGTTCCATGACGACCTTATCTCCCGCCGCAACAATCACCCTTTTCAGTTGAGGGAAGTTCGTACCTTCAGCCTTCAGATACAAAGGAACCACATAGAGGAATGAATTCTCGATCGGAATGACGATAAGCTTACCCCGAACGACTCCCGATCCCTTCTGATCCCAGAGCGTGAGTTGTTGCGAGATAGTCGTGCTCTGGTCAATCATCGCGCTGATTTGATTCGGCCCAAAGATCAACTTGTCTTTCGGAAGCTCGTAGAAAAGCATCCTTCCGTAGTCGGGAAAATCGCATCTGGCGGCCAGCCAGGCAATCATGTTATCTCTCTTCTGCGGCGTAAAGGGAGTCATCATCAGGTACTCCAGTTGCTGGCTGCCGGGAAGTTTCATGAGTATGTAATATGGCTCCATCGCGGCGACTGCGCCATCGTATTTCTCCTGAGGCGCAACCCATAGGTCCTCCCGGTTGTAAAAGACCTGTGGATCGGTCATGTGAAAGGTCTCGTATTCAGCCGCCTGAATTCCGAACATATCTTCCGGGTATCGCAGATGAGCCTTCAAGTCCGGAGAGATCGCGCTCAGATCTTTGAATACGCCTGGAAACGCGCGCCGGTACATCGTGAGCAGCGGATCGTTCGGGTCCATGATGTAGAACGACACTGTTCCTTCATACATATCCACGACGACTTTAACGGAATTGCGGATGTAGTTCATCCCTTGGGCGGAACCGCTTGTCTGGACATTCGAATAGGGGTAGCGATCCGAGACCGTATATGCGTCCTGAATCCAATACTGCTTCCCCCCGCTCAACACGGCGTACGGCACCTTGTCCAGAAGCAGGAAAGGAGCAACTTGTGAAACGCGCTCTTGCACGCTCCTCCAGATTTGAATTCTGCTTTGCGGTTTAAGATAGCCGGTTAACAGGATGTTTATATTTTTCTGCGTCCATGCAAAAAGCAGTCTCTTCCAAATGCTGTCAATCGGAATTCCGCCCGTGCCTTGATAGTTCGCATAGACGTTCTCATTGCCCTTGGGATAGTCGAACTCCTTTATCCCAGTGTCGACAATTTTGTACCCTGGCGCGACGTTTCCGAAGTAGATGGCCGGTTGAGTGCTCGTTAGACCGTAATGCGATTCGGCGGGAATATTTTCAAGAAGGTATTGTGGCAGGCCTCCGCCGGTCGAACTTGACACGAAATTCATCACCATTCCCTCGCCATGCGTGAACTGAAGATTCTCATTCACCCAGGTTTGGGCCTGTGTGGGCAACTGCGATGCAAGTTCTCGAGGCGAGAGCATCACCTGGTGGTAACCATCCGCAAGATGGTATCGATCGACATTCACGTTATAGAAGTCGTAGTAAAGTCGAATCGCCTGTGTCTGCTGATACGTCTGCAGCAGCGGCCGCTTATCCCAGAGGCGGATATTCTGGATCGTATCCTCATTCCTTGCGATCACGTCGGGAGTCAGATCCGCGAGAGCGGGATAAGCGGTTTCCTGGATACCATTCAATTTATAGGCCGTACGCGTGAAGGCAATGTAATGGTTCAGGTAGGGCGTCTCAAGGCTTAGCTCATTAGGTTTTACCACGAATGTTTGAAAGAGGAATGGCAACGCAAGCACCGCAACCACATACAGAGCTGCATAAGTCACAAAACCGGTGACCACCTGCTTCGCTCTCGGACGAAAATAGCCAAATGCCAAAAGCACGCACGCTAGTGCCGAGGCTCCGGTCATCACCCATAGGGCCGCTCTTGTAACGTGTGCCGCCGCATAGCCGGCTCCGTGAACCACGCCGAGTTTCGAATAGACCAGTTCGTAGTGATCTAGGATAAATCCCCATCCGAAATTAGCAATCAGAATGAACAGAAGCACGATAAAGTGCTGGGCGACGCCGTCGCGCAGCGTGATTTTTCCGGTGGACTTGGATTGCCGCATTCCGAACAGCGCACAAAAGCTGAGGATCGCGAGGGCCCCAATCGTTAGAGCGGTAATGCTCCCCTGCAGCAGTTCGTAGAACGGAAGGCGGAAGACGTAAAACCCCAGGTCGACGCCAAAGAGCGGGTCGGCAATTCCGAACGGCACGCCGTAGCGAAAGCGGAGGTACGTATCCCATTGGTTAGATAGACTAAACGCAAACAGCAAGGAAAGGATCACAATGCCCGCATCGATAGCAGATACCAATGTTTTAGAGCTAACATCGATGCTGATAGTTCTGCTGGCGTCTGCGGGGTGCCTAAATGCCTTGCTGAAGAAGGTGCTTCCCTCCGACACGTCGATGTTCCTCGCCGCAAAGCGGAGATTGATCCATAGATAGAGAATAGAAACGAATAAAGCTACGCCAAAGATGCTCCACTTGACGGACAACAGGGTCCAGAAGATGCCTACGTAGTCGAGTTGCCGCATCCATAGCCACTTTTGCACCAGACCCAGGACAACCGACAGGACGAGAGCAATTGCAATCAGGGCAAAGAAGCCCCACCTCAGCAAGAAGCTGATCGCGGGCGGAAGAATTCGGCGTTGAGTTTCGAAGGGATCTTTGGCTTGAGGTGTAATTTTCTCAACGGCTGTTGCGTGCATAGTCTATTCCTCCGCAAGTCCACAAGTGCCCGATTGCCGTGGCTGCGACATCTCGACTTGAGACCTGCTTGATCAATGTCCGATGATTATGCGCAAGGATTCTGTTCAATTGTGAACAGATCCCAATCTCGTTCGTTGTCTAAGATCCGATGGTAATGAGATCGGTTCTGGAAGAAGACGGCCTTGCTTACTGGCCTTTGACCGGCAACTGAGGTGCACGCGATCGGTTCTCAGTCCCCCAGTCAGGTTCTTCTGGATGCCGCTCTGCGGACATATGCGCTGTAACCAACTTGGCAATCACGCCGAGGATTTCTTGCAGGCACAGTGCGAATTGGACCAGCTCAAATTCAATCTCTATTGACAAAAGAAGAGGATTCTATGCTGAAACGTTTTCTGATCTTCTCAACACTTGTTCTACTTGTCGCTCAAGTCGCCATCGCATCCGACCGCGAAGACGATACAACCCGAACCCGCAGGGCTGCCCAGGTCTTCAAGGAGATTATGGATACGCCAGATCAGGGCATTCCACATCAACTCTTGCAATCGGCAAAGTGTATTGCCATCATTCCAGGGGATGTAAAGTTCGCCTTCATCTTTGGAGGTAACTATGGTCGCGGAGTGGCAACCTGTCGTACCTCGAACGGCTGGAGTGCTCCGATGTTCATCGCCATCGACGGTGGGAGCGTGGGATACCAGATCGGGGGCTCTTCAACGGACCTCATCATGCTCTTTATGAACGAGCACGCATTGCATAGCCTTCTAAGCGATAAGTTCAAACTGGGAGCCGACGCCTCTGTGGCTGCAGGGCCGGTCGGGCGGAAGGCCGCAGCCTCAACGGACCTGAAGCTGAATGCAGAGATCCTGTCTTATTCGCGCAGCAAGGGCCTTTTTGCAGGGGTGAGTCTAAACGGCGCCGTCGTTCAGGCCGATAAAAGCGGGGATCAAGCATTGTACGGAGATAACATGGACAGGCACAACATTCTGGACGGAAAGGTCCCAGTCCCAGCTTCTGCGCGGATACTGATTCACGAACTGCGCGAGTACGGCCGCTAGAATTAGCGGCATCCGAGTTGAGGCATGGCGTCGATCGCTGGGGCTGACACCACATCGGACGTCGCCGCGATGCAGGAGCGGCAACCCTTATCCTGTGGGCCGCAGGTTTCGATGCGGCCGAACGCCGCAACCGTTCCTTGGGCAAAATGGCTTGTGGCTGTCCCCAGAACCTTTGCGCATGATTCAAACTCGTCACGCGCAACACAGGGCATTTTCTGGGAGTTACGTACAGTCAATTGTGACGCCGCGTTCAACCCTCCACCCTGGACTCGTTCAACTCTAACCGAAAGGTTATGTTCATGGCGCCTACGCCAATATTGGTTTTGAATAGCGGCTCATCCTCTATCAAGTTTTCCGTCTATGGAACCGGCGAGGGCGAACCGCAGAAACTCCACGAGGGCGCGGTCGACGGCATCGGCACCGATCAGGGCGAGTTCTGGATCAAGGACGATAAGGGTAAGAAGCTGGTCGATGAGTCCCCGGCCCTGCCTACCATGGCCGCTGCCTTCAAACTGGTGACAGATGCGCTCCATTCCAAGGGATTCCCCGCGCCGTCGGCCATCGGCCACCGAATGGTTTCGGGCGGCCCTACAGTTCAGACAAACCAGCGCATCACGCCTGCATTGATTGAAGAGATGGAGCGTTACAAGGCCTTCGCGCCACTGCACACTCCCATCGCCATCTATATCATGCGCGAGGCTATCCAGATGTTTCCCGACATTCCCAATTTCGTTTGCCTGGACACATACTTCCATAGGCACATGCCTGAAGTCGTCACCCGCTTGCCGATTCCGGAAGAATATGCCGCTATGGGCGTACACCGCTATGGCGCGCACGGTCTGTCTTACGAATCTATCGTTTACCAACTGGAACCCAACGTGCCGGAGAAACTGGTAGTTGCCCATCTTGGCAATGGAGCGTCAATCGCGGCCATCCTGAACGGGCAAAGCCTGGACACCTCGATGGGACTTACCCCCCTTGGCGGCATCATCAGCGGCACACGCACCGGTGATATCGATCCTGGAGTACTGCTGTTCATTCTGCGCAATATCGCGGAGACAGCCAAAGATACCACCGAAGCCGCCAATCTGCTGGAGGCCGTGATCGACAAGAAGTCCGGCCTCCAGGGCGTCAGTGAACTCTCCGGCGACATGCGTGACCTGCGCAACGCCCTAGCCCACGGCAACGCGAAGGCGCGGCTTGCCGTGGAGATGTTCACCCGGACCATTGCCAAGTGGATCTGCGGCTATGCGGCCGAGTTAGGTGGTATGGACATGCTGATTTTCACGGGCGGCATCGGAGAAAACGACGTCAACTCCCGCGCTGAGATCTGCGCTGGATTGGGTACTCAGGGCATCGTACTCGATGCTGCGCGTAACAACGTCCATGACGCGGCGGTGATTTCGGCAACAAACTCGCCTGTTGCAGTGCGCGTCATTCCTCCCGCCGAGGACTTGATGATCGTCAACCATGTGCTGCGGTTGCTCGCAGAGTAATTGTCACCATGCTGTGCGGATCCACGGCCTACAGAATCTTGCCTGATAAACACAAAGATCCCCGGATTTCTTTAGATCGTGGCTGGCTGACTTCAGGGAGACACCTCTACTTCACATTTTCATCCCGCACGAGCTTAGCCCGCCGTTCCTCGTACTCCTCGCTTGTGATCTCTCCTGCGGCATATCTCCTTTTCAGGATCTGCAGAGGCGATTGCATTTCCCGGTAAGTAGTTCGGCGCATGGGCATCATGAACGAAAAGAACAAGGCCCAGAGAAGTACCCAAAAAAACCACCAATACCAATGCATTCCCCAAAAGTAGTAGTACATGGTTATCTCCTGACGGTGCTGATTATGATCTCGCGGCTGGCCCCAAGATTTATGAATGTCCCCTTGGGGCGGCGCGAGCGTTGTGTGAACTACGCCATTGAATCCAACCGATCATGCTTGGGCATCGCTCAGAACCAATAGCCGGGAACCCATGTATAGCCCCACCAGCGATCGCTCCAGTGGCCGGGGATCCACGTGACATCCGTCCATGCGTTGTCCTGCCAATAGCCATCAGCCCATTGCCAGTCGAGGCCGTTCCAGTAGTAGTCGCCGGGCACCCAGCTAGAGTTTTCGTGAAGCGCCTTGGGAACCTTCTCCACCTTCGCAGCAGGTTTCGGTTTGGCGGTCTGATGAACGGCAACTGTTGAGGTTGATTTTTGCGGGTGGCCATTGGTCTTCTCTACCACCGTCGGTTCCTTTGAACTCTTGGTCTCGGCTACCAGGTTGGTCGGCAGCCAAGTAGATAAAACCACGGCCGCAAAGAGAAAAGCTGTGAACCTCTTCGACATTGTTTAGCTCCCTTCATTCCTTTTCAGATTTGTGCGAACTGCACTGATCACTCGCCCTGCTGCTGATGACCAGCGACAACTTGACGGGCTTTCTCACATCGAGTGAGATGAATCTACGACTGACAACCATGATGCAACTGTTCACAATTGAACATGGCTCGCCATTAACGCGCAGGAGGCCACAATGTCCTAAGGCGCATTGAGGCTCTGCGATTCTCTTCTTGGGTCACCAATCACCCGCCGTCAGCATTGTCGATATGGACGCAATGGTGCGGCTTGCCGGGTATGTATCCGATTGCTCAGCGCCTTCAAATGCCCCGTGGAAGACTGCATATGCAACATCCAGAATGGTGCCTGCAAAGTGGAGGACACAGTGTCCCAGAGCAAAGATGACACCGCCGCAGACCTGCATATCTACGCAGCCCACGCCCATACTGCCGCCGCAGCCGCACATCACCGTGGCGATCACGAAGCCGCGGAAGAGTTGAACTCAAGGGCTCAGGATTACTCAATGGCGGCTTCTGAGAAAACACTTGAGATCGCGAAGCAATATCAAGTCCCTATGAGGGCTTAAATCACTTTCAATTACAACCTTACGATCATGGGAGACACGTTGGATGGCCGCTCCAAGCACCACTTTCAATTCGCCAATAAACAACCATATCCGTTCCAAAGCACGGTGCCCAGTTTTCGCGGTCGATTCAACATTCTCCCTTCAACTGGCGCCTCGCCCACAGCGCCCGGTCAGGATAGCGGTGATTGGTAATCACCTTCCGAGGCAGTGCGGAATCGCGACTTTTACTACAGATTTGTGTAACGCGATTGCTGCCGAATACGGAGCAGCCCAACTATTGGTGGTGGCAGTCAACGACGGGAATTCTACCTACTCGTACCCAGAGAGGGTGCGATTCGAGATCGGCGAAGGCGACATTGCATCCTACAGAGCGGCCGCCGACTATTTGAATGCGACCAATGTCGATCTGGTGTGCTTGCAGCATGAATATGGAATCTACGGAGGCAAATCCGGGAATTATATTATGGAGTTGCTGAAGCGCCTCAAAATGCCTGTAATCACAACTCTACATACGGTGCTTCGCGAGCCGAATCTGGACCAACGGGTCGTAATGCACAAGATTGCCGCACGCTCCGAGCGCCTTATCGTCATGAGCCAATACTCCTCGCGTATTTTGCAGGAGGTATTCAAGGTCCTGGCCGAGAAGATCGAACTGATTCCTCATGGCATCCCCGACCTGCCGTTTGAGCAGCCGGACCTATATAAGAAGCGCTTCTCTTGCCAGAGTAAGAGTGTCCTTCTCACGTTTGGTCTGCTCTCTCCAAACAAAGGGTTCGAAAGCGTAATTCAAGCCATGCCGCGCATCCTGGCGAGCCACAGCAACACTGTTTACATGATTGCGGGCGCCACTCACCCGCAGATCCGGGCTCGGGAAGGAGATCGCTACCGGCTTGAGTTGCAGGCCTTGGCCAAGAAGCTTGGAGTGGAACAGCAGGTACTGTTCGTCAATCGGTTCGTCAGTCCTGAAGAGATGGCTTCGCTGGTGGGCTCTGCCGACATTTACATTACGTCCTACTGTCACGAAGCACAGGCTGTATCGGGAACCATGGCCTATGCCATGGGTGCCGGAAAGGCCATCGTCTCCACTCCATATTGGTACGCCGCAGAAGTGCTGGACCAGGGACGCGGATTGCTGGTGCCGTTTGAAAACCCAGCTGCCATCGCAACAGCGGCTATCGCACTCTTGGCCAACGATGAAGCACGCGAGGATATGCGCGAACGTGCCTACCTATATGCTCGGCCTATGGTCTGGAAGAGGGTAGCGCAGTCGTACATGGCTGCTTTCCTGCGGGCTCGCGCCTATTATGCGGAATCGGCTAACGGGAAGCTTGCCGTCCAGGCTGGCGCAAGGGACACCGAACCGCGCGTCGTGAATGCGTGAGCAATTCCAAAACGATATTTCTCGCGCACTTCTGAGAATGTGAGCAATTCGGAACAGACACCCCCCTCGCGAGTTTAGGATACTGTCAGCGCGGGCACCGCGGGATGCTCGGATGACGAGCGCTCAGATGCTTCATTTTCAGTTGTTCGATTTGTAATGCGATTCTAGATCGCCGCGCTGCGCGGCGCTTCTTTCCCTGATGTTCACGTTGTTCTTCGCACCTTCAAGCAACCTCCGCCCCTGCTTCGGGTGGCGGTTCACTCCAGAAAGGGGCGATCCTCATATGGCTCATACCGGGATTCACTCGATCGACGGGGAACCGGGATTCGACCTTGCTCACTTTCTTGCATGCGCTGGAGTGGGCAGAAGAATTGTCCACTGCGGTCCAAAAGGCGCCTTGTTTTCCCAGGGTGACTTGGCCGATTCTGTTTTCTATATCCAGAGCGGCAGATTAAAAGTCACTGTTGTTTCGGCGAACGGCAAGGAAGCTACGATTACGCTCCTCTTTGCTGGCGACTTTATAGGTGAGAATTCGCTTGCCGGGGCCCCTGGACACCGATTGGTCACTGTCACTGCAATCACGCCATCGTATGCGATGAAGATCACTCGAAGTGAGATGATTCGAGTGATGCACGACGAACACGCATTCTCTGATCTGTTCCTGTCGCACCTCTTGGCCCGCAGCATGCGAACACAGGAAGATCTTGTCGATCAGCTCTTCAACTCCAGCGAGAAGCGACTGGCAAGACTCCTGCTTTTGATGGCCGAATACGGTGAGCCTGGGGAACCGACAAAGTTCATTCCTCGTGTCACTCAGGAGACCCTGGCAGAGATGGTCGGCACTACTCGCTCACGCGTCAGCTTCTTCATGAACCGCTTTCGCAAACTCGGGTTCATTGACTACAACGGCCGCATCCAGGTTCACAAATCGCTTCTCAATGCAGTCCTGCTCGATCGCCTTCCTGAGCACAACTCTCAGTCGCTGCGCCTTGGCCCCCAATCGGAAATCTCGCCGGACCAGTCCGTTGCCAAGCTTCGCGCCTAACGAAGACCCTGCAGTACCTTGCCGAACGCGTCTTCATTTCCTCGCCGCGAGAAAGACGATGCAAGCGCCGTCCCATGTGGCCTTTCCGGACTTAGACGGCGGAGTTGCATTCAGAGGCATCGTCCCTATATCCGTCGATTTCAGATAAAAGTGCTTCTCCAGGTACTGTGCTACAAGGAGAGACCGCGACCTTGAGGCGATAATCTCATTCGCTGCGGTTGCTTGGCTCGAATAACCCTCAACAACGAGCGGCTCACCTACAATCGAATCTTTCTTCTTGCCGATAATCTGATCAATCTGCCGTTCGCCCTCAATCGAGAGAATTTCGTTTCCCATTGCATCCTTGGTGAATGCAACTGCTGCTGCGAGCCAGGAGCGACGGTTGCTTTCATTTTGAAAGAAGGAATTGGTCCTATATTGATCTGGCGTCAGCTCTTCGAGGCTGTAGTATCCGCGCTTCCTGAAAAAGCCTCTGAAAAAGAATTCATGTTTGAGCGCTTCTGTGTCGTCGGCAAGGTTCGCAGCCGCAAGATTTACGTTTGACAGCGATTCGCGGATATTCTCAGCCGCGTTCTCCCCGGAGCGATCCGGCCCCAGTGCCTCATCCAGGGTTGCATTCACCTTCTGTGAGGCTTCGTCGATCTGCTGGGCGGCGTGTCGAGCGGTGATCACGGTGTCGTCGAGCTTTGCGGGAAGCTTGCGCGACTGTACGTCTGTTACCAGTTGCCCGGCCTGGACAGAGATTTGCTTCACGTTGGCGCTGGCCTGTTCGGCATTCGCAACAGTCTTCTTCAGTTGGGAGGCTGTCTGCGGATCATTCAGGAGGACACTGATCGTTCCTTTGCCATGCCGGGCATCGCTAACCAGCCCATCTGCGTTGTTGACTGTCCTTGTGACTGTGTCGAGCGTAACGTTGAGCTTGCCCTGAACATCGCCGATTGCCCCACTCGTCTGGTCAATGACCCCTGAAGCTTTGGCAATGATGGCAGACAGCTCGATTGGTTCCTTGCTGGGAAGGGTCATGCCGGCCGGGGCTTCCTGAGAGTTGTCGCTTCCTTTGTGGATGAACAAGAACTTGTCTCCAACCAAGCCATCGGAGTCGACAGTGACAACCGAGTCCTCGCGAACAAGGTTGCGGAGCTTGCTGTCGATCTTAAGCTTTATTCTGAATTCTCCCGAGGGTTTGTCCGGTATTCCGATGCTTTCGACCTGGCCTGCGTCAAAGCCCCCCACTCGGACTTTCAAGCCGGAGGTGATGCCATTCACTTCAGACAATTCAGTGTAGAAAGTGACATGACGAGTGAAGAGATTGTGGCTGGTTCCAATCAGGAACAGCCCAATGCTGAACAGGACCAACGCGGAGACAACAAAGATGCCGGCAGCAACCATGCTATGTTTCATTTTGCAGACTCCGAAGTTAGCTCTCGAACGACTAGATTTTCGCTTGATTCAAGTTCATCCAGTGTGCCAAGAGAGGCTAAGTGGCCCTTGTCAAGCACCGCAACTTGGTCAGCGACTCTCCTTACACAGCGAACATCGTGTGTGACAATCACCAATGTTGTGTTACGCTCTGTTTTTACCCGAAGCAGAAGGTCGTCAATCTCGCCGGCGGTGATTCTGTCCAGGCCACTGCTCGGTTCATCAACAAGCAGGAGTTTCGGGTTGAGCACGAGAGCTCTCGCTAATCCGGCACGCTTGCGCATTCCTCCCGACAACTCCACTGGAAGTTTGTCTTTGTCCTTTTCAAGCCCAACAGCCCGCAACGTCTCGTTCACTGCCTGTTCGATCTCAGACGGTGACTTGGATTTATCGAACCGCTTGAGCGGCATCGCAAGATTGTCTCCAACGGTGAACGAATCGAAGAGGGCCGCGCTTTGAAATAGAAAACCTATGTTGCGACGCACTCTCGACAGTTCCTTCTCAGGAAGCGGAGTAATATCTTCTGAATCGATGCAAACCTGGCCGCTATCCGGCTTGAGCAATCCAATCATTAGCTTGAGAGTCACGCTCTTGCCGATGCCGCTTCGACCCATGATGCAGAGTGCCTCGCCTTCAGCGACTCCAAAGGACACGTCGATCAGCACTTTTCTATCGGAAAAGCTCTTTGTGATGTGCTTGAATTCAACTGCGAATTGAGCGATCACATGGCATCCCCTGGAAAGAAGAAGAAAATTAGCTTCACTAGAACCACATCGGAAAGGATGATGAGGAGTGAAGATAGGACCACACTGTTGGTAGCTGCGCGGCGCACACCGTCAGATCCCTCATTCGTGGTGTATCCGAAATAGCAGGAGACAGTGCCGATGATGAACCCGAAAACGCAGGTCTTGAGCGTTGGCGGAATAAAATTGGCCCATCCCAAGCTGCTGAAAGCGCTGGCCACATAATGCTGGAACGACATGCGAGAAATCATGTACTCGGAAAAGAATCCACCCAGCAGTCCTGCAAAGTCCATAAAGACGGTCAACAGTGGAAGTACGATAATGCAGGCAAGTATCCGCGTGACGCATAGAAGCCTGAAAGAATCGAACGACAGGACTTCGAGAGCGTCGATCTGTTCGGTGACCCGCATGTTCGCTAGTTCTGCGCCAATGCCCGCGCCAGCTCGCCCCGCTACCAGCAGCCCACTGACGAGCGGGCCCAATTCATTGAAGAACGATTGCGATTGCAGATTTGGCGCCCACGCTCCAGCGCCGAAACTGACCAGGCTGCTCCTGGTGTGCAATGTCATCACCACTCCTAAAGCTAGACCGGCTGCCGAGATAAGCGGCAACGACTGCCAACCGATTGCCTCAATTTGGAGGACAAAGTACTGCCATTCATAGGGGGGAACAAACACGGCTGCCAGCGCTCTCAAGCCAAAACAACTCAGGTTTCCAATCAGCGAGAAGAAGCCGGTGATGATTTTCATGCCCGCCATTCCTGCTTGCCCTTTCTAGTTTCGTAGGCACGCGTTCTATCCGCCGGCTAGGCAAAGATACCCTTTCATTGCCCCAGCGGCTGGTTCCCCGGTCGCTCCAATGAAAGCAGGGCACTCATGAGACTGACCAGTGAGCGCCAAGCGAACCCAGCTTCCGATCAAGAGTAGTGTTTAGACGCGCTGCGCATGCACCGGTTCCGGTGGCTCGTTCGCAACAAGGGCCAAGAGGCGAGTGCCGCACCCACATGAGGGAGTGGATCGCGAGGCTGATCAAATGCGCTAACGGACGCCCTGGTCTCTAGGCCGTAGCGTCCTGTTGCGACCAAGCGAAAGCACCGCCTAAATATGAAACCCCGACAGCGGAAAGAAACATATCCCACACGACTGATCTGTAAGCGCGAATGTGGTTGACAAATGAGGTCATCGTGGCCTCACCTTACTCCAGTCAACTTAGGATGAATGGTCATTCTTGATCGCTGAGATCTCATGCGGGCTCGTTCTTGGCTGGAAACGGTGGAAGCCACACAGAGAGATGGGTCCGCCTTCCGGCGAACCCGCTTCAGTAGAGGCATTACGGATGGGCAAGAGTGCAGAGGTGTGAGGGTCTGTGCGGCGGCTTGGGAGGGATACGAAGAACTAGTGACTACGCGGAATTGTTTGAGGATGCCTCTTTGGTCGGAGAATACGGGAGTGCCAGATTTCCGTACTGTGCAATATGGCTCACAATGGCCTACTTAATTTAGGCCTTCTGGATGAAGGTTCTCAATTCAAAGCCGATTTGTCTATGCCGGGCAACAGCGATACGGAAAATGCTTTACTCCCGCATCAGAAACATTGGCAGCCCCAGCTTTCGGTCATAAGACGGCCGGTAGTGTTCTGTATCATACATGGTAGCGACGTCCACTTTGCGCGGACCGAGTTTCGCATCGGGGATCGGCGCCATCGTGTAGCAGCCATTCCTGATCGCTGTCATCAAGCCGGTTTCTCCGTCTTTCACGGCATCCATCGCCATTCCCGCGAAGGTGAAGGCTACCATGCGATCAATGAAGTCTGGACTCCCCGAGCGCAGATCGTATGTCAGGTCACTGACCAGGGTCTCTTCGCCGGTGGCAGCTGTGATCTCGTTGCTCAGATCCTCTGCAACGCTCATCTTCTTGCGGTGGCCAAAGGCATCGGCTGGGCCATATTCTTTTACCGTGTAGCCCTCCCATTCTGCCCCCTCGGAAAGAATCACGAGCGAATAGTTGCTGGGATTATTGTGCTTGTCAGCGACCAATATTTCGATCAGGTGCTTCAAATTCACCTTGTACTCGGGAAGGCAGCAGCGCATGGATGTCACGTAGGCAGTGTAAAGTGCGGTGTAGCCGGCGTCGCGTCCGAAGACCCGAAAGATGCCGATGCGCTCGTGCGAACCGACCGTCGTCCGCTGCCGCTCTATGGCATCCACGGCGCGCGTGATGGCGGTTGAAAACCCGATGCAATACTCGGTGTTGCTAACATCGTTATCCATGGTCTTGGGCACCGCGATCACACGTACGCCCTGCCGGCTAAGTTCGGCGGCATAGCTAAGCGTGTCATCGCCGCCGATCGCCATTACGTAATCAAGCCCCAGCGTTTCGATATTCTTCAGCACCGCCGACGTCACGTTGAAGAGTGTGCTGGTCACTCCATTCTTGGTGGATTGCTTGTTCGGAAACTGTTGTCCGCTGAGTGCCGGTGGCAACTCTTGCATCTTGCTAGGATTGGTGCGCGAACTGTGCAGATAGGTACCGCCGGAGCGATCAATGGTGCGGGTGTTTTCGCGATTGAGCGGCTCGATATAGCGCGACCGGCTGACAGGGTCTTTCAGATCGACGTGGGTCAATCCTTCCCAGCCGCGGTGAATGCCAAGAACCTCGTATCCGATTTCCGTTCCTCGGTAGACAACCGATTTGATGACCGAATTCAGGCCCGGGACATCGCCGCCGCCGGTGAGAATGCCAATGCGCTTCGTGGACATGATAATCCTCCTGAACAGAAATCCCTTTTCAACTCCGAGCTTCCAACCTTAGTCCACTCATGAGCAGTTTCGCAAGACCACTCTGCCTCTTTGTTGACTCCATATCGCATGTCCAAAAGAGCACAGCGCACTACGATGTTTTGGCTGATGCGGGCGTGATCGTTACGCTAGCTTCCCCGCAAGGCGGATAACCGAGCCTCGATCCCTTTAGCGACGCGTCTAGCGCGCAGACCGATTCTACCAGACGTTTCAAGCTGGATACGGCGGCGCAAGATGGACTTGCACACACGGAAAAACAGCCAATTCACAAATGCCTGAGCGCCGTTCCAACGCGAACCGGGGCGGGGACGCGAATGCACCGAAACTGACCATGAGGGCTGGCCTTCAGGTGTCTTCCCATCATGAGCAAGACTGAACAGATCGTTATTCCTCCAGTTGCGATACTTTTGTTGCGTGCGAGTGTCGAGTAGGCGCTTTTTAGCCGTGATGGCCGGTGGCGAGGATCACCGCTCGGCGATGCGGTTTTGATAAGTAACAATTTGTGGCAGCAAGACTATAGTGCGCCTGAAATGCTGGAAGGAGATAACTTCATATCATGACATTGTTGGATGCACCACAGTACGATGCAGCCCGTGCGCGTCGGTCGCGGAACATGGTGATTGCGTTGTTTGTGGTAGTGGTATTGGGCGCCTTTGGAACCTGGTGGTTCTGGAACTGGCCGGAAGAGCACCGGGTGAGCACCTTTCTGTCAACAGTCCAGTCCGGTGACCAGGTAAAAGCCTACGGTTTGTGGACCCAGGATCCGGAGTGGCAGCAACATCCGGAACGTTACAAGGCTTACTCCTTTGACCGATTCCAGCAGGACTGGGGGCCCGGCAGCAAATACGGGCAGATCCGTAGTTATAAGTTCGCCCTTTCCCGGTCCTGGGGCAACGGCGTGATTATTGGAGTGGATATCAACGGCGGCGAAACGCCGGTCTTTCTGTGGGTCAGCCGCAAGACTAAGAAGATCGATTTCTCTCCGGTAGAGTTGTATCGACCGATCTGGGACAAGCAATTGCCTTGAGTTCTCCTGATCTGCCGGGAAAGTGTTCTATCCAGGCATTCGATTCAGGAGGCTAAGGTTGTGTTTGCTGGCTTAGCACCGAAGGCTGCAGTGTACCGCTTGGCAGAAATCACATGAAATCTCTCATGAAGGAAGGTTCGTGCATGAGGACCGGATATAAACATGCCACAGCACTCGGCCATCGCTGAGTGGAGGCTTACATGAAACTCACACTTTCATTCCTCATCGCGTGCCTTGCATTGCCTGGAGCCGCAAGGGGAGCGGTGACGACTCATCCAGCCGCGGTTGACCGAGCAGCGGTCGTCGATGGCAACAATGCATTTGCCGTGGATTTGTATGGGCAGTTACGCAAGCATAACGGCAATCTTTTCTTCTCGCCTGAGAGCATATCCACCGCGCTTGCCATGACGTATGCAGGAGCACGCGGCAACACCGCCTCCGAAATGGCACAAACACTGCACTTCACTCTCCCCCCGGACCGCCTGCATTCAGCAATGGGTGCGCTACTGAGCGGCCTCAATGCCTCTCACGATGGATACCAGCTTCGCGTGGCCGATGCCCTCTGGGCGCAACAGGGCAATCCATTTCTCGATGATTTTCTCCAGTTGATGAAGAACGATTATGGTGCTGGATTTAATCGCGTGGATTTCAAGGACGCGGCCGAAGCGGCGCGACTGACGATCAACAAATGGGTCGAAGAGAAAACCGACGACAAAATCATGAATATGCTTCAACCCGGCGTGCTCTCTCCCCAGACAAGATTGGTGCTGACGAATGCCATTTATTTCAAGGGGACCTGGCAGACGCAATTCGACAAGGCACGAACAAAGGATGAAGATTTCCATTTATCCCAGGCGAACACCATTAAGGCGCCTCTGATGCATCGCGAGGGTTCTTTCAAATACTTCAAGGGCGCCGCATTTCAGGCTCTGGAGCTTCCATACAAGAGCGACGAGCTTTCGATGATCGTCTTTCTGCCCAACGATGTGAGCGGTCTGTCCACCCTGGAACAATCGCTCACCGCATCGAACACACAGCTATGGCTGCGTGAGTTAGCGCCAATACCCAAAGTCATTCTGTCGATGCCGAAGTTCAAGATGACTCAACAATTCGGACTCAACGGGGCGCTGAGTGCTATGGGGATGCCGCAAGCGTTTGAAAAGGACTCGGCGAATTTCTCGGGGATGGATGGAAGGCGCGACTTTGTGATGTCGGCAGTGATCCATAAGGCTTATATCGATGTCAACGAAGAAGGAACCGAAGCAGCAGCGGCAACGGCTGTAGTGATAAGTCGAGCGATGGCAGTTCGGTCGAGGCGATTGCAGCCGCCTGTTTTTCGCGCGGACCACCCGTTCCTCTTCCTGATTCGCGACAATCGCTCCGGCTGCATCCTGTTCATCGGCCGCGTGACCGATCCGACAAATGAGAATTAGAGATGTGCTGTTGCCATGCCCTCCTGTGCTAGCATCGTCCCCAACATCCACGCCGGAGACCTTGAAGCTGTTCGGATTTCGTGTGATAGAAGTGGTAACGGATGCCAGACCATGCAAGCGCGATCAATTATTTTTCGCAGGATCCAGCAATTTCTCGCGTGTCTGCTCTGGACTCACAGTCTGATGTATGCGTCTAACTACCTTTAGCAGCTGTGAGCGATTGCTCAGCACCTCAGTTCGCCGGATTGAGCGGTAGACATGCAAGCGCTTCAAGAGCTGTGGTAGCAACGGCTTGCAGATTAGGAATCAGGGCAACAGCCACCTGATATTCGCTGACGCTCCTTGCCTACACAGGCATTGCGCAAAGCATCAAGGTTTGGCTGCTGAGGATGAAATGGATCTAGGACGGAGCAAGTCAAACACGCCTTTAGGCAGTTCCATGGCATCCCAGGGGCGGCCGATCAAAATGAACGCCTTTCGACGTTTCCAGAATTTCCTCGTCCGGAAGCGCTTCAAGATGTCAGTGCAAAGCAGAAGGCTACATCGCGCCGGCGGCATCGGGCTTCTCCGTGCAGCAGTGTTGGGAGCAAACGACGGCATCCTGTCGACATCAAGTCTCCTGCTCGGAGTTGCGGCGGCGCATGGAACTCACCGAAGCATCCTGGTCGCAGGGATCGCCGGCCTGGTCTCTGGAGGGATGTCCATGGCCGCGAGCGAGTACGTTTCCGTGCATTCGCAGGCAGATACTGAAGAAGCTGAACTGGCCATCGAGCGTACAAAACTCAAGCAAAACAACAAGGGTGAGCACCAGGCACTGACTGCAATTTATGTGGCCCGCGGACTTGAACCGCTACTGGCGAATCAGGTCGCGCAACAGCTAATTGCCTATGATGAATTGGGCGCGTATGCTCGCGACGAACTCGGCATCTCCGAAAAGTTCCGTGCCCGTCCTCTTCAGGCATCTCTGGCTGCTGCCTGCAGCTTCGCTCTCGGAGCCTCGATGCCACTCATAATTACAGCGATCGCACCACAGGCGCGATTGATCCCATTCGTCTCGCTATCGTCACTCGCGGTTCTCGCACTGATGGGCGGACTAGCTGCGCACGCGGGTGGTGCAAAGGTGATCATGGGTGCAGTTCGCGTGACGTTCTGGGGTGGTCTGGCGATGGCGATGACTTCCGGCATAGGCTGGCTGGTCGGGACTGTTGCGTAAGGCGCTGTACGCTACTGCTGATAGGGTGTGGGGTGCGTGCCCAAGCTCCAAACTTGATGGAGTTCATTGAGCGCATGGCGTTGAATGTGGATCTTCCCCCTTCGATTTCACGTAGGCGTGGAATTGAGCTTCACACAGCAAGTCAAGCAAATGCGTAATCGGCCGCCGATCAATCAAGGCTGCTGTCAATACGAATTCTATATTGGCCTGTCTACTGTTCAAAATAGACCAGATCAACTAGAGGACGAGTCGTACATTTCAGGTAGGCCATTACTCTCCCGCGCGGAGAGTCGTGAAGTGAGTTTTGTTTTTCTGTCTTACTATCTGCAATTGGCTCAAATTGTTACTGGCGGGACGGTTGTAGATTCGTCTCTCTATTCATGAAGCGCAGGTTGAACATATTAGCTAGAGCGGCGAGGCGTCTTACTATTCTTCAATCGCTGAAGAGTCGAGGCAGTCTGAGTTAGTTTCATGCCGGCAAGCAACCTTTGTGTATTTGTTATTGAGATTGATTCCGTATGGAGGATAAACGCATGCATTTCAGTTATTCGAAAACAATAAATCACATCTTTGCCTTGGCACTTATCGGGATGGCTTCCATGGCCATGGCAGCTCAGGATGCGACCAAGCCGGATGTAAAAATATACGCAAGTAAAACGGCGTCCGACAATGCCGCTTCCAAGTGGGACATTTTTGCCGGTTTCAGTTATCTGTCTCCAAAAGTCGCATCGGACGGGTTTGACAACTTTGACAGCACTGGCATCCGGTACGGCGCCATCGGCAGTGTTTCGCGTTACTTCAACAAGTACGCGGGTGTGCAGTTCGAGGGCGACTACCACAACGACAATAACGAAGACCACCCGACGAGCACCGACTTCGAGGGAGGATCGGGAGGTCTGATCCTGCGGTACCCGACCACCCACTTCACTCCATTTGTCCATGCTCTGATTGGTGGAGAAAGTGCTGGCAGCTATTACTATCAAAATCAGTGGGGTTGGGTGGTTACAGGCGGTGGCGGCCTGGACTACAACACGCCATTGTTCAATCATCATTTGGCGCTTCGCCTGTTCCAGGCAGATTACCAGTTCAACCGCCAGGACGATATTGCCGATTTCAATATGCTTCGCTTGAGCGCCGGCGTTGTGTTCCGCATCGGTTCCTTTGCACCGCCCGTGCCAGTGTCCCTGGCCTGCTCCATCAGCCCTGAGTCGATCTTTCCAGGCGACCCGGTCACGGTAGCAGCAACCGCCGGCAACCTCGACCCTAAGCTACATGCGGTTTACTCCTGGGCAGGAGAGGGCGTGACGGGTGACGGAGCAACGGCAACGGTGGCAACCACGACGCTTGCGCCCGGCATTCATACGGTAAACGGCAAGGTAAGTGAAGGTAAGGGCGAAAAGATCGGCCTTAAACCAGGCGAAGTTGCGAATTGCTCAGCCCGCTTTACCGTAAAAGCATTTGAACCGCCGACGATCGGTTGCTCGGCTAGCCCCAATGCCATCAATCCAAATGAGAGCAGCACGATCACTGCCACTGGTGTAAGCCCCCAGAACCGGCCGCTCACCTATAGCTACTCGGCCCAGTCTGGTTCGATCAGCGGCAACGGCGCAACTGCAACCTTTTCCTCGGCGGGTGCTTCGGCAGGTCCTGTAGGGATTACTTGCAACGTAGCCGACGATAAGGGAAACGTTGCGTCGGCAGTTGCCGCCGTTACAATCGCGGCGTTGCCCCAAGAGCCAACGCCCGAGCAGGTCAGGCTTGAGGCTCGGCTGGCATTGCACAGTGTATTCTTCCCCACCGCCCAGCCACGGGCCGCACACCCTGAGGGAGGCATCGTTGAGAGCCAGCAACTGATTCTGAAAACTCTTGCCGAGGATTTCAAAGGCTATCAGGCAATCAAGCCCGAAGCTCACCTTATTCTCACTGGCCATGCCGATGTGCGCGGAACGCCAGAGTACAACCAGGCGCTTACGGAACGTCGCGTCAATCAGGTAAAGCAATTCCTGACGGAACAAGGTATCCTTGAAAACCAAATCGAGACGCGAGCAGTCGGCGAAGACCAGCAACTCACTCAAGATCAGGTCAAGGATCTCATTCAGAACAATCCTGAGCTAACTAACACCGAACGGCAAAAGATTCTGCACGATCTGACGAAGATCGTTCTAGCTCAGAATCGCCGCGTGGACATTACGCTGACCACAACTGGACAACAATCCGTGAAGCTGTACCCATTCAATGCCCAGGATTCAATGACTCTTCTGGATGAGAAGGCCGCGGCATCTACGAAGCATGCACGTACCACGAAGCACGGTCACGCACAGAAATAGACACCCCGGCTAGCGAAGCAGGTAATTTTACTGCTTCACCCGTGAAGGTGCCAGCTTTGAAGCAGTAGCCCGTGGTGGGACAACCCGTGATGGGAGTCCTGCCACGGGTGAATCGCCAACTGCTCTTCCAAGGTAAAGCAGCGCGGTTGCCCCTGAACGGCAAGAAGGTTCGAGAAATCTATTTACCCGATCCCGAATGGACTTTTCTTGAGCGTAGCGGAGTTAAATCTCTTAAGTGGGCGCAAAGCGAACTTCACACCCCGAAGCGAATCCACTATAGATAGACATTTTGTGAATGCTTGCGGCGCCATGAATCGAAAAACCAGCTAGGGCTGATCGGTTCCTGCTGGCACAGCCGAGGTGTGATGTGGCTTCTGACTGTAGCATCTCAGTGAAGAGGAACCGAATAAGGTGTAATAGGACGGTCAGTCCGCCCGGCATGGAAGCATCCTATCGAAACAAGTATTAACAGGAGAGACCTGGGCGGATGAATTCGGAGCAACCTCAGGCAAATGCACCAATGCCAGGCTTTAGAAATCTCTTGCGGAGCCACATAAGACCGAAAGAATTCAGCCTACGTCCCGTCGTGAGCAGAAGCGTCGAACAATGTGCGATACAGAGCGGACTGCGCATACAGCATAGAGTGATCTCCTATTGCGGCGATTCTCCCTTGATCGAGCAGCGCGAAGCGATCTACCCATGTAAGTGAACTGATGTGGGGAGAGATCACGATGAGCGTACGATGTGGACGTAGTTCTGTTCCTTTGCTGGAAACTCATGCTCGTTCATGCTGAATTTGAGCAGGCCCGCTCCCTGTTCAGAAGGGCACAGGTAGAGATGAGCGAACAGGTTCACAATCGAGAGATGAAGCAGGCTGATGAGCGCGACCCCGTTTGCGGGATGAAGGTCGATCCGTCGAAGGCTGCGGCAAGCGCTGAACGTCAGGGCGCAACAGTCTACTTTTGCAGTCAGGGTTGCGCCGCAAAGTTCCGCGCCGCGCCAGAGAAGTATGTGCAAGCCAAGCCAGACGCAGTTCCGTCGCACCCGCCGACGAAAACCGAGCCGCAGGGGGAATACACCTGCCCGATGCATCCGGAGGTGAAGCAAACGGGACCGGGAAGCTGTTCGAAATGCGGCATGGCGCTCGAACCCGTGAACGTTCCCGCACCAGCCAAGCGCTCCCAATATACCTGCCCGATGCACCCGCAGATCGTGCGTGATGGACCAGGCTCCTGCCCAATCTGCGGAATGGCGCTCGAACCCCGCGAAGTCACTGCCGAAGACTCCAATCCAGAGCTGTGCGATATGTCGAGGCGGCTCTGGATCAGCGTCGCACTCGCCGTGCCCATGCTCGCGCTGATGGTCTCTGCTTTTCTACCTTCCATGCCCATGCAACACCTGTTCTCGGCAAAAGTGTGGGCCTGGATCGAGTTCGCGCTTGCAACTCCGGTGGTGCTCTGGTGTGGATTGCCGTTCTTTGTCAGGGGTTGGCAATCCATCGTCCATCGCAGCCTCAACATGTTCACTCTCATCTCCCTCGGTACCGGCTCGGCTTATCTTTATAGCGTCTTCGCCACTATCGTTCCACAAATATTTCCTGCGTCGTTTCGTGGAGTTGGGGGGCAGATCGATGTGTACTTCGAGCCAGCAGCAGTCATCGTTGCTCTGGTCCTTCTAGGTCAGGTGTTAGAGTTGCGCGCTCGCAGCCAAACCAGCGGAGCGATTCGCGCGCTACTTGGCCTGGCTCCGAAGACAGCGAAGCGGCTTGACGACAAGGGCGGCGAAGCCGACGTGCCACTCGATCAGGTACAGGTTGACGACAGGCTTCGCGTGCGCCCCGGGGAAAAGATTCCGGTTGATGGGACCGTGCTTGAAGGCCACAGCTCCATCGACGAATCGATGATCAGCGGTGAACCCATCCCCGTTGAAAAGGACAAGGACGCGAAAGTAACGGCCGGAACGGTGAACGGAACCGGCGGATTCATTATGCGGGCCGAACGTATTGGTGCCGACACGCTCTTGGCACAAATCGTAAAGATGGTCAGCGAAGCGCAGCGGTCACGAGCGCCGATTCAGCGGCTGGCGGATCAAGTGTCTTCGTACTTTGTCCCAGCCGTGATCGTTGCGGCCATTGTCACCTTTGCCGTGTGGTTCTTCGCCGGTCCTCAACCGCGGTTCGCTCATGCTCTCGTAAATGCCGTTGCCGTCCTGATCGTGGCCTGTCCGTGTGCGCTCGGGCTTGCTACACCGATGGCGATCATGGTGGGTACAGGCCGCGGGGCCCGCGCAGGCATCCTCATTCGTAATGCGGAGGCGCTGGAGATCTTCGGCAAGGTGGACACACTCATCATCGACAAGACGGGAACTCTGACCGAAGGCAAACCGACTCTGAGTTCCGTCTTTCCTCAGCCAGGCATTGACGAGTCCGGCCTGCTGCAACTGGTCGCCAGCCTTGAGCGCTCCAGCGAACACCCATTGGCGGCAGCCATTGTGAAAGGCGCGGAGGCAAAAAAGCTCTCTCTGGCAGATGTGGAGGGATTTAGCTCCACGACCGGCAAGGGCGTAAAGGGAACCGTATCAGGCAAGCAGGTCGCTGTTGGCAACTCCGAGCTGTTCCGGGACCTGTCCGTCGATCCCGGCCCGTTGCTTGATAGGGCTGAAGCGCTGCGGAAGGAAGGACAGACGGTGATGCTGGTGGCCGTGGATGGCAAAGCGGCAGGCCTGGTAGGGGTCTCCGATCCAATCAAGGAATCGACACCAGATGCGATACGTGAGCTCAAGGAGGCCGGTCTTAAAATCATCATGGTCACGGGAGACAATGTGACGACAGCCAAGGCAGTCGCGGATAAGCTCGGCATCGAGTTTGAGGCTGACGTACTGCCTCAGAAAAAAGCGGAGGTCGTCAAAAAGCGTCAACAAAAGGGCGCCGTGGTTGCGATGGCTGGAGATGGAGTCAATGATGCTCCGGCGCTCGCGCAGGCCGACATAGGCATTGCCATGGGGACCGGCACGGATGTGGCGATGGAAGCTGGCGGCATCACGCTGTTGAAAGGCGATCTGCGCGGCATTCTCCGCGCCCGTCATCTTAGCAAGTCAACCATGCGCAACATTCGCGAGAACCTGTTCTTCGCCTTCGTTTACAACATTGTCGGTGTACCGCTTGCTGCCGGTGTGCTGTTTCCGTCCTTCGGGTTGCTCTTGAACCCGATGATCGCCGCGGCCGCCATGAGCTTCAGTTCTGTTTCGGTAATTGCCAATGCGCTCAGGCTTCGCACAACCAAGTTATAGCGGCTTTTCTTTGACCTGAGCATTACTGACCGGACCTCGACCTGTCTGAATTGAGAAGGTTTCAGGTAGAGCCTCCTTCAGGCGAAGCGATGTCTTTAGAGCGAGCGGCCAATGCGCTGCTGAAGGCTGGAAATCAACCACTCAGCCGCGATCCATACAACAAGGTGCATCCCCAGGAGATGAATCAATGAGAACAACAACTCTGCTGTTCATATCCGTACTCGCAATCTCTATAACGGGTTTTTGCAGTGTTCCGCTGCCCTCCCAGGAGGCGGTGCCAAGTTCCGGCACGGGCATGAAGGATATGAAACCGCAAATGGAACAGATGGATGCACAAATGAAGGAGATGCGCGCGCAAATGGTTCAGCTACAAGCTCTCATGAAGGACTCCATGGATAAAATGGCGGCTGCCGACGCCGCGATGAAGACCCACATGGCGACGGAACAATCCAGCATGAAGAGCCAGATGGCGTTACAGCATGCTGTGATTGACCACTTACAGACGATGGCCGACCATATGCAGGCCATGGCCGACTGCATGGCCATGATGCCCGGTCCGATGGGCATACATAAGAAAGCCGGGGAGAAGATGAAGAAGGAAGAAGGGATGATGGGCGACCAGAAATAGGCGATCCCAACGGGATTGCGATTCAAGCAAAGCGAATTCAAAAGCCAAGGAGAACCATATGAGCAGCACCACAGTTGTGAAAGATCCGGTTTGCGGCATGGAGATAGAGACAGCTGCCGCCGCCGGACACACCGAGCATTCTGGACAGACGTATTATTTTTGCGGTTCCAAGTGCAAAGAGAAGTTCGATCACAGTCCGGCGCAATACCTCACCAAGTCTACAGCGGCGCCAAAGACCGGCCGTGGCTGCTGCGGCTAGGCAAATCGACGGATCGCTTACAATCGGACGAATTGAAGCAGAGAGGGTTTCGTTTTCTTCGGCTGATCCATGAGGGGGGTTGATGAACGGATACAACATGGGGATGCAAGGTTGGAACAATGGTTGGATGTGGATCTGTGGGTTGGTTCTGATTGTTGCGCTTGTCCTGATACTGCGCGCCCGTAAGTGAAAATTGCGTTCTTCGCACAGAATGAGCTGGTCACTCTTTTCGACCGTGCGAATGCACCTCACTACAGACTCATTTGGTCCGCCGCTAGAGGAATCCAAGCAGATCATCCTCAGGGTTAGCTGCACTTGAGCGCAAAACTTTTTTATCTCTCGACAGACGTCCCGCTAGCGCGATAGGAGCACGGTGTCACGATTCCACCCATGGAAGGAAGCTTCCCGGCGCGGAGAGACGCCGGCTCCAACCTTGAAGAAGCCAACCTGAGAATTGGTACGGCGAATGAACTTCAATAACCCCAATCTATATGAAATACCACGCAGGCATGGCTCGGGAAAGACAACTGTACTCCGCGAGTTGGCTAAACTAGCCTTCCCCATGCGCCCCAGGGTGGACAGGACGATCATCCAAGAACAGGTGCAGGCTGGAGGGACGGTACTTCCCTGGCATGACAGGGAGGCTTATACCCGGCTCATGTTGGAGCGATCGATCCAGTCGTACCTGGAGCATGTGCCCCCAGCGGAACCGGTCTTCTCAGGTCGGGAAAAACCGGACACCAATGTCAGGCTTTAGAAATCTCTTGCGGAACCACACAAGACTTAAGGGATTCAGCTTACGTTCCGTCATGAGCTGAAGCGTCGAACAATGTGCGATATAGAGCGAACTGCGCATACAGCATAGAATGACCTCCTGCCGCATGGGTGTGCCGCGGAGTAAATGCTCCCAATTTGCAACATATGTTCCATCCAAACGGCCTTTGAATCGTCATCGAATGGTGAAGCAAATGCGGGCTGGTGAGAGCCATTTCGTCAAGAAGGGTATCAACGAAGCGCTTTTTCAGACTCTTCGTTCGTACATCCGAAGCCACAATCGCCCGGGACACGAAACCCTGCCACCGCCATTGTAAGGATAAACGGCACTTATTCGACCGCGAATTCATTGGCATGACGACTGAAGAGATTTACCGCGAGGTTCTGATTGAAGCGCGAGAACATCTCATTGTGGGCTGCCCTCCGTCATCTGGACGAGCGCTCTAGGCAGTCTGTGCTCTCGTTTCACGAATTGAAACCGGACTGGGCATACGAGGAAGAAGTCATAGGTCTTGATGGAATTAGTGGCGTGTTTGGATTGACGGTAGAAAACGAGTTTCGAAATTGTGAATATGCTTGGAGGCTTACGACCATTACGGCGTATAGGTGCTGTGTGAGACGTGCTGGCTAGGGCCATTCTGGCAGCGATGAATGTTCCATAGGTGCTGGGATATGGCAAGATCGCTGAGATGCCGGTGGTGACGGGGCTCTATTCGCGAATGCTGCCGCTGGTGGCGTTTGCAGCTTTCGGCTCGTCGCGATATTTGGTAGTTGCCAAAATGCAGAACAGTACCAACCGCACCGGGGTACTTAGGATATGTGGAGGCGGGTGTCAAGGGCGGAGGAAAACCAGGCCAGTGTGGCGGAGTAAAAGTAGGCCAGTAGGTGGCTGTGAGGTTGTAGTGGGATTGCGGGGTAGAAGGGCCTCTGGAGCGTAGCGAAAGAGGCCCTTCTACCCCGCGGTGCGTTCGGGGGCTGGGCTTATCGTTCTGCGGGTGGAGTTCGTTTGCGGCGGCTCTGCTTGAGGCGATAGCTGTCGCCGTTCATCTCGAGGATGTGGACGTGATGGGTGAGCCGGTCGAGCAGAGCGCCGGTGAGGCGTTCGGAGCCGAGAACCTCGGTCCATTCCTGGAAGGGCAGGTTCGAGGTGATCAGCGTTGAACCACGTTCGTATCGCTGACTGAGCATCTCGAAGAGCAGTTCGGCGCCGGTTTTGGACAGGGGCACGAAGCCCAGTTCATCGACGATGAGCAACTCATAGCTGGCGATCTGCTTCTGGAAGCGGAGCAGCTTCTTCTCATCACGAGCTTCGATCAACTCGCTGACCAACGCGGCAGTGGTGGTGAAGCGCACGCGGTGTCCACGCTGGCAGGCGGCCAGGCCAAGAGCAAGAGCGATGTGCGTTTTGCCCGTGCCACTGTTGCCCAGCAGCAGTACATTCTCGCGGCGGGCGAGGAACTCGCATCGCGCCAGTTCCTGTACCAGGGTCTTGTTCAACGACGGGATGGCGAGGAAATCGAAGCTGTCCATGGTTTTTATCACCGGGAACTTCGCCTGGCGGATGCGGCGTTCGGTGGCGCGGCGCTCGCGGTCCAACAGTTCCAGTTCGGTGATGCGCAGCAGGTAACGTTGATAATCCAGCTGCTCGACTGCGCACTGCCGCGCCACCTTGTCGTACTCGCGCAGGATAGTGGGCAGCCGCAGTTCCTTCAGGTGATGTTCAAGCAGCAACTGCGGCGTATCGGCCGTATGGGCGGCGGTGCTGGTAGCAGTAACTTCGGTACCGTTCATGCGCACACCTCCGCGAGCAGCGTCATGTAATCGGCGGCCTGTGTGGCGCGCACTTGCGCCAGCGGCAGATGTGGATAGTTCTCCATGTCCAGCCGGGGCGGTCTTCGCTCGATGCGGCACAGCAGCAGATGACGGACAGCGTCGAAGCTGATCGTGCCTAACTTCAGAGCTTGTTCCACTGCATAAGTCACTTCTGCGATGTCGAAGGTCTCCATGAGTCGCAGCACCTGCACATACTCGCGGCTGCCGTGCTTCTTGAGTCTTGCTTCGAGCAGACGCCGCAGTTGAACGAAGCACTCTGGTAGTTGCCATCCGGCGAGCGGCGCGGCCTGGTCCAGAGCGCGCGTCTTCTGTTCAAGTAAAGCCAGATAGTGCAGCGGATCGAAGACAACCGCCTCGCGTTCATAACTGCGCTGATGCCCGGCGATGACTTCGCTGGCGCAGGCGATCACCACTTCATGCACGTAGCCCTTCACCCATACCTGGCGGTGTCCGTACTCGGTTGGCACTGAATAATCGTTGCTACGATAGCGAACCAGAGACAGTGAACTGACTCGCGCCGAGATCTTTTCGCAGGCTTCGTACGGCGCCGCCGGCAACGGCAGCAGCGCCGCACGATCACGCTCGAACCGCTCGCCGATCGTCTCTGTGTGCCCGCGCAGGCGCCGCTCACGCCGCTTTCGGCAATCGGCTTCCAGCCGAAGGTTAAGCTCTTCCCAACTGCTCGCACGCGGAATCGGAACCATGAAGTTGCGCCGTGCATAACCGACCAGGCCCTCGACCTTCCCCTTGTCGTTGCCCCTGGCTGGGCGACCGAACTTATCGGCGAACAGGTAGTAACTCTGTAACTCAGAGAACGCCCGTGTCCGCTGCCGCTCTTCTCCACCCAGGATCTTCGCCACTGCGATCTTGGTGTTGTCATAAAGTATCCGCCTGGGCACGCCGCCGAAGTATGCAAAGGCCTGCACGTGGCCTTCCAGAAAGGCTTCCGTTGTCTCGGCCGGAAATGCCACGACGAAGCAATCGTCCGAGTGCGGCAGATCCATCGCCAGGTAATGCGCCTTCTGCTCCACGCCGGCGATCACCACCAGCGCTTCGCCAAAATCCGCCTGTGCCTCGCCCGGAGCGTGCGTCAGAGGCACGAACATCTCCTGACTGCGCAGCGTCGCCGCACGCACGTAGTCCTTCACGATCGTGTAGCCGCCGGTGAAGCCGTGCTCTTCCTTCAGCCGCTCGAAGATCCGCTTCGCCGTATGCCGCTGCTTGACTGGTCTCTGCTTGTCGTCGTTCAGAATGGCGTCGATGACGCCCAACCAAGGCCCCAGCTTGGGCCGCTTGATCGGCTGCTGTCGCTGGTAGCCGGGCGGCACCGCGTACTGCAGCATCTTCCGTACTGTATCTCGCGACAGCCCAAACTCCCTGGCTGCCGCACGCTGACTCTTGCCATCGACTCGAACCGCTCGCCGTACACGTCCGTAAATCTCCACCTCGAACATCCCTCCGGTGTTCCATGAACCACGTTGCCTACGCAACAAAGCTCAAGAAACCAAGATCCGGCGGTGGACTACTTTTACTCCGCCGCAAAGCTCCGCTCAAGCGGCGCTCTGTGGCCTATTTTTGCTCCGGCGCTCATAATCTTCGGGGGCGGAGCCAGAGGCGCCCTCATCGGAGGCGCTGCCGGTGCTAGTGTGGGAGCCCTCGCTGGCAAGGCCCACCAGGCTAGCCGCGACCGCGATTACCGCGACCGCCCTTACTAGAGCG
>Ga0302266_10000072_pt1 | contig 94593 bp, 83 predicted proteins | sample III_Bog_E1_2_FD_194559 | JGI IMG/M metagenome (GOLD analysis project Ga0302266, IMG submission 194559) | Peat permafrost microbial communities from Stordalen Mire near Abisko, Sweden - III_Bog_E1_2 | ecosystem: Environmental > Terrestrial > Soil > Wetlands > Peat | place: Sweden: Abisko...
AGGCCAGAGTTAAATTTTGCTGGCACTTCTGCTGGCACTCGTCCATGGAAGTCTTCCAAACCATTACGGTTCCAACCGGTTAGGTTTGGAGGCGAGGATCGGAATCGAACCGATGATGCAGCTTTTGCAGAGCCGTGCCTTACCACTTGGCTACCCCGCCACCGAGGTTTCAAAGCGTAATTTTCTTTTGACGCCGGTGCAAGTTCAATCGGTGTGTCCTAGCTTGCGTCGTTGTTGCCAAAGTTCCTTCGGCTGAAAAATTCCTGCAGGCGTGATGATACCTGTGATTAATTCCGCCGGGGTCACATCGAACCCTGGATTGCGTGCGCCGCTCGTCGGATTCGCCACTCGCACGTAAGCGCGCTGACCGGATTTTAAATTTTTAATTTTTGATTTTGAATTATCAATCACGCCCCACGCGCCAAGCACTTCACTTTCATGGCGGTCTTCGATGGGGATGTCAAAACCGCGTTTCAAATTCCAGTCAATCGTCGAAAGTGGAATCGCGACGTAAAAAGGAATTTTGTGCCGCGCGGCGAGAACCGCTTTCGTGTAGGTGCCGATTTTATTCGCGACTTCGCCGGTGCGACCGAGCGTGCGGTCGCTGCCGACGATGACCAGGTCAATTTCGCCGCGCTGCATCAAATGGCCAGCGGCATTGTCGGCAATGATCTGATGGGAAATTTTTTGCTGTGCGAGTTCCCAAGCGGTGAGCGTGGCGCCCTGCGAACGCGGGCGCGTTTCGTCGCAGAAGACATGAAATTTTTTGCCCTGCGCCTGCGCGGCATACAGCGGCGCGGTTGCGCTGCCGATGTCCACGAACGCGAGCCAGCCGGCGTTGCAATGCGTGAGAATTCTCATGCCGTTGCGAATTAACTTTGCACCGTGCTGGCCAATCTCGGCACAGTGCCGTGCCTCTTCGTTCGCGAATTCCTCGGCGGCGGCGAGCGCGAGGAACTGGCGTTCCGCCACCGTTTTTCCGGCCAGCATCTTCCGGCGCACCTCATTCATCGCATTAACCGGATCAACGGCGGTGGGCCGCGCGTTGGCGAGCGTTTGATAAACGGTCTCAACGTGCGCGGAAAATTTCTTCAGGTCGCGGCCGCGAAAAGCGTGCGCGCCTTGCGCGAGACCGTAAGCGGCAGTGGCTCCGATCGCGCCGGCACCGCGCACGACCATGTCCGTGATGGCCACGGCGGTTTCACGAAAATTTTTTGTGCCGACGATTTTGAATTCGTGCGGCAGCAATCGCTGCTCGATGAGCAAAACGGAGTTTTTGGCGGCATCAAAAGCGACGGTGCGGAAATGTTCCGTGCGGCCGCGAAGGTTGACGTTCATGAAGAATTCTTCACCGCGACTTCGCCTTGAGCTGCTTGATTTTTTCCTTCAACTCGTCGAAGGCGGGCTGCGCGCGGAGTTTTTTCAGGTCGGGATCCTTGGCAAGCCATTTGAAATCGCGGTAGCCGAGATCAATGGCGCGATGCAGGGCCGCGACGGCGCGGGGAAATTGCTCGGTGAGCGAATAGCTGCAGGCGAGGTTGTAAAACACGAGCGGATTTTGCGGCTCCAAGTTCGCAAGCTTTTCGTCCACGGTCAGGCCTTCGGGAAAACGCCCGCGTTGCGTGTAGTGATCGCCGAGAATCTGCAGCGCGTCCACGTATTCGGGATCGCGGCGCACCAGTCCCTCCATGAACTGGATTTTCGTGTCGAGGTCGCGCTGGGTGGCGCTGTTCGATTTTTTTTTGCTTTTGGCCGACATACGACGGACGCATTTTTTCGCAGGCCACGGGGCAAGTCAAGCGGCGGCACAAAAATAATTTGTGCGGATGGCCTTAAAATCATCTGCCGACAATCGTGTCGGCGGCCAACGCATAATAACTTGCCCCGGCAAATTGATTTCAGTTTAATCCGTCACACCCTTGAATGATTCGATCAGCGTCGCCAAGGAACCGGGCGGGGAGGAAATTCCATTACCGCGCGAACGCACCGTTGTGGAGTTGTTTCAGGAAAAAGTCCGGACGCAGCCGGAAAATTTGGCCGTCAAGGCGTTTGACCAAAAGATCACTTACGCGGAATTAGATTTTAAATCCAGCCAGGTGGCGGCTGAACTGCAGCGGTGCGGATTGGCGTTGGAAGAACCGGTCGCCATCGTGATGGCGGCCTGTTGCGAATATGTCATGGCCATGCTCGGTGTGCTTAAAGCCGGCGGCAGTTATCTGCCACTTGATCCCCATGCGCCGGCTAAACGGATCGAATCACTGTTAAAAGCCAGTGGCAGCCGCTTTGTTTTGGCCGAGGCAAACGGCAACCTGCCGACAAAGAATTGGTTGGGCACGCGGTTGGAAGTAACCACCCTTCTCGGCAGTTCCCACGCGGAGCCCAAAAAATTTCAAGTCGTTGCTCCCCATCCGAGCCACCGCGCCTACATCGTTTATACCTCTGGTTCGACCGGCGAACCAAAAGGCGTCGAGATCGAACATCATTCTCTGACCAATTTGGTTTGCGCTTATCATCAAACATTCGATTTGTCCGCGCGCGAGCGCTCCACGATGTTTGCCAATGTCGCCTTTGATGCGTCTGTGGCTGACACGTGGCCGACGCTTTGCACAGGCGGAAGTTTGATCGTCCCGCCGAGAGAACTGATTCAAAATCCCGACGGCTTAATCGCCTGGCTCGTGGATGAAGCCATCACTTGGACGTTTGTGCCGACCGGCTTGGCGGAAATTTTATTTACGCGCTCTTGGCCAGCCCAAATGTCATTGCGTTTTCTCGTGACCGGCGGAGACCGCCTGCGAACTCGCCCATCGCAAAATCTGCCATTTAAAATTTTCAATGCCTACGGCCCGACTGAGAATACCGTCATCAGCACGTGGTCCGCGCTCGATCCGCTCAACCGCAGTTCCCAACTGCCGCCCGTCGGCCGGCCCATTGCCAACGTCGCCGCTTATGTGCTGGACGAACAACAACGTCCGGTGACCGCGGGCGTCGCGGGTGAACTTTATCTAGGCGGTGAACAAGTGGCGCGCGGTTATCTTGGCAAACCCGACTTGACCGCAGAACGCTTCCTCCCCGATCCGTTCAGTGGCAAACCGCTTGCCCGGATGTATCGCACAGGCGATTGGATGCGCGGACTGCCGAACGGGCAATTGGATTTTCTCGGGCGGCGTGACGATCAAGTGCAGATCCGCGGCAGCCGCATCGAACTCGGTGAAATTGAAGCGACATTGCTGGCCCATCCTTTCATCCGTTCCGCCTGCTGCCTGCCGCAATCGGAAGCGGGTCTCACGACCGGAATTGTGGCCCATTTAGTGCCTGCCCAAAAAGAAGCTGATTTATCCGAAAAGCTTCGCCGTTATCTCGCTGAACGCCTGCCGTCATTCATGGTGCCTTCGCAATTTAAATTCCACGAACATTTTCCGCTCACCTCCTACGGAAAAGTGGACCGGACCGCGTTGGCCAATTCTTCGGCTGAAAAAATTCCACCACCAGCATTTGATTCCACTGGTGGCGGATTGGACATCGCCCTCTCGCGGCTGTGGCTTTCGTTGCTGCCGGCGGCCGGCGGCGCGCCAAAAAATGCCAGCTTCGCGAATATCGGCGGTGATTCCTTGGTGCTGGTGAAACTTATGCTCGGCGTGGAAGAGATCACCAACCAGCGACTCGAAGCCTCCAGCTTTCTTGTCGAGCCAACTTTTCCCGGTTTATGTCAGGCGGTAAAAACCCGCATGTCCCAGACCGAATTTCAACCGGTGTTGACCTTGCGGAAAAACGGAACGCGGCCGCCACTTTTCTTTTTGTATAACTACGAGGGTGATATTGATGTGTATTTTAATCTGGCGGAGGCCGTGGGCGATGACCAGCCCGTCTTTGGCATTCGCTCACCCGCCCTGGAAGACCTTGCGAAAATACCCGCCACGATGGAGGCCGCGGCCACAGAAACAATGAGTTGGATCCGAAAAATTCTGCCAAAGGGGCGCCCGGCCTTGGTGGGGTATTCTTGGGCCGGCCTGCTCGCCTTTGAAACGGCGCGCCAATTTGCCCAGCACGAAAAAACTTCATGCTTTACGGCTTTGATCGGAGCCGATGCGCCGATGCGGCCGACAACCATTTTCCAGCGCTCAACGCACGTTGTAAAAAATTTTCCAGGCTGGGCATGGCAGCTGGTCCAAGATCAGGAAAATCGGTGGCGACGCATTTCGCGATGGCAGAAAATGGCCCGCGGCACCACGCAAAATCTGACCGACGAACGCGTGAGCAGACCCGATGAATTGTTATCGCCGCTGGCGCGCCAAATGATTGTGCTGATGGAAAAATACAGCCCGCCGCCAACCGCCGACGTCATGGTCAACTTATTTCGGGAACGCGGCTCATACCACGCTCAGCCGCATCCGCTGCGGGCTTGGCAGACCAGTCACCTGCCGGACGGAGGTTGGAATAACTGGACGCAGCAACCGGTGCAAGTGCAGTGGCTGGATGGCGACCATTGGACCATCCTCAAACCCCCGGCGGTGTTCGCGCTGGCACAATCGCTTCGTCAGACCATGGATCGGCATTTCTCAGCTGACAAATGAACCGGTTTTGCTCCGGCGCGCGCTCCGATCAGAAAATTATTTTTTAGCAATTGCGACCAGCATTAATCTTCAGAAGCTGGCTACGCTAATCTCCCATGCATGTGCCGACACGGCGGGCGGTTGTCACCCAAGTATGATCCGGCGGAACGCACTTGCGCTTGCCGGCGACTTTTTCCAGCGGCACGGGCTCGGTGCCATCGCCCCGCGAAGCTACCATCACGCCATAATGTTCTTCGTTGATCAGATCGCCACAAGCACTGCCAAGCCGCGTCGCCAGCAAGCGGTCCGCCGCCGAGGGCGTGCCGCCGCGCTGCACATAGCCAAGAATGGTCACGCGCGATTCAAGCTGGGTCAGTTCCTCGAGTTGCTTTGCCAGCCGCAGGGTGTTGCCGCTGTGGCGGACCTCCAGCGTGGCAATGGCAATTTTCGCCTCTTTTTTGTCGTGCAGCGTGCGGGCGCGTTCGAGTTTTTTTCCCGCCGCATCGTGGGCGCGCGCGTCGTCGCGGCTCATCGCCCCTTCGGCCACGGCGACGATGCTGAAATTGGTGCCGTTGCGGCTGCGGCGTTTGATGGCTTCGGCGATTTTTTCCACGTCGTAGGGAATTTCCGGAATTAAAATCACATCCGCCCCGCCCGCGATGCCCGAGCCCAGCGCGAGCCAGCCGGAACGATGCCCCATGATTTCGGCAACGATGATGCGATGATGACTGTGCGCCGTGCTGTGCAACCGATCAATCGTTTCAGTCGCGATATCCATTGCCGTGGCGAAACCAAAGGTCGCGTCGGTCATCGCCACATCGTTGTCAATCGTCTTGGGCAACGTGATGATATTGAGGCCGGCTTCTTTCAGGCGGAGCGCATTTTTTTGCGTCCCGCCGCCGCCGAGACAAACGAGGCAGTCGAGCCCCCATTCGTGATAATTGTCCACGATGGTTTTGGTCATGTCCTTCGTGCGACCATCAATGACCATGCGGTGCGGCTTGTCGCGGCTGGTGCCGAGAATGGTGCCGCCGACGGTCAAAATGCCGGCAAGCGTGGAACGGTCCAACTTGAGGCGGCGATTTTCGACAAGGCCGCGAAAGCCGTCGCGGAAGCCAACGATCTCCATGCCGTAATAACCGAGACACGTTTTGCCGACGCCCCGAATCGCGGCGTTGAGACCGGGACTGTCGCCACCAGCGGTAAGAATGCCGATGCGTTTAATTTTTTTGGCCATGCGAGGGACTATTTGAATTGCTGGAAAAAATTTGTCGAGCAGAACTTTCGGAAATTTTCAAAAAAATCGGTTACGGATCCGATGGCCATCGTCGTCGCTGCCGGAAAATCAGACTCGCAAAACAGATCAACCACGCTGGAACGGCCACGCCCGCACCAATTTCAAACGCACGGTCACGATAGAAAAAATGGAGTTGGTGCCGCCCCGCCGGAACTTGCACCGCCTGAAACGCCATGTTGGCGCGCAGCAAAGTTGTCGGCTTGCCATCCACCGTCACGATCCAATCGTGAAAAAAAGTTTGCGCCACGACCACGAGCACCGGCGCGGCGGCTTCAACCTCAATGTCCACGGAGTGATTTTTGAAATTGACGCTGAGTATTTTGGCGGCGGCTTGATTGGTGACGACCACCAGCGGTTTTGCCTCCGCCGGCAGCAACACGATTTGCTGGCCGTCAAAATTGTCCTGCACCAATGCGCTCAAAGTGGTTGGCTCATCAAGAAAAACCGGTTTTTGACCTGCTGTCACCAGCGGTAAAAAATTCGAACGCGATTGCCACCGGAAAATTTGGTCCGGCGCGGTGATTTGCGAAACGCCCAGAAAATCTTCCAGCCGCGGATAACTGGCGTTTGTGGTCGTGTAAAACAGCGACAGCACGGCGTCCGCTTCGCGCGGCGTGAGCGAGAAAAAACCATCCACCTTCGGCACTGCGTCGAGGACATTGTCGTCCGCGCAGTAGCCGAGGCGCTTGGCGAGAAAATTATTTTGGGGATCGCTCGCCGCGAAATTCACAAAATCATTGGCCGCCGCCGGCGAAACCATCGCTCGCGAACCGCCCAGCGCGGGCTGCGGTTGCAAGGCGAGTTTCTCGCGCGAAAGTCCCGGCGTATAAATCCACGGCGGCACGGTGGGATTTTGGGTCGGCGCGTGCGTGAAGACATCCAGCCAGGCGACCACAATCAAAACCAGCGGCGCAGCACGGGAAAATTTCGATTCGGTTTGGCGAACTAAAACAAAGAGCACCACGCCAGCGAGGATCAAAAAAACAGCGCGGGAAATTCCGTTCAGCAACGCCAGATGAAAGTCATCACCCGGCTGCGGGGATTGTTGCGTCCAAAAAATAATGCCGACCAAAGTTAAAAATAAAATGGCCCCAAGCAGGAGCAGTTGCTTTTTGATTTTGCCCAGATTTGCCAGCGCGAACGCGGCGAGCAGCGGCGCGGCGAACACGGTGACAGAAATAAATTTAATGGGATAAGTAATGAAACTCAATTGGGGCAGCAGTTTTCGCAAGGCGGGATAAACGGGCGTGTTTTCGCCGAGCGCAAAAATGAATCCGACCATGGCGATGGCGCCCAGCAGCCAGACGCGGCGGTCGCGTAGAACGAAAACCGCCAATAATCCCAGCCACAATCCGGCCACGCCGAGGTAATAAGACGATGTCCAATATTGTCCGTGTTGAAAAAAAATGCCTTCGGTCACGGTGGAACCGAACGCGAGCGGCACGAGGAAATTCGCCCAGCCGCGACCGGGCATGGACCAGCGCAAATCCGTGTAGCCGGTCGCGCGTTGGGCGTGCGCGACGAGATCAAGGAACGGCAGCAGTTGCGCGGTGCTCAAGGCGATGACGAGAATGACGATCAGCGGAAAGCGCCAGAGCATGGCGTGGCGTGAAAAATCATTTTTGATGAAGGATTGCAGCCACAGCGCCGCCACGATGAGCCACGTTAAAAAAATGGTTTCGGGCCCGCCGGCGAGCATTTGCAGCGCGCCGACGATGGCGGCGAGAAAAATTTTCCGGCCGCCATCGCGCCAGGCAAGTTCGCCGGTGAGCACAACCCACGGCAGCCAGCTGAACGTCGCCATGTGACTTGGCCACATCAGCAGGTTAAGCGTGAAACCGTTGAAGGCAAACATCACGCCGGCAAACGCGGCGGCGAAGTTATTTCCAGTCCAGCGGCGCGCGAGAAAAAACATGCCCAATCCCGCGAACCACAGATGCAGCAGGCAGAAAAAACTCAACGACCATGCGAGCGGCAGCAGGAGATAAATCAGCGCGGGCGGATAGAGCGGCATGGTGTTCCATTGCGCGAGAAACGGCACGCCGCAGTTGTTGTAGGGATTCCAAAACGGGATTTCGCCGCTCCAGAAACACTCGCGCTGAAACTGCGCCAGCGGATAGGCGAAAAAACCAAAATCGCGCGCGACAAAGGTTTGCAGGCCGAGCAGCACTTGAGGAAACGCCGCGAAAATCAGCAGCGCGAGGAAGATTCCAAAGCGCACGGGCGTAAAAAGTTTTTCGGCGAAAGGTTCGCCGCCGGTCGGTTGCACGCGCAGATTAAAACGGGCGACACGGTGAAAAGCAACTGCGCGCAATTGACGCCTTCGTCGCGAGGTCTTACGCTGATTCAAATTTATGAGCCAATTGCAAGATTCCCTCGTCGAACTCATCCGCCGCACCTCCGCCGAAATTCCCGATGACGTCCATGAGGCCATCCTCACCTCGCTGGAAAATGAGAAGCAAGGCACCATCGCGGAGAACGCGATGAAGATCATTGACCAGAACATCGCCATCGCCAAAAACAAATCGCAGCCGATCTGCCAGGACACCGGCAGCATTTTGTTTTACGTGGATTGTCCGGTCGGCTTCGATCAGATCACCTTTGCCGAAACCGCGCGCGAAGCCGTGAAGTTCGCGACCAAGAAAGGTTATCTGCGCCAAAATTCTGTGGATTCGCTCACCGGTAAAAACGACGGCACGAACTGCGGTCCCGGCGCGCCGGCGTTTCATTTTCATCAGCATCGCTCGGAAGAAATTTCCGTGAAACTCGCGCTCAAAGGCGGCGGCTGCGAAAACGTTGGCGCCCAATATTCCTTGCCGAACGAAAAACTCCATGCAAATCGCGATCTTGATGGTTGCCGCAAAGTGATTCTCGACGCGGTGTTGCAGGCGCAGGGCAAAGGCTGCGGTCCGGGCATTCTCGGCGTGTGCATCGGCGGCGACCGTGCAACGGGCTACGAGATGAGCAAGACGCAATTTCTGCGGCTGATTCCCGACCGCAATCCGGTGCCGGAGCTTGACGCGCTGGAGCAGGACATTTTGAAAACCGCGAACGAACTCGGCATCGGCCCGATGGGTTTTGGCGGCAAGACGACCTTGCTGGGCGTGAAAATTTGCGCGGCAAACCGGCTGCCCGCGTCCTTTTTCGTGAGCATCAGCTACATGTGCTGGGCGTTCCGGCGTCAGGGCGTGACGCTGGATGTGGCGGGGCAAATTGGGAAATGGCTTTACTAAAACTTAAATAATTATGGCTGCAAAAACTCGATTAGTTAATCTCGACGCAATGATTCCAAGGGCCGACTTTGCCCTTGAGGATGACAAAAACACTACTAGCAGTGACCGTTTTCATTCAATTTCGGTAAAAGATTTTAAACCAGATGGTTTGTTACGTCCAATTCTTCGCAAACCAGACTTTCAAAGAGAAACAAACCATTGGTCACCAGAACAAGTTTTTTCGCTGCTTGACTGTTTTGTAAAAAATGACTTGATTCCATCAGTCATTGTTTGGAAATCACCAACATATCTGTTTGTGATTGATGGTGGACATCGTCTGAGCGCAATCAGGGCTTGGATTGAAGATGATTATGGTGATGGGCCAATATCCCGTGCGTTTTTTGGGGATGCAATTTCAAAAGAGCAAAAACGGGCGGCTGATAAAACGCGCGCAATGGTGGCCGAAAGGATTGGCACTTGGCAGCATATTCAATCTAGCCTGGATAATCCGCATCTTGACGAAAAGGAACGTCGTCGGATTTTCCCCATTGTATCTCGGGGCATTACAGTTCAATGGGTAGAAGGTAACGCAGAGAAAGCAGAAGCCTCGTTTTTTAAAATAAACACTCAAGGGACTGCCCTCGATGATATTGAAGAGCTTCTTCTTGCTAATCGGAGAAAACCAATTCCTATAGCTGCCCGTGCAGTAATTCGAGCAGGAATGGGGCATCGTTATTGGTCTAAATTTTTACCACCGATATGCAATGAAATTGAAGAGATAGCAAAAAGAATTCATGGGAATCTTTTTCAACCGGAATTTGATACACCTATTAAGACGTTAAACCTTCCTTTGGGTGGTTCAACTGGTGTGCGGGCAGCGCTCCAAGTGTTGATTGAATTTACGCTCGCTGCAAATAGAAATCAAGCCGGGGAACCAAAGCACTTGAAGGAACAAGCGGATGATGATGATGGTTCTAAGACAAAAGAGACATTGTCTCACACGCTTACTTTGGCGTCTCGAATTACAGGTAATGACGGAGGCAGCTTAGGTCTCCATCCAGCAATTTATTTTTACGGACCAACGGGGAGGCACTTGATTCCAATGTTTTTGGGTGTGGCAATTTTGATTAGCCGTAAAATGGCTAATAATGACAAAACATTTTTTGAAAAATTCTCCAGCGTCCGCAGCAAACTTGAAAAGATTCTAATTGAAAAAAAAGATCTTATCGCAACAGTTTTACAAAAAACAATCAGTGGTAAGAGAGTTAATAGATATGCCGACCTACTTGATACGCTGGTCTCACAATTGCACGCAAATCCTGCTGTGACAATTACGGATGAAGAAATTGTGACTCTTGCAGGATTGACCGGTAAAATTATTACAGGAGCAGCATCAGAAGCTGGCGCCAAATTTTCGGAAGATACTAAGAGCGCAGTTTTTATTAAGAGCGCACTCCAATTAGCAATGCGATGCCCCGTATGCGATGGTTATTTGGACCCTGAAAAATCTATTTCCTACGACCATATCACCGAAAAGGCTGTCGGCGGTAAAGGTGACGAGAAAAATTGTCAGCTTACGCACCCATACTGCAACCAAGCCGTTAAAAATAAAATCTTTCAAGCTGGTTCGGAGTAAAAAAAGAAAAAAACCACGCGCTGAAAGTCGGTAGCACAGTTGATTAAATGGAATCTGTTTACATAGATACGAGCGTGGTGAGTTATCTGGTGGCGCGGCCCAGCCGCGAGCCGGTGACGGCGTGGCGTCAGCACCTCACCAGCAATTGGTGTAATGACCTCCCTCAATCCTCATTTGTTTGCGACCAATCCTTATTGATCCGTGGCCAACATTTATTGATTGCTGACCAACTCTCATTTGTTCGCGACCAACTTTGTTTTGTTGATGACGAAGTCAGTCTTATTCGCGACGGAGTTAGTTTGATTCGTCACCAACTTAGATTGGTTGGTGACTGACTCCCGAAGGGTGCCCTTCGCCTCTGCCGCCGCTTATTAGTTGGCATGGCCGATGCTAAAGAAATTTCAAGCACCACTGGCAACCTCACACTCGGCCCGGTGCTTTGGAAAAGAAGAGTCCGGAAAGAAAACGGTCATGAGAGCAAACTTGAAAGTATTGCGGGATTTCTACTCATATCCCGCCGCCCAACTGGTGACCTTCGGTTACAACATTGCGGCCAGCCTGGACCCCACGGTATTCCTTAACCTGCCATTTTCCCCAACGGCGCTCAAGACGTTGACCGATGATTTAAACACCAAGCTCGTCGCCACCCTCACCGGCGGCAAAGTGGAAACCGCGGCCAAGGCCGCCGCCTTCGCCGTGCTGGCCAACGCCTTGAACAGCGACGCCAACATCGTGGAAAACACGGTGGGGCAAAACCTCGAAATGCTGCTGTCCACCGGCTATCTGCCGGTCAGCACCAACCGTTCGTCCTCGCCGCTGGATGACACCGCCATTGCCGCCTTGATGAACAACGGCACCACGCAAGCCCTGCTGCGGCTGCAACCGGTGGTCAACGCCAAGGCCTATCAGGTGCAGACCAGCACCGACGGCGGCCAGACGTGGGTGGAAGCCCTCTTGTCCTCGCAGGCGCGGCGGATCGTGCTGACCAACCTCTTGCCGGGCACAACGTATGCCGTGCGGGCGCGGGCCATCGGCGGCAGCACCGGCGCCAGCAGTTGGACCTTGCCCAGCTCCATCATGTCCACTTGATGGCCGGGCGCGCGGGCCGCTCTTCCCAAAAGCGGCGCCGCGCCGATTGGTTGATCAAGGCAGCATCCACGGGATTTGTCTGGAACGTTTCCAGGCATCGGGCGGCCGGTAAAAAGCGGACTCTTCTTTGCCGGTCGCCCGCAACATTTTTCCCTGGAAGAAATCCACCAGACCGCCGCTGGTGGCGATCAAAACGTTACGTTTTCGCGCGCGAGCAGTTTGCGTTTCCAATCCAAGCCGCCGGAGAAGCCGCCGAGTTTTTTGTTCGCCGCGAGCACGCGGTGGCAGGGAATCAAGACCGGAATCGGATTCGCCCCGCATGCGCCGCCCACGGCGCGCACGGCCTTGGATTTGCGGACAAGGCCGGCGATCTCGCCGTAGCTTTTGGTTTGGCCGAGGGAAATTTTTTGCAATTCGCGCCAGACGGCTTGTTGAAATTCGGTGCCAGCCGCCAGATCAAACGGCGGAAAATTTTTGGGCGTTTTGCCGGCGAGAATATTTTTCAAGGCCGCTTCCGTCGCGCGATGCCAAATAATTATGTCTGCCGGAATTTTTTCCGCACTCGCGACGCGCGTGGGCTGGCGCGGCTGCGGGAAATTTAATCGGGCCAGGCCTTGTTTTGAATAGTGCGCGGTGAAAATTCCGTCGGCCGTGGGGATGTCGATTGGGCGCAGGCTCCCCTGCCCTTCCAAATTCTTTTTCATAAATTTTCAGCGATGGCTGCGCAGAAAAAACGGCAGCAGTCCGAGCAACACGATGGTGATGACGATGACGAGTGCGATGAAGCGATTGCGCGCGACGCGCTTCTCGTAGCGCAGCGGGCGCAGGCCGTGGACGCCGCCGGCGGCGAGATAATTCACGAGGCGCGGATTCGTCGTGGTCGGGCCGCGCAGATGGTTGCGGATGCGGTTGAAGAGCGCGGGCAGATCGTATTTGCGCACGCCGAGTTCGTTGAACATTTCCGGGGCGGCCGAGTCCGGGCGAGTGGCGGCGGACGCGTGCTTGATTTCCTCAAAAACGGGTTCGGTGGCGGCGGGTGGCGGCGAAGGTTTTTCGGCCGGGCGCGCATGGGCCGCGAAGGACGGGATGGAACTGGAACGAAATTTGGGGCCGGCCGGACGGGCGAGCTGCGAGTCGAGTTTTTTGATCTCGGCCTCGAGGGCGGCGATCTCGTCGGTGAGCGCGCGCGCCTTGTCGGAAATCGGATCCGTTTTTTTCTTCGGCAGCGGCATACGAAAAATCAATGCCGCAGCAGCACCGCAAGGAAAATGCCCAGCGCGAGCAACGCGACGAGCAGCAACGGCCACGTCAGCGCCAGGCCGATTTTGCAAAGCTGGCCGAATTCCAATTCCGCCAGCGACGGCGCGCCGGTCGTCGGGCCGGAATTTTTTTCCGCGGCCACGGGCTTGTTTTCGCCGGCGAGCACGGGCAGTTTGAGCCGCGCGGAATTCCATTCCATGCGCGCGTTTTCGATCGTGGTCAACGCGCGCGTGAGTTCGATCTGAAAATTTTCCTTGGTCCACGTTTCGTCCTGGATGGTCTGCACCTTGGCGAGCGCCTCGCGAAAATCGGCGGTGGTTTTGCCCATCTGCTCGGCGTCGCGGCGGGCGGTGAATTCGGCTTCTTCGAGCAGGCCGAGGCCGCGCGTGAGCTGCTGGATGATTTCCTGGCGACCGGTCTGAAACTCGGTCTGACGCCGGCGCAATTCTTCGAGCGAGGAGCGCTCGCGTTCCAATTCTTCCTGCGCGCGTTTCAGCGCGACGAGTTTTTGCTGCGCATCCACGACCTTGCGGTCCACATCGTCCCGCGTCGGCGCACGAAACGGATCATGCGCCGATTTGTGCGTCGGGAAATCCGTGTCAATAAATTCAGTTGAATCGTATTCGCCAGCCATGCAGCGACTTTAGACTTGCGCCGCGAAACTGTAAAGCGGCTTTGCGCTGGCCTGGCGGGCGCGCGCAAAAAATGAAACCCATCGGCGCGACAGAAAAAAAATATTTTACTCGAGACGGAGACGATTTGCCACCTGCGCCAAAAAACGCGACTTAAATCGGCCAATGGGCGGCGACCAGAGCTTTGTAGCCGCCGATGATGGAATGAACGTTTTTATAACCCATTTTTTGCGCCGCCGCGCACGTCAACGCCGAACGAAAGCCGCCCCCGCAATACATGATGATTTCCGTGCCGGCGTTCGGATAAAGTTTTTCCAGATCCCGCTCGAAAATTCCTTTGCCGAGGTGCACCGCGCCCCCGGCGTGGCCGGCATGCCATTCATGATCCTCGCGCACGTCGAGGAGCACCGCCTGGGGATTGGCGGCGAGTTTCGCGCGGGCCTCGGCGACGCTGATTTCGTTGACGTGCTGTTTCGCCTCGGCGACGAGTTTGAGAAATCCGGGGGAGTGATCCATCGCAGCAAGTTAGGTTTTTCATCCGGCCGGTCAAATAAAATAATGCCGGCCGGCTAGGTGGAATGCCTAGGCGAAGATAATCAAAATAAGCCCTTGAATTTTTCCACCGCGTGGTGAAGCGTCAGTTATGAATCCAGTCGAACAAATCACGCACGTCACCCCTACGTCGGATGGGGCTGTTCACTTGATGCTCACGGCGGGCGCGGCGGAATCGGCGCCGCCGGAGCCGGAAGTGTTGATGCAGGAAATTTGGTCGCGGGCGACCGAAGTCGGTTCGGTGTTGGAAGGCATCCTGCAAGCGCCACACGGCGAGGAACGCTGGGGCTTGAACGAATAGCCGCGGGCGAACGCGCGCGGGGCGCGAAAAAAAATGTCCCGCTCGTTTTGCGGTGGCCAGCGGTTTGATTTCAGGGCTCGCCCATTGGCCGCGCCGTTTAAATTTCTTTCGCAACTTTTCCACTTTCGCTTAACTTCGCCGCGTGTTGGAAAAGAAAAACAACCCGGCCATCGCCGGCGGACTGCTGCTGGTGGTGTTCCTGTGGGGCGGCAACAACGTCGGCACCAAATGGCTGGTGGCCGCGTGGCCGCCGATCTGGACGGGCGGCACGCGCTTTCTGGTCGCGGGCGCGCTGCTGCTCGCGGTGCTGCGCTTCACGAACTGGCTCGGCGAAAGGCAGCCGCTGCCGCGCGGGATCTGGCCGCAGCTCTGGCTGCGCGGCGGACTGGGCCTGTCGCTTTACATCGTTCCGTTTTGCTGGGCGCTGCACCTGACGGCGGCGTCGCACGTCGCACTTTATCTGGGCGCTTCACCGGTCTGGGCGCTCGTGGCCGAGGAACGGCCGCGCTGGAATCTCGCGAGCCTGCGGCGTTATCTCGCGGCGCTGCTCGCGCTGTCGGGCGTGGTCGTTCTATTTTGGCCCGCGTTGAAAACCGGCCAAGCCAATCTGCTGGGCGAATTTTTTGGATTGTTCGCGAGCTGGGCGTGGGCGAATTACAACTGGCAGGTGCGCCGCCTGAGCCAGCAAATCCCCGGCGTGGCGGTCGCCGCGCATTCGATGTGGATGTCCGGCGTGTGGCTGCTGCCGCTCGGTTTCGTCGAAGTCGCGCGCTCCGGCCTCGTCGTGGACGCGCCGCATTTGGGCGTGCAGGCGTTGTGCATTTTGTTCGGCGGCGTCGTGCCGTATGCGATCTGGAACTCCGCGCTGCGTCACTGGCGCACAAGCCAGGTGATGCTGTTCAACAATTTCATCCCGCTCACGACGATGTTCTGGGCCAACCGCCTGCTGCATGAGCCGTTCACGCCGACTTATTGCGCGGCAATGGGGCTGATCGTCACCGGTGTCCTGATCGGGCAGGTGGACTGGACAAAGATTTTCAAGCTGCCGGAAAGTTTTTAAAATAAAATCTATGGACATAAAAAACCTCAACGAAGTGCCGTCCTTCATCACCGTGGACGGCTCGGAAATACGCGAGTTGCTCGCACATCGCAATTCCGCCATCCGCAACCAGAGCCTTGCCGAGGCGCGCATCCCGGCTGGCGGCGCGACGCTCGAACATTATCATCCCAAGTGCGAGGAGATTTATTACATCACGCACGGCGCGGGCAAAATGCGGATTGAAAATGAAACGCGCGATGTGAAAGTCGGCGACGCCATCGCCATCCCCCCGGGCTTGAAGCATAAAATCTGGAACACCGGCGGCGAGATATTGCATCTGCTCTGCTGTTGCGCGCCGTGTTACGAGCACAGCGACACGATCATCACGGAAAAATAATTTCCTGCGGCGCGCGGAGAATGCGAAGTTGGCGAAGGGAAGGTTTTACCTTCGCCAACTTCGCTCCCTTCGCGCAACAAATTTTATTTGTGGTTCGTGATGCTGCCATCATTTAAATCCGGGTCGAACACGCGCGCCGGTTCGTTGCCGATCGAATTCCCGTGCGTCCACAACGAACCGGCTTGCCCCGGCGTGAGCGTCGTCGCCGGCCGAAATTTTTCACCGCCCATGTAATCCAGCAACGAGCGGCGCAACTGTTTCAATTCCGCGCCACCTCGCTCGTCGTTCAAATTGATGGCGGATACGAGCAATCTTCCCGCGCCCACGTTGCACTCGAAAATCACGCCGAGTTTCCAGTTCCGATTCCAATCGTCAATCGCCCACACAATTGGTTTCAAATTGCGGGGCGCGGCGGTCAGATTCACCGAGCGGACACCATTGATGAGTTGCGTCCACTGCCAGTCGCAATTTTTTTCCGTGGGAAACTCCGCCAGTGCCGGGTGATTCGTCTCGCACAACAAACCGAGCATCGCGTCGAAGCGCGGACGCGGATTTTGCGGCGGTCGCACCGTCATCTGGATGTTCCAAAAAACGGGAACGTTGCGCATCGGTGGACATTTCGTTTCATCAAGGTCGGCGTTGCCCGGCAGGAAAAGAACTTTGCCGCCGGCGGCGAGTTTTTTTTCGGCCTCGCTCCAGACACCGGTGACCAAAACATCGTGCGTTTTTGAATCTGCAACCTGCGCCGGATACAGCCAGAAATTCCAGTCATTTTGAAAATTTCCATTCGTTGAATCCACCATCGCGATGAGCTTGTATCGCGCCGGAGCCGCCAAGTTGGTCAGGTCCATGCTGAAATGCAGCCGTTTGTCCTTGTAACCAATTGGAATATCAACCGACCGGCCAAAAATATATCCTGCCACCGTTTTTCCATCGCTGTCACACACGGTCCAATGCACATCTGCTTTCTTAAGCTTTTCGGGTCCAAAATTGGCCGCGCCGATGTCCGCTTCCAGTTTTTCGTCCGTTGTAAAAGTTCGCTTATCCAGCCAGGCCAGCGGCACGACCGGCCCGCAGAATTTTCTGAATTCCTCCGGCGTGACATAACCTTTGCTTTCCCAAAACGCATCGAGCACGCCGATGAGCGCCGTGCCCTGGCCGAGATAATCGTGCAGGTCCAGCAGTTCAAAACCGGCGAGCCCGGGCGTGCGCAGGTTTGCCTCGATTTCTTCCTTGTAGCATTCAAGCTGAAAACGGCCCGACGCCCACGCGAACTCCTTGTCCTCATCCAACACGCCGTTTTGCTCCGCGATGTATTTGAAAATGTCATAATTGCCGGGCCGCAGATAGCCGGTGAATTTTTTCATCACGTCAAAATCCGGATACGCGCACCACTGGCCGACTTCGTGCGCGAGCACGGGAATGTGAACATTTTCCAGCGCGTCGCGATAATCATTGCCGAACCAGCCGGAAGCATTGCGCAGCTGCCCATCGCCGAACCGCACGAGCGTGGCGAATTGCGCGCCGCCCGGCGCGATTTGCGAGGGATCGCTCCAGCCCGTGCCGGCGGAATACAGACGGCGATTGTCCTGCGCATAATTTTTCGCCGCCCACTCCGGCGTGAAGCGCGCATAATTTTTCGGCTCGTTGCTCGGGGACAGCAGAATGAACGACGGATGGTTGCCGTAGGCCGCGAGGATTTTTTCCGTTTCGGAATTCAACCATTGTTTCATTTGCGGATTGCCAAAATCCGCCCACAGGCCGCATTCCGGCGCGAGATAAAAACCCATTTCATCGGCGGCGTCGAATGCGGCTTCCGGCGGACACCACGAATGAAACCGGATTCCGTTCAGCCCATAATCCTTGCACGCCCGGATGATTTTTTTCCACGACGCGACATCCATCGCCGGATAACCCGTCAGCGGAAAATCGCCACCGAAATGCGTGAGGCGCAGGTTGACCGGCCGGCCGTTGATGAGAATTTCCTTGTCGCGCCAAGTGATTTCGCGGAAACCAAATTCAATGTCTTTGCGCTCCCATTCGGTCTGGTTCAAAATATCTGGCGATCTTTTGGTCACGGTCAGATCAAACAATTCGGGGTTGAATTCATCCCAAAGTTTCACCGGATAGCCGCTCCGAACTTCCGTTTCGAACGCTGTCCATTCGGACGAGCAGACGACCTGCAACAATTGCGGCGCGCCGCCGCCTGCCGCCATTTTTGGCATGAAATTAAAGTCCAGAATGTTGGTGACCGGTGCTCCGGTCGAATTCCGCAACTGGCCGCGAACCGTGATGGTCTGAGTCTTTACGTGGGGAAATATCTGCACATCCTCAATCCACACCGGCGGCGCCGAGCGCAGTTCAATTTTCCCCACGATGCCGTTCCAAGCCGCGCCGAGCGCGTCGGAAATGCTGTGCGAATCAATCAAGTGGCCTTGCGCGGGCAGTTGCATCCGATTGTCCACGCGAATGGTCAAACGATGTTTGCCCGGCGTCAGTTCGCCAAGGTCGGTGACGTGCGGCGCGACCAGGCTGTCGTTCGCAGGAAATTCTTGGTCATCAATCCAAACTGTGCTGCGCCAATGCGCGCGCTCCAAAAAAAGCGTGAAATGTTTGCCGCCCCAGCTTTTCGGAATCTCAAAATCGCGCTGATACCACGCAGCACCAAGATAATGTTTCGGCGGCTGTGAAAGAAACGGCACTTCGACATGGCCGGGCTGAGAAAAATGTGCGCGCAGTTCCGCCGGCTGGATTTTCCACCACGCATCGCCGAGCGTCAGCACCCACGGGGTGTTCGTGGTGATGTCATCGCCAAAACCTTGCGCCTGTAAAATGCCGGGCAGCTGGATTTTGTCCGGCAGCGATTTGGCGGACCAGTTTTCGTTCGTGCCGACGTTGTCGCGGTCGAGGGCAAAGCGCCATTCGCCCGCGAGCGGTAAAATTTCGGCCGCGAAATTTTTTTCCGCCGTGCCGCAAAATAAAACCAGCGCGGCGAGGATGAAAATTTTTTTGCGATTCATTCGGTTCAAGGTGTGCGCGGAAAGCTTGCCTGAAATCTGCCGCCGATGAATCACCAAAACTGGTTAGCTTTTGAATTTCAGCAGCGCCGCGATCAGGCCGTCCGTTGTGTGCTCTTTGGCTTCGAGCGTCGGTTTCAAACCCAAGGCCGCGATCGTTTTGCTGGTTTCCGGGCCGATGGAGGCAAGTTTCAGTTGCGGAAATTGCTTCACCATTTTGGGCAAATCGAACCGCGCGTGGAAATGTTCCACCGTGGAACTGCTCGTGAACGTCACCCAGTCCGCGCCTTCGGCGAGCAGGCGTTCGCTCGCGCCAGTGTGATCCTCGGTTTCGGGAACCGTTTTGTAGATCGCGATGTCGTCCACGATCGCGCCTTCTTCCTGCAATGCCTCCGGCAGTTCCTTGTTTGCCACTTCGGCGCGCAGCAGGCACATTTTCACGTTCTCGATGTCCTGATATTTTTTGAACGCGGCGGCGACTTTGGCGGCGGTGAATTCCTCCGGCTGCACATCCACTTGCAGATGCAGCTCGCGCAATTTTGCCGCCGTGGCCGGCCCGACCGCCGCGATGCGCGCGCCGCCGATGTCGCGCAAATCCTGGAAGCGCCGGAAAAAAATGTCGAAGAACGCCGTCACGCCGTTCGCGCTCGTGAACACGAGCCAGTCGTAGGAATTCAATTCCAGCAGGCAATCAATGATCGCGTCTTTTTGGATCGGCGGCGTGATTTTAATGGTCGGCACTTTGAGCACATCCGCCCCGAGTTCCGCGAGCCGGTGCGCGAAGCTGGCTTGTTCCGCGCGCCGCGTGACGACGATGCGCTGGCCGAACAGCGGACGGTTTTCAAACCAGTTTAATTTTCCGCGCAACTTCACCACGTCGCCGATGATGGTGAGCGCGGGCGGAACAATTTTTTCCTTGGCGGTGAGCGCCGCAATCGTCGCCAGCGTGCCGACCACAGTTTTTTGCCGGCCCGTCGTGCCGCGATGGATGATGGCGATGGGCGTCTGCGCCGCCATGCCGTTTTTGATGAGCGCCGCCGTCCAATCATCGAGTTGTTCCGTGCCCATCAGCACGACTTTCGTGCCCGGAATTTTGGCGATCTGATCGTAGCGCAGCGCCGTCGCCGCGTCCGCCGAATCGCTGTGGCCGGTGAACACGGTGAAGCTCGAGCAATGGTCGCGATGCGTGAGCGGAATGCCCGCGTAATTCGGCACCGCCGTGATGGACGATACGCCGGGCACGATTTCAAAGGGAATTTTTTCCGCCGCCAGCGCCTCGGCTTCTTCCGCGCCGCGCCCGAACACAAACGGGTCGCCGCCCTTGAGCCGCACGACTGTTTTGCCTGCGCGCGCCTTGGCGATGATGAGCGCGGTGATTTCCGCCTGCGGCATGGCCATGTTTTTGCCGCGCGAAATAAATTCCGCCGTGGCCGGGGCCAGCCGGAGCAGATCGGGATTCGCCAGCGCGTCGTAAATGACCACGTCCGCACGCTTGAGCAGCTCCGCGCCGCGCAACGTCAACAAACCCGCGTCGCCGGGACCGGCACCGACGAGATAAACTTTGGATTTCACGCGCGTATTTTAAGGCAGCGAGCGCGTTAATCAATGCCGGAGGCTGGCGAAATGTCACTACGCGCCGACAACTTCCTTTGTTTCGCCACATTTTTAAAAAAATTAGTTTGGCGAAATTGCGAGAAGGTGATTTAGTCATTTCCACAGCGGGAACAAATTTAAAAAAGGTTTTTTATGCGAGGAATTCTTTTTGCGGCGGTGGTGGCTTTGAGCGGCTTGCTGGGCGCGGTTAATATTTCATCGGCGCAAACTTGGACGCAGACAATGGCGCAACCCAGCACTTATGTTTCAATAGCTGCCTCGGCTGATGGATCGAAATTAGTGGCTGGCGGAACGGCAGTTTACATATCTACCAATTCGGGAAGCGAATGGATTTCAAATAATTTACCCGCCCAATCGTTGGTTTATATTTCCGCAGATGGGATGAAAATGGTGGCAATCAACAATCTCGTCATAGTGTCAACAAATGCGGGCGCTACTTGGAGCACCAACGCAACGTTTTTAGCCTATTCGTTGGCGGCTAGCGCCGATGGCAGCAAAATGGTTGCAATAAACAATGCCTCGGGCGCAATAATCTCTACAAATTATGGGACTAGTTGGAAAAGTTCTTCTGCTCCGGCAAACAAGGTTGTCATGTCGGCTGATGGCACCCAATGTTATTTTTTTGCTTATGATACTACGAATATGTTTGTTTCCACCAATTTGGGGACTTCGTGGAAAAGAACCGCTACACCTGGCATTCGAACTCTTTCTTTGGCCATCTCGGCCGACGGAAAGAAACTTGTTGCGGGAACCAGCCCGGGTCCCATTTATATTTCAACCAATTCCGGCAACAGTTGGGCACCGACAACATCCCCAATTACAAATTGGTTCTTCGTCACCTCTTCAGCCGATGGCAGTCGGCTGATGGGAGCTTCCCGCGCCTCGCCCGGTATAAGCGGGCCGATCTATACATCATCAAATTCCGGTGCTTATTGGGTGTCGAATAACATCGTCAACCTTTGGTCGGGCTTGGCAACTTCGGCGGATGGCGGCGAACTGCTGGCGATTAACCCGAACAATGTTTTCATGGCGAAAGCTTCTGTATCTCCACAAATAAATGTTGCCGCCTTAAATAATAATGAAACGATTTCATGGATCGTCCCCTCCACAAATCTAGTGCTGCAGCAAAGTTTCGATCTCGCTTCGTGGTCAGTCGTCACCAATCCGCCGGTGCTCAATTACTCGAACCTGCAATATCAAGTCAGCCTGGCGTCCACCAACAGCAGCGGCTTTTTCCGGCTCATCTCCCAATAATAGTAGCAGCAGACGTGCGTCTGCTCCTGCTCATCCGGCGGGAAAAATCAGAGCCGATTCACATCGGCGGCTACCCGGAAGAAATTTCGTTCGCGTTTTTCCGTTCCGCGTTCCGGCTTTCCGCATTTGATTTCCGCCCTAAACCCGAAACGGGGTTGGCAGATTATTTTTTTGTGCTATGCTCCGCCATGTTTTTGGCCACAACGAACAAATCCCGGCGGTTGCTTTTCTTGCATTACATCGGCACTGTGTCCGTCGCGGAGCTGGAACGCGGCTACCAGGAAATCAAGGTGTTGCTGGTGGAGTTTCCGAACGGTTTTGAGATGCTGGCGGATTTGAGCCGGCTGGATTTCATGGATGTGGCGTGCGCGGAGATCATCGGCCAGACGATGGAATTGATGGACCAGCACGGCGTGGAAATCGTGGTGCGCGTGATTCCCGATCCCGCCAAGGACATCGGCCTGAACATCATTTCCATTTTCCATTATCCGAACCATCCGCGCATCGTCACCTGCCAGACGCTGACCGAAGCGGCGCAGGTGCTGGCATTGTAGAATCTTTTGCCGCTATACACCCGCGCAGCGCTTTGTTACTTTGAAGGCCTATGTCATCCGACGAAATTTTACTGGAAGCCGAAGAAAAAATGATCAAGACCGAGTCGGTCGTCATCAACGAATTCGCCGGCGTGCGCACAGGCAAGGCTTCCGCGTCGCTCATCGAAAATCTCATGGTGGAAGTTTACGGCTCGCAATCGCGCCTGCGCGAACTGGCCGGCATCTCCTCGCCCGAACCGCGCCAACTGCTGGTGCAGCCGTGGGACATGACCACCATTCAAGCCATCGAGAAAGCGATCCAAAAGGCGAACCTCGGTCTTTCGCCGGTGGTGCAGGGCAAAATCATTCGCATCACGTTTCCGGAACTGAGCACCGAGCGCCGCCAAGAATTCGTGAAGATCACGAAAAAAATGGCCGAAGACGCGCGCGTGGCCGTGCGCCATGTGCGCCGCGACGCGATGGAGCTGTTGAAAAAAGCGGTGAAGGCCAGCGAAACGAGCGAGGAGGACCAGGAAAAAACCGAGAAGGAAATCCAGAAGCTGACCGACCAATACGTCGCCAAAATCGACGCGCACCTGGCGCACAAGGAAAAAGAAATTTTGACGGTGTGAGTCAGCGGTCGGATTTGCCTGGCAGTTGGCAGAGTTGCGAAAGTTGATGCCGGTTGGCTGCGAATCTGCGGTAGCTCCAATCGAAAATTTTTCTGCCAAAGGGTGCGATGGACAAAAGATAAATCGGATACGCCCACCAGATCCGTTTCATGGCGTAGCGATATGTTTCCGCGCCCGAAATCAGTTTTCCATCGGGCAAGAGCAGGCGCAGATCTTGCAAGCGTGCCGCTTCATCCAAAAAAAGTTTTTCTTTGACCCAGTCAGCTTGCAACGGCGCGATGGCGAACCCGCGTTTGCGCAAAGTGGTTTCCCAAAACGGAACCCAGCGGCGGCAGATGCCGCAGGAATCATCGTAAAGAATCCACCCGGCGGGCTTGGGTTGTGCGTCGTTCATAATTTCAGCCGCACGCCGTGGCAAACTTTCACCGGCGATCCTTCCGCCAAAAAAGCCGACGCGGGCGGCACCGACAGCGCGGCGCAAAACTTCTCGCCATAAAGCCCGGCGACGTCGCATTGAAGTTCCGCCGTTTGCGCTTCCCAAACGCGCCAGCGTGGATGTTCGACTTGATATTCCAGCGTCGAACCATCGCGTTGCGCCGTGTAGCCCCAATAATGTTCCGTGATGAATTCGGCCTCGGAATTTTCGCGCACCGGTTCAGCCTCGCCGCGTGTCGTCAGCTTAACAAAATTTTCCTGTCCACGATAATGCCAGAAATAAGCGGCGGACCTTATCGCGGCTGGCTGCGCGGGATTGGTCCCAATGTGATGTGACATCGGCAGTGCCAGATAAGGCTCATTGTAAAAGGTGCGCGCCATCCATGCGATGGCGCGGCGCGGCACCAGTTCGCGGATGAAAACCACGCCGCGTTGCCCGCCGTCCAAAGTTTTGCGCCGGACATAAAACCGGAGGTTGACTTCTTCAAAGTGGCGATGAAACGGAATGGGAATTCCTCGCACCCGCGTCTGTTGAAATAAAAAACCCACGATGCTCACGAATGACTTTCCGCACCAAAAATCAAGTTCCGTTCCGCGGGGTAGATGCGGCGTCAAAAGGGCGGGCGCCACTTCATAGTTCAACATCGCCAAATAACGCCATTCCGCCGTCAGGAAAGCGGTGGCCGAAAGTTGGCGCGCATCACGGCGAGGCATTGCTGCTGGCGGAGGTTTCAAAATGCACCACCGTTTCATCGGGCTTGGCGTAGCCAAGTTTTTCGCGCGCGAGGCGTTCGACGGTTTTCGGATCGTTGGCCAGCGCGTCAATTTCCGCCTTCAGTTCCCGGGAAAGCTCCTGCTGTTTTTGCAGCTCGGTGTCGAGCCGGTCCAAATCCGCGCGCATCCGCTCGTTCTTGTGGATGAGCGGCAGATAGGTCATGCCGATGAGTATGAGGATCGCGAGCACGACGAGGACGACGACGACCTGCGTGAGCTTGCTCCAAATGCCGAGATCAACTTTCACGTCCGCAGTTTAACGGCGCACCGGCGCAAAGTGAAAGCGGTTTTTATTGTCACCGCCGGAAAAGTCGATAATGCTTTGGCGGGATGATTAAGGTCTTTTTTTTAATTTTTGAACCGGCGGTGGCTTGGGAGAAAATCGCCCTGGCGCGGCGCGGCTTTGCGTTCATTTGTTTCACGAACCTGCTGCCGCTGCTCCTGCTCGCGACGGCGGTGGAAGGTTTCGGGCTTGTAAAATGGGGCAAATGGCAGCAGGCCTTCGATAAATTTCGCGCGTTCACGCCCCGGCAGGTGGTCGCCTTTGAAGTGCTGCAATTCGTTTTGCTGCTGGCATCGGTGTTCATCATCGCACTGGTGATCTTGCGCGTGAGCCAGACGTTTCATCAGCGGCAAAATTATCTGGGGGCGTTCACCGCCACGGTTTACGGCCTGAGCCCGTTTTTTCTGATCCAGCTATTGAATGCCGCGCCGACGATGAGTCCGTGGGTGACCTGGGGGCTGGGTGTCACCTTGTCCGTCTGGATTCTTTATCAAGGACTGCCGCGCATCATGATGCCGGACCCCACCCACGCGTTTGGCCTTTATCTTTCCAGCGCGATGGTGGTGGTCATGACCACGGCCATCATCCGCTTGATCACCGGCCTTTATTTGATGGGCTACATCGACTTTGATCATTCCTGGCTGACCCGAAAACTCGGTCTGGTGCTCGGCCAGTAAATTTTTGCCACCGATGAATTCCGCCCTTGAAAAAAATCTGCTCGCCGCGCTGACGCAACTGGACGAAACCGTCAAGACCATGCCGACCGCCAATCCGAAACCGAATCTGCTGCCGCATTTTGCGCGGCTGGACGAGCTCACCGCGCAACTGCCGCGCCACACCGATCCGACGCTGCTTCATTACCTCCACAAAAAAAGCTACGAGAAGGCGCGGCTCTATTTGCAGGGTCGCGACGCGGAAAATCAGGCGGGCAACTGCCGGCATGTTTGAGTTGAAAGTTGCAGGTCAAAGTTGCCGGTTTTTTCCGCGGCGCAACTTGCCACCGGCAGCCTGCAACCTGTAACCTGACTTCCATGCTCGACGACACGATTGTTGCCATCGCCACGCCGCTCGGCGAAGGCGGTTTGTCCGTCCTCCGCATTTCCGGCGCGGCAGCGTTTGCGATTGCCGATCAAATTTTTTTGCCCGTCGGAAAAAGTTCGCTGAAACCATCCGCCGCGCCGACGCACACGATTCAATTCGGCAAAATCGTCCGCGATAAAAAAGTGATCGATGAAGTGCTGCTCGCCGTCCTGCGCGCCCCGCGCACATTCACGCGCGAGGACACCGTCGAGATTTCCTGCCACGGCGGATTGCTGCCGGCCAAGCTCGTGCTCGACGCGGCGCTGGCCAGCGGCGCGCGCGTGGCCGAGCCGGGCGAATTCACCAAACGCGCATTTTTGAACGGCCGCATTGACCTCGCGCAGGCGGAGGCCGTCGCCGACCTGATCCATTCGCGCACGGAACTCGCGCTCGCCGCCGCCAACGAACAGCTCGCCGGCAAATTGTCCCAGCGCATCAATCAACTGCGCGACGACCTGATGCTCACGCTCGCGCACGTCGAGGCGCACATTGATTTTCCCGACGAGGACATTTCGCCGGACACCAAGGAAAAATTATTGCAGCGATTGGAAAATGGAATTTCTTTCATGGATGAATTGTTACGCACTGCGAACGAGGGACAACTTTTGCGGCGCGGCATTCGCGCGGCGATCATCGGCCGGCCGAACGCCGGCAAATCCAGTTTGCTCAACCAACTGCTCGGCCGCGACCGCGCCATCGTCTCGCCGATCGCCGGCACGACGCGCGACACCATCGAGGAAACGGCCAACATTCGCGGCCTGCCGGTCATCTTCATCGACACCGCCGGCCTGCGCGAGGCGCGCGACGAGATCGAAGTCGAGGGCATCCGCCGGAGTCGCGCATCGCTCGCCTCGGCAGAATTTATTTTGCACGTTCTTGACGCCAGCGAACCTTTGACTGAAGCGGACAAAAAATATCTGGCGGAGTTCGCGGACAAAAAACGAATTCTTATTTTGAACAAAACCGATTTGCCGGTGAAACTGGCATGGCCGCCGGGATTCGGAATTCAGAATTCGCAAATCGAAATTGTGAACGTTTGTTCCTTGAATGGGACGGGCATCGAAGCACTCAAGGACACGATCAAAAATTTGATTTGGACCGGTGAAATCAAGGCTGAGATGTTGCAGGTGGCCATCAATTCGCGGCACCAAGACGCCTTGAATCGCGCCCGCGCCACCGCGCGGATGGCGACAGATGCGTTGCGTGACGACCTGACGCTGGAGCTGGTCGCGATGGATCTGCGCATCGCCGCCAATGCCGTTGGTGAAATCGTGGGCAAGACGACGACGGAAGATTTGCTCGACGCCATCTTCAGCGCGTTTTGCATCGGCAAATAATCGCGCGGAAGTGCGGCAAAAATTATTTAAGTTTCCACCGCAGCAGGCGCAACGCATTGCCGATGACGATCAGATCGGAAAAACCCATCGCCGCCGCGCAGACAATCGGGCTGATGAAACCCATCGCCGCGAGCGGCACGCCGAGTGCGTTGTAAAAAAAGGCCCAGAACAGATTTTGTTTGATCGTCCGCAATGTCGCGCGCGCGAGGCCGAGCGCTTCCGGCACGGCTGCGATTTCTGATTTCAACAAAATGATGTCAGCGGCCTCGCGGGCCACGTCGCTCGCGCGGCTCACGGCGATGCCGAGATCGGCCTGGGTGAGCGCGGGCGCGTCGTTGATGCCGTCGCCCACGAACGCGACGCGCTCGCCCGCCGCCTGCAATTTTTTTACAAACTCCGCCTTCTGCTCCGGCCGCACCTCGGCAAAAACATTTTCCGCCGTGATGCCGAGCTGTTTGGCGATGCTCGTCGCCGTGAGCGAATTGTCGCCGGTCACAAGAAAGATTTTGAAACCTTGCTGCGCAAGTTTTTGCACCACCGATGAGGCGTCGGCTTTCAACGCATCGCGCACGGCGAACAGGCCGAGCAGATTTTTTTCGGACGCGAGACCGACAATCGTCGCACCTTGCTGCGACCATTCGGCGATGAATTTTTCGCCCGCCGCCAATTCGACGCCGCATTCCTTGAGCCAGCGCAACGAGCCTAAACGCAAGGTTGAAGGTTGAAGGCTGAAGGTTGAAAGTTTTGCCCCCGCACTCACGCCGGAACCGCGAATTTCCCTCCAATCGGTCAGCTCAATTTTCTCCGCCGAAACTTTGGCAATCGCGTGGCTGATCGGATGCGAGGAATCCTGCGCGAGCGCCGCTGCTAGAATTCGGAATTCCGAATTTGGGATTCCGAATTCGATTTCCGCCGACACTTCCGGTTGGCCCATCGTAAGCGTGCCGGTTTTGTCGAAAATCACCGCCGTGATTTTTCCGGCCTTTTCCATGGCGACGCCGTCGCGAATCAAAATGCCCCGGCGCGCGGCGGCATTGGCGCTGGCCATGATGGCGGCGGGCGTGGCCAGGCCCATCGCGCACGGGCAGGCCACAATCAAGACGGCGGCGGCGATGATGCAACCGGCCGCGAACGCGGTCGTCGCCGGCAAATGCGCATGCCAGAAAAACGGTGCGAGCATTTCGTGAAAATGTTTGGCGGATTCGAATGCGCAGCCCCACCACAAGCCGGCGACCAGCGCGATGCCCACGATGACGGGCACAAACACATTACTGATGCGGTCGCCGAGGCGCTGGATGTCGGCGCGGCTGGTCTGCGCGCGTTGCACGGCGGCGATGATGTGGGCGAGCGCGGTGCTTTCGCCGGTGGCAGTGACGCGCATGACGAGCCGGCCATTAACGTTGACCGTGCCGGCAAAAAGTTCGCTGCCGGATTTTTTATCGGCGGGAACGGATTCGCCGGTCAGCATGGCTTCATCCACGGCGGACTCGCCCTCCAACACCACGCCATCCACCGGCACGCGGTCGCCGGGCCGCAGCGCGATGCGGTCGCCAATTTTTAATTCGGCCACGGGAACCTCGATTTCAATTGCCGCTTGCCGATCGCCGATCGCCGATTGGGCAAAAGAAAATGTTTTGAGATTGAATCTCTCGCTCGCAAGACTTTGGACATCGGACTTTGGACTTTGAATTCGTCTTGCGGTCGGCGGCGCGAGGTTTAAAAGCGATGCCAACGCGCCGCTGGCCCGATCACTGACGCGCGCTTCCAGCCAATGGCCGGCACTGATCAGCGAAATGATCGCAGCGGCCTCCATGAAAAAAACATGGCCGCCCGCGCCGGTGAAAAGCGCCCAGGTGCTGTAACTGAACGCGGTCGTGGAACCAAGCGCGACGAGCGTGTCCATGTTCGACTGGCCGACTTTGATCTGCCGCCAGGCACCGCGATAAAAGGGGGCACCGCAGAAAATTTGCACCACCCCCGCAAGCGCGAACGCGCTCCATTGAAACCACGGCGTCATCGCCAAATTGAAAACCCATTCGCCGGCCATGAGGACGCCGGTGACGGCGAGACCGAGGCAAAGCTGCCAGGGCCAGGAATTTTTTTGCGATCTTTCGCCGCCATTTTTTTCCAGGGAAATTTCTTCCGCTTCATAACCGGCGGCGGCGATGGCCGTCAGCACGGCGGGCATATTTTTTTGGGCGGCGTCGGTCCAGTGCACGGTCGCCGCGGCATTTTGCAAATTCACGGCGGCACTTTGCACCGCCGCGACGCTTTGAATGGCCTCGGTGACATGGCGTGCGCAGTTGTTGCAAGTCATGCCGCTGACGCGGAGTTCGGTTGTGGCGGTGGCCGACATTTTTTCAAAGGGCAGTTTGCCACGGCTGACCGGCTTCGTCGAATTTCCTTTTCGCCACGGCTGGATTGCGCGAAGAAATTTGCGGGCCGATCAAACTGGCTTTAGCTCGACAAACCCGGGGTTATGCGCCAAAATTTTTTTGTCAGGGCCCATGGAATGTGGACTTACGAACCCCGCCAGGGCCGGAAGGCAGCAACGGCAGTTTGCTCTGCGTCTGCCGTGGTCACCCTGACACTTTTCCCCTTTCACCCAATGATGAATGAAGAACCAAAACCAATTCACCAGACGCGTGAGTTTTTTGTTTCATCATTCATCATTCATACTTCATAATTCCTTCGTCGCATGAGTTATCAAGTCATCGCCCGCAAATATCGCCCGCAGCGTTTCGCCGACGTCGTCGGCCAGGAACACGTCACGCAGACGCTGGCCAATGCGATCGCGCAGAAACGCATCGCGCATGCGTATCTTTTTTGCGGCCCGCGCGGCACCGGCAAAACCACCGTCGCACGCATTTTTGCCAAATGTTTGAACTGCACCGGCGGCCCGAAAGTGGATTTTGATGACAACGATACGCGCGTGCAGGAAATCACCGATGGCCGCGCGCTGGATGTTTTGGAAATTGACGGCGCGAGCAATAACGGCGTCGAGCAAGTTCGCGAACTACGCGAGACGTGCAAATATGCGCCGGCGAATTCGACCTACAAAATTTACATCATTGACGAAGTCCACATGCTCTCGACGGCGGCATTCAACGCGCTGCTGAAAACTTTGGAAGAGCCGCCCGCGCACGTGAAATTCATGTTCGCAACGACCGATCCGGAAAAAGTTTTGCCGACCATTCTCTCGCGCTGCCAAAGATTTGATCTGCGCCGGATTCCGTCCGCGCTCATCACGAAGCATCTCGCGGAAATTGCGGTGAAAGAAAAAGTCACGATTGACGCCGCCGCGCTGCACGCCATCGCGCGCGGGGCCGACGGCGGCATGCGCGACGCCGAATCCACGCTGGATCAACTGATTAGTTTTTGCGGCGATAAAATCGAGGAACCGGACGTGCTCTCGATGTTCGGACTCGCCGCGCAAAATCAAATTTTGAAATTGAGCCACGCCGTTCTTGCGGGCGAAATTTCCGTCGCCCTGACGCAACTGGACGAACTCGCGCGCGGCGGCAAAGACCTCGGCCGCCTGCTCGGCGACCTGCTGAACCATTTTCGCAACCTGCTGATTTACCAGGTTTCCAAAGGTGATTTGAATTTGCTCGAAGCTTCGGAAGCCGAAGTGGCCGCGCTGAAAGAACAATCCGCGCTCGCCAGCACCGACGCCTTCACGCGCGTGCTCGAAGTTCTCGCCGACGCCGAACTCCGCCTACGCGACGCCGCGTCAAAAAAAATTCTGCTCGAAGTCACGCTGCTCCGCGCCATCGAAGCTCGCAGCGCCCTGTCGCTCGACGCCGTGTTGAAACAACTCAACCAGTTGCGCGGTCCAACGAGCAATAGCGGGACGGGCGTCGTGCCGGTTCAGTCCGGCGCGCCCGCCCAAACCGCGTCGCGTCCCATTTCGTTTTCAACTGCTCAAGCCGCCACCCCAAAACCTGCCGCGCCAATTGCGCCTGCCGCCGTCGTGGCCGCCGCACCGGTCGCTGTGCCAGCCTCCGGCGATTTGAGCGAGCTGTGGCATCAACTCGTCGAAGCCGTTGGCCGCGTCAGCACCTTCACGCGCAGCTATCTTTTGAACGCGCATCCGGTGTCATTTGAAAAAAATATTTTGGTCATCGGCTTTGATGACGAGTTTGCGGACTATCTCGGCCTTGTGGACAACGCGCGCAATCACACGCTGCTCACTACCAAGCTCGCAGAACTCGGCCACGCAAATGCGATGATCAAATTCGTCAAGGCCGAGGCGCCCGCCAATTGGAATCCGAAAGCGGCCGCGCCCGTGTCCGGGCCGAAATCCATTTCAACCCCCGACGCTGCCAACTCACCGACGCCAGCGAAAACGGCTGAAAAAATCGCCACGCCCGGTTCCGCTGACAAAAAACTCGCGCCGGTGGCATTCAACAAAGACGATTTCAAAAACGATCCGCTCATAAAAAAAGCGTTGGAAATTTTCAAGGGCACCATCGTCGAGGTTCGCGCTTAACCTGCAACTTTCAACCAGCAACCGTTAACTCAATTTATGTCCAGCATCGGCAAACTCATGAAACAGGCTGCAAAAATGCAGCAGCAGATGGAACAAATCCAGGCCAGCCTCGCCGCGCGCACGGTCGAGGCGACCAGCGGCGGCGGCGCGGTGAAAGTCGTCGCGAAATGCGACGGTTCGCTCGCGTCCATCAAGATTGATCCGTCGGCGTTGAATCCCGGCGACGCGCAAATCGTCGAAGACATGATTCTCACCGCTGTGAATCAAGCGCTCGGCGAGGCCAAGAAAATTTCCGAAGCCGAAATGGGCAAGGCGACGGCGGGCTTCAGCCTGCCGGGAATGTGAAGTGAAATGATGAATGATGAATGATGAATGAAATCCCCGCGCGCGTTCGCCGTTTGGTTTCATCATTCATACTTCATAATTCATCATTCGTCCTATGCTTCCCGCTTCCATCACCGCGCTCATCACGACATTGAGCAAGCTGCCCGGCGTCGGCCCGCGCTCGGCGGAACGCATCGCGCTGCATCTCGTGCAGACGGATTCGGCGGCGGTAAAAATTTTGGCGGAGACGATCTTGCACGCGCGCGAGCACATCCGCTTTTGCGAAATTTGCGGCGCATTGACCGAACGATCGCCCTGCCCCGCTTGCACAGACTCGCGCCGCGACGCTGCGATTGTCTGTGTGGTGGAGCGCGCGGTGGATATTTTGAGCGTGGAAAAATCCGGCACCTATCGCGGAAAATTTCATGTGCTCGGCGGAAAAATTTCACCGCTCGACGGCGTCGGCCCGGAAGATTTGCGCATCGCCGATCTGGAAAAACGGCTGGCCACCGAACCGATCAAGGAAATCATCATCGCCCTCGGCACGGACGTGGAAGGCGACGCCACGAGCAATTATCTCGCGAAACGACTCGCGCGCGGCGGCCTGAAAATTTCCCGCATCGCCTACGGTTTGCCCGCCGGCAGCGGTTTGGAATATGCCGATGAACTCACGCTCAACCGCGCGCTCGAAGGCCGGAGGGAAATGCATTGAAACCGGACATCATTTTTGACCTCGGCAAGGTGCTGGTGGATTTTGACTGGTCCATCGCCGCCAAAAAAATCGCCGCGCGCAGCACCGCCCCACCGGAAAAGTTTCATCAGCATCTCGCCACTTCGGAATTATTGTGGCAATACGAGTGCGGCCAGATTTCGCGCCAGAAATTTTTTGAAACCATCAGCGGTGTCATCGGTTTTCAAGGTAGCCATGATGAGTTCAACGGCTATTTCGCGGCCATTTTCACCGAGATGCCCGGCACGATTGCCCTGCACGAGGAGCTGCGGCAACGCGGTTTCCGAACGTTCATTTTGTCGAACACGAACGATCTCGCCATCGAACACGTCCGCCGCGATTTTCCGTTTTTCAAAAATTTCGACGGCTACATTTTTTCCTACGAAGTCGGTTCAATGAAGCCGGCGGCGAAAATTTACGAGGCGCTGGAAAACCTCACCGGCAAACGCGGCGCGGATTTGATCTACATTGATGACCGGCCGGAAAATATCGCGACCGGCGCGGCGCGCGGCTGGAGGACGATCTTGCACGAGACGCCGGAACAGACGCGCGCGGCCTTGAAAAATTTCGGCGCGCTTTAAAATTCACGGCCCGACCGGTTGCGGCACTTTGGCGAGCCGGTTCACCTCGTAGCCTTGCGCGGCGACGCGGCGCAGAATTTCGCCATAAGTCGCATCGTCCATCGCCCGCGCGCGGGAAAGAATCCACAGCAGTTTATGGCCCGGCGTGGCGACCACCGCCCAGCGATAATCCGGGTCCAATTCCAGCACGAGATAAGTGGCGGTGAATGGCCACAGAAAACGCACTTTCCATTCGGCGTTCGATTCCTTGTTCACGACCCAGGCGACGCCGTGCCAGCTTTTTTCCGGCGCGTCGAATGAGCCTTTGCGGAAAGTGAAAGTGTTGTTCATCCGGCCATCGGCGCGCGGCGAGTAAGTGTCGTAGGTGGCGACCTTGCCGTTTTCCAGCGAGTAAGGAATGTTCGCGATCACATACCAATTGCCCATGTAACGATCCAAATCCACATGCGCGACGGGGCGCAGCGGCGCGGGTTTGGGCGCGGTCGCACAACCGGCCATCGAAAAAAATGCGCCGCCTAAAAAGGTGAAAAACATAAGCTGTTTCAGCATGAAAACCAATGGCACACGGCCCGTGGTTTGTCCAATGGGCGGTCGGATTAAAAACCGTTCAACCTTTCACCGCTTTGAACATGGCAAGGCATTTCACGCGCTGTTCCTCGTGCAAAACGACGCGCGCGGGATATCTTGATTTCACCAGCAGCAGCGGATTTTCCCACGGCTGCTGGATGAGATCGTCCGAAAAATCTTTCAACTCGGGAATCCATCGGCGGACAAATTTTCCTTCCGCATCAAATTTTTCGCCCTGCGAAACGGGATTGAAAATTCTAAAATATGGCGCGGCGTCCGTGCCCGTGCCGGCGCTCCATTGCCAGCCGCCATTGTTCGCGGCCATATCGCCGTCCACGAGCTGCTTCATGAAATAGCGCTCGCCGAGCTGCCAATTGATGAGCAAATCTTTTGTCAGAAACATCGCCACGATCATGCGCAGACGATTGTGCATCGAGCCGGTCGCATTGAGGCAGCGCATCGCCGCGTCTACAATCGGATAACCGGTTTTGCCTTCGCACCACGCGGCAAAATGTTTTTGATCATCCGACCATTTCAGTGCGTCGTATTCGGGACGGAACGCGCCTTTGGTCACGTGCGGAAAATTGTGCAGCACCTGCGTGTAAAATTCGCGCCAGATAAGTTCGTTCAAAAATACATCGCAACTGGCGGCTTGCGCGGGCGTCGCTTTCTCCCGCGCTTTTTTCAACTCGGCGAGAATGGTGCGAATGCCAATCGTGCCGGCGCGCAGATGCGGCGAAAGATTCGAACCGCCATCAACGGCGGGAAAATTCCGGCTCGCGGCGTATTCATAAACCGGCCCGGCCATAAATTTGCGCAACAATTCCAGCGCCGCGCGCTCGCCGCCCGGTGGAATTTTTTGCGTGAGCGGATGACCGACTTCTTCCGGCGTGCCCGGAAGATTTTCCGAACGAAATTTCTGGATTCTGGATTCTGGATTCTGGATTCTTAATTTCAAACGCGGCGGGGGAATCGCTTTCGCTTTCCACGCCTTGGAATACGGCGTGAAAACCGTGTAAGGCTTGCCGGACAAATTTAAAACCTCCGTTTCTTCCCACACGACCGCATCTTTTAACAATTCAAAACCGACGCCGATTTTCAGCAGCGCCGCCGTGATGCGTTCGTCGCGTTTCTGCGTGTAAGGTTCGTAACGCTTGTTCGCAAAGACAGCGTGCGCGGCGGTTTCCCCGCACAGCGCCGGTAAAATTTCCTCGGACTTGCCGCAGCGAATCACGAGTGTGTGCCCAAGTTCCAAAAGATTTTTGCGCAGCGACTCCACGGATTGCAGCAAAAACCCCAAACGCGCCGCGCCCACATCCGGGCCGGTGCGAAACGCGTCCTCAAAAATAAAAACGGGGATGACGGTTTCCGCGCGCTTGGCCGCCTCGCTCAAAGCCGTGTTGTCCGAAACACGCAAATCGCGGCGGAACCAGTGGATGACCGTTTTCACCGCGAAGGTTTTTGGGGCGTAACTTTTTTCAAGCCGACCTCGTGCGCGATGTCGTCGAATTCTTCGTGACTGACATCCTCGAGCTTTTTTCCGCGCGCCTTGAGCTTTTCGTTGATCTTGATGGCCTTCTCGGTCATCTGCTCATGCGTTTCCTGCGAGCCGCCGACGAGCGCGAAGTTTGGCCCGGTGGTGATGCGCTTGCTGCCGTCGGAATCCAGGCCGATGCCGAGCAGCGCGGCCTTGCGTTTGATTTTTTTGGCGTTTGCCATTTGCTGCAGCCTAAAGCGAGCGTCCAAGCCGGTCAAGCCGCTGGCACAATTTTGAAAAGCATGCACCGCCTATTTCAGCCTCAGACGGCATAGGCGAATCGAACCGTAACGATTCCAAGTGTAAACCAAAACGCCTGCCAAAAATGATTGCGCGGAATGATTGACTCATCACGGCGGCTGCGAAAACGAGCAATGGCTTGCGAAATAAATGCGGAGGTAATTGGCGCCAATGCCAAATTGGCCATTCGCAACGTGGGGTGAGAAATCCATGTGCGTTTCAAAAATAGCATCGAGATGGCCGCCAAGCCGCATCCAACAACCAACCAAGCGACACACTTTTCCCAAAGAGATTCTGAGTGTCGCCGATCAGCAGAAGAGGGAATAAAATCAAAGGGGGTGAAAGAAAAAATTTCCAGGACAAATTCAAAAATTCCTTGAAGAATGGCGACAATCAAGTCTTCCATAAAAATTCAAACGCCAGTCACGGTCAGTTGCCTTCCGTTGTCGGCAGAATTTATCTTCAACAGAAACGGCACCGCAGTTTTGGCCCACGCTGCCGCAGTAGGATAATTATTGGCACCGCTGGCGAAACAGCTTTGCAGCATGGCGGTGTTGATGATGCCGGGATTGAGCGGCACGGCGGCCAGGCCGGGCGGCAGTTCCTGCGCGAGCGCGGCGGTGAGTCCTTCAATCGCCCACTTCGTCGCGCAATACGGCGCGACGTCCGCGTCCGCCGAGCGGCCCCAGCCGGAGCTGAAATTCACGATGATGCCGCTGCGCCGCGCGATCATCGCCGGCACAAAATGGCGGATGACGTTTGCCACGCCTTTGATGTTCACGTCCATCACGGCGGAAAATTCCTGCGCGGAAATTTTCCACAGCGGCGCGTTGCGATTGATGAGCGCGGCATTGTTGAGCAGCAGATCCGGCGCGGCGTGCGTGGCCAAAATCGTCTTCGCCCACACGGCGACTTGTTCGTCCGACGCCACATCCGCGACGGCAAAATGGTTTGGCGCGGGAAATTGTTTCGCCAACTGCGCGATGTCTTTGGCCGAGCGGCCGCAGCCGAGGACGACGTGGCCGAGGCGGATGAATTCTTCCGCCAGCGCGCGGCCGAGTCCGCGCGAGACGCCGGTGATGAGAATGGTTTTCATATTTGGGAGGGACGCCGTGTCGGCGTCCCATTTTCCATTGGGGAACGGCGACACCCCATCCCTCCCGTTTCACGTTCGCGGATTGAACTTTGATTCGCGCGCGAGCTGTTCCCAGAGTTTTTTTTCCGCGTCGGAAAGCTTGGCGGGCACGGCGATTTGCGCGACCACAATCAGATCGCCGTGCGTGCCATCGCGCAACGGCAAGCCGCGATTGCGCACGCGCAATTTCTGGCCGCTTTGCGTGCCCGCGGCGATTTTTAATTTCACGCGGCCATCAAGCGTCGGCACGGAAACTTCCGCGCCGAGCGCGGCTTCCCACGGCGCGAGTTCCAGTTCATGGACCAAGTCGTGACCGTCGAGATCGAAATCGGGATGCTTCGCGAACCGCACGTTCAGATATAAATCACCGGCTTCACCGCCGCCACTGCCGCTCGCGCCGCGCCCGCTGAGGCGCAATTTTTGTCCTTCGGTCACACCGGCGGGAATGCGCACCTGATGCGTTTCGTTGCGATTGCCGTGTTGGACGGTGACCGAGCGGATGGAACCGGTGGCGGCTTCTTGCAAAGTCACGAGGATGTCGCCTTCCACATCATGACCGCGTTCGGCCACGTCGGCGTGCGGGGCAAAACTGTCCCGGCCGCCGCGGCGCGCGCCGAACATCTGCTCAAAAAAATCGCTGAACCCGGTGCCGCCAAAATGCGCCTGGATGTCTTCCTCGCTCATCGTGCGACCGCCGCGAAAACCCTGGCCGCCGCTGAAACCGCCGTGGCCGGGCGGCGGACGAAAATCCGCGCCCGATTTCCAGTCTGCCCCGAGCTCATCATATTTTTTGCGTTTGGTCGGATCGGACAGCACCTCGTAGGCCTCGTTGATTTCCTTGAATTTTTCCTCGGACTTTTTTTTGTCCTTCGCCACGTCGGGATGATGTTCGCGCGCGAGCTTGCGGAAGGATTTTTTCAGCTCGTCGGCGGTCGCGGTGCGCGGGACGCCGAGGGTTTTGTAATAATCTTTGTAGGCAGCCATGGGAAATGAATTTGCCCGCCGGCGGCGATTTGTCAAAGCCGCAAACGAAAAATAATCGGGGGGAAAATTTCCATCACGGAATAAATCTGCGCGCACCGCACGGCCATAAACCGGACCGGTTTATCGGGCGTGCGCGGTGTTGTCGACGCTCAAGTAGCGCGTGGCGGCAAAATTTCCGTTGCGCCGCCAAATCTTCAGCAGAATCTGGTCGCCTTGCGCGGACTTGCCGAGCCGCACGGCGTCATCGGAATTGGTCACCGCGCGGCGGTTGATTTCCACGATGAGATCGTTCGGTTGCAGGCCGGCCGCCGCAGCATTGGAACTGGCGTCCACGTCGGTGACGAGCGCGCCCTGCACTTTCGGGGGCACATGCAATTGCGCGCGCACTTCCGGTTCGAGATCGGCCACCGTGACCCCATCCAGCGCGTCCGTTTTGACACTGCCGGTTTCCGGCGTGCTCGGCTCTTCGTTGTCCGGGCTGTAGCCCCCGGGCAATTCGCCGAGCGTGATGACAATGGTTTTGCTGGCGCCGTTGCGAATAAATTTTACGGTGGCCGCCGAACCGGGCGCGCATTCCGAAACCGTGAGCTGCAAACCATGCGCGTCGGCAATCGCTTTGCCGTTGATGGAAATGATCACGTCGCCGGATTTTAAACCGGCTTTGGCCGCGGGCGCGTCGGGAACCACATCGCCGATGAGCGCGCCATTTTGATCCGCCAGATTAAATTGGGCGGCGAGACCGGCGTCCACGTCTTGCGGCAAAATGCCGAGATAACCGCGCGTGATTTTGCCGCCGCTGAGAAGGCGTTCGAGCACTGACCGCGCCATGTTGATCGGCACCGCGAGGCCGATGCCGTTGTTGCCGCCACTCGGACTCACAATCGCCGTATTGATGCCGACCAATCGCCCTTCGGCGTCCACGAGCGCGCCGCCCGAATTGCCCGGATTGATCGCGGCGTCGGTCTGGATGAAATCTTGATATTGATTGAAGCCCGGCAGGCCGTTGCGGCCCACCGCGCTGACAATGCCCATCGTCACCGTCTGGCCGACGTTGAACGGATTGCCAATCGCGAGAACCACATCGCCGACTTCCAATAAATCGCTGTCCGCGAGCGTAACCGCCGGCAAATCTTTGGCTTCAATTTTCAGAACCGCCACGTCCGTCGCGCGGTCCTTGCCGATGACGCGCGCGGTATATTCCTTTTTGTTGTCGGCCACCGCGACTTTGATTTCATCGGCATCCTCGACTACATGATTGGCGGTAAGAATATAACCATCCGGCGAAACGATGACGCCCGAACCAAGACTTTGTTCGCGGCGCGTCAACTCCCGGCTGTCACCGTCCGACGGATCGCCAAAAAACTGACGGAACAGCGGATTATTGAAACGCGGGTCCCGATACTGGCGTTCCTTGACGAAGTGCGTGGTGAAAATGTTGACAACGCTCGGCGCGGCTTTTTTGACGATGGGCGCGTAGCTGGTGCCGGAACGAATGTCGCGGTTGACCGGCGTCGTTTCGACCCGGATGACCGGAGAATTATCGCGCGCCCACAAGGTGAAGCGTCCAACCGCCAGCATGACCACCATGGCCACGAGTGCCGAAGACAGGCCGATAAAAGTTCTCGTCAATTTCATATACTGAAAAATTGACACGAACGGCGGGCGCGCGTTCAAAAATGCCGCTTAATGATTTGTCTGTGAGGTATATTTCTGCAGGTCTTCCGCCTTGATCTGCTCAATCTTCGCGCCTTTTTTCATTTCTTCGGCGCTTGGCACTTTGATGATGTCGCTCGTCAGCGGTTGCGGGGCCATGGCGGCCGGCGGCGGGGGCGGAGCCGATTGCACCGACAACAACTCCACTTCAAAAATCAAAACCGAATTTGGTGGAATGCCGGGACGACCTTGTTCGCCGTAAGCGAGCGCGGCCGGCACAAATAATTTCCACTTGGAACCGACGTTCATTTTTTCCAAAGCCTCGGTCCAGCCGTGAATCACGCCGCCGACCGGGAAGGAAGCCGGCTGGCCGCGTTTATAAGAACTGTCGAACTCGGTGCCGTCAATCAGCGTGCCGCGATAATTTACCGAGACCGTGTCGCTGGCCAGCGGCACTTGGCCGGAACCGGTAGTGATGACCGTGTATTGCAAACCGTCCGGCAATGTGACGACGCCGGGATTGTTTTTGTTGGCGGCGAGAAAAGCGTCGCCTTCAATTTTATTTTTGGCGGCTTTCTCGGCCTGCATTTTCTGCTGTTTGACTTTGAATTCTTTTTGGAAGGCCGTGAGCGTTTCCTGCATCTCGGCCTGCGTGAGCAAGGTGGTGTTGCTCGTCTGAATGTCCTTGATCGCGCGCGCGGCGAGATCCGGGTCCACGTCCAAACCTTGTTGCTGCCAGTTGTGACCCAGCATCATGCCGATGGCATAACTGACGCGGGATTTTTCATCGGTAAGTTGGTTCGTGCCGTCAGCCATGACGAAGGGAGTCAGGCCAAATCCAAGTGCGGTTGCAAAAATTATTGTTTTCATTCTGTTCATAAGCGAGTTGGTATGATTCTGGATTGGACAGACAAACGCAATCCACTTTTTGCTCAAAACTTTCAGGCGCGCAACGCATTTTGTTTTCCTCAGTGAACGAATTGGGCTATCTTGGGTCAAATTGTGCAAATCGCCATGCGTTTTAATCGCCTTTTAATGTTCGCCGTTTTCGCCGGTCTCGCCATCTGGGCGGGCTGCGAAACGGCCAAACAAGCCACGCTGCCGCCATTGTCTGGCTTGGACACGCGCCTCAAACCCGGCCCGAATGACCCGCGCATCGCGTATGTCGCGGCCCGGTTGCTGGAAGAATTTCATTATCTGCAACGCCCGCTCGACAAGGATTTATCCGCGAAATTTTACGACGGCTACATCGACTCGCTGGATCCGCGTCACGAAAATTTTCTCCAGTCCGATCTCGCAGAGTTCGCCCACTTCCGCACGAACCTGGACGTGCTGACGACCGGCGGACAAGGCAAGGCCGACCTCACGCCCGCCTTTGTGATCTACCAGCGTTACGCCGACCGGTTTCAACAACATGCCGTTTATGTGAACGACTTGCTCGCGCAGGATAAATTCAAATTCAACACGGACGAAAAAATCGAGCTTGATCGCCGGCACGAACCGTTTCCCAAGGATTTGGACGAAGCGGAAAATCTCTGGCGGCAGCGATTGCGCTACGAATATTTGCAGGACAAATTGTCGCGCGAGATTTCGGAAACAAACGGCACCTTCACCGTGAAATTGCCCGCCGATGCCGCCACCAACATCGTTGCCAATCTCGAACGCCACAACCGCTGGATGGAACGCTCGCTGACGAATGTGGACAGCGATTATGTTTTGCAAGTGTATCTCAACGCGCTCGCCCACGCCTACGATCCGCATTCCGATTATTTCAGCGCGCCGCACGCGCAGGATTTTTCCATCAACATGAGCCTCTCGCTGTTCGGCATCGGCGCGCAACTCTCGGAAGATGACGGTTACTGCACGATCCGCTCGCTCGTGCCCGGCGGACCGGCGAACAAAAGCAAGGCGCTCAATGAAAACGACCGCATCGTCGCCGTCGCGCAAGGCAGCAAACCGCCGGTGGATGTGGTGGACATGGAATTGGAAAAAGTCGTGCAGTTAATTCGCGGGCCGAAAAACACCGAAGTCCGGTTGACCATCAGTCCGGCGGAAGACCGCTCGGCGCGGCGCGTGGTCACGCTGGTGCGTGACGAAATCAAACTCGAAGATGCCGAGGCCAAGGCGCAGTTGATCGAACGGCCCGACGGCCACGGCGGCACGAACCGGATCGGCGTCATTGACCTGCCCTCGTTTTACGCCACGATTCCCGCGCCCGGCAACGAAGGACATTCCACGCCCAAATACACTTCCGATGATGTCGAGAAGCTGATCAAAAAGTTAAAGGCCGAAAATGTTTCCGGCATCATTTTGGATTTGCGCAGCAACCCCGGTGGCTCGCTGGAAGAAGCCATCAAGTTCACCGGTTTGTTCATCAAAGACGGCCCGGTGGTGCAGGCGCGCAATCCGGACGGCAATGTCACGGTGGATTCGGACACCGATCCGAGCGTGCTTTATGACGGCCCGCTCGTGGTGATGATCAATCGTTACAGCGCGTCCGCTTCCGAAATCGCGGCGGCGGCGTTGCAGGATTATGGCCGCGCGCTGGTGGTCGGCGATGTTTCGACGCACGGCAAGGGCACGGTGCAAAATTTGAACCAGTTGCGTCCGTTCGTCTGGCCGGCCACCGCCAGCGCGACGAATGATCCCGGCACCATCAAGATCACGATCCGAAAATTCTATCGCGTCAGCGGCGCGTCCACGCAATTGAAAGGCGTCGTGCCGGATATCATTTTTCCCGACGTGCTGAACTATTCGACTTATGCCGGCGAAACGGCGCTGGATAATCCGCTGCCGTGGGACACGATCAAGCCGGCGAAATACGACAAATTGAATCTCGTGCAACCCTACCTCGACACGTTGCATCAGCGTTCCGACGCGCGGCTGGCGACCAATCAGGATTTTGCCTACATCCGGCAGGACATCGACCAGTTCCAAAAAATGCAGGCGGACAAAACTGCGCCGCTCAACGAACGCGAGGCCATCAAGGAACGCGAACGCAACGCAACGCTGAACATTGAACGTGAAAAGGAACGCGCCACCCGTCCGCCATCGGGAATAAAAATTTACGATGTCACCGTGGAGAACGCCGACCAGCCGGGCTTAGTGGAACACATTGACGCGGCGGAAACCAATGCCGTGACCGGCACCCTGCCCGCAAAATCTAAACCGGCGGAAGCCGCCGCGAAAAGGAAATCGCCGACGGCGATCGACCCGATGCTCGAGGAAACGGAACGCGTGTTGGAAGATTATATTTCGTTGCTGAATCGGCCGCTCATCGCCAATCATTGAACCATGAAACTGGTCGCCATCTTTTCTTGCGCGGCGTTCGCGGTCGGCACCGCGATGGCTGATCCGTATGTGATGGCCCGGCAGCAGGCGGTTCGCGCGAGCGACCAAAACGCAGCGGAGCAACAGCGCATTCAACAGCTGGCCGGTCCGGCGGCTGCCGCAGTGACTCCGCCGCCCGCCAGCGCCGCGCCGATGGACCCGGCGCTCGCGGCGACACTGCAGAACGTCGCCGATTTGCGCGCCGATGTGGCCGCGTTCAACGCCGCCACCAACGCGGAACCGGATACGGTGCAGAAAATTTCCCTGTTGAACAATTTGTCCGCGGCGGCGCAAGGCACCAAACCCGCCTCCGGTCTGGTTAAAAAATTGGCGGATGATTTGATCGCCGCCGCAAGCGGCAAAAAAATTCCCGCGGCACAGCAGACCAAGCTGGCGCGCGATGTTCATGCGCTCTTCAACAGTTCCCACCTTACCTCCGCGCAGCAGCAGATGCTGGGCGACGATGCGCAGAAAATTTTGACTAGCGCGGGAGCTTCAGCGGATGACGCCGCCAGCGTGGTCGCCGATCTCAAGGCGATCGCCGCCGCCACCAAATGAAAAATGCGGCCGGTCAAATGTCCAACCTGTAAAAAGTCGGGCGACTGGTTCGCGGGGAATTTCGGGCCGTTTTGTTCCAAACGCTGCAAGCTGGTGGACCTGGGCAAATGGTTCAACGCCGAGCACGTCATTTCCGAGCCGCTCAAGCCAGAACATTTTGAAAAATTCGGCGACCTGCCGCCCGGCGAATATCTCGACAAACCGGAAGCGGAAGAATGAAACCTGGTGTAAGGTTTCTGGTTCCGGCACGACCAAACAGGAGACAAAGAAATCAAATGAAACAAATTTTTTCAACCTTGCTGGCCATCACCGTTCTGACAATTTCCTGTTCGCGCGCCGAGCAACCAATGACTCCAACCAAAAATGTTATGAATGATTCAGATTCGCACACCACTGGCATAAATAAAACGGAACTCGCCGATCTCGGCGGCGGCTGTTTCTGGTGCATGGAAGCCGTCTTTGAACGCCTGCCTGGCGTCGTGTCCGTGAAGAGCGGTTTTGCCGGCGGCACCACGGAAAATCCGACTTACCGCGAGGTCTGCACCGAGACGACGGGCCACGCCGAGGTGACCGAGATCGAATTTGATCCCGCGAAACTTTCTTACGCCAAGCTGCTGGAGGTTTTTTGGCAGGCGCACGACCCGACCACCTTGAACCGTCAGGGCGCGGACGAAGGCACGTCGTATCGCTCGATCATTTTGTATCGCGACGAGAAACAAAAACTCATCGCGGAAAAATCCAAGCTGGAAGCGCAGGCCAATTTCCGCAATCCCATCGTGACGGAGATCGTGCCATTGAAGAAATTTTACGTCGCCGAGGACTACCACCAGGAATACTACGACAACAATTCCAACCAGGGCTATTGCCAGGTGGTCATCGCGCCGAAGCTGGAAAAATTGGAAAAGAAAAATGTGATTCAAAACGAGCCGCAGACTAAGAAGTAATTTGTCAACTGTGACAAATCAAAAACAAAAAAAACGGCGGACTGTTGCCAGTCCGCCGTTTTGAATTTTAATTTCGCTTACAGGCCTTTGCCGATGATGTATTTCAGCAGGTCGCCCACGCGGTTGGAATAACCCCATTCATTGTCATACCAGCTCACGAGCTTGAAGAATTTTTTATTCAGCTCGATGCCGGAGCCGGCGTCAAAGATCGAACTATTCTTGTCGTGGATGAAATCGGTGCTGACGACTTCGTCGCCGGTGTATTCGAGGACGCCTTTGAGATAGGTCTCGCTCGCCTTTTTCATCGCGGCGCAAATCTCGGCGTAACTGGTTTCCTTGACGGTGCGCACGGTGAGGTCGACGACGGAAACCGTCGGCGTCGGCACGCGGAACGACATGCCGGTGAGCTTGCCTTTGACTTCGGGGCAAACAAGCGCAGTCGCTTTCGCCGCACCGGTCGAGGCGGGAATGATATTGATGGCCGCGCTGCGGCCGCCTTTCCAATCTTTCTTGCTCGGACCGTCCACGGTTTTTTGCGTGGCGGTGTAGCTGTGGATGGTGGTCATCAAGCCTTCTTCGATGCCGAAGCCTTCCTTGAGCAGAACATGGACGACGGGCGCGAGGCAGTTGGTGGTGCAGCTCGCGTTGGAAATGATGGTGTGCTTGGCCGCGTCGTATTTCTCGTGGTTGACGCCCATGACGATGGTGATGTCCTCGTTTTTCGCCGGGGCGGAAATGATGACTTTCTTCGCGCCGGCGGTGATGTGGCCGTAGGCGGATTTGGGATTCGCCTTGTCGGCGTCGGTGAAAAGTCCGGTGGATTCGATGACGATGTCCACGCCAAATTTTTTCCACGGCAATTCCGCCGGTGTCTTGGCGCTGACGACGTGAATATCCTTGCCATTGACGATCAGGACATCGTCTTCGGTCTTGTCGGCGGCGGATTTTTTGGAGCTGACGGTGCCGGCGAAGCGTCCCTGGGTGGAATCATATTTGAGCAGATAAGCCAGATTGTCGGCGGGAACGATGTCCCCGACCGCGACGACTTCGACTTCCTTGCCGAGAAGACCTTGTTCAGCGATCGCGCGAAACACGAGGCGCCCGATGCGACCGAACCCGTTGATGGCTACTTTGACTGGCATAATGATTATTTTATTATTTTGATTTGGTGGTGGATTGAATTTCCTCAAACCGATCGCAAAATTCTACCAACGAACCCTGCCCGGTCAACGAAGAATTCAGACACGCCGTTGCCAAAACCCTGCCAAATCTTGCGCGCGCAGCGGAAAAAACGGCCCCAAACGGATGCCAAAAAGGCGGCGCGCGGAAGCCGCCCGACATCACGATTCCATCTTGGGCGATTGATTCAGCAGCAGCCAATATAAACCCAAATCCTGGACGGCTTTCATGAAGCCCTCGAAATTCACCGGTTTGACGATGTAGCTGTTCACGCCCAATTTATAACTCTCCACGACATCGCTTTGTTCTTTCGAAGAAGTGAGCACAACGACGGGTATGCTTTGCGTGCGCGGGTCGGTCTTGATGCGTTTCAAAACGGAGACGCCATCCAGCCGGGGCAGTTTCAAATCCAACAAAATGACTTTCGGGATGTTTTCAATCTTTCGTTCGGCGTGCGGTCCCTCGCAAAAAACAAATTCCAACGCCTCCACGCCGTCGCGGGCGATCTGGATGCGATTGGAGACATTGGCTTTGCGCAAAGCCCGCAGCGTCAGTTCCAGATCTTCGGCGGTGTCCTCGACAATCAATATTTCAACGATGGAATTTTCAGTCATGCAGTTTTTTCAGTTTGGATGGTGAAATAAAAAGTGGCGCCCTGATCCGGCGCGGATTCGGCCCAAATGCGGCCGCCATGGCGATGGATGATGCGCTGCACGATGGCCAGGCCGACGCCGGTGCCTTCAAATTCATGCGCGTGATGCAACCGCTGAAATACGCCGAACAATTTATCCGCATATTGCATATCAAAACCGGCGCCGTTGTCGCGGATAAAATAAACCGGCTCGCCGTCCTGCAGCGTGCAACCCACGGCGATCTCGGCCACGTCACGTTGGCCGGTATATTTTCGCGCGTTCGCCAGCAGGTTGGTCCAGACCTGCCGCAGTAACGCACGGTCGCCGAGACAACTTGGCAGCGGATCACGGTGAAATTGAATCTGCCGGCCATCATTCACTGCGCCGAATTCTTCCCACACTTCGGCCACGAGCGTGTCCATGTTGACCGCCTGCGGCAGCATCGGTTTGCGGCTCAAGCGCGAAAAGGTCAGCAGATCATCAATCAGTCTGCCCATCCGTTGCGCGCCTTGCCGGATGGTTTTCAAATAACGCCGGCCTTCCTCGGGCAGTTGCGCCGCGTAATCTTCTTCGACCGCCTGCGAAAAACCATCCACGGCCCGCAGAGGCGCGCGCAGGTCGTGGGAAACCGAATAACTGAACGCTTCCAATTCCTTGTTCGCGGCCTCCAATTGCTGGTTGGTCGCCTGAAGTTTTTGGGAGCTTTGAAAAATCTCCGCTTCCATCTGCTGGACGCGGGCGCTGAGCGCGGCGTTGCCATTGCTCGCCATCTGCCCCTTGCGGCGCATGAACTCGGTCACTTCTTCGACGCGGTGGACAATATATTTGATCTCGCGATCCGCTCCGAACACCGGCGAGTTGATCGGACTCCAATAGCGTTCTTCAAACACGCCGTCCGGCCGGCGCACATCGTATTTTTGGATGGCCATGGTGTCCGCGGTGCCGTTTTGTTTCACCCGGTCCAACGAAGCGCGCAGATTGGAAACGCCGTCGGCATTCTTGTCCGCCGGATTATCGGGAAAAACGTCGAACAAATTGCGATGCAAAATGCCCGCGCGCGTGGTCATCGTCGCATTCAAATAAGCATCGCTCACGGAAACGATCTCCAACTCGGGCGTCAGCACCAAATAAAGGCCGGGCAAGGATTCAAAAATGCTTTTGAGTTCGGCGCGGCTGTGTTGCAGCTCGCGATTGGCTGCTTGGAGTTCCGCAGTGCGCGCGATCACCCGCTGCTCCAAGTCGGCATTGAGCTGCTGGATTTGCGCCTCCGCGCGCTTTTGCGCCGTGATGTCGCGGGCGATCTTGGAGATGCTGACCACGTTTCCGGACGCATCCTTGATGGGGGAAATGCTGGCGGAAATGTTCAGCCGCGAACCGTCTTTGCGGAGGCGCACGGTTTCGAAATGTTCAATGGATTCCCCGCGCGTCAACCGTTTGAGGATCTCGGCTTCTTCATGCACGAGTTCTTGGGGAATGATCATGATCACCGATTTGCCCATCACTTCATCGGCGCGGTAGCCAAAAAGTTTTTCCGCACCGGGATTCCAACTGGTGATGATGCCGTCGAGCGTTTTGCTAATGATGCCGTCATCGGTGGCTTCGATGATCGCGGCGAGCTGCCGCAGCCCGCGATTCTGCTCCTGGATGCGCGCGAGCATGTGGTTGAACGTGTCGGTGAGCAAACCCAGTTCATCCGCGCCGTGCTTGGTGGCGCGCACGGAATAATCCCCGTGTTCCGAAACGGCCCGCGCGGTGTCCGCCAAAGTGAGAATGGGCAACGAGATTTGCTTTTGCAGCGCCTTGGAAACAAAAAACGCCGTGAGCAGCGAGAACAACAGGATCGTCGCCGAGATCATCGCGTAACCGGAATAGCGTTCGGTCAACGCGGAAAGATTTGATTTCAAATAAATCGTTCCGAGCTGACGGCCGTCCAGCAGCACCGGCGAAACGGCCGTGACAAAATCGCGGCCAAAATGATCCGCGGCTTCATCCGGTGAGCGCGGAAACGCGTCATCCGGAGCGGTGGCCGGATAACGCCCAAAAAGGCGGCCCGCATCATCAAACACGCACGCCGAGATCATGCGTGGATCTTTCTGCAAGCCGCTCAAGACGGCGTTCGCCGCCGCCGGTTCCCGTCGCAACAGGGAATTCTGGATGTTGGGCGCGATGATATTCGCCCGCGTTTCCAAGGCGCGCATCATGTTTCCCCGAATCGTTATAATTTCGAAGGTGATGAAGCCGAGGCCGGACACCAGCAGCGCCAGCGTCGTGGTCAGCAAAATCACGGCCATCAATTTTTTTTGGATCGGGGTGTTTTTGTGCAGCATCGTTTATAAAAAGCGGTTCTTCAGGCCATTCCATTGGGCAGCAAAATTTCAAACTTTCCTGCAATGCAAATCGAAATTCCGCCGCAGTAATCTGGGTAAGAAACCCAAGGATTATTTTTCTATGCGGGCAAATTTTCTTTTGCGGGTAAAACCGGCGAGGATTCCGACTCCGTCTGGTTCGCGTATTTGAGGTCGCAAGTCGGACAAATGTCGTGGGAAATAAAGGAATTCGATTTGAGGGCCAGATAATTTTCAACCTGCAACCAATTGCCATCCTCGTTGTGCACGCGCTTGCAGGCGGCGCAAATCCGCAGATCATCATCCAAGGTTTGGGATTGCCGCAGCGCTTCCGTGAGTTCGGCAATCAATTGCAAATGGATGCGCTCTTGCTTGCGCTGATAGGCAATGTCGCGATCAATGACCGATGCCCCGAGGTATTCGCCCTTTTTATTTTGGACGGGCGAAATGGAAGTTGAAACCGGCAGGATGCGGCCATCTTTGTGCAGCCGTTCAGTGTCGCAAAGCGCCACCAATTCACCGCGGCGGATGTGTGTCATGCTGTGCAATAATTCATCGCGGCGGGACAACGGAAACAGGACGGCGAAGGAACGCCCGATGATTTCCTCGGCGGAATAACCGAAAAGCTGCTCGGCGGCGGGATTCCAACTGGTGATAAAGCTGTCGGGATTGCACGTGTAAATGGCATCGTTGCTGGAACTCACGATGGCCGCGAGATGTTGCGTGGCCATTTCCGCCGTGCGGCCGGCGTAACGGCTGCGCGCGGATTCCAGTTCCCGCTCCAGCGCGGGAACAAAACGATGCAGGTTACCTTTCATGATGAAATCCGCCGCACCGTTCTTCACCATGCGCACGGCGGCATCCTCGCTCAAAGTGCCCGAAACAAAAATGAACGGACAGTCGCGCTTGAATTCCGTGAACACCTTCAACGCCTCGGCGCCGCTAAACTGCGGCATGCCATAATCGGAAACCACCACGTCCCACGGGTGCTGCTCGATCGCGGCGCGCAAGGCTTCGGCCGTATCCACGCGGCAATGCCGCGGCGCGTAACCATTTCGCTGCAACTCGCGCAACAACAATTCCGTGTCATTCTCCGAATCCTCGACGACCAGCACATTGATTGGCTTGGGCATAAAAAAATTTAATTGTGTTGGTTTACCAACCCACAATTCCTCAAATTTTCCGTCTGTCAAATAGTAATAACCTCCTTCCATGACGAACTATGCGCGGGATGGTTACGAGCAATTGTTGGGCGTTAAAAAAATTCGCGCAGCCGCAAAAAAACATTGCACAATGCACTGCTTTTTCGGTTGCGCGAAATTAATTTCGCTCGTTGATTCGAACGAAGTGAAGACGACCCAGGCGAACCAAACTTAATTTTCGGTTACTGATTTTCCGCCGCGAGAAAACGTTCGCAGTCAATCGCCGCCGCGCAACCCGCGCCCGCCGCAGTGACGGCTTGACGATAAACGTGATCGGCGCAATCGCCGGCGACAAAAACGCCCGGCACGTTCGTCATCGTGCCCTGCGCCGGCACGATGAAACCATTTTCGTCGGTCGTGATCTGGCCTTTGAAAATATTCGTGTTCGGCACATGGCCGATGGCGATGAAAACGCCCGCGCAGTCCAAAACGGATTCCACACCGGTCTTGAGATTTTTCAATTTCACGCCGGTCACGCGATCTTGTTTCACATCGAGCACTTCCGTCACCGCCGAATCCCAAATCGGTTTGATCTTTGGATTTGCCAGCGTGCGGTCGGCCATGATTTTGGACGCGCGCAACGAATCGCGGCGATGGATCAAATAAACCACGGAAGCAAACCGCGTGAGATACGAAGCCTCTTCGCACGCGGAATCGCCGCCGCCGACGACCACGAGCGCTTGGTTGCGGAACATCGGCAGCGCGCCGTCGCAGGTCGCGCAATACGTCGTGCCTTTGTTTTCCAATTCATGTTCGCCCGGCACACCGAGATGTTTGTGCCCCGCGCCGGTGGCGATGATGACGGTTTCCGCTTCGACTTTTTCGCCGTCCACGGTGAGCGCAAAAGGTTTTTTGGAAAAATCCACCGCTTCGACGACCCCGAAACTGGTTTTCGCGCCGAAACGTTCGGCCTGTTTCTGCATCCGCGTCATCAATTCATAACCGTCCACACCTTCGGGAAAGCCGGGGAAATTTTCCACGATGCTCGTGGTGGTGAGCAAACCGCCGGGTTGTTTGCCGGTGAGCACGAGCGGCGCAAGCTGCGCGCGCGAGGCGTAAAGCGCGGCGGTCCAACCCGCCGGACCGGAACCGATGATGACAACTTTTTCCATAGGCGCGAAAGCTAGAGGCAAAACCGCGAAGTTTCAAGCCGCACAAAAGGATTATATTTCAATCGAGCTTTTCGCGACCGCCATAGCCAGTTTCGAGGTCATGCCAGAATTCCACGTCGTCCTCGTCCGCTTCCCAGCAGAGAAAAACTTCCTTGCCGCCGATGATCGCGGGAAAATCCAGCAGGCCGCGCTCGACATCCTTGATGAAAATTTCGCGGCGCTCAAATTCCAGCAACACCGATTGCAGCGAGGAAATGGCGCGGATCCATTTATTGACGATGGCCCCGCCGGTATCCTGCCCGTCCGCCGTGAGTCCGCTGAGGCGTTTGTCGTAGAGTTCCACCTCGGCGCGCGATTCCGCGATCTGGGCGAGCCACTCGCGGATTTGCGGCAACAACGCCCGCGCCTCCTCGCGGGAATAATGTTTGGTGAAACGATAATTCATCACCGAAAAATAAAAGACCGTCTGCGGCGATGACGTGGCAGCACCCCAGACGGTTGAATTGTTCGCGCCGCAGCTATTTCTGCCAGGTGCGCTTCTTGTGACGATTCAAGCGCAATTTCTTACGACGTTTATGCTTATTAATTTTTGCCTTACGGCGTTTTTTGAGTGAACCCATAAATTATTGAACGGATGATTTAAGCATAAATTGGCGCAAAGCCAATCAAAATTTCTCAGTAAACCACTTTGTTCAGCGGATACTCGATGATGCCTTCCGCGCCGGCGGCCTTGAGCTGCGGAATCAATTCGCGCACGACATGCGTATCAATGATCGTTTCCACCGCGACCCAGCCTTCGAGGCTCAATTGCGAAATGGTCGGATTGCGCAACGCGGGCAAATTGCGTAGAAGCGATTCCAGATGCTTGCGCTGGATGTTCATTTTCAAACCCACTTTAGCCTCGGCGTCCAATGCACCTTTGAGCAGCATGGACATCGTCTCGATCTTGCGCCGCTTCCACGGATTTTTCCATGCATCCAGATTTGCGATCAGACGCGGCGTGGAACTCAATAATTCGTCCACGATGCGCAGCTTGTTGGCGCGCAGCGAGGAACCGGTCTCGGTCACTTCAACAATCGCGTCCACGAGTTCGTGCGCCTTCACCTCCGTCGCGCCCCAGGAAAATTCCACCTCCGCCTTCACGCCGTGCTTCTTGAGATATTTTTTGGTGAGGTTCACGACTTCGGTCGCGATGCGTTTGCCTTCCAAATCCTTCACCGTTTTCACCGGCGAATTTTCCGGCACGCACAACACCCAGCGCGCGGGCTTGCGCGACACTTTGCTGAACATGAATTCCCCGACCTCGTGCACCTTGGAGCCGTTCTCGACAATCCAGTCGTGGCCGGTGATGCCGCAATCCAAATAACCATGCTCGACGTAGCGGCTGATTTCCTGCGCGCGAATCAGGCGGATCTCCATCTCCTCATCGTCCACATACGGCAGATAAGAGCGGCTGCTGACCTGGATGTTGTAACCGGCCTTGGCCATCTTTTCGATGGTGGCTTCTTGCAGGCTGCCCTTCGGCAGACCGAAACGTAATTTGTTCTTCATTCAAATTTCTTTCAACGCACAGTTTTCCCGCAACGCCCCGCACTGGCGAACTATTTTTTGACTTTCGCCACGCAAAAATTATGTCGCGCTGCTAGCCGGACCGCCTAATGATGCCCATTCGCCGCCCAGTTTAATACCATAGAATTAGGCCAATGCGCATCCTGTTAGAAAAAAGCACCGCGCCAAAAGAATTCTGCTAAAAAACATTCTGGCCCTTGATACCGACCGGAGTAGCATGACCCCATTATGATTTTATTGCTGAAAGCGCTGCTGGCAATCTCCACCGGATTGGTCCTGCTGGCGCTATGAACCGTTTCGGTTATCTGCACGACCGGCTTTGCGTGTCGTCCCTTGCGGCTTACGCACTGAACCGACTGTTCGTGCTCCCGCATTTGACCGGAGCCGTTCACACGCATCTGCCTTGGGCGTGGCCGTTCTTGCATTCGCATTTGGACGATTTGTTGCTGATGCCCGCCGCGCTTCCGGTCGTGCTATGGCTGCAGCATCTCACCGGCTTGCGAAACCATGACCGTCCGCCTGGCTGGCGCGAAATGCTTGCCCACCTATTCATCTGGTCCGTGATGTGCAAAATTATCGGCCCGGATTATTTTCACATCGGCGTCGCAGATCCCTGGGATGTTTTATTTTTTGCCGGCGGCGGCATCGCTGCCTGTTTCTGGTGGAACCGGCCCGCGCGGCACATGGATAAAACATTGTATGAACTTTGACCGATTGGCGCCGCATTATTCCTGGCTCGAAAAAATGTTCGCCGGCGGACTGATGCAGCGCTGTCGCACCGCTTTTCTCGCGCAAACCCAAAATTGCCGGCGCGCGTTGCTGGTCGGCGAAGGCACCGGGAAATTTCTCGTCGCCCTGCTGCGCGCCAATCCCGGCATCCACATCACGTGCGTCGAATCATGCGCGGGAATGATCACCCAGACGCGGCGACGTTTGCAGCATGAACAATTTGCCAGTGCGCGTGTCCAATTCGAGCAAATGGATGCGCTTGACTGGCCGCCGCCGGCGGAAAGATTTGACCTGGTGGTGACCAACTTTTTCCTCGATTGCTTTTCCGCCAAGCAACTGCAAACCCTCGTGCCCCGGCTCGCCGCCGCCACCACCGCCGAAGCCCTCTGGCTGCTCACCGATTTTCGGCTGCCGGAACGCGGCTGGCGACGTTGGCGCGCAGGTGTTATTCTGGCGGCACTTTACGCGGGCTTCAAACTGGCAACGTCCTTGTCCGCCAACTGGCTCACGCCCCCGGACCGGCTGTTACGGCAGGCCGGCTTCCGGCTCGTGCAGCGGCGGCTCGCGAATTTCGGCTTCGTCCATTCCGATGTCTGGCAGCGCCAAGGCGCATGAACTATTTCAAGCTGAACCAACTTTTGCCCCGCCTGCCCGCGCGCGGCCGCACGGTTTTGGTTTCGTGTCTTTACGGGCTCGTGGCCGGCGCGGCGGCCGTGGCGTTCCAGCTCGGCATCAACTGGCTTTACCGTTTGGGCCTCGTGAAACTGTCGCATCACTCCACAATAATTTTTCTCGGCGGCAGCCTGGCCGTGCTCGTTGGCTCGTCATTGCTGGTCGGCTGGCTGTTGAATTCCTTTTGCCGGGAAGCGGCCGGCAGCGGCATTCCCCAGCTCAAGCTCGCCTTTTGGAAAGATTTCGGAACCGTGCCGTGGCGCGTCGCTTGGGTCAAATTTTTGGCCGGCATCATCAGTGTCGGCGGCGGCTCCAGTCTCGGCCGCGAAGGTCCCAGCGTGCAAATCGCCGGGACCATCGCCTCCAATCTGGCCGGGCTCGCCGGCGAGGCCAAACAAAACCGGCGCACGGCTTCGGCGGCGGGCGCGGCGGCGGGATTGGCGGCAGCCTTCAATGCGCCGTTGGCCGCCACGACCTTTGTGCTCGAGGAGATCATCGGCGACTTGAACAGCCGGCTGCTCGGCTCGGTGCTGCTCGCCTCGGTCATCGGCGCGCTCGTCGTGCACGGCATCATCGGCAAACAGCCGTCGTTTACATTGACCGGCGTGGAAGCGCCGACGTGGTTCGGCTATTTGCTGACGCCGATTGTCGCGGCGCTGGCCAGCCTCGTCGGAGTTTATTTTCAACGCGCTTCGCTCGGCCTGCGCGGGCGCGTGAAACAGAACCGTAAAATTCCCGTCTGGCTAGTGCCGGTGATCGGGGCGCTCATCACCTGGATTTTGGGCGCCGCGGTGTTCTGCCAAACGGGACGGCTCGGCGTGTTCAGCCTGGGTTACGATGATTTGTCCAGCGCGCTGGCCGGCGACATCGGCTGGCAGCTTGCGGGGGTGCTGTTGCTCACCAAATTCATCGCCACGTTTTCCTGCTACGGCTTGGGCGGCTGCGGCGGCATTTTTTCACCGAACCTTTTTTTTGGCGGCATGATCGGCATCCTCATCGCCGGCCTGTTCAATCTGGAATTCGCCGTGTCGCGCGGCGACATGCTGACGCTGGCGGTGGTGGGCATGAGCGCGTGCCTGGGCGCGGTCGTCTGGGCGCCGGTCACCGGCATCCTGATCGTGTTCGAGATGACGCGGGAATTTTCCCTCGTGCCCGCCCTCATGCTCGGGGCGCTCGTTAGCCAGACGCTCGCGCGCCGGATGAACGCGCACAATTTTTATGATGCGCTGCTGCACCAGGACGGCCACCGCATCGAACACGTCCGCCCGCCGCGCGATCTGCAAAGCTGGGAGCAATTCCCCGTTTCCGCCATCGCCAATTTTCATCCCGTCATCATTTCTGCCTTGGCGGAAAACGAGCTGCGCAAAATGCTGGCCGCGCATCCGTATCGCCAATTTCCCGTGGTGTGCGAAGGCAAACTGCAGGGCGTGCTCACGCGCGAGGAAGCCGAAAAATCATTGGCCGAAAAGCAGGTTCCAAAATTATTGCCGGCGACCGCCTGCCTGCGCGAACACACCATCGGCAAACTCCAGCAATTGCTGATCGCATCTGACAACGAATTTGTCGTGGTGCTGGACCAACCCGCCGGCCATGTCGTTGGATTGGTCACGCTGCACGATTTGCTGCGCGCCCAAACGATGATGACCCAGCGCGCCAAGGAAGATGTTTGAGCTTTATTTTTTCCAAGTCACCCGCCGGCCGACCACGGAAATTTCCCCGCGCGCAATCGCCGCGACGCATTTTGGATATAATTCATGTTCGGCGGCATGAATGCGCTGATGCAAACTTTCCGCCGTGTCTTGGTCCAGCACCTGCACGGTTTGCTGGCCGATGATCGCGCCGGAATCCACGCCGGCATCCACGAAATGCACCGTGCAGCCGGCCACTTTCACACCGTGATCCAGCGCCTGCCGCCACGCGGCCAGACCGGGAAATGACGGTAGCAACGATGGATGCACATTGACGATGCGGCCTTCAAACGCGCGCAGAAATTCGCCTTTCAACACGCGCATGAAACCGGCGAGCACGATGAGTTCAACATTCGCCGCGCGCAAGGCTTCGACAACCGCGTGTTCCGCTTCTTCCTCGAGCTTGGTGCGAAATTTTCCGGGGGGAATAAATCGCGCGGGAATTTTGCGTTCGCGCGCATGGGCCAAGATGCCGGCATTCTCGACATCGCTCAAAACGATGGCAACTTCCGCCGGAATTTTTCCCGCAGCGACGGCATCGGCGATGGCCACGAAATTGGAGCCTTTGCCGGAACCGAGAACGCCGAGTCGAAATGGTTTGCTCACGGCGTTTTGAATAGCAGAGCGCGCGGTGATTTTAAAGTTGAAAGGAAATCTGCGGTAAAATTCAATTTACCCACAGACTGCCCGCCGAGCTGACGGGCATGAACTGGTTGTTGCCGATGTATTGCAGTTCCACCGCCGTGCCCTGGCTGCCGGTGATGAAGGTGTTGGTGCTGTTGACGGATTGGGCGGAGGCGGTCGAATAAAAGATTCCGCCGCTGCCGGTGTTGACGCAACCGGCGAGTTTGGTGCCGTCATCGGAAGCCGCCAAACCGGACCAGGCGGCATTGGTTGAACCCGCGAGCGCCGACCAGTTCGCGCCGAAATTGGCGGTGCCATAAATGACATTGCCGTTGATGCCCGCAATGATCCGGGTGCAGTCAGCCGAGGCGGCCAGACAACTCCAATAGGCCGAAGGCGCGGTGCTGGCGGCCCAACTGGCGCCGCTGCTGGTGGAAGTGTAAATCAGTCCGGGGCTGGCGCTGACGACCAGTTTGCTGCCGTCTGTGGAACAGGCCAGCGAGGTCAGATTGGCCGCGACGCCAACGCTGCCGCTCACCGAAGAATAAACGGTGCCGCTGCTGTTTGCCGCGGCGAATTTGGTGCCGTCGCCGGAATAGGCAACGGCAAGCCAGTTGCCGCTGGCCAAGCCGGTGGCCGTCCAGCTCGCGCCGGAATTGGCGGAGTAATAGACCGAACCATTCTTCACGGAGGCGACCACTTTCGTTCCATCAGAAGAACAGCCGACCGCCAGACAATTACTCGCACTGATGCTGTTGATGACGGTCCAACTGGCGCCGCCGTTGGTGGATATTTGCATCGCCACACCCGTGGCTGCGGCATAGACCACGGTGCCATCCGCCGAAGTGGCCACGCCGTTCCAACCGCCGGACAAGGACGTGGCGCTCCAACTATGACCGGCGTCGGTTGAATAAGAAAGGCCGCTGCTCCCGGCCACATACATGCGCGAGCCATCGGCCGACGCCGCCATCGCAAGCCAGCTGCCGCCTGCGGGAGAAATCCAAACTGAATTGCGATAGCTGGAAAAATTGCCGATGAAATTTTGCGAACCACTGCCGAGCACCCGCCAGCCGCCGGTGCCGGCGCCGGAAATCCGCACGATGTCGCCGGGACTCGGCGAGGCCGGCATCGTGACCGTGGTGAACTGTGAACTGGTCAACATGTAGCCCGCGTCCGACATCGCCTGCGTGCTCGTGCCGGCAAACGGAATCCAGCCGACCAGGCCGTTGCCAAAAAAACTGCCGACAAAGCTGTTGCCGCGATTCGTGAAATTATTCGCACCGGTGAAAAGATTCGTGCCGCCGTAAGTTTGACTTTGATTGAGCAGCGCGACGTTCGTGGAGAGCCGCGTGTCCGCCACGGTGCCGCCGGCCAATTGCGACGCATTCAAGCTCGTGAGGTTCGTGCCGTTGCCGGCAAAACTATTGCCCGCGCTCGTGAAAAAATTCACGCCCGTAAAAATATTGGAGCCGGTGAAAACATTGGAGCCGCCGTAAACCTGGCTTTGGCTGAGCAGCGCCACATTGGTCGAGAGCCGCACGTCGGCCACCGTGCCGGTTGAAAGCATCGAGGCATTGAGATTCGTGAGCGCGACGCCGTTGCCGGAAAATTTGCCGAAAAACGAATCGGCCGCGTTCGAAAAATTCACCGCGCCGGAATATGTTCCGGTCACTTGCGCTGAGCCCAGCGTGCCGGACAATTGCGCGGCGGACACGGTCCCGAGCAGATTGCTCGCGCCCGTCGCAAACACCGCATACGGCACGGGCAGCAATGGCTGGCGCGGCAACAACGTCGTAAACGCATTGGTGCTGCCGTTCGGCCGAACACCGATGGCGAGCCAGTAATTTGTGCCGGTGAAGACCGGGCCAAAATCCAAGGTGGCCGTGAACAGCCCGCTGCTGACGGCGATGGCAAAATTCGTCAGAGATGAGCCGATGACATTGCCGTTGGTCGCCGCGTCGTAGATGGCAAAATTGAAATCATACGATCCGCTGGCCGCACTGCCGTTATTGTTCAGCCGGCCTTGATAAAAAAACGCCGTGCCTTGGGCAGAAACTTGTAATGTTGCGCCGCCGAGCAGCAACGCCAGCAGCCATGGGAAAATAATTTTGCGGTTCACGCCTTGATTCTCGCCTGACCTCGCTGCCTTTTCAACCCCGAATCGGGCAATAAAAAAGGCGTCCGTTGCCGGACGCCTTGAGAATTTATTTTTAGATTACGCGGCAGTTTCACCAACCTGAAACCGCACGAAGCGGCGGATGGTGATCTCGTCGCCAAGCTGCTTGCTGATCTGCGCGACGTGTTCCTTGACGCTGACCTCGGAGTTGCGCTTCACAAAGCCCTGGTCCACGAGACAGTAGGTCTGGAAAAACTTGTCCAGCACGCCGGTGAGAATTTTTTCCAGCGCGGCGGCGGGCTTGCCCTTGAGCCGGTCGGAGTTCGCCGCGATGTCTCGTTCCTTGGCGATGACTTCGGGCGAAACATTTTCGCGCGAAACCACGTGCGGGAAACCTGCCGCGATCTGCAGCGTGATATCTTTCACCAGCTGCTTGAATTCTTCCGTCGCTGCCGTCTCCGGCTTGGTGCAGCCGACTTCGGCGAGCACACCGACTTTGGCGCCGGTGTGGATGTATGCCGCGACAAGTCCGTTGCCGGAAACTTCCAGCCGCGCATTGCGGGCGATCTTGATGTTCTCGCCCATCTTGGCGACCGCCCCTTCGCGGTCGGCTTCCAAATTGCCGTTCGGGTCGGTCGCAACTTTCTTGGCGATCTCGTCACAGAAAGCGCGGAACGCCTCGTTGCGCGCCACGAAATCGGTTTCGCAGTTCACTTCGACGAGAATGCCCGACTTGCCGCCCGGCGCGATGAACTGGGCGATGACGCCCTCGCGCGCGTCGCGCGTGGATTTTTTCGCGGCGCTCGCGGCCCCGGATTTGCGCAGGTTGTCCACGGCGGCATTGAGATCGCCGTTCGCGGCGACCAGCGCCTTTTTGCATTCCATCATGCCGACCCCGGTCATTTCGCGGAGCTTGGCAACGGCAGCAGCAGTAATTTCAGCCATAAAATATTTTCGGTTTTGCGGGTTGAAAGAAAGGGCGCGGAAATAATTTTTCCGCGCCCCGTCCGTTAAGTTAATTAAGCGGCCACGGGAGCGCTTTCGGGCGTGGACGGATCATTGCCATTGGCAACTTCCACGGCGGCGGCGGAATCAAACTTCTGTTCGCCTTCATCCGCCGGCTTGCGCGCGCGCTTGGATTCAAATTCCGCGCGTCCCTGCGTGATGGCCTGCGCGACGGCCGACATGATCAAACGCACGGAGCGGATGGCGTCGTCGTTCGCGGCAATCGGATAATCGGCGAGGTCAGGATCGCTGTTCGTGTCCACGAGTGCGACGACGGGCACGTTGAGCTTGCGCGCTTCGGCCACGGCATTGTGCTCGCGTTTCACGTCCACGATGAAAATCGCCGCCGGCATTTTGTCCATGTCGCGGATGCCGTCGAAATATTTATGCAAACGGCCCCCTTCGCGGCGGATCATGGACTGCTCCTGCTTGACGTAATCGTTGATTGAACCGTCGGATTCCATTTTCTCGATTTCTTTCAAGCGTTTAAGCGAGGTCTTGATGGTCGCGTAGTTGGTGAGCGTGCCGCCCAACCAGCGTTCCACCACATAAAATTGTCCGCAGTCAATCGCGGTCTGCTTGACGCACAACTGCGCCTGTTTTTTGGTGCCGACGAAAAGCACTTTGCCGCCCTTGCGCACGGTGTTGGAGAGAAATTCCAGGGCCGTGTCGAGCTGACCTGCCGTCTTGCTCAGGTCAATAATGTGAATGCCGTTGCGCGCGTCGAAGATGAACGGTTTCATCTTCGGATTCCAGCGCTTCGTTTGATGTCCAAAATGGACGCCCGCTTCCAACAGTTCGTTAATGCCGATCTTGTTCACTTGATTTCCTTTGGTTAAAACCCCTGATTTTATTGGGGCATCTCGCGGAACACGAGATTGAGTTAGGTGTTGTTGTGGCCGCTCCACGTTCACCCGAACGCGAAATATTAGGCCGTTTGTCCCCATCGCCAGTTGACGGAAGGGACGTGAAGCTTATCAGAGAAACGCTCAGTGACAACTGTATTTTTTGCAGCGGCGCGAGACATAGAAAATCCGATTTTTGACAGAATTAACAAAATTTACAGAACTCAATCCGTCGTTCTGAAATTCTGTTTAATTCGGTTAATTCTTTCTGAAAAAATCTGTTCACACGACGAATTCCAATTCCTGCCGGTGCGGAATCAATCCGCGCTCGAAGGCTTGGCCGAGAAAACGGCGGATGGATTCCCTGCCCTTGTCGCCGTAATCCAGCGTCCAGTGATTGACATACATGCCGACAAATTTGTCCGCGAGGTCGCGGCCCATGTCGCGCGCATATTGCAGCGCGTGCTGCACCGCTTCCGGCCGATGATCCAAACTGAACTGGATGCTCGCCGTCAGCGTGTCGGAAATAATTTTCCGCGTTTTCAGATCAAAGCGTTTGTGAATCACATTCCCGCCGAGCGGCAGCGGCAGGCCGTCATTTTCGCGGCCCCACCAAATGCCCAGGTCTTCGCATAAAACCAAACCTTCGTTGCGATACGTCAGTTGACCTTCGTGAATGATGAGGCCGACTTCGGCGACGCCGTTTTTCACGGCCGCAAAAATCTGATCGAACGGCACGACGACATAATTAAATTCCTCCGCCGGTTTGCCCAGCCAGAGTTGCAACGCGAGAAACGCGCTGGTCATCGTGCCCGGCACGGCGATTTTTTTCCTGGCGATTTCTTCGCGGGAAAAATTTTGCTTCGCCACGAGCATCGGACCGTAGCCGTCGCCCATGCTGGCGCCGCTGGGCAGCAGCGCATATTTGTCGGAAACGTAAGCATAAGCGTGAATGCTGACGGCGGAAACATCGAGTTCGCCACGCGTGGCCCGTTCATTCAGCGTCTGAATGTCTTGAAGAATATGTTCAAATTGAAAACCGTGCGAGGGAATCAAATCCTTCGCCAGCGCGTAAAACATGAAGGCGTCATCCGGATCCGGCGAGTGGCCAAGCGTCAGCTTCGTTGGTTGCATCGGCGGAAATTAAATGAAGCGCGGCAATCTGTCACGACGAGAAGGTGGACGAATGAAAATTCCCGGAAGTTTTTTTTACGGCTAACACGACACGCACGCGCCTCGTAAACCCGACCGTAGTTGACCACCGCCTCCTTGATCATGCGCGGTCCTTGCTACGGGCAAACTCAGCGGGCGCGTGCGTCGTGTCTCTCCTCAGCTTCAGCGTCGCCGGCACTACCAAAAAGCAAGTCCCCACAAACTTTTGGCAGCACCGGTTCCCCACCCAAAACCAATTAACACACAACCAAACTCACAACCGATCCAGTCATAGCAACCGCAATGCCAACTCGAAAATATTCATTTTCAGGGCGGTTTTATTCCATTTCCAAATTTTTGAGTCGACGGCGTCTGTTTATTTTTAATCACGGCGGATAAAATAATTCGCCGCCCAAACCCGGAAAAAAACCGCCCGGTTTTTGAAACGGATAATTCATTGCGTTGAAGAATTGTTGTGGCAACTTTTCGCGATGCAAATTCCTGCTGCTTTCAGTCCGCCGCCGCGCCTGTTGTTGGGGCCGGGGCCGAGCGATGTCGCGCCGTCCGTGTTGCGCGCCATGGCGCAACCGCTCGTCGGCCATCTTGATCCCGTCTTCGTCAAGCTGATGGAAGAAATCAAAACAATGCTCCGCGAAGTTTTTCAAACGAAAAACGAAATGACGTTTCCCGTGAGCGGCACCGGCAGCGCGGGCATGGAATTTTGCTGCGCGAATTTGATCGAGCCCGGCGACGAAGTCATCATCGGCGTCAACGGCGTTTTCGGCACGCGCATGGGCGATGTGGCGGAGCGCTGCGGGGCACGCGTCACCAAAGTGGAATCGGCTTGGGGCACGATCATCACGCCGCAACAAATCGCCGACGCGCTCAAAAAAGTTTCCCAACCGAAATTCGTCGCCCTCGTTCATGCGGAAACTTCGACCGGCGCGCTGACGCCGGTGGAAGAAATTTCCCAGCTCGCGCACGACGCGGGCGCGTTATTTTTGCTCGACACCGTCACCTCGCTCGCCGGCTGCCCGGTGCGAATCGATGCGTGGAATGTGGACGCCGTTTACAGCGGCACGCAAAAATGTTTGAGCGCGCCGCCCGGATTGTCGCCGGTTTCATTAAGTCCGCGCGCGATGGAAGTCGCCGCCAAACGCAAAACGAAAGTGCAAAGCTGGTATCTCGATGTGAACCTGCTTTCGTCGTATTGGGGACAGGAACGCGTGTATCATCACACTGCGCCCATCACGATGAATTACGGTTTGCACGAAGCGCTGCGGCTCGTGCTCACGGAAGGTTTGGAAAATCGCTGGGCGCGGCACGAGGAAAATTATTTTTTGTTGAAAAAAGGGCTGGCCGAACTCGGCCTCGAAATCGTTTCGCAGGCGGGCCATCAACTGTGGCAGCTCAATGCCGTCGGCGTGCCCGCCGGCGTGGACGAACTCAGCGTGCGCAGACAATTGCTGGCCGATTACAACATCGAGATCGGCGCCGGCCTCGGTCCGCTCAAGGGAAAAATCTGGCGCATCGGTTTGATGGGTGCCGGTTCCACCAAAGAAAATGTCGCCACGGTTTTGAATGCGCTGCGACAGATTTTGAAAAAATGATGCAGGCGTCCGCGCGCGCCATTTTCAATGGCGCGCCACGGTGCCTTCGATCTGCCCATGCGGCTCGTCCGTCGGCACGAACAGTTCGTTTTTATTTTCGAGCCCGAACGGCTTCAGATTGATCAGCAGGCAATGCTTGTTCGGCATCGCGATGTGGATCCTCGAAATTTCCTTGGCCGCTTTCAACGCCGCCTCGCCCATTTCAAACAGCGTCACCTGCACGGACGGACTGAAATTTTTCGCAAAAATGGCCAGCAGCGCGTTCAGAATTTTTTCATTCGTCGCGGCAAAACTTTTGGGCGTCCGGGCAAACGTCCACGTCGCTTTCAATTTCGTCGCGCAGATGCGGTCGCCGGTTTCCGGCAAGGTCGTGAACTCATCGCGCAGAAAATTTTCAAAACCGGAGGCGGTGGATTTCAGGATGAACAATTCTTCGATGCCGGATTCAACTTCAGTTTTTTCGCGCGTCGCAACGATTTTTGCCAAGGGTTTCGCCGCGCTTTTTTCCAGAAAGGAATGCGCGTGCGGCTGGCCGCCAACGGAAATCCGGTTCCAGCAATGTTCCGAAAGATTCACTTCCACGCGGTTCACGTGTTTGTATTTCGCGAGAAAATGTTCGCCGAGCAAAACGCCGAACGGTTCCGTTTCCGCGCCGAGTTTTTGCCTGGCCAAAACATTAACCGTGTTTTTCACCGAATCCGTCGCGACGACGAGCGAGTTGTCGGCTTTCGTGTAAGACGCGTCGAAATCGCCTTGCAGCATCACCTGCACGTCGAGTTCCTTGATCGAATGAATTTTGCCTGCGCGCAAAATTTTCAGCACGCGCACCTTCGCCTTGCCGTAATTGTGTTGGATCAATTTCATTTTCAAAATCAAAGCGCTGAAAATGATTCGTCCAAAACTTCCAGCAGAAAATCCGCGTCCGCTTGCGTGATGCACATCGGCGGCGCAAAACGAATGGTCTGCCCGCGCAAACCGCCTTTGCCGATGAGCAAGCCCATTTCGCGCGCGGATTCCAAAACGGCGGCGCATTCGGCGGTGGCCGGTTCCTTTGTCCCGCGGTCTTTGACCATTTCGATGCCGATCATCAAACCTTTGCCGCGCACGTCGCCGATGATTTTATGTTTCTCTTTCAGCTTCGCGAGTCCGGCGTGGATGTGATGGCCAAGCTTCAGCGAGTTGGCCTGCAAATTTTCTTTCTCGATGACTTCGAGAACCGCTTTGCCCATCGCGCTCACAACCGGATTGCCGCCGAAGGTGTTGAAGTGAACTTTGCCCATGAGCGATTGGGCGATTTTATGCGTCGTCACCACGGCCGCGAGCGGACAGCCGTTGCCAATGCCCTTCGCCATCGTCACGATGTCAGGAATCACGTCCTGCGTTTCGAAGCCCCAAAAATGCGTGCCCGTGCGGCCAAAACCCGTTTGCACTTCATCCGCGATGCACACGCCGCCGGCGGCGCGCACGTATTCGTAAGTTTGTTGCAAATAGCCTTGCGGAAATTCCACGAAGCCGCCGACGCCTTGAATGGATTCGGCGATGAAGCCGGCAACTTTTCCCGGCGTCGCGAAATCAATGACTTCTTTCACATCGTTCGCGTATTTTTTGCCGGCCTCCACGTCGTCGTAGCCCCACGGACCGCGATATTGATACGGCGCGAGCGCGTGATGCACGCCGAAGCTGTGCGGCACATTGTATTTCCAAGTGCTGTGCGCGGTGACGCCCATGCCCGAGGCGTTGCCGCCGTGATACGCATTGCGCAGCGCGATCACGTCATAATTTTGCGTGTAAGCGCGCGCCATCAGCAATGCAAGGTCATTCGCTTCCGAGCCGGAATTCACAAAATAGCACGCCTTCAAATCGCCCGGCATTTTGGAGGCGAGCTTCTCGGCGTATTGCGCCACGTTCGGGTGCAGATAAATCGTGGTCGAATGCTGATAAAGCTCATTCTGCCGGTTGCCCGCCGCGATCACATGCGGATGACAATGCCCGACGCTGATGGTTACAATGCCGCCAAGACCGTCCAGATATCGCTTGCCGGAATCATCCCAGACATATTGCATCGAACCTTCGACGACCATGAGCGGTTTTTTATAATACAGAAAAATGCCCGGGTTCATGAACTGCTTGCGCAAGGCGAGCACTTCATCGGCGGTCGGACCGGAATATTTTTCAGGTTGATGGCTGCACGCGGGCAGCGGGATATTTTTCATAATTCAAAAAAAGCTTTTATTCCTTAATTGAAAATATCTTCGCTGTTCGGCGCCAAATGTTCAATGGTGAAATGCTTTCAAGTCGCACCGGTTTCAAAGCGACCCCCCTCCAAGGGAACCCCTTGCGCTTTGGACGCCCCAGAAAAGGAATCGCGCTTTTTTCGAAATAGGCGCGTGCCTGTGTGACCCAAAAAATTCTGCCGACGTTCCGCCAAGACATTTCTTCCTAATTGGACCGAAATGTGCTAGTTTTCGCTTTGAAATTTATATTTCGGAGGGTTCCATAATAAAGTGACATCCTCGCGTGGCCGATAAGAATCAATGAAAACCAGGTTTTCAAACGCAGCGTTTGCCTGCCATACTGCGCGCCAGCGCGCCGGCATGACGCTGGTCGAAGTGGTGATTGCCCTGGCCCTCGCGGGCATGACGGTGGCGGGCATCGTTTCCGGCTATGTTTACTGCACAACTTCGGCGGTCAAGGCCGAATTGGCGCAGGCGGCGAATGGCGAGGCGATGGAACGGCTCGAACAGGCGCGCAGCGCGCAATGGAACACCAGTTACCCCACCGTGGACTATTTGGTGGCCTCAAATTTTCCGGATGAAGTGGTCAGCTTGGATTTACCGGGGACAAATACGGGCGGCACGTCCGCCACAATCAGGACGACCATTGCCCAAATTTCGGTCACGCCGCCGACGCGGGCAATCCATGTGGATTGTATCTGGCTATTTCGCGGGTCTACATGGGTGACTAACTCCATCGAGACCATTCGGTCTCCCGATCAATGAAACTTAGCGCGCTATTTTCCCATTCAAGTAGGAGTTCATCCAAGTTGAACCGAGGATTTACTTTGCCGGAAATCCTCGTCGCGTCCGCCATTTTCATGTTGCTGGTCACCGGAATCATCGCCGCGAACTTGTTCGGCTTGCGCATGTTTCAGCTGAACGCAAACAAATTGACGGCTACCAACTGGGGCCGGCAGACGGTCGATAGCCTGACCGATCAAATCCACAGTTGCAGCAGCCTGCAAATCGGCACTTACGACAGCTCGGGCTTCACGGGTTTGCTGGATGGAGAAACGCAACAAGGCAATGCGCTGATCATTTATCCGTCGGCGAACCCGACCAACTTCTTCATGTATTATGTCAACTTGGACAATCAAACTTTCCTGCGAACGGACCAGTCGGGCAACACGGTGAAACTGGCCGATTCCGTCACGAATACGATTACTTTTTCCGCGCAAAATTTTTCGGGCATGGTGCTGACCAACACCGGCCAGCCGAATCAGGTCATCCATGTGGACCTAGAGTTTTACCGTCCCGAAAGTTTCCTGCAACGGGCCGATTATTTCAAACTGGAAACCTCCGTGATCCAACGTGTCGTGCCATGAGAATTAGCTTTCTATTACCCACGCGCAAAGCCAGTCAAAATGGCAGCGCCATGCTGTTGACGATGATTTTGAGCGGCGTCGCCTTGGCGTTGCTGGCGGGCGCATTGAGCTGGTCGGCTGGCAGCACGCGGTTGACTTATCGTTCCATCCAATACAATCGCTCCCAAGCCGCGGCAGAAGCAGCCACGGACAAAGTGGTGAGCCAGATCACGAGGGATTTTCTTTATGGCAGTGAAAATCTGGTGGTCAACAACCTGAACACTTATCGCAGCCTCGTGCCCCAATCGTCGGACTCTTCGTATTGGACCAACTGGGTCTTCAACGATACTGCGGGCGACTTGAACCAGACCTATGTTCAGCGCGGGACATCCATCAGCTATATCTCGCTCAATGCACCTTATACCAACTTACAGGCGTTCGTCTCGACTTACACGATAGTATCCGACGCAAAAGACACCGCCAGTCCGCAGGATTTGACCGTAGGGGTGCTCCAGCAAATCCAATTGGCCAGTATCCCCATATTTCAGTTCGCGATGTATTCGTCAGGCAACATGGAAATCAGTTGCGGCCAGCCGTTCGACATCACCGGCCCGGTGCATTCCAATGGTCATCTCTATATCGAGCCAGACAGTTCCATGAAGTTTGAATCCGGGGTTACCGCTGTCATAGATATTTTATTCCAACGGGACCCGCTGGATACTCGCGGTTCACCTGCGGGCAGCGTTGTCTATGTGCAACCCAGCTTGAAACAATCGCCGGTTGGAGCCTTGACCCTGCCCATCGGAACCACCAATACGCCGGAAGCCATCCGCGAAATCATCGAGCCGCCGCCGAGCGGCGAAGACCCCACCTCGCCCATCGGCCAATTACGTTATTACAATGAATGCGACATGGTGGTTACAGTTTCCGACACGGGCGTCAGCGCCACCAGCGGCTATTTGCTGAATAATTTCCAGACCGTCGTTCCAACCAATCAGTTGCAAAGTTTTATTTCAACCTCGAATAGTTTTTATGATGCACGGGAAAATAAAACCGTTCTCCCGATAGATCTGAATATTGGAAACCTGACAGCTTGGAGCCAGACCAACTCCAGTCTGCGCACCACGCTCATCGGCTCGAACCTATCCTCGGTTTATGTTGTCGATAATCGCACGCCGCACGCAACCACTCTTGGCGCGGTTCGGGTGGTCAACGGTCGCCAACTTCCGCCCAGCGGACTGACCGTGGCGACCGCGCGGCCACTCTATGTCCTGGGGGACTATAACCAAACCAATAATGGGAACATGGGCACCACCAACACTTCCACGACGCGGCCGGCCTCGCTGGCAGCCGATGCCATCACGATTTTATCCGACAATTGGACGGATGCGAACAGCACTAGCCCGGTGGCTTCGCGCGTGGCCGCTTCCACCACCGTGAACGCCGCGTTTCTCACCGGCGTGGTCGAGACCACCTATGGCAACTATAGTGGCGGCATGGAAAACTTCCCGCGCTTTTTGGAAACCTGGGGTTTGTCGAATGTGTTCACTTATAATGGTTCCATGATAAAAATGTTTCCGAGCCTCTATGCCACGAATGTCTGGGGCTTGGGGAACGTCTATGACCCGCCGGCCCGCAACTGGGCCTTTGATTTGAACTTCAATGATCCCACCAAGCTGCCGCCCAAAACGCCGAGCTTGTTGAAAGTCATTCGCAACAAATGGGCCAGCCTCGCCGCCGGTCAGAATACGCCGCCATAAATTGAAATGGAATGCAGGCCGGTTGAAATTGTTGCATGATCAAAAATAGGCGACCATCCTCGGCACTTGATCGCTGGCTGACGGGTTGGCCAGCACGCGCGGTAGCCGGATTTTTTCCACGGACAATGCAATCCAGCCCAGTTACAAGCGGCTGGGTGAAACGAAGCATCATCGTTTTAATAACCGCCGTCTGGTTTCTGAATCTGCACGGTGCGCCGCAGACGAATGTTTTAGAATTTCAGAGTTCCATCGCCGAGCCCGGCTCCATTCAATGGCAGATCAACCAAAGTAAAAGCAGGCAACAACAGGAACTCTACCGGAAACATCTGACCATTCCTGACTTATTGGGCACGAACATTCCGCTGGCGGCCAATGCCTATGTCGCGGTTAGTCCGCCAGCGACCACGCCGCCGTCAGCCATTCCCACCAATCCGTTGTCGGACCGGTTAAAAATATTCTTTTACGCGGCCCTTTTCGTCGCAGCCGGCGCATGGATGCTGCGGCGATTGGCTCCGCAATTGTTCGCGGATCTTTTTAATTGGAATAATCCGTGGGCGGTCAAGCCGGCGGCAGTGAAAGCCGGTGCGACAAAAGTTCGGTCGGAGGAAAAAGCCTTCGGCGAATTCCTCACGGAATTTCGCGGCGGTCCATCGGGTTTGGCACGCGCGGATGCACGCGAACCGAACGATGCGCTCGGCGAATTTTATGTCAGGGCGAAAAAAAATCTCGCTGCCCAGCGAAAAGTGCTTCAGGAAATCGGGCGGGAGGCGAGCGACCCGCTCCGCCACAAAATGTTGGAAAACCTTTGCAACGAAATGCGCAGGCTCAAAGGCGAAGCCGGCGCTCCGGCGACGCTGCTGGTGTGGCAAGTCGCATCCGCGCTGGAGGGATTGCTCAGACAACTCACGGAGAAAATGCGGAATGTTTCGCCATCCACCTTGCGCACTGTCAATGCCGGCGTGGATTTGCTTGATGATTTGTGCGTCCCTGGCTTGCAGCCGGACCTGACCACGCGGCCTTTTAATTTTTTGGTGGTGGATGATGACCTCATCAGCCGGCAGGCGTTGTCGCTCGCATTGAAAAAAGCGTTCAGCCAGCCGGATCTTGCGGTGGATGGGGAAACGGCTTTGGCGCAGGTGACCCGGCAGGCTTACGATGTGATTTTTCTCGACGTGGAAATGCCCGGCATGAACGGTTTCGAACTTTGCACCGCGATTCGCAAAACCGATTTCAATCACGCCACGCCCGTGGTGTTCGTCACCGGCCAAAGCGATTTTGCGGCGCGCGCCCAGTCCACGCTCAGCGGCGGCAATGATCTGATGGGCAAACCGTTTCTCATTTTTGAAATCACGGTCAAGGCGCTGACACTGGCGTTGCGCGGTCGCGTGTTGCACGGCGTTCAAAAAATTCCTCCGGCCGTTTATCAAAACGGCCACACGAATGGTTCGGGGGAAAATATTTCTGAAATTCCGCGTCGTGTCAGCAACTCCATTCTCACGTCACGGCCAGTTTCGACAAAGCCGACTGCGGCGGCAAATCCGGCCACTTATGCTTTTTTAAATCGGGCCGCCACAAATATTGGGCCGCTTCAAGAACTTTGCCAGACGATCTTGCAAACCGCCGATGACGCGTCCCGCCAGACATTGTTGGCGGACGGCTTCATGCGCCTTAGTGCGATGGCGGTTCAAGCGGACGGCGAGGTGGAACACCCGGCTTTTCAAATGAGCACGGCGCTGGAAGGACTTTTCCGCAAGCTGCTGGAGGATACAAAAAACTCCAGTCCGTCCACGCTGGGCACCGTGGCGGCGGCGGTGGAGCTGCTCAACGATTTGTGCGTGCCGGGGTTGAAAACCGATCTGGCCACTTATCCACCCATCCAAATGTTGGTGGTGGATGATGACTTGATCGCGCGCCGCGCGCTCGTGGGCGCCTTGCAGACGGCGTTTCAAAAGCCGGAACACGTGGACAATGGCGAGGCGGCACTGGCGTTGGCGCTGGAGAAAACTTTCGACGTGATTTTTCTCGACGTGCAAATGCCCGGCCTGGACGGGTTCGCCGTCTGCGCGAAAATTCGCGAGAGCATTCCCAATCGCACCACGCCCGTGGTGTTTGTGACCGGCCACGGCGATTTTGCGGCGCGCGCGGAGATGACCCGCAACGGCGGCGATGACATGGTGGGCAAGCCGATTCTGAATGCGGAAATCATCGTCAAAGCGCTCACCTTCGCCTTGCGCGGCCGGCTGCAACAACTGCAATAACATTTTTAAGCAAGTCACCGTCAGCGGCCAAAATCTCACTTGCCAATTATTCACGACGACGCTCATCCTGCCGTCGTTCCTCAACCGCAATCAAAATCAAAGCCATGAAAAAATTAACGTTCTGTCTCGGTTTGGCCGCCATCGGTCTGGCGCTCAACATAAATCCCGTTCACGCGGCGGATGCCAAAGGTTATCAAGTCACCGCCCCGGTGGTGGAAATTACTTCCAGCTACATCGTCGTCAAAAAAGGCGAAGCCAACTGGCAGATCGCGCTGGATCCTGCCACCAAAGGCACCAACGTCAAGGTGGGCGACAAGGTCACGGTTTATTACACCATGACCGCGACGGAAATTGATCCCAAAGCACCGAAGACGGCAAAAAAAGCGGACAAATAAATTTCGTGGTCACCACGGCGATTCAAAAAAACTGCCGCCCGGAACAAAAGTCCGGGCGGTTTTTTGCGCAAAGGTTTGCCGTCATTTTTCATCGCTAATTTTTGCTTTCAAAGATTCCGCGGCTGGACAAGCGATCCTTTTGCCGTGAAAATGAAGCGCCTGATCAAGGAGCTGTGCGCGCGATTCCGTGCGCCATCGGTGATTTTTTATGAAACAAAAAGTTAAATTTATCCGCCTGCTGCCGCTGTTCGCCGCGCTGTTATTTTGCGGCTGCCAAACTGTTCGGGTTCCCGTTCAAGGCAATTTCAGCCGGTTCGTCGGCTGGGAAAAATTTTCCAAGTTCAAGCGCACCACGGATCAAACCGGCGAAATCGTTTTGCTGTCGCCAAAAATTAAATCCGTAATTCCCTGGAACGAACTCATTGTCTCCTGGAACGCCGACGCGGTCCCCGGAACATTTTTGAAGATTGAAGCGCGCGCGCGTTTGCCGGACCGCCCGACGAAATTTTATACCCTTGGCATTTGGTCGCCGGACAACCGGATTTTTCCGCGCGCCAGCGTTCGCGACCAGAAGGATGCCAACGGCACGGTGGACACGGACACGTTGATTCTAAATCGGCTCGCCCAAGCCGCGCAAATCCGCGTGACACTCGGCGGCACCAACGGCGCGCGGCCAACATTGAAATTTCTCGGCCTCTCATTTGCCAACACGAAAATCTGGCCGGTGCCGCGTGAGCCAAACCGCGCGGCGTGGGGAAAAATCATTGCCACGCCGGAGCATTCGCAGCACGGCTATCCGAATGAAAAAGGCTGGTGCAGCCCGACATCTCTTTCAATGGTGCTGTCGCGCTGGGCGGAAGTTTTGCACCGGCCGGAATTGAATCTCACCGTGCCGGAAGTCGCGGCAAAAGTTTATGATGAAAGTTTTGCGGGCACCGGCAACTGGCCGTTCAACACTGCGTTCGCCGGCAGTTTTTCCGGCATCAAAAGTTATGTCACGCGCCTCGATGACATTTCCGAAGTGGAAGATTGGATCGCAGCAGGCATTCCGGTGGTTTTGTCTGCGCGCTGGGACTGGCTGTTGCCCGGCCGTCCGTATGACAAAGACGGGCATCTCATCGTCTGCGTCGGATTCACCAAAGATGGCGACGTGGTCATCAACGATCCGGCGACGCGGCTGGACAAAGGCGAATCGGTGCAGCGCATTTACAAACGCGAAAATGTGATCCGCTCGTGGACGAAATCGCGCAACGCGGTTTATCTCGTCTATCCGGACAATTATCCGGTGCCGCCCAATAAATATTCCCACTGGTGAGCGCACTCACGGCGGCGAATGGGTGGTGCTGGCCGATGCTGGCGGAATAAAAATCAGCTCGCCAGCAGTCAGCGGCCCGCGCTTGAGCCCGGGATTTGCCCGCACAATATCGTCCACCCTGATGGCGCAACCGAGGCGTTGCACGGCACGGGCGATGATGTAAACGTCCTCGTCTTCGTGAACAGAATATTTTTTCCCGGGCACCGGAAATTGCGTTGAGAACTGCAAATTCAACTGGTTGTCATAAGACGCAGCATTGGTCACATCGGCGGTGATTTCAATGGTGTCCAATCGCGGCAAATTCCCGTCAATTGCCTGAGCGGGAAACCAGCGGAGCAAATCCGCCTGCTGACCGAGCGCCGTATGGCGACAGCGGCGGACAAGCGCTTTGTAAAATTTGTCCGCCGCCTGCGGATCTCGATTTTTCAACCAAGTGCCGGCGGTGCAAAGCACGCGCGCCGTTGCGTCCGAATTATCCGGCATCAACTGCGCGGCTTGCCACGCCAGTTCGGCCGCGCGGTAGCGGTAATGGAAGCGTTCTTCCGGCACGACGCGGCGCGACGCGGCGCGCGCGATTTCGTCGGTGCCGGCGACATTTATTTTTGCCTCTAATAGATTGGTGGCGCGATTCATCCAAGTAAAACCGGCCTCATAATCGCCGCCGTAAATCGCCCAGTCGGGCTCCAGCTCCGTCCCGAATAATTCCATGCCGTTGGTGCGCGCCATGACCGCCGCCACGAACAAATTTTGCGCGCGAATTTCGTTTGCAAAATGTTGATTCGTGCCAATGCACCAAGCTGTGGTGAACGCATCAAAATTCGTCTTTAAATCCTCTGAAAAATAATTCCGCGCGTCGGCAAAATTATTTTCGCGCGCCAGTCGCCGGGCCAGCACACCGCGAATTTCCTCGCGGACATTTTGCGGCTGCCAGTCGTCGTCAAATCGGTGCACGTTTTCAGGCGTCGCTGAAATGGATTTTGCAGCGGGCCAGTTGCGATCCACATAATTTTTCAACTCATCCGTCGTCAGCACCCGTTCCGCGACATAAGCCGCATCCATCCAGTAGCCCGAACGCAGCAGCGCCTCGAGCGCCTCGGTGTATTCGCGCCGCGCCAGCCGCAGCACGCCCAGTTCGCCGAGCGCCTGGCGGCCAATCGGAATTGTCTCGTCCCAAGCGTCGTTGGAGCTCACCGACAAACTCTGCGCAAAACTGGCCGACGAGTTGGTTGTGGGAAATTCCAGCGGAAATTTGCGGCTTAATTTTGCGAGCAGCTTGGCGGCTTCCGCGATTTTTCCGGCGCGTAAAAATAATTTTGCCCGCAACCACTGCGCCACCGGCTCGCGGCCCGCACGATTGATCCAGCGCTGCGCGATTTCCATCTCGCCGGCTTGATACGCGGCCAGCGCCAACTGGCTCGCGGATTCCACCTCATTCACTCGCGCCGATTCAATCGCTTTCAGCCAGACCGTTGTGCTGTCAAAAAATTGTTTGGCATCCGCGCTGTCAGCCTCGCGCGGATCGTTATAAAAATTACGCGCAATCAAATACGCCGTGATGACTCCGCGCGTTTGCGGATTGCGCGCCAGCGTTGTCAAAAACGCGGGCGAAAAATTGGTTTCCGCCGTGGCGCGCGCGGCGGTGAAGCGGAGCGATTCCAACGCGCTGTCATCGCCGGCGGCAAATTGTTCCAAGTAAAGCTCAATCGCGCGCTCGAAATTTTTCCGGCGCAAAAAAATCCGCGCTTCCCCGCCGACGCTTGCCGTGGCCAAGCCAAGCGAATCGGCAAATCCGTTTTTCACCAGCGCGCCGACCTGCGCAAAGTGTTTCATCGCCTCGGTGTCAGACCAATCGTTTGTCAGATTTTCATAGTATCGCGCCAGCATGAACTCCGCCCAGGTGGATTTGAAATGGCGTTCCGATTCGGGCAACGCCAGGACGTTTTGCCAGTCTTCGCAGGACGACCAGTCGGAGTTTTTTTGCCACGCGATCGCACCTTTAAAATACAGCGCCAACTCGCGCGGCAAGCCGGGCGTGACGGCGACGGCGGGAAAAACCGGCGGCGGATTGGTGTTCGCCAGCTGATGGTAGCCGTTGGTATCGAAGACCCAGTCGCCGAAATGCTGCCATTCATTTTGCGCCTGCAAAAACGCGTTCAATTTCATGCGCTCGGCCAGATGCGCCTGCAGGATCACGGTCGCCGCCTCGCGCGAAGTCTTTTCGCGCTTGAGCGCAGCGGCCAGATCGGTCAATTCAGCGGCGGTGGCTTGTTCATAAAATTTTTGACCGTCCGCCAGCGGCAATGCGCGCAGCGGAGTCGTCACCAATTTCATCCGCGCCAACTCGCGCTGAAAATCCGCCACGGGCGCTTGCAACACGGCAGCGTCGCCGGCATCGAGCAGGTTGTTTGGAAAAAATGGGCCACAGCCAAATGCGTTGGCCGCCAGCCACAAAAAGGCCGTAGCTAGAAAAATCCCGGCGCTAAAATTTTTGCACTTCAAGTTTCACCTCGCGATCTTGATCCAGCCGCAGCCAGCCGACGATTTGCTTTTCGCCGGCGGGCAGACGAAAGGACGATGTTTTGGTTTGGAATTTCGCGACGGAATTTTCCTGTTCCGCCAGTTCAAAGTCACGCAGTCCGTCGCCCGCGCTCACGTGGGCATCGGACCAGCGGACTGATAAAGCGAGCCGTGAGGTAATGTCGAGATCGCCAATGTTATCAAGGCTGATTTCCACCAGCCCCGGCTCGACGCGGCGCGCGACCGCGCGAAAATTTTCGCACGGTTCGCGTCGGGCCATAATCGCAGCGAGGGTCGGCCAACGCCAGTTCAAGTTATCTACCGCCACCGGCAGGCGATACCAGATGACGCCGCGCAGCGCGCTCGGATGATTCGTATTCCAAAATTGCACCAGCGAACCGATCGCCACCGGATCCGCGCGCAGTTCGCGCAATTGCGTCCCGCTCGGCCAGTTTGCGCGCGCCGCTTCGGCGGAGATTCCGATAAATTTTCCAGCGGTGTCAAACGCGACGAGATAGCCATACGTCGGCAGCGCGACCCTAAACGGCACGCCAATTTCTCCGGCGCGCGCGACGGCAATTTTGGCGGCGACCGGATCGCAAAGTGCAAATGGTGAATTGATGTCCGTCGGTTTGTTCAGCGAGTGGACTTGCAAAACGTAATTCGGGCACGCGGCGGCCAGCTTTGCAAAAGCCGGGGAATTCAGCCAATTCGGCAGCGCGGTGATGCGCACCGGCAGCGGGGCGAGCCGGTTTCGCAAAATCGCCAGCCACGCGCGGTAGTCGTCCAGCTTTGATTCGGCACAATCAAAATCAATTTGCAATTCAGCCGGCCCGATTTTATTTGTCAGCGCTTCGGCTGACAGCGCCGCAGCCAAATCCACGATAAAATTCACCGCCATTGGATTTGCCGCCAGCGCGCCGGGATAAGGACCGATCCGCAGGACAATTCCCACCGGCTTGGATATTTTTTCCAGCGTCGGAAAATCCACGGCAACTCGAGTGACCTGGGGAATTTTATTTTTCCAAGTCACTTCCGCCATCAGCACGGCGGTCTCGCTGAAATTGGCCGCGTGTTGCGCCACCGCTTCCCGCACCGGTGCCGACCAAGCGCGCTGCCAGACATAAATTTCATTCGGCAACGGTTGCGCCGCCAAAGTTGGCCAAGGGTAGCCGGCCCCAATGGCCACGCTGATAAATGCTAAAACAACTTTCACCCGGCCAGATTAGCCAGATTTATGAGCATCGCCAAATGAAAGCCGGCGTTTGTCGCGGACTCATGACCGGGACTTCATTCCGTGACAGCGCGGGCTTGTTTTTCTCGCGGCACGGCGTAGATTTGCGTCATGAAGCAAGATGTGGTGAAAGTGGACATCAGGGGAATCCTTCCCGCCAACAGTGGTTGCGCGCTTTTTGTCGGCAATGACAAAAAAGTTTTTGTGATCAATGTCGAGCCGCAGATGGGCGCGGTCATCGGCATGTTTCTGCGCGACACGCCGAAGGAACGCCCGCTCACGCACGATCTGATCAACCGCATGTTTCAGGGCTTCGGCATCAATGTCGAGCGGGTCATCATCACGGATCTGAAAAATTCCACCTACTTCGCGCGCATTGTCTTGATGCAGCAAAATGAGTTGGCCAAAAAAATCGTCGAACTGGACGCGCGGCCGAGCGATTGTCTGGCCATCGCCGCCGCGCATAAAAAACCGATTTTCGTTTCATCAAATCTGTTCGAGCAAGTGGAGGACATGAGCGAAGTGCTCGACCGCATGAACGAATCCGGCACGGAATCGGATTAAAATGGTCGCCGCCAAATCTTCAGCCGTGGCGTTCATCTGCGGGGATGACGATTTTGCCGTGAAGTCGCGCGCCAAACAAATCTTCCAAACTTGGAGCACCGAAGTTGGGGGCATGGACCACGAAATTATCGAAGCTTCCGTTGGCAACAGCGGCGACGCGCTGAAGGTGATCGGCACACTGCGCGAGTCCTTGCAAACCCTGCCTTTTTTCGGCAGCGGCAAAGTCGTCTGGCTGCGCGACTGCAATTTTTTGGGCGAAGAACGTGCTGCCTCCGCCGCCGCCGTGACCGAAACGCTGGCGGAGTTGGCGGAGGAATTGAAAAAGTTTGCCTGGCAAAATGTGCGGCTGCTCGTCAGCGCGGGCAAGGTGGACAAGCGCAAAGCATTTTTCAAGGCGCTGGACAAACTGGGCGCGACGGAAATTTTCTCGGCCTGGTCGGCGGATGACAAGGATTGGGCGGAACGCGCGGACGCCGCCGCCCGGACGGCCGTGCGCGCCCGGCAAAAAGAAATTTCCGAGGACGCGCTCGCCGAGCTGATCAATCGCGTCGGTCCGAACGCGCGGCAGCTCGACACGGAAGTGGAAAAACTTTGCCTGTTCGTTGGCGACCGAAAAAAAATTGAAATGGCGGACGTCGCCGCGATTTGTTCCCGCAACAAAACGGCCCGGGCGTTCGCCCTCGGCGATGCGCTCGGCGACCGGAATTTGCCCGCCCTGCTCCGTCGGCTCGACGAGGAATTGTGGGAAACGAAGTTCGACAAGGATCGTTCCGAGATCGGTTTGCTTTATGGTTTGATCGGCAAAGTCCGCGCGATGCTGCTGCTCAAGGAGATGTTGCGCGAAGGCTGGGTCAAGGACGCGCGCGACTATAATCAATTCAAAGCTCAACTCGAACGCGTTCCGGCCGATAAATTACCGGGCGACCGGCGGTTTAATCCGCTCTCGTTGAATCCTTATGTGCTTTACAAAGCCCTGCCGCAGGTCAAAAAATACTCCTCGGCGGAACTGGTGCAGGCGATGGATGTGCTGCTCCGTTGCAACCAACGGCTGGTGTCCAGCAATCTGGACGAGGCGCTGGTGTTGCAACAGGCGCTCGTGCAAATCGTGACGCCGGCCGTCGTCGCATAAACTTTAAAATTTAGCCAGCAAAACCATGTCCGCCGCGAATTTATCTGTGTTGGTCGGAAAAAACTTTGCCTGCATCAGAATCACCGGGCGGGCGAATTTCGCTTCCAGCCCCGATTTTAAAACGTTGTTAAACGAGCTGGCAAAAAAAGGCTTCGGACATTTCATCATCGATCTGCGCGAGTGCATTTTGATGGACAGCACGTTTCTGGGGGTGCTGGCGGGTTTTGGCATCAAGCTGAATCCGCAGGGCGCGCCGGCCGAGCGCGGCATCGAACTGTTCAATTCCAGCCCGCGCGTCGCCGAGTTGCTGGAAAATCTGGGCGCGCTGCATCTCTTCAAAATGTCCGACGGGCCCGTGCAACTGCCCGCCGACGTCAAAGCCTGCACGCCGGAATCCACCAATCCGTCGCACGAAGAAATCACGCGAACGAGTCTGGAAGCCCATCAGACGTTGATGGCGATGAGTGCCGAGAATGTGGCGCGCTTCAAGGACGTGACACAATTTCTGGCCGAGGATTTGCGCAGCCTGGAAAAATCCTCTTAAAAATTTTCCAGAAAAAAGCGGCGGCGGAAATAAATCCGCCGCCGCATTTTTTTATAAACTTACGTCAACTTGCCGGCATGGGCGCGGGCGAACCCAGTCCGGGCAGTTTTGGCGGCACCGGCTTGGGAGGATTTTCCGGCAATGGCGTCCCGGCCGGCGCACCCATCATCGGCTCGATGTGAGCCGGCGGTTTCGGCGGCGGCGTGAAGGTGCCGCTATTGACGATTTCCGTGACTTGCACACCGTCAAGCGTCTCGTATTCAAGCAAACCGTTGGCGATCTGTTCCAGTTTTTCGCGGTTGGATTCAATCAATTGCTTGGCGGTGTTGTAAGCCTCATCCGTGATGCGTTTCACTTCCGCGTCAATCTCCTGCGCGGTGGATTCGCTGTAATCTTTCGTGCGCATCATGTCGCGGCCAAGGAAAACATATTCCTGCGCCTCGCCATAAAGCACTTTGCCGAGCTTGTCGCTCATGCCCCAGTGCATGACCATCGCCTTGGCCAGTTGAGTCGCTTGTTGAATATCCATCGCTGCGCCGCTCGAAACATCGTCGGTAACATATTCTTCCGCGATGCGTCCGGCCATCGTCATGATGATCGTGTCAATCGCCTGCTTTTTGCGCATGCTCAAAATATCTTCCTTGGGCAAAGACATGGTGACGCCCAGCGCGCGACCGCGCGGAATGATCGTGACCTTGTGCAGCGGATGCGTGTGCTTGAGCAAAACATTGACGAGCGCGTGGCCGGCCTCGTGCCAGGCGGTAGCGCGTTTTTCCTCGTCCGACATCGCCATGCTGCGACGTTCGCGGCCCCAACGCACTTTGTCACGCGCTTCTTCGAGTTCGCCGATATCAATGGATTTTTTTCCCGTGCGTGCCGCGAGCAACGCGGCTTCGTTCAACAAATTCGCCAGTTCCGCACCGGAATAACCCGGCGTGCCGCGCGCGATGATGGACAGATCCACATTTGGCGCGAGCTTCACATTCTTGGCGTGGACTTTCAAAATCGCCTCGCGTCCGCGCACGTCGGGCAAGTTCACCGTGACTTGGCGGTCAAAGCGGCCGGGGCGCAACAGCGCCGGATCCAGCACATCAGGACGATTCGTCGCCGCGATGATGATGATGCCTTCCTGCGTGTCGAAACCGTCCATCTCCACGAGCAGCGCATTCAAAGTTTGTTCGCGTTCGTCATTGCCGCCGCCGAGGCCGTGACCGCGCGAACGGCCGACCGCATCAATTTCATCAATAAAAATCAAGCACGGCGTGGATTTGCGGGCCTGTTCAAACATGTCGCGCACGCGGCTCGCGCCGACGCCGACGAACATTTCCACAAAATCCGAACCGCTGATGCTGAAAAAACTCGCGTCGGCTTCACCCGCGATGGCTTTGGCCAAAAGCGTTTTGCCCGTGCCGGGCGGCCCAATCATCAAAACACCTTTGGGAATACGTCCCCCCAACCGCTGAAATTTTTTCGGATCTTTCAAAAATTCCACGAGTTCGGAAACTTCTTCCATCGCTTCCTCGACGCCGGCCACATCTTTGAACGTGGTTTTGTTGCGGTCCTTCGCGAGCATCCGCGCCTTGCTTTTGCCAAAGCTCAGCGCGCCTTTGCCGGCGGCCTTGATTTGCCGGATGAAGAAAAACCAGAACAGCAATCCGAGAATCAAAAACGGCGCGATGCCCCAGACCAATTGCGTCAGCATCACGTTTGGAGCACCGGCTTCAATGCGGTCGGAGACCAGCAACTGATCCAGCATCTTTTGCGTGAGAAAAACATTCGGGGCCACGAACGCCACTTCATTGGTGGTCTTGCCCTCGTGCTCGATTTTATAAAATGTGCCGTTAATCGGCGTCAATTGAGAGGTCTGGCCGCCCAGATTGATGAACGCGTGCGCGATCTGGTTCGATTCAAATTTGTTGAGAAATTCCGATTGCGACAAGGTGACCGCCGTCGTCGCCATGCGGCTTTTCATCATGAACAGCGCCACGCAGGCGGCAATGATGCCGGTCCACGCGAGCAGCGTGTAGGCCGGAATTTTATTGGACCCGCCCGGCGGCTTTTTTGAACCGGGGCCGCCTCCGTTATTTGAATTGGAATTATCGTCAAACATTGTCGTGCCGCACCTTAACATGCCCTTCGCACTTCCGCAACGCGCGACTTTGCCCTATTCTGGCCGGGTGCAAATCGGTTCGCTCCAGCTTGAATCCAACCTTTTCCTCTCGCCCCTGGCGGGTTACACCAACCTGCCCTTCCGCTTGGTCGTGCGCGAGATCGGTGGCGTTGGCCTTTGCACCACTGATTTGGTGAACGCGCGCTCACTCCTGGAAAAAAATCCCAAGGCGTTCAAGCTCATCGAAACTTCCGCCGCCGATGCGCCGCTGGCCGTGCAACTGTTCGGCTCCGTGCCGGAAGAAATGCGGGATGCGGCGATTTATCTCGAATCCATCGGCGTTCACTCGATTGACATCAACATGGGCTGTCCCGTCAAAAAAGTGGTGAAGATTGGCGGCGGTTCCGCGATGATGACCGCACTCGACAAAACTTCCGCGCTCGTCAAAGGCATGGTCAACGCCGTGAAAATTCCCGTCACCGTTAAAATGCGCCTCGGCTGGGACGACGACAATCTAACCGCGCCCGATTTGGCTCGCGCGCTTGAGGACGTCGGCGTCGCCGCGGTTTTCGTTCACGGCCGCACGCGTGAACAAGGTTTTGGCGGCACGGTGAATCTGGCCGGCATCCGCAAAGTCGTTGAAGCGGTGAAAAAAATTCCCGTCATTGGCAATGGCGACATCGTCACGCCGCAGGCCGCCAAAAAAATGTTCGATGAAACTGGTTGTGCCGGCGTCAGCATGGGCCGTGGCGCGTTTTACGATCCGTGGATTTTTAAAAGGACTTTGCAATTTGTGCAAACCAACGAACTCCCGCCCGAACCTTCCTTTACCGAGCGCGTGCGCGTGATGAACCGGCATCTGGATTTGATGGGGGAAGTTTTCGGCGAAGAGCTGGGTTGCCGGATGTTCCGCAAAGTCGCGCCGTGGTATGCCAAACGCTTCGGCCCATGCCATGAGTTCAATAAAAAAATCGTGCGCGTTTCCACGCGGGCGGAATTTGACGACGTGCTGGCCAACTACATCCGCTGGCGGCAGCAATTTTTGGATGAGCGCGGCGAACTACTCGTGCGCTTCCAACCCGCGCCGTTGATAGCATCCTTCATGCGCGATGAACCGGCTGCGGCAATGCGCGAACATATTCCCGTGCCGAAAGGGCCAGTGGAAGTTTGGTGACCAATCAAATGTAACTTTTTCTGGACAAAAACTTTTTTAACTCCCACAGTCCTTTTCATGAGAAAAGGGTCAGCGTAAAATCTTGCATCCTAGTTTTACAAACCATCTTCGGAGGCAAAAACCATGAGCAGCGCCGAACCACCCAACCACCTGAAAACGCTGCTCGACTTCCTCGACCAGTTGGAGTTGCACAAGATTTTTTTCTGCCTGGAGCGCAACCGGAGCGAGGCCATCATGGTGCGGGTGGATGTTCCGGGCGAACATTGGGAGGTGGAATTTTTTGCCGACGGCGAAACGGAAGTGGAAATTTTCCGCACCACGGACAGCGGCGTCATCGGCGGCAGTGAGGCGCAAACCGCGTTGAAACGGCTGTTGGCTGATTTTGCCGACTGATTGTGGGCGCGACGTTCCCGAATTATATGGATTACAAATCCATGGTTTTGCCGGTGCGCGCCGCTTCGTAAATCGCCATCATGATCTTGATGTCGCGCAAACCTTCCTCGCCGGAAACACGGCTGGGTTGGTTCTGCAAAATGCATTTCGCAAAGTCGTCCATTTCTGCGACGAAATGATCAATCTCCGGCAGTTTGATTTCCTGCCCATCGCTGCGCTTGCCGTGCAGGCCGCGATAACTGTATGCCGGTTCCAACCCAAACGCGCCGCGCTCCGCGAAGGCCTGAAAGCGGTTGATGCCATTGAACGCGTAAGTGCAATTTCCATTGGCGAGAATGCCGCTCGGAAATTTTAACTGCCAGACAATGCTTTCCTCGATGTCATGGAATTTTTCCGGGTTCGTGTTGGTTTGGGTCGCGGCCACCGAAACTGGTTCTTCACCGGTCAAATAGCGCATCGCTTGCAACGCGTAAATGCCCACATCCATCAGCGGGCCGCCGCCGGACAACGCGCGGTTCAACCGCCATTGCTTCGGATCGCCGGCGGCAAAACCGAAACCGGCCTCGATGTATTTCAGTTCGCCAAAAACTTTTTCGCGAGCGAGCCGAACGCATTCCAGATTGTTCGGTTCAAAATGCAAACGGTAGCCGATCGCCAGAAGTTTTTTTGCATCGCGACACGCATCAATCATCTGCTGGCATTTCTCGACGGAAACTTCCATCGGTTTTTCGCAGAGCACATGTTTGGCCGCCTTCGCCGCCTTGATGGTGGAATCCGCATGCAGCGCATTGGGCGTGACCACATAGACCACGTCGATGTCCGGATTGCCGGCCAGTTGCGACATCGTGTCATAATTGTAAATGCAGTGGTCGGGAATATTATATTGCGCCTGCCATTTTTCCGCCTTGGCCGGCGTTCCGGTGATTATCCCCGCCAGCCGGCAATACTCGGTGTTTTGCAACGCCGGCGCAATTTGATGGGTGCTCAAACTCCCCAGCCCACACAAGGCAAAACCGATTTTGCGTTTGGGTTCCGCCGCCACCGCGCCCAGCAACGGCAAACCGGCAAAGGCCAGCGTGGAAGTTTTCAGAAATTCGCGACGCGAAAAAATCGGGGAGTTCATGCGCGCAGCCTACGCCCGCCGCCCCGCGCGTGACAATTCAAAACCGCGCCGACTCACCATCGCTTGCGGCGATGCTGGCAAAAAAAAAATCAATTCACGCCCGCCCAAAAATGTTGCTAACGTGGCTTGCGTGAACGAAACCAATCCAGCCCATGCCCGCGCCCAACCCGAAGGCAGCGCCGGAACCACGCGCGGCTTTTGGAGCTTGTTCATCACCCAATTTCAAGGCGCGTTCAGCGACAACACGTTGAAATGGCTCGCCATTTTTTTCATCACCGGCCTGAATTTGCCGGCGGAAAAAAGCGACCGCTTGGTCGGCATCGTCGGCGCGCTCTTCGCCCTGCCCTTCATTTTATTCTCGATGGCCGGCGGATTTCTCGCGGATCGTTTCAGCAAACGCACCGTCACCATCGGCGTGAAAGCGTTTGAAATTTTCGTCATGTTTCTCGCCCTCGTCGGGCTCGCCACGCAACACCTTTATCTCACCATTTTCTGCGTGCTGCTGATGGGCGTGCACAGCGCGATTTTCGGCCCATCAAAATATGGCCTGCTGCCGGAATTGCTGCCGGAGCGAAAACTGTCCTGGGGAAACGGCGTCCTGGAGCTCGGCACGTTCATCGCCATCATCGGCGGGACCGTTGCGGGCGGCTGGCTCTGCAAAACTTTTTCGGTGCAGCCAGAATGGTCCGGCGTCATTTTGATCGCGCTCGCTGTGGTTGGGCTGATCACCAGTTTTGGGATAACCAAAATTCCCGCTGCCGACCCGACGCGGAAATTTCACGCAAATTTCATCGCCGACTTATGGCAACAAACCCGGCTCATTCGCCGCGACCGCGCGCTGAAGCTGGCCGTGATTGGCAACACGTATTTTTTTGGCATCGCGGCGTTGATTCAATTGCTCATCGTCATTTACGCCAAAGACGTGATGGGCATCGCCGATCCGACGCGGAGCAGTTATTTGCAAGCCGCCACCGCCATCGGCATCGGACTGGGCAGTTTTGCGGCAGGCATTCTTTCCGGCGGCAAAATTGAAACCGGCTTGATTCCGCTCGGAGCCGTCGGCCTCACTATCTGCGCCGCGCTGCTCGGACGAACCGGTTTGTCTTTTGGCGCGGTCGCCACTGACCTCGCTGCGCTGGGATTTTTCGGCGGCTTTTTCATCGTGCCGATTTCCGCGCTGTTGCAACATCGGCCGTCCAACGATCAAAAAGGCCGTGTGCTGGCCGCTGCAAATTTATTGTCCTTCGTCGGCATTTTTCTCGCCTCGGGAATTTTTTATCTGCTCACTTCGGTTCTAAAATTATCGCCGCCGGCAATCTTTCTCATCGTCGCCGTCGCCACGCTGGCCGCGACCATTTACCTTTTAAATTTGCTGCCCAACGCGCTCCTGCGTTTCGTTTTGTGGTGCGTGACCAATTCCATTTACAAAATCCGCACCGTCGGACGCGACAATCTTCCAGCCCGAGGCGGCGCCCTTTTGGTGTGCAACCATCTTTCGTTCGCCGACGCGCTGCTGCTCATCGCGTCGGTGGACCGCCCGATCCGTTTCCTCATGTTCAAGGACATTTACGAAAGCCGCTGGATCAAACCGTTCGCAAAAATTCTTGAGGCCATTCCCGTCTCCTCCGAACAGCGCCCGCGCGAACTGATCCATTCGTTGCAGGCCGCGAGCGACGCCATCCGCAACGGCGAACTGGTGTGCATTTTTGCCGAAGGCCAGATCACGCGCATCGGCCAACTGCTGCCGTTCCAGCGCGGTTTCGAGCGCATCATGAAAAACGTGGACGCACCGATCATTCCCGTCGCGCTCGACGGCTTGCTCGGCAGCCCGACCAGTTTCGAACATGGCCGCATGGTGCGCCGTTTTCCGCAGCGCATTCCGCATCCGGTCACGGTGAGTTTTGGCCAAGCGATGCCGGCCAATGCCGCGCCGATCGAAGTCCGCGAAGCCGTGCAGGCGCTGATCGCCGACGCGTGGTCATTTCGCCGCGACCGCATGGAACCGATGCCGCGCAATTTTGTCCGCAGCGCCCGCCGCCATCCGCGCCGGTTTTTCATGACCGACCAGACGAGCGGAAAAATTAATTTCGGAACCGCGCTCGTGAAAACTATTTTTCTCGCGCGCCGTCTTAAAAAAGTTTGGCGCGGCCAGGAAATGGTCGGCTTGTTTTTGCCGCCGAGCGTCCCCGGCGCGCTGGTCAATTACGCCGCGTTTCTCTGCGGCAAAGTCCCGGTGAACCTGAATTACACCTTGTCCGAAACCACCATCGCCGCGTGCGCGAAACAATGCGGCCTCAAAACCGTCATCACGTCGCGGAAGTTTTTGGAAAAAATCAAACTCACGCCGCCGGGCGAATTGATTTACCTCGAAGATGTCGCCGCCAACCCGACCGCGATTGAAAAAATCGCCGCATTTTTATTGGCGAAACTCGCGCCGTTCCGCTTGTTGAAAAAAATGGCCGGCCAGGAAAAAGAAGTCGCGCTGGACGATCTCGCCACGGTGATTTTTTCCAGCGGCAGCACCGGCGAGCCGAAAGGCGTGATGCTCTCGCATTACAATATTCTCTCGAACTTGCAACAGTTCAGCCACATTTTGAACTTCACGCACCGCGACCGGCTGCTCGGCATCCTGCCGTTTTTTCATTCGTTCGGATTTACCGTCACGCTGTGCATGCCCGCGGAAATCGGCGCGGGCGTGGTGTTTCATCCAAACCCGCTCGACGCGCGCACCGTCGGCACGCTCGTCCGCGAAAACGCCGTCACCATTTTGCTCGCGACACCGACGTTTCTGCAAATCTACCTGCGCGGCGTGCCGTCGGGTGATTTTGGCAGCCTGCAACTCGTCATCGTCGGCGCGGAAAAACTGACCGAGCGGCTCGCGGATGCGTTCGAGCAATACTTCGGCCTCCGGCCGCTCGAAGGTTACGGCACGACGGAGTGTGCGCCGGCGGTCGCGGTCAACATCATGGATTTTCGCGCGGCGGGTTTTCATCAGATCGGCGGCAAGCGCGGAAAAATCGGTCGCGCTTTGCCGGGCATGATCGCGCGGCTGGCCGATCCGGAAAATCCGTGGGACGGGAGAAAGGTTGCCGTTGGCGAACCGGGCATGTTGCTCGTGCGCGGGCCGAATGTGATGCGCGGCTATCTTGGTCTCCCGGAAAAAACGGCGGACGTTTTGCGCGGCGGCTGGTATTGCACCGGGGACGTGGCGACGTTGGACGAGGACGGTTTTTTGCAGATCACCGGCCGTTTGAGCCGCTTCAGCAAAATCGGCGGCGAGATGGTGCCGCACTTGAAGATCGAGGAAAAATTGCAGGAACTCGCCGGCGTGGCCGAAACGGTTTTCGTCGTCAGCAGCGTGCCCGATGAAAAAAAAGGCGAACGCCTGATTGTCCTGCACAAGCTTGCGGAGAATGATTTGCAAGCGTGCCTCGAAAAATTTGCCGCGTGCGATCTGCCGAATTTGTGGAAGCCGAAGGCCGATGCGTTTTTCCGCGTGGAAAATTTTCCGCTGCTCGGCACTGGCAAGCTGGATTTGCGCGGCGTCAAGGAGCTGGCGAAAAAATTTTGCGCCACCGATCAAACCGAGGTCAAAGAATCTTCCCGGTGAAAATCTTTGAATCAATCAGAGCGGAATGAATTCGTGCCGGATTGCTTTTCCCTCCAAGTGCAAGATCGCCACGCTGCGTTCCGCGCCGAATTTCGGCTTGCCTGCGTAGCCGGGATTGAAAAATAAGATGCCGTTGATCGTCTCGCAAAATGGCTTGTGCGTGTGCCCGAACACGACCGCATCCGGTTTTTCCCGGCCGATCCGCGCCGCCAGGTTTTCCTCCAGCGCGCGGGGATAGACGATGTGATGCACCAGAAATTTTTTGCCGGCCAGCGTGATGGTCTCGGTTTCTTTGAACGGCAAACCGGGATCGTTGTTGCCGAGAACCATGGTCACCGGCGCAATGAATTTCAATTCCAATTCAATGACTGGATTGCCGATGTCGCCGGCGTGCAAGATGTGCGCCACGCCGTTGAAAATTTTTTCCACGCGCGGGTCAAGAAAGCCGTGCGTGTCCGAGATGACGCCAATCTTCACGCCTGCGCTTCCTCCGGTTCAGCTCCGGGTTCGCTTTCGGCGTCACGGGTGCCGGCGGTTTTTTCGGCGGGCGACTCGGCGGTCATTTTCTCGGAGGCGACAAACAACGCGGTGAAAAGGCCCCCGCTCAAAAACGTGTTGCGAAACATTTCCCAGGTCGTCGGCTGAAAATCAGGACGACCGACGGTGAGCGCTTGGATCCAACCGGCGATGGTGCGGGCGTAAGCGGCATCCTGCCACCAGGCCAAGGTATTGGTCACCAGATAAAAAACCACCGCGCCGACCAGTCCGCCGAGCAGCAATTTTAAAAACGAAGCTTTGCGGCTGAAAAATTTTCCCAAGCCGATGAGCAGTGCGTAAATCGAGTAATTCAACAGGAGATAAAACCCGAAGGCCGACGTGTGATAATAAAACAAATTCAACGCCACGTCGGTCACCAGCATGACGCCGAGCGGCAGCGCCCAGGCCAGCGCGCCGCGAAAATAAACGCCGGCGCAAAAGGCGAACGCATACGCGGCGCTGAAATTCGGCGGCAACCACCCCGGAATTCGCGACAGCGCGAACACCGCGATGAAGATCGCCGGCAAAATGAGTTTGCTTCTCACAACCGGCATTTTAGCGGAGTCGGACGCAGTTTCAAATTCGGAAATAACTTTTCCATGACCGGGTATAATTAAAAGCAAAGGAGGGTCAATTTCTTGGGACCATGCGCGCCCAGCACCAGGATGCGTTCGATGTCGCCCGTGCGGCTCGGGCCGGTGATGAAAGAAATCATGCTCGGAAAATCGGACGCATATTTTTTTTGCAACAGCGCAAAGGCCGCCGGCAAATCCGCCACCAGCTGTTCGCGGCGCGCGAGGACGACGTGGTGCGGCGGCAGCACCGACAATGCGCGTCCGCCCGCGCTGCGGCTCGTCACGAGCACGCTGCCGGTCTGCGCGACCAGCGCGTCGCAGGCGGTGATGCCCGCGTCGCATGCTTCCATTTCTTGCACGTCGTAGCCGCCATCGGTCCGGCAAATCGGCAAACCTAAATTAGCGCTGGCAAAATCCGTCAACTCGCCTGGGTGCGTCGCAAATTTTTTCCAGCTTTCATTCGCCGCGATTTTGGCGAGGGCGTTTTTCATTTCATCGCGGCTCGCGAGCAATTGAAATTCCGCCTTCAACTCGGCGGCATTTTTTTGAAACAAGGCGAGTTGTTCCGCAAAACTGTCGCCGACTTTGGGCAGCCATTGGCGCGCCGCTGGCGTGGTTGATTGCCGCGGCACAACCAAGGTAGCGTCGCCGTGCGCGCCGGGAACCTGCGCCGGTGCCTGCAACGCCTCGCGCACGCGCGCGAGAATTTTTTCGCGCTCGGTCAAAACTGATGCTTCGTTCTTCATTCTAACTTTTTCATTTTCTCTTGCTCCACCAATCTTTGAATGATTCCTTTGGCATCGGCGGCAGCTCGCGCGTTTGCGTCCACGCTTTCGCCGGATCGAGTGCGGTGCCTTTGACCAAATTTTGCAACGGCAAGCCAAGGCGTCCGAGTTTTTTCGCAACGGACCAAATCCCCGGACGATTGGCCGCAAAGGCAAAAATTTTGTAGACCAGCCGCTCAAAAAACGCCGGTTTTTCCGTCGCCGCATTGCGGCGGTTGTGCAGCAAATGATGGTGCAGATCAATTTTCACCGGACACGCCTCGGTGCAACCGCCGCACAGCGACGAGGCGTTGGAAAGATGTTTCCAATCCTGCAGGCCGCGCAGATGCGGCGTGATGACCGAGCCGATCGGACCGCTGTAAGTCGTGGCGTAAGTGTGGCCGCCGACATTGCGAAAAATCGGGCACGCGTTCAGGCACGCGCCGCAGCGGATGCAGTGCAACGCGTCGCGCTGCTCGGCATCGGCGAGCAGTTCGGTGCGATGATTGTCGAGCAGGATGACGTGAAATTCCTCCGGCCCGTCACACTCGCCGGGCTGGCGCGGGCCGCCATACATCGTGTTGTAACACGTCAGCGCCTGACCGGTGCCGGCCGTGGCGAGCATCGGCAAAAATAGTGCGAGGTCTTCGAGTCGCGGCAAAACTTTTTCGATGCCGAGCAGCGAAACCATCGTCTTGGGCAGCGCCGCAGTCAGCCGGGCGTTGCCTTCATTTTCGGTGATGGAAATCATCCCGGTCTCGGCGATGGCGAAATTCGCGCCGGTGAAGCCGATGTCCGCCGTGAGATATTTTTTGCGCAGCGCGCGGCGCGCCACCATCGTCAATTCTTGCGGATCATCCGACGGGGCATCGCCGAGTTCGCGCTGAAACAGTTCTTTGATCTCGCCACGCGTCAGGTGCATCGAGGGAAACACAATGTGATACGGCGGTTCGTCGCGCAGTTGCATGATGAATTCACCGAGATCGCTCTCGACGACTTCGAGGCCGGCTTTTTCCAGCGCGGAATTCAGATGCACTTCCTCGCTGGTCATGGATTTTGACTTGATGACCGAGCGCGCTTTTTTTTCGCGGACAATCTGCAAAATGATTTCGCTCGCTTGCGCGCCGGTGCTCGCCCAATGGACTTTCGTGCCGCGCGCTTCTAATTTTGAGACAAACTCGACGAGATATTGGTCGAGGTGATTGACCGCTTCCCATTTCGTTTCCGCTGCCGCCTGCCGCGCGGATTCCCAGCTTTGGAACGCGCCCTTGCGTTTGTCGCGGACGATCTCGTAATTCGTCAACGCCGTGCGGATGATTTTGCGATGGCGCAAATCCGCCGTCATCACGCGGGCTTGCTTGAGAAAATCGGTGGCGAACGCGCTCATGACGAGTAATCCGCTAATTTCGCGAATGGTCGCGAATTAAAAACCGTCCAGCCAAATTCGCGTCGATTAGCGTAATTCGCGGATATAAATTCTTCTGTCTTCAAAATCATTTTTGGTTCAACACTTCCGCGAGGTGAATGGTCTTGAGCGGCTTGCCTTGGCGCGTGAGCAAACCTTGCAAGTGCATCAAACAACTGGAGTCATTCGACACAACATATTCCGCGCCGGTCTCGGCGGCGGAGGCGCATTTCACATCGCCCATCGCGGTGGAAATCATGGGAAATTTTGCGGCGAACGTGCCGCCGAAACCACAGCACGTTTCCGCCTCGGTCATTTCGACCAGCTCCAAATTTTTCACGTTCGCGAGCAGCGCGCGCGGCGATTTTTTGATGCCCAATTCGCGCAGGCCGTGGCAGCCGTCGTGAAACGTGACCTTGTGCGGAAACGTCGCGCCGAAATCCGTGACGCCGAGTTTGCTCACGAGAAAATCGGAAAATTCCCACGTGCGCGCGGCGATTTTTTTGGCAAGTTCCTCCTGCGGTCTGCCCGCGAACAGTTCGGGATAAAATTTCTTCACCATCGCGCCGCACGAGCCGGAACCGATGACGACCGCCTCGGCGTCTTTTAATTGTTCCAACACTTTGGCCGCGACCGGTCGCGCTTCGTCCCAGTAGCCAGAATTGAACGGCGGCTGGCCGCAGCAGGAAATTTCAGCCGGACAAACCACTTTGTGGCCGAGGCCTTCCAGGATTTGCACCATGCTGATGCCGGCGCGCGGAAACAGCGCGTCCACAAAACAGGGAATAAAAAGCGTGATCGTCATGCGTTGCGACTCAAAAGCGAACGCCGCTATTCTTCACGCCCACGGGCAATGTGTCATCAAAAATTTCTGCGCCGGAAAAATTATTTTGCCGCCGAGGCATTTTCCGCCAATTCCAACCGAAGATAATCGTAAATGATTCCGTTCATCAAACCGCCGGCGGGGATGGTCAGTTTCAAAACATTTTCGCCCGGCTGCATCAGCGACGCCTCAAACGCGAGGTCGTGCTCCTTCCAATAGCCGCCGATGCCGTCGCGATTGATGGTCGCGTTGTAAACGAGGCCGGTGACGTTGCCGATGGAATGCTCGTTCATCGTCGCGGCAATGCTGCGCGCGCCGACGCCGCAAATCGCCAGCCGCAAGATCGCCTTGCCGCGCGGCGCGGCGGGCAGATTGAAATTGATTGTCCAGGTGGTGCTGCGGCCCTGGCCGGAGCCGGTGGTGTTCGCGGGATTTTCGTTATGCGGCACCTGCTCGAAAAACCAGTCCTTGTGGAAATCGCTTTTGCCGATGACAAAATGCACGTCGTTCGGAAATAATTTTGGATATTCAAGATACCAGCCCCAGTGAAAATAATCGTCGCCCTTGAAAAATTCCGAGGCATCGCGGTTGGGAATGCCGATGTCCCAAAGTTGTCTGCCGTAGCGCACCGGTCGCCAGTTGACATTGTCGAGCGAAAGATTTTTGCCCGTTTCAACGACGATATTTGAAACCGTCAAATCGCCGAGCACGCCGTCGGCAATCGCGTGGAGCGAGTATTTTCCCGCGCGCACATTCGGGATGGAAAAATTTCCGGCCGCATCGGCGCGCACCCAGAACTCATAATTCTTCGCGTCGTTCTGCCAATCCACGATGCGCGGACCGCCAAATCCGCCGCCGCCGCCGCGTCCGCCGCGTGCGCGAAAACCGTTCGTGCCGAAACGCGCAAAACGGTTGGTGCCAAATTGATTGGTGAAATTGCCGCTGTAACGCGACGGAAAATTCGTCGCGTTAAATTCGCCGTTGGTGCCGCCGAAATTTCCAAAATTGCGCAGGTAATTGGTTTCATCTTCGCCGCCGCCCGCCGGGCCGAAGCCGCCGCCGAACGCGCCGCGTCCGCGCGGAATGGTGGCCGGCACATAATCCGGCGCGGTCAGGCCGACGAGCAAATTGCTCATGCGCAAATCCGGCGCTTGCGGATCGTTCAAAATAATTTTGCCGGTGACCGTCGCGCGTTCGTTTTTATGCGGATAGTCCACGCCGTTGACCCAGTCGAACGGCCACGCGGCGGATTCCTTGTCGGCCTGCGCGAGCGCGTCGTGCCACAGCGCATCGTGATCGCCGCCGGCATTGCAATAAATCAAAAACGGGCCGATGACTTTCGTCCACGCGTCGGTGGCGGCGATGTTGCAGAGGCTGCCGCCGTAATGACTGCCGCGCCAGTAATTCAAGAGCGTCGGCGGCGCGGGCGCGGTGAGGCTGTCGGTGAACGTCGCGTCGCGATGCGAGGACAATTCATATTTCGTCGGCCCGCCGCTCAAGTATTCCACGCTCGGATTCACCAGCCAGACGCCGACGTGCTTGTCGCTGCTCGACCAACCCCAAGCGCGCACGTCAAATTGATTCGCCGAGTAATCGTATTTGTGTTCGACCTGGCCCTTGTAAATGCCCGTGTTCATGCGCCGCACTTCTTTCATGTTCATCTGCGTCGCGTGATTCCAATCGTAGGTTGAAATCATTTTCAGGTTGCGATTGGAATCCACGGTCATCCAGTCGAAGAGCTCATCGTTGAGCTTCATGCAAAAACGCGCCTCGCCGATGGACGTGGCCGGATAATTGGTCGGGTGCGAAAAAATGGAATAGGTGTAAACGCCCGAGTCGCCGCGCCCGAGCGCGAAACGGATTTCGATGTCGGCGATGACGCTGCCGCCGGGGCCGCTGCCCATTTGATTGCCGCCGGAAATGCCTTTGATGGAAACTTCGCCGCGCGCGCCGCCATTTGAATTGGGATCGATCGTGATGCCGGTGATCTGCTGGCCGCGTGCGGCGTTGTGCGACCAGTAAGCCGACTGCCGGCCGGCATCGAGCATTTCCAGGCCGTTAAACTTGAGTGACGTCAGATTGCCGGAACGCTTGGCCACCTGCGCGGTGACAATGCCGTTCGCGAGCGTGAAGGAATTTTCATCCTGCGAAATCGTGACGTCCGCCGCCGCGTGCGCCGCCAGCAGCGGCGCGAACAGGCAGAATAAAAAAACGCCGGCCAGTCGGGTCAGTTTCATAGCGAGGGTGCGAGGCAATCGGTTTAGAGTTTGGGTTCGCCTGACCAGACGCAGCGAAGGGGAATTTGGTAACCAAGTTTTAATTTATTTCGGCGAATGCCTGACCCGCCGACACCAAATAATTTTTGCCAGCGAAAATTCTCCCCGCCGACCGGCCAACGCGGGGGGTCAAAACCACTTATTCTTCCGTGTCGTCCTCGCTGGCGTCGTCGTTGCGCTGGATATAGCGCGGGTCGTTCTCCAGATTTTGCGAGAGATAAACGTGCCGGATTTCCTGGCCGAAACCATTGCGCCGGAAAAAAGTGACGGCTCCATGATTTTTTGCCGCCGTGTCCACGAGCATGATCCGCGCGTTGCGCCCGATGAACAAGCCTTTCAACTGGTTCACCAGCCGCGTCGCGATGCCGCTGCGTTTGAAGCGCCGGTCCACGCCGAGCCACAGCAGCCAGCCATAGCGCCACGCGCTGCGCGGTTTTTCCATCACGCGACCGAGCGCGAAACCCACCACCTTGCCGTCCGCCTCCGCGACGAGGCACGTTTCCGAATCGTTGCTGAACAACAGCGCGAGTTCGTGGTCGTCCCACGAACGGTAGAGCGATGGCCATTCTTCCGCCGTGAATAATTTCTGGCCCAACTCAAACACCGCCGCCACGTCGCGCAATTCCATCTCGCGGATTTCCACCGGCGGCAATGGCTTGGCCCGTCTGCGTCTGGCTTTGGCGACAACTTCCATAGACGGGCAAGTATAAATTATCGCGCCGACCGGTCAATGCGCGTTGCGTGCGGGGTTCACGCCAGCAATGACTTCGCCTTGGCCAGCGCCTCGGCCAATTTGCCCGCGTCCTTGCCGCCGCCGCGCGCGTGGTCCGCCTTGCCGCCGCCCTTGCCGCCGACGATCGGCGCGATGGCCGAAATAATTTTTCCCGCCTGAACTTTCGCCGTGAAATCCGCCGACACGGACGCGATCAATGTCACCGCGCCATTCGCCGCGCCGCCCAGCACGACCACGCCTTTGAATTGGGATTTCAAAGAATCCACGATCGTTTGCAGCGTATCGCCGTCGTTCGCACCAAGGTTGGCGATGATCGCCGGAATGCCGTTGATGCTTTCTGCTTTCGCGAACAAATCTTTCGCCGTTCCCGCCGCCTCTTTTTGCTGCGCCGTCCGCAAAGACTTTTCCAATTCCTTTTGATGCGCGAGCAACGCCTCGATTTTCTTTTCCAACTCGCCGACGGGCGAATTGATTTTGCCCGCGATGCTCCTGATCAGCTGCAATTGCTCGTTCGCCAGCGCGTAAGCATTCAAACCCGCCACGGCCTCGATGCGCCGGACGCCCGCCGCCACCGCCGCTTCGCTGACGATGCGGAACAAGCCGATTTCGCCCGTCGCGCGCGTGTGTGTGCCGCCGCACAGCTCCATCGAATAACCGTCGAGCTTCCCATCGTGACCGCCAATTTGGACGACGCGCACCGTGTCGCCGTATTTGTCGCCGAAGAATTGCATCACGTCCTTGCGCTGCTTCACGTCGGCGTGCGCGACTTCCGTCCACGAGACGCCGGCGTTTTCGAGGATGCGTTCGTTGACAAGCTTCTCGATGTCGGCGACCTGCGCGGGCGTGAGCGGCGCGCTGTTGAAGTCGAAGGTCAACTTGTCCGGCCCGACGAACGAACCTTTCTGCGACGCTTCCTTGCTGGCGACTTCGTGCAAAGCCCAATGCAACAAATGCGTGACCGTGTGATGCCGTTGAATCGCATCGCGGCGAGATTTCTCGACGGAAAGTGTGACGCCTGCGCCGACTGCCGGAGCATCACCGCCTTCGACAAAATGCAAAAATGTGTTGCCGGACTTCTGCGTGTTGATGACGCGCCAGAGCTGGCCGCTGCCGGTCAACTCGCCCGTGTCGCCGACCTGGCCGCCCATCTCGGCGTAAAACGGCGACGTGTCCAGCACGACGGCGGTTTTGTCCTTGAGCGACACGACTTCCAAAACTTTGGCCTCCACCGCAAGGTGGTCAAAGCCGACAAATTTTGTCGGCGCGGTCGTTTCGATTTGCGAAAGCGAAATAAC
>Ga0302266_10000080_pt1 | contig 90120 bp, 59 predicted proteins | sample III_Bog_E1_2_FD_194559 | JGI IMG/M metagenome (GOLD analysis project Ga0302266, IMG submission 194559) | Peat permafrost microbial communities from Stordalen Mire near Abisko, Sweden - III_Bog_E1_2 | ecosystem: Environmental > Terrestrial > Soil > Wetlands > Peat | place: Sweden: Abisko...
TCCCATAAACCACCCCTTCCAGGCAATGGCTCACGAAACCAAGATCCGGCGGTGGTCTACTTTTACTCCGCCGCAAAACACCGCTCTCGCGGCGTTCTGTGGTCTATTTTTGCTCCGGCGCTCATACAATCGCCCGGCTCTGAGATCGCAGCCAACTGGTCGTAGAGGCGAGAGGCGTGTGGCCGCGTATTCACGATGCAGAACGCGGCTTTCTCGTGCGCCATCCGCAGTGCCAGTTCGCTATCCGGCAACTTCTTGAGCCTGCGCACCTCCACGCGCTTCAACGCATGAAAGAGCGGTACGGCATCTGGAATGATCGGGCGAACATTTGCGAGTCCAAGCTCGAAATCCTGGCGATGTTCGAGCGCAGGCTGCGTTGCCGTGCAAAGTACGATGGAGCAGCCGTAGTTGAGCACCAGTTCGCGCAGCGCCGCCAACGCGGGCTTGAGCAGATCAACCGGAATCGTCTGCGCTTCATCGAGCACGATCACGCTTTGCGCGAGGTTATGAAGTTTTCTGCAAGGCGTTGTCCGGTACGCAAACAGGCTCTCGAATAACTGCACATTTGTGGTGACGATCAGCGGCGCATCCCAGTTTTCGGCGCCGAATTGATTTGAGCGAGTGTCTTTCTCGGTCTGGATATTGGTGTGATGCTCAACCAGCGCCGCTTCGGCGAGCGGCCCAAGTTCTTTGCGGTATACATCGGCAGTCTGCTCAATGATGCTGGTGAAGGGAATTGCCACCACAACGCGCCGAAGGTCGTGCTTCACCGCATGACCAAGCGCAAAGGCCAGCGATGAAAGGGTCTTGCCGCCGCCCGTGGGCACATTGAGCGAGAAGAAACCCGGCTCCCGTTGAGCAGCGTTGCGGCAGTGTTGGAGCACAATGGCCCGCTGACGATTGACCTCCGTCGTCGTTGCGCCTTTCTGCTTTTCTAGCAAGCCGGTATCAAGTTGATCTTTGAGCGCGGCAAGCGATGGCCTGCCGTGCCCCGCATCCAGGCCGCTTCGCGCTACAGCTTTTTCCGGCGCGCAGAACTCCTCGGTTCGCGTCCGGTCCGCGTCGATCAGGCATGAAAACAACATTCGCGTGAAAAAGGCAAGCTGGAACGGAACCTCGTCTCTACCGGCTGCCGACGGCTTCAGGGGTGATGTCAGTTTCGACAGAACAATGTTGGCCGCCGGTACATCGGGAATACGATACTTGGACGTATCCAGCTTGTAGCGAAGTGTGCTGCGTTGTGTCGCGTCGTCAGAGGAGGCCTCGTCCGGGAGCCCAACATGATGTCCTGCTATGCAGAACGCCAGGAGTTGACCGAAAATGGTTCCGGCATTCTCTGCTACAAAGCGTGCGCCAAAGGTGGAGTGATCAACCCGCCTTGTGTGAGGATCGTCGTTTTCCACTCCTGCATCAACTGATTTTGCTCCTTGGCTACGGAGATAAAGTTGAAAGTCGTCAGAGAGTTTGCCTAAATCATGGCACCGACCGAGAACCTCTCCCCAAAGCTGCGCTCCAAACGCCTCCGCGAAGGTGGAAGCAGAGCTCGCCACTTTGTCGAGATGAGCCGCAAGCGTCTCCCAATCGCCGGGAGCGTGATCGGCAAGCGTATGAGCATATTGTTCTGCGAAAGATTCGTTCGGCAATGTCATGTGTACCTCAGATGAGTGCGCCGACACGAGGCTTGCCGGTCTTCGCGGCCAGCCGCGAGGTGATCGCAGGGACGTTGAGCAGGTGGTCCTTGAGAAGCTGCCCTTCTCCGGGAGATCTCAAATGAGCGAAAAATAAGCTGGAAGCCGGCATGCGCATGAGCAATCCGTCTTGAAATAAGCACATGGTTGTACCAGTTTTCCGGGAGTTTCGCCCGGAAAATCGGCATAGCCAAAGCATACATCAGGTCTCACCGCTGCTCGGTTAGATTCAGCGGTATGGGCCTAAGCGATTGCCAGGCAATCGCTTAGGCGGTGTTTCTCTTGCCTGGATTTGAATCGTGCGCGCCTGTTCGAAGCATGAGTGGGGCGGTTGAATTGAAACTGCCGGTGCCATGAAGCGATCTTGCGAGCACACATCTCGCACACTGAACCTCGCCGGTTTCTTTGTAACTGCAACGTAACACGCGGTCACCAGATCATCATGCGCTGTTCGGAAGTCTTAGTGGTCGGGCCCGGTGTGATATGGCGGTCATCGTATCGACTCAGAACATTTCTTTCGGATTGGTACCAGCAAATTTACTAAAGCCTAGTGCTCCAGAGGTGACCTGTCGTAGAACGGGACTGTCTATTGCGTGACGAAGGTAGCCATCTTCGCGTTCTGTTCTGCCCAGCTGAGAGGGACTTTGTCGAGTAATGCCGCCAGCGTCATCTCTGGTGCCTGCCGTCCTTTGACGATTGCCTCCACTATCTGAGGCGCCAGGAACGCGCTCTGTATGATACGGCTTACGTAGCGCTCATTGAGACCGGTAGCTGCAGCGATCGCCCGTTGATCTTTGTATTCTCCAGCCACGATCAACTGTACCCATTCGTGAGCGCGGCTGATGGCCTTGATCAATGCTGGCATGGCATTGTAAGGAGCCTGATCCGCTGACAGCGACGGAATGACGAGTCGCATTTCGCCCCCGCAACGCTTCAGTTTTGTTTCAATCATCAAGGTGATTGGCTCTTGGTTGAGATCGTTCATCGCTTCTTGCATCTGAGAACTCATGCCATCGGTACCAAGAAGCTGCGCACGTAATTTGGCCTTGTCGGTCTGAATCTCGACGGATCCCTGATGGACCAGTATACAGGCCACGATTGTTTCGAGTAATTCAATTAGTCCCGAAGGCGAGTTCTCACCCAGGCGCTTTGTGTACCATGCAGCAGACTCAATCAACTTTTGCGTTACGCCAAGATCATCCTCGGGAAGGCCCAACGCGCTGACGACCTGGTCCGCGGATGAGAAGAAGCTTTTCAGTTTGGCAAGGACCAGATTTTCCAACTCTCGCGCCGGGATTCTGCCGGGCTGACTTGAGCCCGATGACGCGTCCTTAATAACTCTCTGCGATACGTAATACCGGTATCGCTTGCCGCGTTTGCACGCATGGGACGGAGTGAAACGGTTTCCATCTTCGTCGTAGAGCAGCCCACGCAGAAGACTCGGGGCTTTGGCGTTGGTTCCGTGACGGCGGACGCGAACATTTTCCGCCATCAGTGTGCGCGCTTTTTCCCAGACCTCACGATCGACAATCGGCGCGTGCTCCCCGGGATACGATTGTCCCTTGTGAGGAGTCTCGCCTAGATAGGTTCGGTTCCGCAGAATCAAATAAAGAGCTCCCCGGGAGAATGATGCACCACCTGAGCTGTTGCCCGAACTGCTCACCCGGATTTTGCTCTTCACCCCGCACTGGTCGAGGTATGCTTTCAGCTTCTTCACGCAGCCGAATTTGAGATAAAGCTCGAAGATATCACGAACCTGCTCTGCTTCCTTTTCGTTGATAATCAGGTGACGGTCCTTGATGTCATAACCGAGAGGTACGGGACCACCCATCCACATGCCCTTTCGTTTTGATGCCGATATCTTGTCCCGGATCCTCTCTCCTGTCACCTCCCGTTCGAACTGGGCAAAGGAGAGCAAGACATTCAGGGTAAGCCGGCCCATCGAAGTGGTGGTATTGAACTGTTGTGTGACGGAGACGAAGCTTACGCCGCGAGCATCGAAGACCTCGATGATCTTGGCGAAGTCGGCCAGACTGCGTGTCAGCCGATCTACCTTGTAGACGACAACCGTGTCGACCTTTTTGGCTTCGATGTCCGCCAAGAGGCGCTTGAGGCCGGGGCGCTCCATGGTGCCGCCGGAATAACCTCCGTCATCGTACTGGGCGTCGATGGCACGCCAGCCCTCCTGGCGCTGGCTAAGAATGTAGGCCTGACAGGCTTCGCGCTGGGCGTCGAGCGAGTTGAAGGATTGCTCAAGCCCTTCCTCAGAGGACTTTCGGGTATAGATGGCGCAACGGATGAAACGCTTGTGTAAGGTGCTCATGAGCGGTACCCCTTGAGACCGAAGAACAGGGGACCCGACCAGCGGGTTCCGGTGATTAACCTGGCGATCGCGGAGAGGCTCTTGTAGCGTTCCCCGTTGTACTCGAAGCCGGCCTCGCCGACTGTTACGTGGTGCGTCTTCCCCTCCCACTGGCGAATCAGCCGTGTTCCTGCCTTGAACCGCAGGGGACCCGTGCATTGTGCTGTGGTCTTCCTGGAATCCCGATGGAAGCCAGCGGCCAGTTCCCGAAGTCGGCGCTTGACCTCCGGCCTTAGGCCACCATAGGCCTGCTCCTGAAGCTTGTAGGCAAGCAAAGGCACCAGGAGCGGCTTACGAATGTGAGGTGGTGGGGCTTGTTTCAGGGCCAGCCGCCACTTGGCCTGTAATTGGGTCAAATTCATCTTTGGTAGTGCTGCAATCTCGACTTCGAGCCTCTCGGACACCTGCGAACCTCCTCTCCGGTGTCCACATTTCCGCTCTGTTGGAGCTGGAAGTCAAGTCTTATTTAGCCATTACGCACGGCTTGCCCCCTTTGAGCGACCGATCGGTTAGCCGCTCGCCGGGGGCAAAAAGTCAAGCAGAATTCAATCGAAATAAGAGAAAATAGGAACGCTCCATCTAGCAGTATTCGTACACCCGAGGCGGCCAATGATACGGGAATTTAATTGGTGGATATGCATGGTTTGTCAAAGCATCCAGCGCCTGCGAGGTTGAATCGACTTGATCATCGTGCTTGGTTCCGGGAAAGCCGGTAATTTCACTCACATACTCGTCGAGCCACGGTGCCTGTTTGGGGAGGTATACTCTGCCACTCTCAAATTTGATTGACTGTGCAGCCAGACGCATCAGTTTGTCGCTGCCTTGCTGGGGGTTGTAGGCCTCCAAGCACCAGATGTATTCAGACTTGAGCTCCTGAAGCATGGATGTGCCCGATCCCTTGTCCTCTATCAGAAGCTTCTCCGGATTATATTTCTTGAAGAGATCAAGAATTGCCCGTTTCAATTCTGGAAAGTTCAATCGCTTGCGGAAGACGTCAAGCAAATAGAAGTTCCCATCAAGAGTTCCCCATGTCGTGCAGACACTGTAATCGTTACACTCTCCACTTTTATTCGCCGTGTCCCAGCTTTGCAGAGTGTAATCCATTTTTTGCGGCGTGAGCTTTTCACTCTTGAGTTTTGGATCGGTTCTGAACCAGTCGGGCAGCCGATAGAAGATGCCGAAGAATGGATGCCGAGAGCGGCATCTTCAATTAGCGTGTTGCCACGTCTGGCCTCGGCCATCTCCAGTTTGAGCACGAAGGGGCTTGGTCAGGTCCTTTCCATCGCCGCGTTCGATGCGGCTGAGCGTCTTGGCCAGGTAATGGTCGCGCGCATAGTTTTCCAGATTCTTGCGCTTCTCGCGGGTGTCCGCCTCGCCAAAACCGGAGCGATAGTCGGCATCGACGGAACCTTCGGTGAACGAAGTCTCGATAATATGCGCAGGACCGTAGACCGCCATCTCCACCTCGCGCACCTCGGTCCGATGATCTTCTTCAGGATTGAACTCTGGTGTGGTTGTCAGCGAGGTTGTGCCTTCGGCGATGATGAGCGCTTGACGGCTTTGATCCATGCGCGGCAGCCAACCGACCTGCGTGTACTCGGCGGTGGCGTCAATCCAAAGCGCCGGCCCCGTACCGAATCCGTAAGAATTCTACTGGACAAGCTTGCTTCGAATACAATATCTTCTACTCAGGCTGGCTTCAAGCGCCATCTTCCTTGCACGAATTGGTGGTCTGCATCATGCCGGGAGGTGAACCGAAATGCACCCTCAGAAAAATCCCTCTTTCAAAGCTACCCCCGCTGCTCTGTTGGTGACAGCAGGGGTGATTGTGCTTTTTCTCGTGCATGATGCGTTTTCACACCCTCATCAATTCGACTTGGCAACGGTCGTGGCTGCTTCGCCGGTCTCGGTAAGCGAATCGATCACCGTCGATTATCCGGAAGAAGGGTCCATATTCCCGCCTGAGATTACGCCTCCCACCTTCATCTGGCGCGACGCCGGCTCTACAGCGAAAAAATGGCGGATCGACATCGCCTTCGACGAGGACTCTAAACAGATTCACGCCGTCTCTTACGGTGAACCCATTCAACTGGGAGAGATTGATCCACGCACCGTTTCCATCAACAATCAACCCCCCGCGCTGACGCCCGAGCAAGCCTCCGCGCACACCTGGATTCCCGGCGCTGAGACTTGGGCGGCCATCAAGCAACACTCCTTGTCACACGCAGCCAAAGTTACCATCACCGGCATCGATGCTTCGGGTCGTCCGGTCTCTCAAAGTCGCGTCGCTTTCTCCACCTCCAGGGATCCTGTGGGAGCGCCCATCTTTTATCGCGATGTTCCCCTGATGCCGACCGAAGGAGTAAAGGGGCAGATTGAACCCTTGGGTCGCGCCTTGATGTTTCTGATTAACTGGCAGGTTCGGGATGTCGGCCAGCCTGCAAGCCGCATTGTGCTGCATGATATGCACACCTGCGCCAACTGCCACTCCTTTTCCGCCGATGGCAAGACCATGGGAATGGACGTGGATGGTCCCAGAAACGACAAAGGCCTCTATGCCCTGGTTCCCGTCCAGCGGAATATCGTCATTCGCAGTCAGGATGTCCTTTCGTGGAACAGCAATCTTACCCTCGGCAAGTCCCGCATTGGATTCATGTCTCAGGTTTCGCCGGATGGAAAGTATGTGCTCTCTACGTTTGCCGGGCAGGATCTGAATATTGGCAGTTCCTACTTTGTGGCAAACTTCAAAGACTATCGCTTCCTCCAGGTTTTTTATCCTACCCGCGGAATTCTCGCCTGGTATGACCGCGCCTCCGGGCGCAGAGAACCTTTGCCCGGCGCCGATGATCCTCGCTATGTGCAGACCGATGGAGTCTGGAGTCCTGATGGCAAATACATTATCTTCGCCCGCGCCGAGGCGAAGGAGCCGTATCCTGAGGAAGGAAAACCGGCGCTCGCCGCCAATGACCCCAACGAAATCCAGATTCAGTACAGCCTCTACCGCATTCCCTTCAATGATGGCAAGGGCGGCGTCGCGGAGCCAATCGAGGGAGCCTCAAACAATGGGATGAGCAATAACTTCCCCAAGGTCTCTCCGGATGGCCGGTGGATCGTCTTCGTCAAGTGCCGCAATGGCCAGTTGATGCGCCCCGACAGTCAGTTGTATATAGTTCCAGTCAAGGGCGGCGCGGCGCGGCGCATGAGATGCAATACCTCGCTCATGAATTCGTGGCATAGCTTCTCGCCCAACGGCCGCTGGATGGTTTTTTCCTCCAAGAGCCGTTCGCCTTACACGCATATGTTTCTCACTCACATCGATCAGCAGGGAAACGATAGCCCGCCTATCTATATTGACAACGCCAAAGCCGCGAACCGGGCTGTCAACTTGCCGGAATTCATCAATATTGCGCCCGACGGCCTTGAGAATATCGATGTTCCCGCCTCCGACTTTTACCGCATCGTGGACGAGGCCTCGGATTTGGAGAAAAGCGGCGACTGGACGAGCGCGTTCGCCAAGTGGCAGAAGGCCCTCGAACTGGACCCCAATGATGCGCGGGCCAACAATTCAGTGGGAGTCTCCCTGGCATCGGTGGGTAAACAACAAGAGGCAATCCCCTATTTTCAAAATGCAACCCGGATGAACGCCAAGTATTCTGATGCCTATTACAACCTGGGCATGGCGCTCAATGATACCGGGCGCGTCGATGAGGCCATTGTTGCCTGGTTGAGTGCCGTCCGCCTCCAGCCGGAGCTTTCTCAAGCACAGGAAAGCCTGGGCATGGCGTTTTATTTGCAGCGCAAATACTCCGATGCCGCGGCGCATTTGCGCAGTGCGGCCGAACTACAGCCGGATCGTGTCTTCTTGCTTAACCTTCGCGCCATCATTCTTGCCACCTGCCCGGATGATTCGGTCCGCAATGGCGCCGCCGCGATCCTTTTAGCCGAACGCGCCAGGATGCTCACCAAAGGGCAAAACGCCTCCGTGCTCGATACTTTATCTGCGGCATACGCTGAGGCTGGCCGCTTTCCGGATGCCATCGACACGGAGCAGCAGGCGATCAGCATCGCTGTCCAACAGGGCAATACCCGGCAGGCGGATATGCTGAAGGATCACCTGTCGGCGTACACCAGAAATCTCCCGCTGCGCGTTATCCCCCCACCGCCTCGCTGATCTTCTCCAGGGCAGCTCTCGGAGCGTGTCTTAGTTTGAGGGTGTTCGGCCTTGTGAGCCGCGCGATTGTGGGTATATTATTTTGCGGCCAAGAGAGCAAGACGAAAAGTCTCCTTTGGCGCCATTCCGTTCCAACCAATATCTGTCAAGGTTGGAGCTTCCGCACTGAGATCGAAACGACACTCCAACTTCCTTTGCCGACAACTTACGGAGAGTGAGATGAGGAGAATTCTCGCCGTAGCTGCAATCAGTCCGTTTGTGCGTTGCTCATACACGATCCGTGTTCAAGCACAGAAATGTGGTCCGATAAGCGGTCTCTTCAGGAGCGGCAATCAAGGTGAAGGTGACAGAATGCGAACCCAAGTTTGGATGCGCGGCGGTTACCGCACAAAGCCAGGGGCGTAGCAATCTGCGCTACGCCCTGGCTTTGTGGTCAAAGGTTGAAGGTTAGAAATTAAATTTCACGCTTCCCTGTGCGACGCGAGCGGCCACATCGCCACCGCCGTTGATTTTTCCAAAAGATCCATCCCCAACCCAGACGTCAGGAGTGCCCAGGCTGGGATGGTTGAAGGTATTGAACATCTCGAAGCGGAGCTGCAGGTCATACTTGTCAGAGTAAACCTTGATATGCTTGCTGAGCGCTGCGTCATCATACTGCTGATGTGGCCCTTTGAATAGATTCTTGGGCGTGTTGCCGAAGGTAAGCGCGGCGTTATGCGTGAAGGCTGCCTGGTTGAAGTACCCTGTATTGATCCAGTCCTTCTTGCTGCCGTGACCCGACCAGGGAACCTGTCCTGCAACGAAATCGGCGCGATCCCCGTACTGATAAGAGTTCGAACAGTCGTCCCATCCGCCGGTATTGCACCATCCACCGTAGATGCTGAACGGATGTCCCGACCGCCAGTAGTAGATGCTGCTGAGTTCATAGTTCCCGAACAGGGCCTTGACAATCGGGTTCATGCCCTTCAGCGTGGGTGACTTATAGACAAAGTTCATTGACCAGACCAGGGGTACGTTCATGTCTGAGATGCCCCTGTTCCATTTGATGCTGAAGGGATCGCCAACACCGCCCACGAAGGAGATATTGCCCGAGGAGGTAATATCCTCGACCTTGGACCAGGTGAAGCTGGAATGAAGAGCAAGACCGTGATAATTCTTCTCATCAAATCCGACTTGCAGGGAGTTGTAGGGTGCGGTTCCGATGCTTCGATCAACATCGATGCCGCTGAAATTGGCGTATGGGCGGACGCCATTTACTGCGGCATTCGCGTCGAAAATGACTGACTCATGATAGGATTCGCTTCCCACATAAGCAACATGCAAGGCCATGTTCGACGTGAGTTGCTGCTCGACGGAGAGGTTCCAGCTTTCCGTGATGCCCCGCTTGAAGTTCGGGTCGAACTCCGCGCCCAGAGAGACCGGCGTCACGATAGGCGAGTTCTTTGGCGGTGTGTAGTGGAGTGAAGCAAAGTTGCCCGCCGCGAATTGGTTTCCCGATGGGTAAAGTTTTGGCGCGCCTGGTGCATACAGATAATCCGCGGTCCAGGGAGCGTCGAATGGAATCTGAAGGTCGTTTGCCGGGGTTCCGGTATCAACGTGGCTATTGAAGTTGAAGGTTGGGCTGAAGGGCGCGATGTCCGAGGTGTGGTTGTAAGCCGAGTACTGAAGCGGCCCGGTAAAGATGCCGAAGCCGGCGCGGAAGGAGGTCTTCGGCAAGGCTTTTGGCTGGTAGGCTATGCCAACGCGCGGATTCCAGTTATTGTAGGAGCCCGGCATCAGCCGCGCGTCAAGTCCCGCATCTCCAGGGAAGATCATTCCCAGTGGTGCATTCGGGAACATCGTGCTTTGCACTCCGGGACGCCACTGCGAGCCGCGTCCCCCGGTGACCGTGGGAGGCGTATTCGGATCCCAGCGCAGGCCCAGAGTCACGGTCAGGTTAGGCTTGATCCGGTACTGGTCTTGTGCGTAGACTCCCATCATCCAACCCTTGAGGCTGGAGATTTCTCCTCCGCCCTGCGTGAAACTGTCTACGTTGCCGGTAAGGAAATCGGCGATGCCGAAGCCTGTCCAGCTTCCATTGAATTGGGCATTGACTGTGGCTGGGTAATCGGTGTTTTCCTGCGCAAACAGGTGCATGAATTCTCCGCCGGCCGACAGCGTGTGGCTCTTGATGGTCTTGGTAAGGGCATCCGAGAGGCCGTAGGTGTATCTTCTCTCGCTGGTGGGCTCTGTCCAGTTCGACCAGAAGCCGTTGCTTCCGCCGTTGGCGCCAGATCCCATCATGTAGCAATGCCCAGTTGGTTCGGTGACCGCGATGTACTTCGACAAGCAGACAGGAGCGCCGCTCTTGTCCAGAGCTTCCTGCTCGCTCAAGAAGTCCATCTGCGCGTAGTAGACGTTGACCACGTTGACGGTGGTGTCATTGATCGTCCACGTATGGCCAAGGGCTTCGTTGTAGACTTCACCCAAGTGGGTGGGCGTCACAGCAATCCAGTTTCCTTTGATGGACGAACCATTCTGGGTGTAGTAATCGATAAAGCTGCGCTGAAAGATGCGCTGCTTGTCGCTGATGTTGTAGTCAATTCTCGTGGTTCCCTGTTTGTAGGTGTCCTTCCCAGGCGAGCCGGGATATTCCGTATACCCTGGGTTGGTTGAAGCGCCTGCTGTGCCCACGGGAAGAGCATTTGTGGCCATTGCCACCGCCCCGGGACTCAGATGAGTGGTTTTGTTGCCTACAAAGAGGTTGTCCGGTCCATTGATGACCTGCATGACTCCAGGGCTGGATAATACTTCGGTGAAATCGCCGGTCAACATCTTAGCCGTTGGAAAGTTGGCGAAGTTGTTGAAACCCTGTGAGCCTTCGTGGGTGTGCTCGAAATTGCCGAAGAAGAACAGCTTGTTCTTCAAAACCGGCCCTCCAAAGGAACCGCCGAAGAGGTTTCTGTGCAGTGCGTCGACATTGTGCCCGAAGTAATTGGAGGCATTCGCTAACTGGTTGCGGATAAAGTCGTAGGCCCCGCCATGGAATTTGTTGGTGCCGGACTTGGTCTGAATGGTGACGATGGCGCCGGGCGCAAAGCCGTAGTGCGCATCGTAGTTGTTGGTGACGACGCGGAACTCCTGGGTGGCGTCGGGGTCCGGGAAGGACGCGGCCAGCGACATGTAGGTATCCATATTGGGCGCGCCGTCGAGCATATAGTAGGTGCTGCCCTGGCGTCCGCCGCCGGCCGAGGCGCCGGTGGCATCGGGCATCGTCGTCTCACCCTGAGTCTTACCGCCGGCGGTTTGCAGAACGTTGACCACGCCCGCGCTGAGAAACACCAGAGCTGAAGTTTGCCTACCACCCAATGGCAGTTCCGAGACCGCTTCCTCGCCGACGGTCGTTCCAACCTCGGCGGTAGTGGTGTTGATCAGCTCCGCGTCGGCGGTGACGGTCACTGTTTCTTTCGTATCGCCGACCTGAAGAATGAGGTTCAAAGTGGCTGCCTGATCAACCGTCAATGTGATGCCCGTCTGGACCAGCTTGCGGAAGCCTTTCTTTTCCGCGGTGAGGGTGTAGGGGCCAGGATTGAGAGGCGCCACGAGATAAATACCCGCTTCGTTGGATACAGTCCTCTGGACGAAGCTGGTGTTGGTGTTCTGTACGCTGATTTGCACTCCGGTGACTGCGGCGCCGCTGGCGTCAGTAACCAGGCCGGTTAGACTTGCGTTTGTGACCTGCGCGAAAGCCAGGGGGCATATCGCGGTCAAACAAATCAGGATCAGAACAAGCATCCCGATGTGGTATTTCGAATTGTTCACTGTGTTACCTCCAAATTCGAATTGAGTCGCGACTTTGAAGTCCGGGTCGCGTCCTCCCTATAGTCAGCACCCGTAATCGGAAAGCGTTTATCTGTTGGCGACAGAGATGAATAAACGCTAATAATTCAGATGCAGCGAAATTCTAGGCGCTACCCAACTGAAGCGAAAGTATTAACATGCACGAACATTTTTATCGGCATCGGTAAAGAACTGTATGTTATTGATTACATTTGAGATATTGAAATACTATTGCGCAATGTTACGCGTTCGTTACGTTCGTTAATTGGCCGCCTGTTGCCTATGTTAAAATGATTTTCGGCCCATGCGCGATTACAAGGTGTCGTATCATGCAGGTTAATTTAACTCGGAATCCCTCCAAAGCGGAACATGATGAATTTGACGCCGTAATGAAGGCGCTTTCCGAATCACACCGGCTGGTCAAACTCCTGGGCTACATTGGAGAGAAATATTTTCTGGGCGATATTGATCAGATAACCGAATACAACATTGCCACTGAAGTGTTCGGGCGATCAAAGGCTGTCTTCAACGCTAGCGAGGACGCAATCGTGCGGGTCGAGGCCTATCGATTGCGGCGAGCGCTAAAGGAATTCTACAAAAGCGACGGCAAAGACCATCCCGTGCAAATTAGCGTTCCTTTTGGAGCGTACGTTCCGGTCTTTACGTGCTCATCGGCTGAAGTTCCACCGTCTGCGCACGCGGATATCCCCAGAATCCCCGAGTACGACAAAGCTGTTCAACCCGTTCTAGAAAGATATCAACCAGAAGCCTGGAATCTGGACAGGCTAAGACGGTATTTCTTTCCGGCGATCCCCCGTTTTTGGTTGTACCCGATCATCGCGGCAGCATTGACTCTGGCCGCTCTTGGGATTTACCTGGTTTCCCAAGGCAGTGCCCGCGCGGGGGTTGCCAAGCCTGTGCAGAGTCCAGTGCAGCCAGAGATGCCGCCGCGGCTAGGCTCATTCGCTGCTGCTCCTGTACCTCTTCGTCTCTTGTCTGGCTACAGTGGAAATCCTCAAACGGATAGTGACGGGAATGTTTGGGAAGCCGATCGGTATTTTCAGGGAGGCAGATCATGGCGCCGGCCGAAAGACGTTTTTGTCAATACCAATTCCCCCCTCATTTTCCAATTCTTCCGGTCCGGTATCTTCTCATATGACATTCCTCTCAAGCCCGGTGTTTACGAACTGCACTTGTTTTTCGTCTCCTCCGATTATTACGAAAATGTCTCCGCCTTCAACGTAGCGATTAACGGAAATTACGTTCTTTCAGGGTTCGATGTTAATTCGGACGCAATGGGGTACTACGTCGCCGATGAGCGGGTCTTCAGAGACATTTCGCCAGCAAGCGATGGAATGATACACATTAGCTTTACGAACGAAAATGCGGTACCTGAGGTGAGTGGTATCGAAGTGTTGCCGGGAACTCCCCACAAGGAACTCCCGATCCGGCTAGTCATGCAACCAACGCCGTATACTGATCACCTTGGACAGGTCTGGCATCCAGACAACTATTATACACACGGAAAGCTGTCACTTGATCGGCAATCGGTCACGGGAACTCCTGATCCTGACCTTTTCGCGGCCGAACGATATGGCCATTTCGCATACGCTATTCCCGTTGATTCGCGTGGCCGGTACACTTTGGCGCTCCATTTTGCGGAGTTCAATTTTGGACCAAAATCACGTGCTGGCGGCGGAATCGGCAGCCGCGTTTTCCGAGTGACTTGCAATGGCAGCACGCTTTTGGACGACTTCGATATCTACAAGGAAGCTGGTGACCACCATGCAATTACAATGACGTTCTACCACTTGAAGCCGTCGGCTCAGGGAAAAATCAATCTCACATTCGAACCGATCTCGAACTACGCAACGGTTTCGGGCATTGAAGTCCTCGACGAGTCTCAGTAGCCTCTGGGATGCACGTCCAGCCAGCCCTTGCAGGGGCGGGAGCTGGCACAGATACAAATCGCCGTCTTTATAGCGACATTTATCCGATCGCCATGGAATTGTCATAAGTGCGAGCAGTTCAGCACGCTCAGAACTCCCCGATACGCAGTTTTTCGAGATCCGCTTTCTTCGGCTCATCGTGGCTCCTACCGTGACATTTGCACTTTCCGCTGAACGTAAGCTGAGTGAAGCTATGCCTCACGTGTAGACTGTTTATCGGCTCAATGGTATCGGAACTTCGCAATCCATTGGTAAGCCTGGAAGGCGCTAAACGTGATCCCGGACACGGCGACGCGTATCTACTTGGCGACTGACATGAGGAGAAGGTTCGTGAGTTTTCCTATAAGGGAGGGTGCAAGCCAAACAGCTTCCCCTTACGGGGGGCAGGGGAGTTTTTTCGCTTGGCATCCTCCCTCATAGAAAAACTCACTTTCAAGGGCATCCTCCACGGCAGATATCGACCTGGCAACCTGTAGCATCTCCAGCGAGGCACGAAAAGCCCAATTCCATGTTCCATGACTCAAATCAATGTCCGGCAATTCTGACAATCGCGTTGTCTGGTTCGCTCCAGCTAGCGGCGCCGTCATGCGTGAGCATCTGCCTTGCGTCGTCCCAATGGAGCCGGGTAATGGAGCCCGCACCCTTCTCATAGGCATAGGTCGTACCGTCATCGGAGAAGAGAGTGAAGTTGCCGTCGGCACCGGGATAGACTTTCAACTGCGCTATAGCCTGCAGTTGATGAGTGTTTTCGACAGGAGCTCCCAGCGGAACGATCGAACCGGCACGGACGAACAAGGGAATGGTGTCGATGGGAGCAGCAACAGTGATCATCTGGCCACCCTTCACGCGTTCGTTGGTCCAGAAGTTATACCAATCGGTCCCGGCCGGCAAGTAGACCTCGCGGCTGGTGGCGCCCTGGTCGGTGACCGGCGCAACCAGAAAGGCCGGTCCGAACATGTATTCGTCGCGCAAGTCGGCAACCTTGGGATCATCCGGAAAGTCCAGCGGCAGGGCGCGCATGAAAGGAGCGCCCGAGAGCCAGGTTTGGTAGCCCAGCGAGTAGATGTAAGGCATCAGTTGGTAGCGCAGGCGCAGGTACTTTTCCAGAATCGGCTCAGCCTGTTTGCCATACGACCACACCTCATTCGCCAGGCGGCTGCCGTGCGTGCGGAAGATGGGCAGGAAGGCAGCGTATTGGAACCATCGGGCGTATAGCTCCGGGTAGTCGTCGTATCCGCCTACATTGGCGCGGGCGTCGGAGGGATCGAGCAGCGGCTTGTGGTCGGGAAGATGCGTTTGGGGAAGATATTGCCAGCCGCCGGTGTCGTTGGACCAGTAAGTGAATCCCGAGGCGGCGACATCGAGGCCGGTGGGAATCTGGCGTTTAAGCGTATCCCAGGTGGGGTAGATGTCAGAGGACCAGAAGATGGTTCCGTTGCTCTGCGCGCCAATGTAAGCGTCGCGGGAGAGGATTAACGCCCGCCTGCTTGGCTCGTCCTTGCGGAAGCCGTTATAGAGCGCCGCGGTGTGGAAGAGCGGATATACGTTGAAGAATTCCGTTCCGGGACCAACATGGAAGTAGGCGCCGTTGGGAGGCAAATCGGGCTCAGTCTCGTCGGCCCAAAGGGAGTCGAAACCCTGGCTGATGATGTTGTCGCGGATCGTGTTCCAGTACCACGTGGCGGCTTCGGGGTTGGTAGTATCGATGTCAGATCCGGCGCGGTCATAGGGCAGGCCGTTGATCGGCGTGCCGTCGGCGAGGTGGATGAACCAGCCCTTGCTGAGCAACTCCGCATAGTAGCGATCTTCCGGCACAAAGCGCGGCCAGACGCTGATCATGGTTTCATAGCCCATCGCATGGAGCTGCTTGTTCATCGCTGCCGGATCTGGCCAGAATTTAGGATCAAAGTCGAACTGGCCCATTTTCGTGTAGTAGAACCAGTCCACCACCAGCACGTCGGCCGGCAAATGGCGGTCGCGATAGCCCTTTGCAACCGACAGTAATTCCTGTTGGCTGGCATAGCGCTGTTTGCACTGGATGTAACCGTAGGCCGCTTTGGGCAGCATGTGGGTGGTGCCGGTGAGCAGCTTATAGCCCGCGTAGATCTCGTCCGCGGTGGTGCCGGCAATGACGAAAAACGAGACCCGGTCGCCCACCTGCGAGGTCCACTTCGTTTGCTCATTGAAGCCCGGCTCGATGGTGGTCTTGGAGGGGTTGTCCCAGAGCAAGCCGTAGCCCTTGTTGGTCACCAGCAACGGCACGCAGAAGCTGGGAGCTGCCGTGGCTAGATAATCGGCCCAGCAATGCACCGGGTGGCCGCGATGGTCGAGGTAGCCCTCTTGATTCTGCCCTAAACCGTAGTAGTGCTCGTCGTCGGGCGAGGCAAAGGTTGCGCCCACGGTGTAGAAGGGCGGGTCGGTGGGGCGGCGATCGCGGAGCACGTCGGCCGTACCGTCCTTGGTGTTGGGAACGGCCTGGGACCAGCCGGTCAGTTCAAGCAGCTTTGCGCCCGCGGGGGTGCGGAAGGTAATGTGCGCGCCGGGCGTGGAGCCGTTGAAGTACTTGGCAATATCGAGTTGCGTCTGCAGCGGCGGCTTGGTGGGGGGAAGATCGCGTTCCACGCTGACCACCATCCGCGGCGAACGGTACACGTCGTCCTCCGCGGTCTGGCTGACGCTCCATCCAGCAGGGGCGGGCGCGGCCAATACACCATAGCCCGGAGCTGCCAGCGCGGACTCCGGCTTTAGGCTGAGCGTGACGCGCAGGATGTTGGGCGCATACGGCTCCAACACAATTGTCTCGCCCTTGCGGTCAAGTTCCAGGCGCTGGCTGGGGTTCTGCGCTTGCGAGCAAACTGCAGTGAGAGTAATTCCGGTAACGAGTGCGAGAATGGAAAGAAATCTTTGCATAAACATGAATCTCCTTTTTCAGTATGTGGCGACCGAGACCCGAAGCACCTCTTGTTGCGAAGAGAAGTTGAGTCCCCAATCCGTTTGATCGCCATTCAGGATGCGCTGGAATTTGAAAGCGCCGTTTTCGTACGCGCCTTCTTCAACGCGAAGGAATTGACGATGCTGCCACTTGCCATCAATGAGAGCCGAGGGTGTCTGTCCGGTTCCCACTACGATATTCCCGGATTTCCGCTGCTGCTCGGTGCCGGCTGGCCGGAAATCGACGTTGCAATCGTATCCGGTTAGTAGAAACTGATTGTTCTTGAGTTGCGCGATCAGCGCGCGCCCGACGGGGTCGTGCTTCCCTTTGGCGGGGCTCCTCCCGTCAGTTCCGTAGGAAACCACCGCGTCCCAGTTTCCAAAATGAAGTGTTTGGGTAGGTTCGCCTTCCACTTCCGCTGTCGCCTGCAGCTTGCCTTCGAAGTTAAGGCGCGCGACATCGCGCATCATGGGGCCGATGAGCTGGTAGTTCTGCGCCGTCGGATCAAGAAAGGCGTTCGGTTCATTGGGCACCATTCTCTCCGGATGATTGGTCCGCGTGTAATCCAGCCCGAAGGGCGAGTAGCCGATAGCCTGAAGGCCGAGGGCGGAAAAAAGGAAACGGGCTTCATGAACGGCACCGCTGGTTTCCGGGATGAACAAGGCATTGTCCGGGCGATGATAGAGGTCCAGCACCTTGAGATACGCCTCGGTGTTGGAGATATAGATATCCGGCGCGAGGATATCGATTGCGGGCGCCTCAGCCTTCCAGATGGAAAGCACGTTGTCGGTGGGGCCTCCGCTCTCGTAGGTGCCGGGCGCTCCCGGCGGCAGTGGATCGCGCAAGGCGGCATTGACATAAAGCGGCAACGGGTACACGGCCTTGCCCGCAGCCGCAATCTGTCCCACGTACCTGGCAATCGCCCAGGCATGGAAGTTTACTTCCGCTTCGGGACCGAAGACCTGCTCCCAGTTCGCGCCGGGCGTGGCCGCCGTCTTGTCCATGGCCTTCAGAACTTCGGCCGGGACAGAACCGTCAAAGAGCTTGTTCGCATCCGCGGAATAATCGCGCAGAGTTCTCCATGTGCCGGTTTCGTTTTCAACCTGCACCATCAACACTGTTCTTTCCGGATCAGCGTCCTTGAGGTGCTTCATGAAGACGGTGAACGCGCGCTTGTCGGCTTCGAGGGATGCCGTGGCAAACGGGGACGGCGAGTCAACCAGCTCTCCGCTCTTATTGGTCACGTGTGAATAGCGCTCGGGTTCGAGCTTCATCCATTCGGGCATGTAGTGCTGGCTGCCGTTCTTCCAGGTGCCGAACCAGAGCAGCACCAGATGGACGTGATGCTCGCGGGCCTGAGCGAGGATCGTGTCCACTTGCGAGTAGTCGAACTGCCCCTGTTTCGGTTCGAACTGCTCCCAGTAGATCGGAGTTTCGAGCGTGTTGGCATGAAGGTATTCGATGGCCGGCCACACCTTCGGGAGCGTGGCCGGCCAGTCGCTGGAGTTGTTCGATTGCGCGCCCAGCATCAGAAAGGGCGCGCCGTCCACGAGCAGGGCATAGCGTCCATCGTTCTCGACGAGACGAGGAATTGGATGTTCCTTTACCTGCGCCTGCAATGCCAACCCACTGCTCGATGCCGCCAAAATGGCGGCGATGATGAAGTTTTTCATCGTCTTTAATCCTTCTTTCTCCTGCACTCTGCGCGCGGGCCGGTCCAGGCGTTCACTACCTGTACGGTTTGTAAGGGCACGCTCACTGCTGAACCTCTCTACTGAACACGCACCTCGGTGGTCAGTTGGATGTCGCTCGAAGAATTGCCGATCATCACGCGAATAGGTTCGGCCTCGACGCGGAATCCGGGAAGTTTCTCATCCCACCAGGCAAGCGTTGAAGCCTTGAGCGGAATTTGAACGGTCTTGGTTTCACCTGGTTGGACGGTGACGCGGTGAAAGCCCTTCAGCTCTTCGCGTGGACGCTCCACCTTCGAGCCCTGGTGCTTCACGTACATCTGCACCACGGCATCGCCCGCGCGGCTGCCGGTATTCGTCACATCCACGCTAATGGTGAGGGCGCCATCCTTGGCCAGTTCCGCGGAGCTGGTGCGGAGATTGGAGTACTTGAAGGTGGTATAGCTCAGTCCATAACCGAAAGGATAGAGCGGCTCACCTTTGAAGTACATATAGGTGCGACCGTCGCGGATGTTGTAATCCATCATCGGCGGCAGTTGATCGACGGACTTCGGCCAAGTTTCCACCAGGTGTCCGCCGGGGTTATACTCCCCGAAAAGAACTTGTGCCAGGGCCGTGCCCTCGTCCTGCGAGGAGTGGGTCATATGCAGGATGGCGGGAATGTGAGCCTGCGACCAGTTGATGGCGAAGGGGAAGCTGGAAACCAGGATGACAACGGTCTTCCTGTTGACGGCATAGACCTGCTTCACCAGTTGTTCCTGGGCAAGATCGATGATTTCGCGGTCGCGCCCTTCGCGTCCGTCGCTGGGCGCGGTGCAGGCCAGTGTTCCGCCGCCATCGACTGTGTTGTACCAGTCATGAGCCATATCCGGACCGCAGGTGGGGTCGTTGCCGATGATGACTACCGCGACGTCGGAGGATTTGGCCGCGTCGATGGCCGCGTTGCCCAGCTCGCTCTCGGCGTAATTCACCTTCACGTCCGGACCGAGCACCGCTTTGATTCCCTCGAGCGGCGTCACCGTATACGGAGGCGTGCCGCCGTACCAATCCCAGTGGACGGAGTTGGCCAGCGGCCCGATGACGGCGATCGACTTGATGGCCTCCTTCTTGAGCGGCAGAAATCTGTTATCGTTCTTGAGCAGCACCACCGATTCCAGCGCCATCTGTTTCGAGACTACGCGATCCTTCCCGGTGTTCCAGGGCTCCGGCGCGTTCTTGATCCTCGTATAAGGAACCATCTCCGGCGGGTCGAGCAGCCCGAGGCGGATCGTGATCCGGAATTTGGGGCGAAGCAGGGCGTCGATCTCCGCCTCGGTGATCTCGCCCTCCTTCAGCGCTTGCTTAGTTTCGTCCTGATACCTGTCCAGAAACTGATTTATGCCGGCTTTTAAACACGCAACCACCGCTGCCTTCTGATCGGGAAAAAGATGACGCGGATCGACAAGCAGCTTGACCGCTCCTCCGTCGCTCGAAATCACGTCCACGCCCCATTGATTGCGAACAATGCTCTTGAGAATGGGATTGATCGCCATTGTGGTGCCGTTCCAGGCGTTATAGGACGCCATGACGCCTCTGGCGCCGCCATCCTGAAATCCCATCCGGAAAGGCACTGAATAATATTCCCAGAATAGCCGCTGGTCGAAGTTCGACGACGATGCATCGCGGTAATCCTCGTTGCTGTTTGCCAGGAAATGCTTGAGCAACGGGGCGGCCTGCCAATACTTCGGATCATCCCCCTCCAGGCCCTTGGCGAAGGCCGCCACCATCGTTCCATTGAAGAACGGGTCTTCGCCGTACACCTCTTCGCTGCGGCCCCAGCGGGGATCGCGCGCGAGGTCGGCCTGCGGTCCCCAGAGCATGAGGATCTGACGGTTGTACTTCTCGGTCTGGGTGATAAACCGGGCTTCGTAGCCCTCGACGTCCCCGGCCTGACGGACTAGGTCTGAATCCCACGACTCGCCCATGCCCGGAGGTTGCGGAAACTGTGTCGTTGTAATGGGCAGCCGCTTGTCACTGCCTTCACGCTGGACGACTCCATGGATGCCTTCGGAGCTGCCGTAGTTCATTACGCCAAGCCGCGGCACGCCGGTGTCCGTGCTCAGGCAGTTGATCTTCTCGTCAATGGTCATGAGTGAAAGCAGGTTATCGATCCGCTTTTCCATCGGCAGCGAAGGATCATTGAATGGGTAACGGGATTGCTGCGCAAGCGCCGGGACAAACCCGAAAGACAGAAGACAGAGCAAAGTGGCAAGATGCTTTTTGATCATGGCGGATACCGCATCAGCTTTCTCAACGAACGCCCAGCGCGAAAACTCCTCGCTCGGCGCATTGGTGATCTCAAAACGCAGAAAGGTCATCATGTGAGTCATCTCCTGCCAAGGCCGAGATCTTCAACAGAGAAATCAGTCCCCTGAAGAGCATCGATCCAGTCGGGCCGGCACGATTTCATATTGAGTACATGCGACTGATTAAGCCGGCAATAGAGAAACCGCGAGGACATCTGAATTTTCAACCTATGGAACGCGGTAGAGCTGGACCCGCACTATCGTGCCCGGATTCAGCACCAGGATCTCTCCTTGTGCATCGTCGTCGCCTTCGATCCAACGGGTAAGTTCCCACTTTCCATCCACGAATCTTCCTTGCTGCACGACGCCGAGTCCCACATTGGGCGGTCCGGGCGTGTTGGGCGTAAAGTCGACGCGCAGATCAAGGCTTTCGTGGGATTGAGCGTCATCGCCATCTTCGTTCATGTTTCATGAATCAGCCCGGCTGTGCGCAGGAGGCTACTGCGGTTGTCTCCTAAGTACCCTGAAAAGGCCTAACTTGCGACTAGATTCCGACTGCCGGAGTTGCCGTTGCACTTCGTTGTTGAATCCGCCTTCTGAAATAGGACCGGCCCATGCATCACAGAAAGGCCAAACCCGGCCTTACAAGAAAATGCCCAAATAGCGGGAGAAGAGAGTTTGAGCCTGAGAAAATGTCGTTCTGATTAAAACTCCCTGAATCCAGGTTGTCAAAGGAAAATTTCCATATTCGCAAATTGATATGCAGTATGCCATTGCAACTCTCGCGCAAGTCTCCTGCCGACCGTCTAAATATGTGATAAGCATCACATTGCCTTCTTGGCTTTAAGTCTGTTTCTACGAACACAGGCTGCTATGCAGAGAGGCGGCAGAAGGGTAAGACGGCATAGAAACAGCAACGCAAACTGTCGGAGGGAGCGAAACGAGTACGGTGAGAGTTCTTAGAAGCGACGTAGTGAAACTCGTAAAACACGACTCTGCCTGGGGTAATGGGCCACGGTGAAGCCAAGTTCGCTCACTCTTCCAGATGACCTCTGCCACGTACAAAACTCTTCCGCATCTCAACAGGTCTCCTTCGGCGGTGGCTACTACCGCCTCAATCCTTCGCATCTGACCTGCTTTCCCTCCACCACCACTCCCATTCTCTTTGCTTATCCCCATCCTCCCCGCACGAAAGGTGCCTGAGCAATGTTCGAAGCTTACAGAATCCGTCCTGTCGTTGAATCGATGGACGAGAAAGGCGACGCGTCTTGTGAGGCATTCGCCACCCTCGCCGATGCCGAACGCGATCGCGCGCAGTTTGAGGCCCGTCGCTCCGTCAGTGGGCGCGAGGGCAAGACGATCATTTGGACCCTCTACGGCGTCAACCCAGAAGTGAGCAGCGTTCGGACCGAGGACGCCATCGCCGACTGCGACACCGAAGAGTCCGCCCGCGAGCTGTTAACCAGCATCATCGGACCGTTTACGACCGACGAGGCCGGGTATTCCACTTCTGCCACCCTCCCTGCCAACGCCGCTACGCTCCTCACCTCCGCTCTCGGTCACATCGAGAAGTACAAAGACACCGAAGAGGTTGACTCCCTAGCCCTTGCTGAAGACTCTATCGCGGCTGCGCTCAACACCCTGATGCAGTCCCGTCCGGCCCAGGCCGACAGCGCCGTGGTAGGCACGCCGGGCGTTGAGGCCGCGCCCGCAGACACGAAGCTCCACAAGGTCCGTCTAGTATGGGGGAGCGGCGCCAGTTGCGACGAGAAGATTACGGCCGATTACGAGTTCGCTTCCCTCAACGAACTCAATGCCTTCCTGAAGGGATGCACAGAGGGCCAGTTGGGCGACTTTGAGCAGATCAACCCCAACCCCGATGGTTCGTTCGCGTGGAGTTGCGCGACGCGAGTAGCTCCGTCCAGTTGCGCCCACACACGGATGACACTGCGCTCGATTACCGGGTGCTGGTCATGCCTGCCAGGACGTAGGCTCCTGCTTTCCCCATGTGGCGCGACTCCCTCGCGCCGCATGACTTTTTTTTTCACATTCGGCTGCATTTTTTGTGCGCGTAGGCTTGCCTTTCACATCTCTTCACGGCAACCTGTCACCAGGGACGACTTCTTCGATGCTGAGGGACGCGGAAAATCAACTTTCCTATTCCGAGGCCTGCTTCGTTGACCGTTCCCAGCTGCTGTATGTTTTCCCTTCCAATGACAGTGCGGTGTCACAAGGAATTGCTCCAGACACCGCATCCCGCCCTCACCCTACCTCCACAGCGCGGCGTCTCTACAAGTTGTTTTAGGCGCCGCGTCCCACCCCCCACTCCACTTCAATCGATGGATTCCTGCTGTTGCGTTGTCTCGGGGTTGTGAAGTCGCTGGGAGGTACCGGATGCAAATCGAGCAGTTGACCAATGACCTTCACTACGCGGTTGCCCTCATGGAGGCATTCCATTTGACCTCCACCCCGGCGTTCCCCCAACTCAAGGACCTGGCGAGCGACCTGGAGCAATACACGCTCGTGCGGCACTCGCCCGACGGAGGCTATTACGCGCTCGCTCTGCTTGACCGTCTCGCGACCATTCTCCGCGAGTTCTCCGGAGGTACTACGTTCCACATTCCCGAAGGCCAGTTGCTCTGCATCGAGGAAGACATCGCCGCCCTGTCGGAGTACATGAGGCTATGTGCGCCCATTGCGCGTCCTGCCAACTGACTGCCGCGGCCGGCTGTGGTCATGGTTACCTTCCGGCCACATCTCATATCTGGAGATTCCTCCATGTCTACGGAAGACTTGCATACATGGTTTCTCGCCCGCACTGGACCCGTATGCGCTTGCCGGGTGGAAGACCAATACCAGCTCTTCTCGACTCGCCACACGGCAATGGTCAAGCTCGTCGATGCCTCTGACAAGCTTCAACCAGCCATCCTTGTCAGGAAAGCGGTGTTCGAGCGGTTTCGTGATCTGCTCCCCGCTGTCCAGCGGGCTCAGTTGCCTTTGAAGAAGCGGGCCACGACACACGACGCAGCTGTTACACAGGCGGCCACGGCCGCGTCTTAACGACCTTGCCCGGTCCAGAGTGTCCGGCGCCATGCGGTCATGCAGCCGGCCTACGTACAGCGCCTATTTGCCTTCCGCTACCTGCCCTTCGCGCAAGGTGATACATCCACACCAGACCCACGGCCCCTCTCCATCGGAGTCGATCATGTCGAAATCGTTCTGTAAGACGCAGCTCCTTGGATTTACGGGAGCTGACCCCATCCTCTCCACCCTCTCCAACGGGACTGCTGCGGCCTCGATCAACATCGCCACTTCCGTGAATCTCTTTGACCCTACCCTCTCCCGGTACGTTGAGCGCACAATCTGGCATCGCGTGCTTGCCTTTGGTCTGCCGGCTGAGGATATCCGTAAAAACGTTACCAAGGGATGCCGCGTTTATATCGAGGGGACACCGTACCCCGAGACCTGGCAGGACCGCGACACCGGCAGGACCAATTACCGCGACCGGGTGGTTGCATTTAGCATCATCGTTCTCCAGACACCGCGAAGGCCTGCTGCGGGAGCCTCAACGCAGTCGCCTCCACTACAGCCCCCAATATCGCCGGTCTCCGACGCACCGCCAGACGTGGACTCCGAGTGGGATCTCCCTCTCTAGGGTCTCTTGCTTGTTGGCCGCCTGGTTTTTGATCCAACCCCACCTGGCACCACCCACCCCCCAACCCATCGCAAAACGTGAAGTTGAGGCTTCGGCCGGCACGCCCTTGCCGTGATCCACTATCTAGCTTCCATTCCATTTCCATCCCGCACAAGCCCGGACACTACCGAATCACGCATACTTCTGCCACATATTTGGCAAAGTTATGCTTGATTTTCCACGTCCGAGTCGAGCAAGGAGCTCACCGTGAGAACAGCAGGCAGATTGCGCCTGGGATATTTTCCTCTTCCCGGCTCAGAAGGGCCGCGCATTCGCGCGCGCCTTACTTTTTCCCAGCAAGCAAGCGTGCTCGACCCGTGCGCCGGAACCGGCGCCGCACTGCTGGCCGTGACGGCGAACGCCCCCGTCACTCGCTACGCCATCGAGCTTGATACCGACCGCGCCGAGGCCTGTGCCGCGGCCGGGATCACCACCATCCATGGCAATACCATCGAGGTCGCCGGCAAGGTCCAGCAGGTGTCCCTGCTCTACCTCAATCCGCCTTACGACTTCGAGACAGGCACCTCGGACAACAAGCGCCTGGAGCAGGTGTTTCTCCAACACTGCTACCGCTGGCTTGTGCCCGGCGGCATTCTCGTCTTCGTCATACCGGAGAAGGCCCTCGCCTACTGCTCACGCACATTGGCCGGCAGATTTGCCGACATCCGCGTATACCAGCTGACCCACCCAGACTCGGTCAAGTACGACCAGGTGGTTCTGTTTGGCGTACGCAAGGACCAGACCGACAGGGCCGCCGAGCGTACCCAGACTTTCCTCAATGGCCTGTCCTGGGGGCGCCTCAGCATCGACCCGTTGCCGGACCCCGGCGACGGCGCCTGGACATACACCGTGCCGGCCTCTGGGCCTGCGGCGTTTACCCACCAGGGCATCGACTTCGATCTCCTCGAGGACCTGTTGCCTCAGTCCAACGCATGGCGACAGACCAGACTTGCGCTCCTGCCGGAAGCTACATTTACCGGCGGCCAACCTCTGACCCCCCTGCATGGCGGCCATGTCGGTCTCCTATGCACCTCCGGCCTCATGAATGGCGTCTTCGGCGAAAACGAAGACCGGCATATTGCCCGTTGGCGTACCTTAAAGGTCACCACCGCGATCAACGAGCCTCCGGACGAGGACGGCGCGGTTGTCACACGTTCGATCCAGCGATTCGCGAATGACCTCGCACTCGTATACGAGGATGGCCGCGTGCTGACCCTGCAGGCCGAGGCCCCCAAGGACGACGATCCCGAACAGCAGGCACTCCAACTGGATTGCGGCAATCGACCCGACGAGGACGATTTTCCCGACACTGGCCATTTCGAAGATGACCAGCCTGGGGGAGATATCGCGTCCTGCGAGAAGGTCACAGGCCACTTGTTTCCGCTCGGCCGTACGGTGATGACCCCCGGCATCCGTGAGCTGATTTCCCAGGGACTCAACATCGCACCTCTGTTGCGGCGGCACGCCGACGGCGACTGGGGAGACTTGTCGAAAGGCGACCTCGCCTCGAACGACAGTGCTCTTGAGTTCGATGACGACAGACTCCTGAGCTCCTACGACACCGACATGAGCCCCGATGGCAAGGTCTGGATCCTTACCGACGCCGACCGCTCTGTCACAACCGTGCTGCTACCCTCGGAAGATTAGCTTCCTGGGCAGCAGCCCCAACCCTTCCCGGCCCCCGCGCCACCCCCAATACTCACATGAAAAACGGCCACCTTCGCTTCCTGCTAGTCGCCTTTCATCAGCAGCGGCGCGATTCCTCCACGCGCATCACTGCCTACTGCGACCGCTTTGCGGCGGATGAGGATAAGACCCACCTGCTTTCCCTCACCGCTAACGACTCGGTCATGGCCGCCTTCACCGCGGCTGTGGCCGAACAACTGAGCTTCAACATTTGTCTTCCCGGGCAGGCCGAGCAATCCATCTCCCTCGGCGAAAACGCCCACATCTGGAAGACCTCAATCCCCATGCCCGGTCGCAAACAGCCACTGCGCCATGTTGTTGTTCTCTCGGAAGAGCTAACTTTCAACAAAACCGAGACCGGAGTCTTCATCCTGAACGGCAGGACCGACTTCGCCTGGGCAGTGCTGGCCAGCAAACTGGGATTGCCCGCCTGCCCTGCATGGGGCAACTACATGATGGCGAGGCTTGAAGAGGAAAAGCGCATCGACGACCTCACCGGCTATAACTGCAACCCTGTGCGCATCCGCGCCAGCCGGGACGAGATGCTTCAGTGGATCGGCGTCGGCGTTCGCGAGGGATTCCTGGGCTTGCCCCCAGAAAACGGCCCCATCCATTGGCCCACCTACACCCTCGGAGACATCCTCATTCCCTCCACCCAACTCGCCTGCACTCCAGAGACCGCCGAATAAGCGGTCTCTGGCTGCTGCGCGGCCACCTTCGCGCCACAGCGGCTTTATCCATTCCACTCATTCCGCGCCAGTTAGCCGCGTTCCACTTTTCTCGAAAACAATGCGCGCTAGTTTGAGACAACCGGCCCACGACAGTGCTGTTCACCAGCCCCGCACAGGAGCGTCCATGCAGCAGCTTCGTGCCGACAGCTACATCGGCCACTGCCAGGGCGGCTCCCTGCCTGTGCTTCTCTCCACAACCGATGGCGGGTTATTCGTCGTCAAATTCATGCACAATCCGCAGGGGAACAGAACCCCGGCGAATGGTTAAATAACGACCACAGGGAACTTGAAGAGCAGGAGGATATGCTGGTCCGCCTGCATCACCGCCGCTCCCTCGTTCGGCAACTCATCGCCGCTGCAATTGCCGCTAACCCGTCTCTTTTTCCCAATTTGAATTCCCTGGTCGTCATGGCCAGCACAGAGCCGAGCTTTTGCAGCATAGCTGCGTGAGTCCGCTCCACCACCACCCACCACTTTTCGAGGTTTCACCATGCCTAAACAGCAGCAGAACAGCATCTCCCTGCGCGAGCTGGTTCGCATTGCAGCCGCAGCCTACAACATCGACGACGGAAACGAATCCTCCTGGGACGAGGTCATCGACAGCAACGGACGCCTGGTTGCGCGCGGCAAGCTCGGCGACACGCTGGCAGAGTTCATCATCATCGAACTCGCAGAGACCTACGACACGAAGGCGCGCCGCGAGGACCAGCTCAAGGAAGCAGAACGATGCATGAACGCCGCCATCATGCAACTCGACCGTGTGGCGCTGACTTTCGCAGAACTCCAATCCACCTAGTACCCACTCCACAGAGCGAGCACACCCCCGTGAAGCCTCTACACACGATCTACGACTATATGCGGACCTACTCCGCAACGCTGTCCGACCGTATCCTCACCACTTTCCGGCCGCTGCACAGCCCCGCGGAGCCGGTTTCACCGCTGTTGGGGTTGCTCAAACGGACCCTGCTTCCCGCCCAGACAGTCGTGGTCATGGCGGTTGCAAAGTACTTGTGCAAGGCCAACGCCGCCAAAATCGTGGGCGAGTGCGGGACCGGCAAGACGTTCATGTCGCTTGCGTCCTGCTATGTTCATGCCGACGGCAAGCAGCACACCGGTCTGGTAATGGCCGCACCACACCTGGTGGAGAAGTGGGCCCGGGAAATCTTCAACAGCATTCCGCACACCCGCGTCTTCCTCATCCACGATATGCGCAACGGAGGCGACCCCCGCAAGCCCCATGGTGTCACCGAAGTCAAGTGGCAAAACAACCGTCTGGTTCGGACCGGCTGGGCCGGGAGCCTTACCGAGTTGCGCCGCCTGGGACGTAAGGGCTGGAAGAAGACCTGTCCCGAACCCGCCTGGTTTGTACTCGGCCGTGAAAAAGGCAAGCTCTCCTATTTCTGGAGGCATGTCTTCACGGTCGCCAAATCCGGCCAGATCATGGGATCTCTCGTCAATCCAGACTCCGGCGAACGCGTCCTCAACAGCGACGGCGAGAACCTTTACACCAGGGACTTCCGCGACGCCAAGCGCAGCGAAGTCATTATCCGGGGTAGTAAGGGCAAGGACGGCGTGGTCAGCGGCTCCCAGCTGTTCGCGCCCCTCTGGTCCGCCGACCGCAGCAAGCTGCAGCGCATGGCGCCGCTGGACTATATAGGGCGCTACCTCAAAGGCTGGTGGAACTATGCCATCGCCGACGAGGCTCACGAGCTGAATGGGGACACCGCCCAGGGCAACGGCCTGGCCGTTCTTGCCCGCGCCGCAGACAAGACCATCGCCATGACCGGAACGATCATGGGCGGTTATCCGACTGGGACGCCTCGTCAATGATGACGAGGTCGAAAAGCCCGACCTCGGAAGGGATCGTCTCGCTGACGCGCCACTGGGGCAAGACCCAGCAAGGAACGGCGCGATAAGCGCGTGTCATCGCTTCCTGAGCGTCTCTCCTATAGCGCATCGCGCGTAAGCCAAGCCCGGTCCCCATTGACTGCATGGCATTCAGGTACCGCTTGAGATCCTGCTGCACCGAATCTGGCGAATTGTTGAAGACATTCAGCCAGCACTTTTCGGCCACGAGTTCCTGGTACGTACGGGCGAGAGAACTCGTGTGCGCCCGACGTTCTTCGAAGAGATTTCTTAGTTGATGGTGAACGTCGATCGAATCCAAGAGTGCGGCCGCACAACGCCATTCCATGGCTTCCCTCCAGTCGGAGGGCACTACCGGGTCGTGGTCGACTTCGGCGGCCTGCGTTCGAATGCGTGCGGCCCAAAACAGAGCACTGGATCTTTCAATCTCGGCTGAGATGAGGGCAATCTGGTCGAGGTCCGGCCGAAGGCTGCCCAGCCTAATCAGTTCTGATACCAGCGCATGCCACTTCTGCTGCAACCCTAAATCGTCTTCTTCCTTGTTGCCGAGTGTTGACGTGAAGAATTAGTGAATCTCGTCTACGATAGGACCCTTCCGGCCAATTAGCTTCTGACGAATGGTTTCGATCCTGAAGAGCGTGGAGACGAGATTGCCCCGGTCAATATGGAACTGCAGGCAGGTCATGACCTCCTGCACGAGATTCTCGCCTTCTCTCTTGAGTCGGGCGGCAACGCGCTCTCCGAATACCTTCTGGGTTTCAGCGACCAGCCTTGCGTCGTAATCGAACACGAGATTGTGCAGGTCTGTGACTTGGGCCTGAAGCTGGACGGCCCCCCGGAATGCGTCCTCGAGTTCGCCCGTCTGGGGCTCAAACCCAAACTCGCTGGTGACTGAGTTCCACCGCGCGAGACACTTCCTAGCTGACATTCGCCAGGAAATCATGGTGCTGGCATCTTCCCACTGCTCTGCATCTTCCGGAGAGGATCCGAGAACCGTCACCTCCTCTACGAGCTTGCGGGCTGACGACTTGCCGAACGGAAAAGCAAAGGCGCTTTTGCCGTGCTTCAGACGAACGATTGCCGAGAGGAAGTCTTCATCGGCTTCGGCGCCGGTGGGGATAACGACGGATTTAGGGACAAGGTCGCGCCTGGTGCAGTCGAGCGATTTAATGTCGCTGCAGGCCTGCAAGAGGGATTCAAGCAGAATATCGTCTGGCTTCATGTTGGCCAGATGCTCGCTCAGTCCGTTTATGCCGTCCGGAGGATATAACGCGACCCTATTCTGCAAAGCTGACCGCTCTGTCAGGAACCTAAGCAGCGCCGCTGCCCTCTCGTAAGTCCCGGGTGTTGAATCGATCAGGTCTAGGATGGTGCCGTCTGAGACTCGTTCATCGAGATCCTTGGCCTTCATTAGGTCGCGATGGAGACTGAGGAGGTCGGGCCAGGCAGGAAAGTCATCGCTAACTGGCAGAGAGAAATCTAGGGAGAGCCTGTTTAAGACCGCCGACCTTGCGTTGTATGAGGCAAAGAGAAACGGCCGGAATGCCTGGTGCATGTACACGCCGGAATTGCTGAAGACAGCCCTTTACGGAACTCGATCATAGGAGTGCATGGGTCGGTCACCAGGTGCGCATTGTGGCGAGTCCGGTGTGGGAGCCTGTGCAAAGGCGGTCCGGACACAACTCTGGAGCAGAGTGAGCGGGAATGCAATGCCCAAAGGCAAAAAACGATTGAGTAGAAAGGTTTTGTGATTTCCTCATGACCGGAAAAGGGTGCCTCAGCGGGTGCGCTGGGGACTGGGCGGACAGGACGACTCGCGAATCACCAATTCCGGCAGAATCGATACAGCATGAGGAATTGTTGCCTCCCCGCGAATCCGCTGCAACAGGATGCGCGCGGCCGTCAAGCCCATTTGCTTCAGCGGCTGGCGAATGGTCGTCAGGCTGGGGTTGTGGTACGAAGCGCTCTGAATATCGTCAAATCCCACCACGGAAATGTCTTCGGGAACGCGCAGGCCATGGTCCATAAAGGCACGGATCGCACCGATAGCGGCCAGATCGTCAAAGCAGACCAAGGCGGTGAATGGAGCGCCGCATGCCAGCAACTCGCTCGCCGGGCCATAGCCCAACTCCGGTGTGGAGACCAGTAACCTCAATTGCATGATCAGCGCGGGCGGAATCTTCAGCTTGAGATCCCGCGCCACGGCCATCAGACACTCCCATCGGTCGTCGGCGTCGGAACTGCGGCTGTCCCCGCGCATGAACGCAATTTTGCGGTGCCCCAGTTGAAAAAGGTGCCGTAATGTCAATTCTGCCGCACGCCGTTGATCCAGCATGACATCGGTGACGCCCACGATCTTGCGATGCCCGGCCACCGACACCACTGGTAACTTCATGCTGTGCTCCAGCACCGTGTCGATCAGAATGAATCCTTCCACTGAGCGGTCCATCAACAGGTTCGAGTACTCCTCAATCAGGTCGGGCTTGCGCCGATGGCTTGCTGTCAGATAGAAATACCCTTCCTCTATGAGGTACTCCTCGACGCCGGCCAGCACCTGCGTTGCATAGCTGTCGCTCAATTCGGGCACCAGCACACCCACCGAAAAGGACTGCCGCTTGCGTAGCGATCGCGCATAAAAGCTGGGCCGGTAGTCGAATCTGGCTGCCACCTCCTTCACTCGGTCACGGGTCTCCTGCGGTATCGAGCGCACGCCGGGAGCGTTGTTCAGCACCAGCGATATGGTGGCTGGTGACAAGTTTAGATACTCGCCCAGCGTGCGCAGGCCAATGGGTTGCCCCGGCTTCGGATCGATCCCTGATTTTACTTGTTTGGCCATACACTCCATTTGTAACACCATTTGCGATTCATTGGGCGTGACTTCCATGGCTATGCTCATTCTCCGGCTGTGCACACTCCTAGGCAGCACTGACGCGTTGGCTAGGTCAAACCTCCGCAACGGCTACAGCGGTTCTTGAAGAGGGCGACACAGAAGCGACTGCCGTCCTGTATGGGTTTGCTGCTCGAAAAAAGCACCCAGCAATAGGTCTTCGTTGCTTTGGTGGAAGCAGAAGCTGCCTTACAGCGTCGGCACAACAAAAAGGGTGATCGACTGTGCCGGGAAAGTGTAGCCGGCGATGGTGCTGCTCGTGCTTCCCGGCGCTGGCGGCGTAACGGTCACTGCCGGCTGCGCGACGATGGCAGCCAGATTGGCGTTGCTGTAGAGATATGCCTGTGCGGTAGTTATTTTTGACGGCAGGCCAGTGAGCGAGAGCGTGCTGGTCAGCGGGCCGTAGGTCTTGTTGATGACCACCACGGTCACCATGCTGTCGGAGGTGCGCTGAGCGGCATAGACGGAGAGCGTGCCCTGGCTGGCATTGGCGGCGCCGCTGGTGGCGGGTAGAACCGTGTTGCCAAACGTCGAGTTATTGCCGTCGTAGTTGCGGTAAACCGCGAAGGCCATGTTGCCGGGACCCTGAGTGTTGTATGCCTGCGTCGGCCAAAATGCGCCTAAATCCAGGCCTTCGCGTCCGAAGATACCCAGAATGTCCGCCTGCGTTACCGCGCCGTTGATGGCTTCCAATCCTCCAAAGTTATATTCGTCGATGGCTAGCTTGGTGCCGGGGTAGTCGTTGGCGACCCAAGTCTTCATCATGCGAATCAGTTGCGGAGCCTTTTGCGGAGGCGAGCAGCTCGTAGTGTAGTTCGGATCTGTGGTGTAGTTCGGCTGAGGGTAATTGTTCGTGGGGTCTGTATAGGTAGGATCCCAGAAGACACGCGTCGAGTTGAGCCGCGCCTGTTGCGCGCTGGTATTGCCCGCCGTGGTCAGGCCGGTGTTGTCGGCGGCAAAATAGGTGTGCAGGTCAACATAGTCCAACAGCCGCATGCCATAGGTATTTTCCGCCGCCGCGAACTGCTGCAGATAGTACTCGATGAACGGCACGCCCCCGTGCGCCCTCCGGTCGACCGGATTGCTCCACTGCTCATAGCAGGGGCCTGCGGCCCAACCGTCCCAAATATCCGCCATGGAATAGAAGTACGCCCACCAATAGTCGACCACCGGTCCGCTCACTTCCGCGGTCGGATCGGCCTTCTTGATGGCCAGGGCCGTGCCGATGCCGCCGTTGGTCGCTTCGTCGTAGGTAAAAGGATTGGGATGCACGTCGCGATGGACCGCGCTCCACCAGGTGGGTTCGTTGTCCAGATCCCAGATGGCCACTCCTTTGCCGCTGGCGGCATTTCCGTAGCTGGGATTGGTCACCAGGGAATTGACCCAACTGCCAGCCCAGGTGCCCAGAGCCCACGATGTAGTAGCCGCGCTGGAGGCCGGTGGAGTTGGAGGAGGCTCTGGGATGCTGGTGATTTCCGCAAAAGCCGTCGTTCCCGTGCCCATAATGTCGCAGCCGCCGGAGCTCGTGCAGCCGCCGCTCCCGTCGAGGTAGATACCGTCGCCGCAACTGCCGCTGTAACTCTCCTGGCCAGGGTACGACGCTTGCGTGAAACTACAGGCCCCCGCTGTGCTATTCGCCACCCATCCAAGCACAGGCACGGTGCCAAGAGTCTTGGCGCCGATGCTGGCCGCGCTCGTCACCAATCCGGTGAAACTGCCGCCGCCCCACATGTTGCTGGCGCCGACGAAGTTTTCAAAGTACCAGTCGCTGGCGGAGTTGGTTATGTTGTTCAGGTAGTTGTATCGGGAAATGTCGTCCCCGCCCCAGCGGGCGACGCTGGCGTGAGCGGTCGTGGCGGAGGTCGTATCCAGATAGTATGCGTTCATCCCGTAGATGAGCGGGCTGATGGCATTGCCTGGACTGCTCACATCAACGGTCAGCGCCGGCCCTGCGGCCGTGGCCGGAGGGTTAAGGGTTACGGTTACGCTGGCGCTCTTGCCTTGGGTAGTTCCCTGGGTGCTGGTAGCCGTGACCGTTACTGTGGCTGGAGCCGGGTAGGGAGTGGTGTAGAGACCACTTGTGCTGATCGTGCCGGGGCTCAGGTTGCTTCCGGAGGGCGCGGCCAATGACCAGGTCACTGCCGAACTGACCGTGCCGGCAACCGTAGCCGTAAACTGCACCTGGCTCCCTATCGTGGCAGTCGCTGGATTGGGGGTCACGGCGACCGCGGGTACGGTGTAGTTGGCGGTGACCGCCGCATTGGCGTTCATCGCCACCGTGCAAGTGACAGTGCTGGCTGAGGTGCAACCCGTCCAGGAGGAAAAGGTGTTGCTACTCGAAATGGCTGGCGCGGTAAGCGTCACGGAAGTTCCTGCGTTATAGGTGCGCGTAAAACTCGTCGTGCCGTTCGTCGCGCCGTTGGCGTCCGCGGGAGACACGCCCATTGCCACGCCGCTGGAGGGATTGGACGAGTTGACTGTGAGCACATACGTCGTCACCGGTACGGTGTAGTTGGCGGCGACTGTCGCATTGGCGTTCATCGCCACCGTGCAGGTGACGGTGCTGGCTGAGGTGCAACCCGTCCAGGAGGAAAAGGTGTTGCCACTCGAAATGGCTGGCGCGGTAAGCGTCACGGAAGTTCCTGCGTTATAGGTGCGCGTAAAACTCGTCGTGCCGTTCGTCGCGCCGTTGGCGTCCGCGGGAGACACGCCCATTGCCACGCCGCTGGAGGGATTGGACGAGTTGACTGTGAGAACGTAAGTGGTCGGAGGAGGAGGGGTGGTGCTTCCGCCGCCACCGCCGCATGCGGTTATCAACACGCTCAACCCAATTCCCATCCAAGCCGCCGTGCTCCGCTGGAAATCTCTCACGCCGATTCTCCCCATCCGCTCAAAATCAGTTCCCTGGAACCAGTCTCATTAACCGTTTACATTCACTCGCAGAACGCATGAGAGCCGCCTTGCTGATGGGTCTCACCGCCGGCGAAAAGATCTCCGATAATGCATCCTTGCAGCGCTCCCCCGCTCATGCGAGCGGCCGGGCGCGTGAACCAGCCCGCCTGCTTTTTGACCGCATTTGCAACAATGCGGGAGCAATTTCTCGCTCCCGCATTTTTCCTGCCAAACGAGTAGGTGAGTTCTATTGCACGGTAACGTTCAGCGTGTACGGCAGAGATATCTGGTTCTGGCTGCCATATACGGTTACCGGGCCCTGGGCTCCTTGAACCACCGCGCTGCCAACTTCCTGCGCGGTTACAATCACCGCATACGATCCTGACGGAGTTGAGAGGACGGGAGAAGTTCCAAGAGTCATTGTGTTGCAAGCAGTTATACCTGCAATCGCACCGGTAAGAATCACCAGGCAAAGCAACATCAGGACACGTCTCCTGCGCCCAGACTTGCGGCCAAACGCAAGGCCCACCAAACCCACCCCAAATAAAGCTGCAAATTGAAAAGGAGCGGGTTGGGAGTATTGGCTGGTGGTGGTCCCCGCGGACACATTCGTGTTCACGGTAACTTTGATCGTTTGATGAACCGCTGGATCATTGTTGACATTCAGCTCGTCCGCATGAAGCACCCCGTTCGCGTCCGTGTAATTGCCGCCCGTAAATGTGCACGTTGCATGAGCCGGCAATCCCTGGCACGCAAACCCCAGTGGAAGGGTGTAGTTGCTCAACTGTTGGCCGTCGCCGGCAAGAGGGTATGCAGGATTCGTGTTCACTCCGCCATAACCGAGGACTGAGGAAATGGTCAGCGTAGTGCTTCCCGTCCCCGCCGCCGAGACAGAGAGTGCTCCCGGATTGGGGGTGATCGCCACGGCGGGATTTCGCAGTTCCTCAAACAGGATGGGCTTGCCTGCGCTGGTAGTAGTGGCCGTCGTGGCCAAATAATTTGCGTCCCCACTGTATACGACAGAAGAGATGAGTTGGGGTGTAACCAGATTCGGCGCAACGGTGTTTTGTGAAATCGGGAGGCAACCAGGATTGAAGGTTATAGTACCGGGGGCGTTCGGCACGTTCGCGGAATTCATACCGGATCCTAAGGTAAACGATAAATACGGAAGAGCAGGAGGAGACGGATTATTTGCCGTGTTATTATTTCCGCACACAGGGGTTGATCCCTGCATGATGGAGACCGTACCGGTCGGAACCACGGAACCAGCGCCTACCACCGTCACCAGATAATTGGTGTAGTATGCTGGGCCATAGATCGACGTGTTGTACGGTATATCGCCATCTGTCGTGCTTATGCTGTACGCTGGCGGCGCGGGAAGAGTCAGCGTAGGGAGCCCTTTTGCAATCGTGGTAGTAGTCGAGGCTGTGGAGGCACCGTACACCCTGTCACCGATGTACTGGACGCTGAACGTATGGCTCCCGGCAGTGATCCCCGTGTAGGTAATCGTAACCGTGCCGTTTATCAACGTCGCGGCTGCCTGCACTGCACCGCCCACAGAGACAATCACCTGTCCTGTCGGAGTAACGCCGGTACCGCTTGCCGAAGTCACAGTGACGGTTACCGGGATACTGACAACATTTGCTCCACTGCCCACGCTAATAGTGGTCTTACTAGCTGCCAGAGCCGCCCCTACTCCCGAGGCGTCGACGGCAGCGGCGTTAGCCGCATTGCTCTGAATCGTGATCACGGTGCTCAGCGGGCCTTGAATTCCAGGTCCGGGATTCATGGTTACATTCACCGTGCATGTGCCTGACGGGTTTACAGAAGCGCCGCAACCTGCAGCGCTGAAATCCTTCGCGTCACTGCTGAGGAAGCCTGTAACGGTCAGAGGTGCATTTCCGATGTTCATCACATTGGCAGTCGCCGTACCCACAGATCCAAGCGCCGGTGAACCTGTACTGACTATCGCGTTGATGCTCACCAGATGCAATTTCAGAGCCGTTCCATCTGCCAGGTAAATATTGCCTGATTTGTCCAGAGCCACGCCTAAAGGATTCGTCACGCTGGCTGCGATAGCCGTATGAGCGCTCTGATTCAGCGCGCCGCTCACATAGGGAATGCGAATCGTGCCACCAGCCATCGCCAGGTATACCGAGCCGGACGGGTCGACTGCTACGCCGGTTACTCCGCTGAGTCCGGTAAGCAGCGTTGTTTGGACTCCGCTGGGGGTAACTTCAAACAGATTCCCGCTGTCGATCACGTAGAGATTGTTGCTTTCATCTACTGCGACCGCAGAGGGGGCGGTGAACCCGGAGAGGATCAGTTCCGTTTGGCTCATGGGTCCGAAACTTACACCCGCATTCACCAGCTTCACCACTTCGGCATTCTGTGGCGAACCCACATAGACATTGCCCAGGCCATCTGCCGCCAGACTCAGGCCGGTGCCCAGCCCTCCATAGAGAGTGAGTTGCCCAGCCGTATTGAGGCCACTGGAGGTATTAGGCATCTCGTAGACCGTGCCCCCGCCGCTGCTATCGGCGATAAACACGTCTCCGGCGCCATCGACGGCAACGCCAGTGGGCCCCGTCAGGTTCTTACCCACGGAGACGCCAGCCGTGCTGGAGGACGCTCCCGCCGGATACATCAGGACTTTCTTGAGGCCCATGTCTGCCACGTAAACATTGCCCAAGGCGTCTGTCGCCACAGCGGTTGGAGTGACCAGGCCCGAGCCGATCCCTGATTCCAACGCCGGAGTCACGGAGATATCCGGGCTGAGTCCAATGCCATAAAGCTGCATTGAGCCCAAGAGATTGTTCCCCGCATCGAGCATCACGAGTTTGCCAGATACGTCGCCGGCACTTTGCGGACTCAATGCAACATTTACTGTGCAGGTGCTCAGCGCTGCATAGGCCGTTCCAGTCGTGCAGCTTCCGCCGCTGACAACGGCGAAATCCGGAGTCTTAGCGCCTGCTTCTACAAACGTGATCTTGGCCGGGGTTACGCCCGCGCTCAACCCAAAAGTGACAGTAGCCGCCGTCCCTTGCGATCCACCGGCGACCGAACCAAGGTTCACATTGTCCATGGCGATGGCGTCAATGCCATTCGCTGAACTCGGTGCGGTGGGAACATACATGATGCCACGCGTGAGATCGAAGTCGACATTGGTAGCGGCAGGAACCGGGGACAGCAGGTAGGCGTCATTCGGATTCGGCGTCCCGTTTTCGTTGGGAACCAAAACCACTCCCTGCACTGAATCGCTGATGTAAACATTGCCGGCCGCGTCCACCGACACGCCGTCAATGTTCGACAGAACCGCTGACCCGCCCACTACGGGATCGACCCGGGTCATCGACGCTTCGCCGGTCAATCCGCTTTGGCCGGCAGCAACCCTCAGGATCTCGGTGCCGCCGTCCTCAAGAAAGTAGATATTGCCGGCATTGTCGAGCGCTATCGATTTCGGCCGGCTATTCAGTCCGGTGGCAATAAGCACGGCGCTGTTTGCTGCCGGCTGCGTTGCGGGCGGAACAGCTGCCGGAACTTCGATGATCCCATCGAAGCCATTTTCATTCCCAATGGCAGCAACGCCGCTGGCGTTGAAAGAGATGGGGCCGGGGTGACACCACCCCCCCATCGGTGGGGCGTTTAATGCCGCTCCACCCCACTGGAAAGCGCCGGCCGCATTCCAGGTCTTTGTTGCGGGATTATACGGAATGTCCCATAAGAAGCAGCCTGCCCAGTTGTTCCCTGTTAACGCATCGTTCGTTTGTGGATTGATCCCGACACCAATCTCCGTCCAGCCGTTAAGTATAGTGTTAGCCGCAATCACCGTGTTCATAGCCCCGCTGCCAGCCGGGAACTCATACATGGCGCCAGCTTCAAAGTCCATGACAAAAAGGTCGCCACTGGGAGTTATGGATGTGTCCCACACGTTCTGGAATGCCGGAGAGGTAAGAGCGCTGGACGGGCCGGATACAACCGCCGCGGGCAGTCCAATGCCAGAAAGCGATAGAGAGGCAAGAATATTGCTGCTTCCATCCAGTAATTCGAGATTGCCGTTCACATTGCCAATAGTTTGCGAGTTCAATGCCACTTCCACAGTGCAGGTACTGCCCGCGGCATAGTACGTGTTTGCCTTGCAAGTACCGCCGCTGAGAACGGTGAAATCCGTAGTGGCGCCTGTTTCTACAATTTCGATACTGGCCAAAGTTGTGTTTGCGGCAAACCCGATATTAACGGTTTGCACCGTCCCTTGCACATATGCGGCGCTCGACCCTAAATTCACATTCGACAAGGGAACGCCCGCTACGTCGTAGTACACGACACCACTCGGTGATTTCCAGCCCCACTTCGCAGTCTTGGGAGCGACGGGGGGAACAGTATTGGGAACGGGAACATACATAATTCCACGCTTGAGATCAAAGTCGACATTGGCAGAGGCAGGAACAGCGGACATCAGAACTGCGTCACTCGGATTCGGAGTCCCGCTTTCGTTGGGAACGAACAACACTCCCATCACTGAATCGCTGATATAAACATTGCCGCTCGCGTCCACCGTCACGCCGTCAATGTTCGACAGCACCGCCGACCCGCCCACCACGGGATCGATCCGAGTCATCAACGATTCGCCGGTCAATCCGCTTTGGCTGGCAGCAACCATCAGGATCTGGGTGCCCCCGTCCTCTAGAAAGTAGATATTGCCGACATTGTCGAGCGCTATCGATTTCGGCCGGCTTTTTAGGCCCTGAGCGATAATGACGGCGCTTGCTGCCGGAGAGCCAGCCGGTATCTCGATGATCCCGTTAAAAGAGTTTTCATTCCCGAAGGCCACCGTCCCGCTGGCATTGAAGGAGATGGCGTCAGGATGGCACCATCCCCCCACCGGCGAGCCATTGGTTGCGTTCTGCCCATACTGGTAGGCAGCAGCCGCATTCCATGAATGGGTGGCGGGAACATATGGGATGTCCCAGAGATAGCAATTCGACCAGTTGTTACCCACAAGCACATCGCCTGTCACTGGATTGACCGCGACGCCGTTGACTGTCCAGCCGCCGTCGCCGCCAAGTATGCTGCCCGAGGGAATAACCGTGATCATCGCTCCGCCGCCGGCCGGAAATTCATACAAGGCGTTCGCTGAAAAGTCCATGACAAAAAGATCGCCCCAGGGGGAGATGGCGGTGTTCCACACCACTTCGAATTCCGGATGGGTCGCAACGGCGCTGAGCTGGCCGGTTGTAACCACAGGCGAATTTGTACCCGCCCAGGCTCCCGTGCACAGGCAGACACTGAAGAGCAGCGCAAGAGCAATTTTGGCGAACCCGCGCAAAGAGATGATCGACTCGGTGGCCATAACAATCCTCCTAAAAACTCTTATCGAGCAACATCGCGAGTGGCCTTGTCCCACCCGTGCATTGAGGCTTGGCTTTCCCATGTGTTGCTTTCGGAGGGCTGCCTCGCGCCCTCCAAAATGCCCTGTTCTGCCGCTTCTCTACCTCAGCAACCCCTATTGCACAGTGACAGGCAATATGAAGTACGGTTGTGGCAACGGCAGCGTAGCATTCGCGTTATACTGATACACCGCTACCGCTATGTTGTAGGTGCCGGCCGGTGTCGTGACAACAGGCGCTGGCGGCGTATGCGTGTAACTGCTATTGGTGCAGGCGGTGACGCCGAAAAGCGCGCCAGCGAACAGCAGCATCAGGCAAATGATTGTGAGAGCGCGACCGTTGAATCTGGTCTTCCTGCCGAACACCAGACCGATCAGGCCGAAACCGAAAACACCGGCAAGAGACCACGGCGGCGACCCCGATCCGCGAATGGAAGACGTGCCCACATTGACGGGCACATTGGTGCTAATCGTCATGTGGATTGTGGTCGACCCGCCGCTGGCAAGCGCAATCGCGTTGCTGTCGAAGGTGCACTCCGCGTATTGTGGAACGCCCGATATGCACTGCGGAACGAGTGATATCGTAGTCCCGCCATATCCCACGATCGATTGCAGGGTGAGAGTCACCGTGCCGGGAGTGCCGGGAGTCACCGTCAGTGTCGCCGGTGTGGCTGTAATCAATACGCTGGGAGGAACAACCTCAAAGGCAGGGATCGCTAAACTCGCCGGCGCATAATTCTGGTCGCCTGAATAGACAATCGTGAGCGAGTATGCACCCACCGCGAGATTACTGGTGTTGAAGACAGGGTTATTCAAGGGGATCGGATCCTGGGTTGGATCTGCCGGTTTCGTCCCGTTCATTACCCGCAGAGTCCCTGTCGGCGTTCCTACAGTGGAACTGACGCCTATGGTCAGGGCGTACGTCCCCTGGTACAACACGTAGGTACTCGGCTTACTGACGGTGAGAGCTGGCGTGGCCAAGGTGACGGTAAAGGTGGTTTTTGCGGCGCTAACGGCGAAGTCCGGAGGAGTCCCGGCCACGCCCGTCCCCTGGTAGACGGCCGAGACCTTATAGCTTCCGCCGCCGAGCGAGGAATAGGTGTGAGAAGCTACGCCGTTGGTCAAAGGCAAGGAGAGCGTTCCCTGACCGGAGACATTCAGCTTCACGATCCCTGTCGGGGTGCCGGATGCCGCCGCAACCGTGACCGTGATCGTCTCTTTCCCCGGGTAGGTAGTAGCCACGATCCCGGAAAAGGTTGTCGTAGTCGCTGTGCGAGCATCGTTGACCGCATTGGCCGACACGGCCAAGCTGGCCGCGGAATTGTTCGTGGCATTGCTGTCGATGGTGAGAGTTGCGGTTTCAACCACCGGTGGCGCACCGGCGGGCGTGACTCCCAGGCCCAACCAGCAGCCTGTCCCCGCATAACTAGATGTGGCGGGGCCGCAAGCCGGGGAATTCGATTGATCGGCCTCCGCATAGAAGTCGGCCAAGGTTGTCGGATCGCTGGCTAGCGTGGAAAGAGTCAAGGGCATATTCCCGATGTTGTAGACTTGGACATCCTGGTCAGTCTCGATGGCCGGAATCACCTGCCCGAAACTGTAAGTGCCGTTGACGCTCAATTGGGTTACGCCGGGAGTCCCGCTGCCGGAAACATGTATTGTTCCGGTCTTGTCCAGAGCTACGCCGACTGGAGTCACACCGTTGGCGAGGGGAAGAAGAAAGGCGTCATTGATGTTGATGACGCCGCCGGGGCTGGCTGCGCTGGCCTCGTTGGGAACCCACAGCAGACCTCCCGACTGTGCCACATATACCGACCCGGAAGGATCCACAGCCAGCCCTGTGACGGAGCCCGATTTGAGTACGGCGACCGTAATCAGGTTGTTCGCATCCGTGGGCGTTACTTCATCCAGGTTCTTTCCATCGGCGATGAACAGGTTTCCCCATCCATCGACGGCGATCGCCGAGGGTGCGACAAGGAGGCTGCCGTCCACCACGGTAGTGGCTCCTTCTAATATCGTGGATCGCACGGATGGATTGCTGATCTTGATGACCTTTGCATTGTCCTCGTCGGCGACATATAGGTCGCCGGCGCCATCAGCCGCCAGATTGAGGTGGTTGCCGAGGCCGGAAAGAAGCACACTCTTATCCGCGGCATTCAACGCTCCTGACTGATACGGAACCTCAATGACTTCGCCGGTATCGCCGATATACACGTTACCGGCTCCGTCCACGGCTACACCTGTGGGCGCTGTAAGTCCGGAGAGGATCGACACTCCGGGGGTGGCAGCGGTTGCTCCGGCGGGATATTGCAGCACTTCGCGCTGTCCGGAATCCGCCACATAGGTGTTGCCCAGAGAATCTTCCGCAACCTGCATTGGTGTAATGAAGCTGGAACCGATAGCGGAGTTAACCGAAGAGCTGAGGAATGAGATTCCGGGCCCATTGCCTACGCCATAGATGGAGGCGGTGCTGCCGGCGATCAGGTTATTGCTCCCATCGAGCATCTGCAATTGGCCAGATACGGCGCCGAAGGTGCGCGGTTTCGCGGCGATCCAGTAGGGGCAGGCGCTCCACATTTTGTAAGGGATGCCCGCCGTGCAGGGCACCACGGTGGAATCGACCGTGGCAGGGCTCGTCTTGGTGGCTGGATTCATCAGGGGATTTGTCGTGACGACGCTGAAATCCGACCCGCCGCCGGGTTGCGAAAACACAAAACTGTTGGGCGTCACGTCCCTGCTGAAGATATAGTAAACAGTCGTTCCAGAGCCCGCGGTACCGACTAGGGATGCGCCCAGTTTGGCACTGCCCATAGCGTATGCTGCCCAGTTACTTGTATAGGGGGTAGCTGGTGGTGTACCTTCCGATGAGCCCAGGGACGACCAGCCAGAGTTGGTAAAGGTAGGGATCCAGAGGAACCCGCGCGGATCAATGGCAACTGCCCCACCTGCGGAGATTGGCGACACCACCACCGCGTCAGCCCAGGTGGGGCTGAAAGTTGGAGCCTTGGGGTTTCCGCTCTCGTTCGGAACCATCAGTATGCCGTTTTCATTGCCGCCATAGCTATCGATTGCGGAGGAGAGGTAAAGATTGCCGGCCGCATCAACGGTAATGCCCTTGAAGTTGTAATTGTCTGCGGGAGGATCGATGCGCGTCAGGCCAGACTCGCCCACAAACCCGCTCTTGCCGGCGGGGATCATCCACACACCCTCCGCCACCGATGAACGCGTATTCCAGGGATCCTCGATAAAATAGACGTTCCCCGCATGGTCGACCGCAATCTTGGCGGCCTCCGAAGTCAGAGTCTTAACCAGGGTTACCGGGCTGCCCGAAGCACCGTTCGTCCCAGGGGCGCCCACCTTGGTCCCATCGGCAGAGACGGAAAACTCCAGAATGTCCCCGGGGGATTCGGTGCTGACAACCATGTCGCCGTTGTCGAGGAATGCTATTTCGCGGGTACCCACCCCTTGGACAACCAAGTCCCCCGGCGACCAATCACTGCTGCCGGTCAGAGGCCAGGTTCCCGTCGAGGCATCATAGGGCACGCGGTAGAAGTACGGTGTTGCCCACTCGGTCCCGATATAGAGCGTATCGTTGGCATCGAGCGCCATTCCCACGTTCCAGTCGGCATTGCCGCCCTTGAGTACCGTGCCTGGCGCAGACACCGTGGTCACGCTCGTAGCGCCAGGCGCCAATTGGTAAAGGGCGCCGTTTGGCGTGTCGAGAAAGAGCACATTCCCGTTCTTCGCGACTACGATTCTGTAGATTTGAGCGGAACTGCCCAAGTTGATCTGTGGCGTACTCAAGATCGAGCCGGACATAACCACCGGGGCTTGCGCAGCGGCAGTAACGCACCCCAAAAAGGCGACGATCAAAACCAAAGTCACGATCCGGGCAACCCGGCGAAGAAAAGCTGCGGACTCGATGGCCATAATATCCTCCCAAACACCCTCTACTAAGCAACTCGTAAGCGGCAATTTTGCCAGCCAACAATCGTCTTGCCGGCCTACTGATGTGCCCGTCTCTTTTACAGCAGAGAGGCGGCGCTCTTGCTTTGCCGTCTCCCTATCCACTTTCATTACGGTCTGCTCCATCAGACGCAGGCCGCCAGCAGAAAACCCACGTTAGAACTGGTACTTCACGCTCAACTCGACCAGACGATTCCCGTACTTGATCCCGGCAACGCCGAATCCCTGTTCCGTAAGATCTGACTGGGTGAGCGTCTGACCCGCCGTACCGCCCTGTTGAGACAACGTCAGGTCGGTTTGGGTGTTGTTGTTGTTGAATGAAACCAGGGGATGATTGAGGAAGTTGAAGGCCGCCGCCCTGAATTGCAGGCTCCGCTTCTCGCCCAGACCGAGGTTCTTCAGTAAAGACAAATCATGATTCATGTACGCCGGGCCACGAAGATATGGGGGCCGCAATTGACCATTTGCCCCGGGAAGCGGAATCCCAAAGCACGCCCCGTTGATGTACTGATTCTTGGCCGGGCCTCCCTTGGGATTACAGGTAATCGTCGGCAACAACTGGACGTCGGGGGTGCCCAGCCAGGTCGCGGGATTCAACTGCGTCACGCAATAGCGGTTCCCATTTGCATCTGCGGGGATGTGATAGTTGTTTATGCAAGTGGACGACGAGCCTGACCCCATCTGATTCAAGGTCGCGACCTGCACCGGCTGAATCAGGCCATACCCGAAACCAAAGTTCTCGCCATTGATGGACGCCAGCGGCGGTCCGCTTTGCACCGTCGAAATACCCGAGATTTGCCATCCGTTGAGCACTTCGCCCACCGGTTTGAACCCAAGGTGGTGGCGCTTGCCGAAGCCCAGGTCAATCAGGTAATGCACGTTGAATACCTGGGTGTGATCGAATGGCGTCGGATTGTACTCGTCACGCAGGTTGAAGGGGTTCGCGACATTGTTGTTATATGACGCCGCAACTGCCAAATTCTTTGAGAAGGTGTAGTTGGCGCCAAACTGGACGCGGCCGCTCGACTTGTTCCAGCTCAACTGACCACTGTTGTACGTCGAGTAGAAGTCGTGCCTCAGTTGGTAGATGTTGGTGTAGAAGGGGTATGCGCGGAAGAAGTCCTGCTGCGCGGTGTTCATGCTTGAGATGGTCAAGCCCGAGCTATTACCCAGCGTCGCGGGGAGGAGGCCAAAGTTGGCGTTGAACAGGGTTCCCGCGGGGATCAGGTTGATGTTGGAGATGGAATTGTAATTGTTGTTATACGAACTCAGGTGGTGGCCATCGCTGGCAACGTAGGAGACTTCCAGAAGCGAATTCCTCAACCCTAACCTTTGCCAGGAAATACTCTGCGAAACCGTGACGTTGTACTCCAAGTGAAGCGGGCGGACCGTATCCGTTGGAGAAATGGTGAAGGCGCTGAAATCGGGAGGATTGATCGGTGACTGGTTGTCGATCTCGGCAAAGGAGAGCTGACCCTGAAGGAGACTCGTCTTGTAACCCTGAGCCGTTGCCGCCGCCATCGCATACGGGTTGAATTCCTCTTGACTGCGATAAACGCCCCAGCCGCCTCGCAGCACCGTCTTCCCTGAGCCGAAGACATCCCAGGCAAGTCCAAGGCGAGGGGAGAACACAACTTTCGTCGGCTGATTCACGGAATTTGCCACGCTGGAATCGAGGCCGTGCCATGTCAGGCCGGGCATCTGAGTGCTGCTGCACGTTCGGGCGGCTGCGCCGGTGGCGCCGGTTCCGCCGCACTCGCTGGCATACAAGCTGGGAGAAAACGTCGCCAGTCCGTTGCCGTGACGATCATTCCACGGGCCGATGTGTTCCAGCCGCACACCCATGTTGAGTGTGAACCTGCGCAGCTTCACGGAATCATTCACGAAACCGGAGAGCGTCGTGTACTGCATATCGACCGTCGGAGAGAAGTTCGTCTGCTGGAACGAATCCGCATACCCTATGTACATCAGGGCGTTCGGATTCATGCACTCTCCCAGGTAGGCGGCTCCGGAAAGACGATTGTTCCCCGCCGGATCGGAACTTTCGCAACCGGTAAATTGGGCGGTCGTGCCGATCGAAGAACCTTGGTTGTTTTGCGTATTGTTCGGGTTATATTCGAAATACGAGTTGTTGGGATTGAACGTGAACTCTCCTTGGGGAAAAGCGCCGTAGTCCGCCAAGCCGTTCAGAATGCCCTTTTCCGCGTAGATGCCAATCTTGATCAAATGAGTTCCCTTCACCCAGGTCACCGTATCCTGAACGTCGGGAACCGCTTTCTTCATCCGAACCTGGTTGTTGTAAAAGCCGCCGGGCATCAGCATACTCGGAAAACCAAATCCGGTGCCGGGGTTCAGGGCCGGCACAGAGTAATCGCCGCCATTCTTGTACATGCCAAGAAACTGCATGTTGCCCTTGCCGCCGTTATAGTTGTTCATGTAGAAACGACTAACGGCGGTAGGGTCTCCCATGTTTCCCGGCGAAGTCACGTAGGACATGGCGGCCGTGAGTTCGTTAGTCAGGGAGGTGCCCATGATGCGAACGTAGGTCGCGAAAAGGGAGTTTGAAATGTCGCCGGTGGTCACAGCTCCGGGGTATAGGATGGCGGCGTTGGGAACATAGTTGAAATTGACGGGATCTTGCGCAATCTGCGACTGCCGGTTGTAGCCCAGAGTCAGCGTGTCTTTAGGGGTGATGTGATAGTCGATTCTGGCATGGAGTTGAGAGCCGTTCTGGCTCTGCAAAACCTCCTTGATGTAGTTAAAGCCGGAAGCATTGGTGAACGGATCGGCATTGGGCTGCGGCAACCAGTTGATCAATGCCACGCCGCTGGCGTTTTTCGCGGGCTGACCGTAGAAATTGACCGCATTGGCAACATTGCCGTTATTAACCTCAGTTCCGTCGGGCAGAAAGTTTTCCGTCTGGCACATGGGCAGAATGGCATTGGGGTTGGCCTTGCCATCCGGGCGGCTGCCACAAAGCTGGGCATTCAACGATGACTGGCTAAAATCTCCGTTGCGTTCCGCCTGGGTGGGTACCCAACTGCCCAGGGTTTCAGGCGAGTAGAGCTGGTTGGAATACTCATAGCCGACCCAGAAGAACAGTTTGTCTTTGTTCCTGTTGAATGTGGTGTGAGGAAGAAGCAGCGGACCGCCGATTTGGCCGCCGGGATAGAAATACCGTCCATCCGGTCTGGTCTGTTGCAAATTGTTGTTATACCAGTCGTTGGCATTCAGCAAGGTGTCGCGGGCGTAAAAATAGGCCGAGCCGTGAAAGGCCGATGTGCCCGACTTGCCTATGGCGTTCACAATCGTAGGTCCCTTGGCATTCTCGGCGCCATAGGAGGAGGTCGAAACCTTGACCTCCTGGACCATGTCGACGTTCACATTCTGGATCGTTCCTGAGTCGCTGGCAATATCCGTGAGCGAGACGCCGTCGGAGACAACCGTGATGCCGTTCGTGCCGCTGCCATTGGCCGAAAAGCTGCCCGTAGGGCCGCTCAAACCGACGACGGCAGAGTTGTATCCGGGTTTGTTGCCGACCCCATTGTTCCCCGAAGACATATCGAAACCGGGCAACATACGTACCAGTTCCGTTACGTCACGACCGACTACGGCGAGCGTCTCAATCTCCTTCGAGGTGATGACGTCGGCGCGTTCGCCAGTGTCTAAGTCCTTCATGCCCGTGGAAACGGCTTCGACGGTCACCTGTTCGGTGGCCGCACCCACTGCCAATTTGATATCTTGGATGTTGATCAGATCGCCGGGGCGCAAAGCGAAAGGCTGGGATTCCCAGGGGCGGAAGTTCGCTACAGTAACACCAACCGTGTAGCTGGTGCTGGACTCCACGGAAGCGAACGCGAAGTATCCAGCGCCATTGCTGAATGCGTTGCGCGAAATGCCGGTATTATGGTTGGTCAACACGACTGCCGCGTGCGGAATGACGGCGCCAGTCGAATCGGCAACGATGCCGGTCACGCTTCCGGTAGTCGCCTGTCCAAAAAGAGGGGACGGCAGTAGCAAGAGCGTGGTGATAAGCAGTACCGGCAACGCGGCTGTCAGCCTGATCCTAGGAAACGACTTCATAGCGAATACCCTCCGTCAACCAACTACGTTCCATTTGCCTCGATAGCACCCCTGATTCATTGTGAGCACAACTTTGAACAGCTTCGGGCCGTGCCGAAACAACATCGTCTTTTGCTGCGAGTTCATTTCGACTAACACCCATACCTAAACGTTTTAGTTAAGCGTGTCAAGCAGAAAATAAAAATATTTTTGGGGATGAAAACGGTATCGCAAAGAAAGCATCAGGAATTTGAGGCTTATCTCTGGGGTGTAGGCTGAAGGGGCGACCAGCCGCGTACCCTTCAAGCGGCTGATTTTACTTGCAGTTCTAGCGCCATGGTGATCCGGACCTGGCAGTGCAGGATTCACCCCAGGGGATCTCTGCGCAAGTGCCTGATTATGCAGCGTTAGGGTGCCGCGGCGGTGGCACTGGTTCACCAGGGTGAATGCCGCACACAACTAGTGGTGGTTTTTCCCCAAGCCCTGATTTGCACACCGGCAGAAATCTATTTATCGTTGGCTTGCCGCAACTTTCGAGGTGCAGTATGTATTTGAGGGTTCTTGCCGCCGTATGTGTCGCTGCCTTCAGCGTCACTGTCTCTGCTCAAACTGCGCCAATCCGGCCAAAAATTACAGACATCTCGCACCTGGCCGTCTATGCGTCCGACCCCGCGGCTGCCGATCACTACTATCGCGAGGTCATCGGCGCGGCCAAACAGCCCGACCCAGAGAATCCGCATGGCGTGCGCTATGCCTTTAACGATAAGCAGTTTATTGAGGTTCTCCCGCTGCCTCCGGACGCGGGTATCAATCGGCTCGACCACACCGCCTACAACACCGATAACGCCGAGGAAATGCGCAAGTACCTCGCGGCCAAGGCATGGAAGACCCCCGGCAAGGTGGAGAAGGGCTCCGACGGAAGCCGCTGGTTCATGGTGCTCGACCCCGAGGGCAATAAGGTCGAGTTCGTCCAGCCTCCCCCCCTGCCCAAAGCCATCGACGCTCCCAACGTCATTGGCCGCCACATCATCCATGTCGGTTTCCTGGTCCACAGCCGGGCCGTCGAGGACACCTTCTACCGCGATCTGCTCGGCTTCCGCCCTTACTGGTTTGGCGGCATGGTGGAGGGCAAACTGGACTGGGTAAGCCAGCAGACCCCGGACAGCCATGACTGGCTCGAATACATGCTCACCAGCGGCCCGTCGGGCTCGGGTATCCTGGCCAGCATCTCTCAGCACCAACTCGGCGTGCTCGACCACCTCTCCATCGGCGTCGTGTCGGTTGACGCAGCTTACAAAGCGCTCTCGGCCGACAACCGCCTGACCGGCGTACATGATGCGCACACCCAGATCGGCAAGGACGGCAAGGGCCAGTTCAACCTCTACGACCCCGACGGTATCCGCTTGGAACTGATGAACTTCCACGCCACGGAAAAACCTTGCTGCTCACCCTTCACGGCAGACGATCCGGCGGAGTAAAGCTGGAAATACGTTGCACGATATCCACTGAAACTGGGCTACGATGGAACCGCATGGTCAACTTAATCGGTAAAGTACTGGCTCGTGAATTGCTTTAGCTTGCCGCAATCGTCAGCGGAACTTCGAGTGACCCGGTACGGCCTGCGGCAATGTCGTGTACCGCGATGCACAGGGAGATGCGTCCCGCGGGAAGATCGAGCGCCATGCGCAGGCGAATGCCATTGGAAACGGTCTGCGTAAATTGTTCGGATTTGATCTTTATGGCGTAGCTGGGGTCAAGGTAGTTCACGCGGTTGCCCTCCTCGTCATAGGCCACCAGCGCAATCTCCATTTTGGCCTGGTGCGTGCCATCAGGCATTTTGTCGAGCGCCAGGGTTCGCGCGTCCACAATCAGATCGACCACGTAACGATGCGCCGGCTTTTTCAGGGTTGCGGCCATCTCTCCAGGGGTATCCGGCAACTTTGCGCCTTGGAGGAGCGGGTTGGCAGCAGGTAGCACTCGCGCCTGGAAGAGAATCTGCGTCGCTGGCGGTGCGCCGTGCAGTGTGGCGGCCGTCATCGGGCCGACAGTTGCGGCCAGATTGGCGGAGGGTTTGTCCGGCGGGTCAGCGTAGTATCCCTGTCGATAGGCGAGCTGGTAACCGCCGTTGTCCAGGTGGACCTTGACCTTTCGGTACTGCCCGTTGAAATCTTTCGCGGATGGAACATATCCGATGGAGTAGTAGCTTGAGCCGTTCTCGACGGCTTGGGCCACCGCTTCCTTCAGGCCGTTGGTGTTGATGTATGCCTTGCCGCCGGTCTCGTCTGCAAGCTGCTCCATCCCAGCCTGTGATGTCTGGAGTTGCCGCAGGAAACTCTTGTTGTCCCTGGCCACGCTGGAGGGCGGACTGACCGCGGTATTCTTGATGCCCTGGGTACGGACGCCGCTTTCCATCGTGGGGGCGGCAGCGGAGTAGGATGCGTCAGACGCAGGCATCGTCATCAGACCCCGCGCATCCACGGGATAGACGGCAACCCGAGCGGCAGACAGCAGTTCGCTTGCCTGCTTCATCTGGTCGGAGTAACTGCGCATGGCCTGAAACGGGCTTCGCAGCGAGTCGTCTGGATCGAGCGCAATTGGGAACGATCCGGAGAACCAGATCAGGTTTTTACGTCCGGGGATGGCGCTCAGATAGCGGGCCAATTGTTCCATCGCCTCGATAGTCATCCGTACCCGTTGGTCGACCTGGTAAGCAGTCAGATCGGCCTGGAACTGGAGCATGGCGGGGAGCGCATCTGGGGACATCCAGGGTGTCGAACCTACGCCGAGGTTCATGGTATCCAGGTTGTTATCGTTCTGCGGGTCAAGCACGATGGATGGCTGTGCCCCGGCCTTTGGGCTTTGAAGGACTTTAGTCAGCTCGGCGACGTTGGTTGTGAACCCCTCCACCAGTCGCAGCCGTGACGAAAGCGTAAAGATTGCTAATGAAGTTCCCGGCGCTATCTTGCCCAAATATTGAATCATTTGACGGCGCACTTCCAACTGGTCGCTCGACGGGGTGTTCAACCCATCCAGGAGCAGCACGTTGAGCGCGCTGGCCTCGGCGTACACGGGGACATTGCTATATACGTGGGGCGGAAGCGCGAGAGGCTTGACGGTAACTGGCGTTGCGGCAAGCGGCCGGTGTTCGTCAAAAGAGATGATGGTCTGCTCGCGGTCGTCCTCGAAGATGCGAAACTGCCGCTGTTCCAGGCCATGAACGGCGTTGCCGTGTTCGGTGACCACCACATCGATCAGCACCAGATTGGCATTGGTCCGCAGAACCGGTATATCCGTTGTCGAAACGGGTGATGCGGGGCTGGCAGCCGGGGTGAGCTGCTGTCCGGTGCTCTGACCGGACGCCGCATTCAAGAGACCTGCAAAAACCAGTGCGGCAATAAAGCGGAGCGAATGCATCGGGAGCCCTTTCAATAATAAAATCGCGCAGCTCGCTACCATGTTGGATCTTGGCAGTGAGTCGTTTGATAGAAATACCGTCTGGCGTTGAGAATACACGCCTGGAAACAGCCGTACAACACAGTGACTTCCGCAGTGGTGGCGACCAGCCGGAGGGGCGCGGCGGCGAGGTTGCCGGCAATGGCGATTTGACCGATGCTAATTCGACCTCACGACACTCTTTCAGATCTTATGGTTTAACCTTTTCAAACAGGCTTGATCGCGCTATCATGGTCGGCGGCGCGGCTCAGGAGCCTGATCCGCGCTCGGGGCCGAACATCAACTGCATCGTTTTACTACACGGCCGTATGCGGTGAAGCAATGAATTACACTGCGTATGCCGCAGTGGCACTGGGATAACAGGTTTCGTCTAAGTATCAACGGGGGCAGCTCATGCGCGGACGTCTATGGATCTTCTTTGCGGTTTCACTCGTGCCTTTGCAGCTTCAGGCAAAGGTTGTTGTCTTGTGGCAACCTGGCTTTCCCACAGTAGCCAGCCAGCCGATCGATCGAGCAAGCCTCGATAAAGCTCTTATAGGCTTGGAACCGGTATTCGAGGATGAGGCAACTCTTGCCGCCCCTGAGACGCTTTCGAACGTCGATCTTCTTGTGCTGCCGTATGGTTCGGCAGTCCCGGTCGAGGCGTGGAGGAGCATTGAGCGCTACCTCGACACGGGCGGAAATCTGTTGGTAATCGGCGGCCAGCCGCTGCGTGTGCCCGTTAGTTTGGTGAATCACCAATATGTGGCTGCCATGCCGCAAGATACTTATTCCCGCGCGCTTGGGTTTCGCCACACTTATGAGGTGCCGGTCGCCAAAAGTGCCGCGTTCCACTGGAGGGACGGCTATTCGTGGCTGCCCGCGCTCGATATCCGGGCCCAGCGTTTCTTCGCGGTAGAAGGCCTCCTCGATGGCCTGGGGTACATGGCCGATTCAGCCGGCCAGTTGGTTGCAGCTCCGGTGATTGTTTCGAACCACGTGGGCGGAGGTTCGGACCGGAGAATGCTCGGCAGCCGTGTCGTAGCGCTCGACTTCGATCCCCAGCCCGGTTACTGGCAGAGCGCGGACGGCATCGCACTCGTGCAGCAGGCCGCTGGGTACGCGCGACAGGGCGCCGCTGAATTTTCAGTGGAGACGCATTTCGCTGCCATCCGCCCCGGCGAGCCACCCTTAATAACCGTGCATCTGCGTATTCCGTGCAAGGAGAAGCTCGGAGCCACTGTAAGTGGCGAAATCCAACTCCGGCTGCTATCTGAGAAAGAAGTCATCGCAACGGCTACGCTTCCCTTCACAGGCAAAGGAATTGCGGATCTCGATACGCCATTCCATCAACCGCTGCCGCTGGGATTCTATAAAGTCTCCGCCGTATACAGCGAAGGCGGAGTTGCCCGCGAGTTCTATCAAAACGGATTCCTGGTCACAGAGCGCGGCGCGCTTGCCTCTGGGCCCGTTCTCGGTGTCCATGGCGACTTCCTTTCGCTGGACGGCAAGCCCTTCTTCCCGGTGGGGACCAACTACTTCACCAGCGAAGACAATAACTGGGATTTCTCTGCCCCAAGGAACGCTTGGTTCTGGGACAAGGACTTCGCGGAGATGGCCGCCCACGGCATCAGCTTTGTACGCACCGGCGTCTGGATGTCGAACGGGAAGTTTATTGAAAGTGATTCCGGCGGCGTAAACGAAAGATTTCTGCGCAATCTTGAAGCATTTCTCGACTGCGCTCAGCGGCATAACATCGCGATCAACTTTACCTTCTTTGCCTTTGCTCCGCACTCGGGCGGATTTCTCAGGAACATGGATGCCAGCGCAACTTTACCCAATCCATACACTGACCCCGTCTCAGTGGATGCCGAACAGGCTTATATCCGCTCCGTGGTGGCGCGATTCAAGGATGTTCCCTGGCTCTCCTGGGATCTGATTAACGAGCCGAGCTTCTCCAATCCCCGGAAAATCTTCAGTGGCAACTATCCCAATGCCGATCCTACAGAGATAGCCGCATGGCATAAGTGGTTAAGTCAAAAATATGGCAATCTTTCCGAGTTAGGCGACGCATGGCGAGTGCCTGTTGCGGATCTGGGCAGCTTCGATGCAGTTCCATTGCCATCGATAGGAGATCTCCGCTACGAGCGATACGGCAACGCTAATCAGGTTCGCGCCCTCGATTATAACTTGTTCGCGCAGGATATGTTCAGCGCCTGGGTCAAGTCCATGGTTTCGCTCATCCGGTCATCCGGAAGCAACCAACTGATTGACGTAGGACAGGACGAAGGCGGAGTAACTGACCGCGTACTGAATCAGTTTTACAGTAGAGCAGGCGTGTCATTTACAACGAACCACACCTATTGGCAGGACGACTCACTGTTGTGGGACTCGGTGGTAGCCAAGCAGCCTGGAATACCTAATATCACGGGCGAAACCGGATACCAGCCAGCCTGGCAGCCCGACGGAAGCTGGCGCTACGATGAGTTCACCGGCTTGGGCCTGACAGAGCGAAAATGGGCGCTGGGCTTTGCTGCTGGCACGAGCGGCGCAATGCAATGGGACTGGGAACGTGAAGTCGATTTCGGCATGCAGCGCAGCGACGGCTCGGAAAAAGCCTGGGAAAATATGATACGAGACCTGGGCGAGTTTGCGCGCCAGGCCGCCCCCTTCGCGGATGCCCTCATCGAACCGGACGTTGCCATTGTTTTGCCGCAATCCTATCAGTTGTCCGTGTCGAACTCGTTGGGCCTTGAAGCGCAACAAACTGCCGTGCGGGCTCTCTTTAACTATGCACATAGCCAGGCCTACGCCGTCGGCGAATACCAGAGCCAACTGCTTGGCAATCCAAAACTCATTCTTCTTCCGTCTCCCTTTGGACTTACGGATGAGGCATGGCAGTCAATCGAGCAAAGAGTGCGAGCCGGGGCGGTTCTTTTGGTCACCGGTCCCTTCGGCGAAGATGCTCATTTCCATGCGACCGGCAGGCAAGATTCTGTCGGGCTTCCCTATATCAATGGACCTCTAACTATCCGCGAAAATCTCTTCGACTTCCCCGGCGGGGAAGAAGTGTTGGAGTATCCCGGCATGAAGACTACGGTCCTTAGCCGGGCCATTCTGCCCAATGGAGAAGATTGGGCTGAGAAACCGCTTGGAAAAGGCAAGATCCTCTTCGCCGCGCTTCCGCTGGAGTTGAGTGGCAATCTGCAGGCCGTGGCCGATGTCTATAGCTACGCACTCAAGGTTGCCAACATCACTCCGGTCTACTCCACCACGCTGAAGGACCCTGGAATCCTCATTTGCCCCACACGTTTTCCCAGGGCAACCTTGTATGTTCTCGCCTCCGAGTCCAACCGGAGCAACGTTTCATTTCAAGACCTGCGTAGCGACAGGAAGTTTTCCGGTACGCTGCCAAGCGGACGGGCCGCACTGCTTCTGGTTGGCACCGACGGTAAACTGCTTGCGACGTATCATTGGCCGTCTCAATGAGTGCATCCAGCTATTTCAGCGCCTTCTCGATCCCCGCCTCGACCAGCGGAGCCATCACCGCGTAGCCGACCGGCAGCGGATGCACCCCATCCTTGCTCAGCGATGCCGGCAGCCCGTCGCGCTCATCCTTCATGGCCGTGTGGTAATCCACATAGACAGCGCCCTTCTCTGCCGCGTAGGCCTTGATCCACGCATTCAGCGCCAGCACCTTGGGTGCGGGTGTCATTCCCGGCTTCCAGCTGAAATCAAAGGCTGGCAGCACCGAGCACAACACCACGCGAATATGGTGAGCTGAAGCCAACTCCGTCATCGAAGCCAGATTGTCCTCAATTTGTTCCAGCGTCTCCGGACCCGTGTTTCCGGCAATGTCGTTGATCCCCGCCAGAATCACTACCACCCGAGGTTTCAAGTCGATCACGTCCTGGTGAAAACGCAAGAGCATCTGCGGTGTAGTTTGCCCGCCGATGCCCCGGTTGATGTAGTGCTTGCCGGGGAACGAGCCCTCCGGGCCGCTGAGATTCCACATATCGGTGATTGAGTCACCCAGGAAGACCACTCGGTTTTCGTCCGCTGCAGGTGGGCCAAGCACCAAATCGGCCTCCTTATACCTGCCCAGCCAAGGCCAATCGTTCTTTAGCTGCTCTTCGCGCGTCATTTGCGTTGCGGTAGCCGGCGCTGTTGCCGGTGCCGCCATTCCCGTGGTCGGCCTAACCGCCGGCGCTTTGGCTTCCGGCACATTCCCCGCTTCCTGAGCAGTAATCAGCGCTGGAACAACCAGTCCGGTCATCGTCATTGCAAACAAAACAGTGCGCACTATCATTCGACTCACTTGATGCGGCTCCTTTTCATTGGCGAATTGGATTCTTGGGGTGGGGCTGCATGCTTACCGGCTTGCCGGACGCCGGGCGCCTTCAAATCTTTCAGCACGGCGCGGTTTTTCTCGATGAGAGCACAGCGCTGTTCCACGCAGGCGCGGGTGCGTAGCGGATCGGCCGGTGTGTTCATCACGTAGTCCAAAAGACGGGGAACGGTACTGGTGGCCACATGCATCCGCGTGTCCGACGAGGCATAGTAGATGAACACATCGCCATTCTTGCGTTCAATCCAGCCACCGCTGAAGACAACGTTAGAGACATCACCAACGCGCTCTTCGCCTTCGGGGGCGATGAAGTAGCCGGCGGGCTTGTGCGTGATCACCCACGGCCGTTCCAGTTCGGTAAGGAAGAGGTAGAGCACGTAGCGCAGGCCGGCAGCGGTGTTGCGCACGCCATGCGCCAGGTGCAGCCAACCCCGCGATGTCTTGATGGGCGCGGGGCCGAGGCCGTTCTTGACCTCCTGGATGGTGTGATATTCACGGTTGTCGAGGATTATTTCCTCGTTGATGACGGCACGCTCAATGCTCGGGGCCAATCCCCAGCCGATGCCGCCGCCCTTTCCCGCCTGGATGAAATCGTCCTGCGGGCGGGTATAGAAGGCGTACTTGCCATTGACGAACTCGGGGTGCAGAACTACGTTGCGTTGCTGCGGAGATTTGGATTTCAGGTCGGGCAACCGCTCCCATATCTTCAGGTCTCGGGTGCGGGCAATGCCGCACTGCGCCACAGCCGATGAAGTGTCCCACTCCGGCGTCTTGGGGTCTTTGCGCTCGGTGCAGAAGAGGCCGTAGATCCAGCCGTCTTCGTGCTTGACCACGCGCATATCATAAACATTGATATCCGGTTCGACGGTCTCAGGCAGCAGAATGGGGTAGTCCCAAAAGCAGAAGTTATCAATGCCATTCGTGCTCTCGGCAACGGCGAAGAACGACTTGCGGTCCGCGCCCTCAACACGCGCCACCAACAGAAACTTGCCCTCGTGCAGAATTGCTCCGGCGTTGAAGACAGCGTTGACGCCCATGCGCTCCAGCAGGAAAGGATTGGATTTCCAGTTGAGGTCATAACGCCAAGGGATGGGCGCGTGCGCCGCAGTCAGAACAGGAAACTCGAAACGGTCGAAGATGCCATTGCTGCTGGACGACTTGCGGTTGCGGCGGGCAAGCAGCTTCTCCTGCTGCTTGAATAGGCCTTCAACGCTTTTCTTGAATTCAGCCTGAGTCATGATCGTTCTCTGGTCCCTTTCTGAGTTACACACGAGCTTGCTGCATAGCTTCGGTTTGAGAGGCTTTCCCGTCATCCAACCGTCCCATCACCTCAAAGCAGGCGCGTCCGTTATGGTAAGGGCACTTCCAGGAGTCGACTTTGTAGGGTTCCGTGGCGGGCACACCGGACTGCGACACCATCGAAAACCATTCGCCATGCTCGCGATCAACGATGTATTTCTCGATGAACGCCCAGCTTCTTTCCGCACCATCCAGGAATCTCCTTTGGCCAGTAATCTGGTAAGTGTTGAGGAAGCCGACCACGGCCTCGGCTTGCGGCCACCAATGCTTGTTGGTGTCGATGATGCCCGCCGGATGGACTTCGTAAAGCAGACCGCCGTCGCTGTCTAGTCCCTGATCGAAGACGGCATGCGCCATCTTCACCGCTGCCTCGCGCACTCGCGCCAGAATCGCCGGATCGCCAAGAATATCTGCTGCCTCGCAGAGCAGCCAGCTTCCCTCAATGTCGTGGCCAAAGGATATCTTTGTGGACCGCGGGCGCCACTCTTCGTCAAAAAATAGGATGAAGTGATGTGTCGTGGAATCGATGATGTGGCCGAGAAAGATTTCGATCAGTTCCCGAAGCCGGAAGCGCACGGTCGGGTTTTCATGGACGCGGAGCAGCGCCGAATAGGCCTCCAAAAGATGGAGGTGCGTGTTCATGGACTTCTTTTCGTCCAGGTCCACATCGCTCAGGCGCTGGTCTATGGCCAGCTTCCAGTCGCGCTCATAGGTCTCGAAGTAACCGCTGTGCAGGTCATCGTGGCCTGTGGATTCAATCTGCTCCACCAGGCGCAAGGCCATGGCGAGTGCCTCGGGATCGCCGCTGGCGTGCATATACTCGGCCAACGCGTAGACGGCAAATGCCTGCCCATAAATACGTTTCTTGGTGTCGATGGGGCGGCCCTCAAAGTCGAGCATCCAATAGACACCGCCAAACTCAGCATCCCAAAAGTAACGGGTGAGGTACTCATACGCGCGCCGTGCGGTAGCCAGATATACCGGATCGCGATAGACGCTGAAGGCCCTCGCGAAGGTCCACAGAATGCGCGTGTTGAGGATGACCCCTTTGGGCGCATGCGGGTCGATGGTCAGGTCATTGGCAATCTGGCCACGGAAGCCGCCATACTGGTAGTCGATGGTGTTGTTGATCCAGAAGGGCAGGATATCGGAAAGCAACTCCGTTTCCACCTTCTGCCGCAGGCCTTGCACGAGAGCACCTCCAAATGACAGGGATACCGGTTAATGTTCAATGATGCAGCGACTGGATCAAGCAGGCTGACTCACAATCGCGTCTATGCCGGCAAGTTCTTCCGCTGTGAAACTGGGGTTGGCGAGCGCAGCGACGTTCTGTTCGATCTGTTCGACGTGGCTCGCCCCGATAAGTGCTGAAGTCATGCGGCCGTCGCGCAGTACCCAGGCCAGAGCCATCTGTGCCAGCGACTGTCCACGCTCGGCGGCCAGGACGTTCAAGTTGCGCACCCGGGCGAGGCGGTGTTCGTCGATGTCGTCCTTCTTGAGGAATCCGTGCGGCTTGGATGCGCGCGAGCCGCTTGGGATGCCTCGCAAGTAACGGTCAGTCAGCAGCCCCTGCGCCAGCGGACAGAAGGCGATGGCGCCGACGCCCTCCTGGCCGAGCACGTCCAGCAAGCCGTCCTCAACCCAACGGTCGAACATGGAGTACCTGGGCTGATGAATGAGGCAGGGCGTGCCGAGCTGGCGCAGAATTTTGACGGCGGCGGCGGTTTCGGCGGGGTTGTAACTGGAGATGCCGGCGTAGAGCGCCTTGCCGGAGCGGACCGCCTGATCCAGGGCGGCCATGGTCTCCTCGACGGGCGTTTCGGGATCGGGGCGATGGGAGTAGAAGATATCTACGTACTCCAGCCCCATGCGCTTCAGGCTTTGGTCCAGGCTGGCGAGCAGATATTTGCGCGATCCCCAGTTGCCATAGGGGCCGGGCCACATATCCCAGCCGGCCTTGGTGCTGATGATCAATTCGTCGCGATGAGCCGCAAAATCGAGGCGCAGAATCTCGCCGAAGTTTCTCTCCGCGCTCCCTGGCGGCGGGCCGTAGTTGTTGGCCAGGTCAAAGTGCGTGATGCCGAGGTCGAAGGCCCGCCGCAACATAGCGCGCCCATTCTCAAACGTATCGACTCCACCGAAGTTATGCCACAAACCGAGGGAGATGGCTGGAAGGCGAATACCGCTCCGCCCGCAGCGGCGATATTGCATGGTGTCGTAGCGTTGTTCGTTTGCCAGGTACATGGTTGCTACTCCTTGTTCGAAAGTAGAGGCGCTGCGGACAGCCCTATGTAAGAGTACCCTTGATCGAGACTTCCTTTCGTCCGTCCGCAGGCGGAGCCACAATATTCCCTTCGGTGGGGACGCCGTCCACAATGAGAGTAATCGAATTGCCCTCGCCTTTCCGTTCGATCGCAATCTTGTAGACCACTCCGCGGAAGGTACGGGTAGCGGTGAAGCCCGGCCAGCTCTTGGGAATCACCGGGGCAATCTCAAGGCCGTCGAGTGTGGCGCGCACGCCGAGAATCCACTGTGCGATGGCGTAGTAATTCCACGCCGCCGTGCCGGTGAGCCAGGAGTTTTTGGCCTCGCCGAAGGTGGGCGCATCCTTGCCCGCGATCATCTGCACGTAGACATAGGGTTCACAGCAGTGCAATTCGCTGATCTCCTCGCGCGCCGAGGGATTGATACGGGTGTAGTAGTCGTGCGCCAGGTCGCCGTGGCCCAGCCGCGCTTCCGCGATCATGGCCCAGGGGTTGACGTGACAGAAGATGCTGGCGTTCTCCTTGTACCCCGGCGGGTAAGAAGAAATCTCGCCCAGGTTGAGGTAATACTTGGAGTAGGCCGGCTGTTGCAACACGATTCCATGTTTGGTGGACAGATACTTATGTGTGGCGGCCATAGCCTTGGCGGCTTTTCCGTCCTTGAGCCCGATGCCTGCCAGTACGCAGAAGCCGTTGGACTCGATGAAAATCTTTCCCTCTTCGCACTCTTTGGAGCCGATCTTGGCGCCAAAGTCGTCATAGGCGCGCAGGAACCACTCGCCGTCCCAGCCGTGTTCGCGGACAACCTGCTCCATCTTCGCAACTTCGACAAGATACAAGGAGGCATCTGCATCCAGGCCGCGATGCTTCGCAATGGCGGCAAGCTCGCGGCCCGTGTATACAAAAAGGCCGGCAATGAAGACCGACTCGGCCACCTTACCGTCCTTGTTGGTGGTGCTCTGGAAACTCTGTCCGGGCGTCGAGGAGAAGCAATTCAGATTGAGGCAGTCGTTCCAGTCGGCGCGACCGATCAAGGGCAGCCCATGTGGACCAAGCCGAGTCAATGTATAGGAGAAGCTGCGCCGCAGGTGGTCGTAGAGCGGCTTTTCGGAGCTAGGTTCGTTGTCGTAGGGAACCTTTTCGTCCAAGATACTCCAGTCTCCGGTCTCCTTGAGATAAGCTGAGACGCCGACGATGAGCCAGTGCGGATCGTCGTTGAAACCGCTGCCGATGTCGTTGTTGCCGCGCTTGGTGAGCGGCTGATACTGGTGATAGGCGCCGCCGGTGGGCAGTTGCGTGGCTGCCAAGTCGAGGATGCGCTCGCGGGCGCGTAAGGGCGCCATATGGACAAAGCCCAGCAGGTCCTGGTTGGAGTCGCGGAAGCCCAGGCCGCGGCCGATGCCGGATTCATAGAAGGACGCGGAACGGGACATATTGAAGGTCACCATGCACTGGTAGGCGTTCCAGACGTTGACCATACGGTTGGTGTGGATGTCGGGCGTATTCACCTGGAAGATGCCGAGCACGTTCTCCCAGTACTGGCGCAGCCGCGCGAAGGCGGCATCGGCCTGCTTGGGGTCGAGATACTTGGCGATGACCGGCTTGACCGTCTTCTTGTTGATGGTCTGGGAGTCGGGCGGATCGAACTTCTGGTATTCCGGGTTCTCGTGGTAGCCGAGCACGAAGACGATTTGCTTGCTCTCGCCGGGGGACAGCTCGAGTTTGGCCTGATGGGCGCCGATGGGCGACCAGCCGTGGGTAATGGAATTGGTGAGCTGGCCGGCTTCCACAGTTGCGGGCTTGTCCCAGCCGCGGTAGCGGCCCAGAAACGCCACGCGCTGGGTGTCGAAGCCATTGCCGGGCTGGGAGGTGGCAAAGTAGGCGAAGTGGTTGCGGCGCTCGCGGTACTCGGTCTTGTGATAGATGACGCCGTCTTCGACCTCGACCTCGCCTATGTTGAGATTGCGCTGGAAGTTGGTGGCATCGTCCTGAGCGTCCCACAAACAAAATTCGATGCTGGCAAAGGCGGAAATGGAAGCCTTGGTGGCGCGCCGGTTGGTAACCGTGAGCTGCCAGATTTCCAGGTTATCGTCCAAGGGTACGAAGTAGCGGGTCTGCGCCTCGATGCCGCTGTATTTCGAGCCGATGGTGGTGTAGCCCAAGCCGTGGCGGCAGAAGTAGTCCTTCAGATCGTGGCGCGTCGGCTGCCAGGATGGGGACCAGAACTCCTTGGATTCATCGTCGCGCAAGTAAATATATCGACCGCCGAAGTCCATGGGAACATTATTGTAGCGATAGCGGGTAATACGGCGCAGGCGGGCATCGCGATAAAACGAGTAGCCTCCGGCCGTATTAGAAATAATTCCAAAATATGCCTGACAGCCCAGGTAGTTGATCCACGGCGAGGGCGTATCCGGTTGCGTTATTACGTACTCGCGGTTTCGATCGTCAAAATGCCCATACTTCATGGCGCGTGCTCCCTCGAGATAACCGTATCGGGAGTATAGCCCCTATTCTGAATTCTAATCAAACGTTTTTTTAGAACACTTCGCAGTATTTCTTAAAGTCGGGGTGGATTTGCGCAACGCGGCGCGAATGTGAAAAGCTATCTGCGCGAGAGAAATGAGGCAATCGGCCGCGGTGTTTGGAATCGTTGCCGGGATTCAGGCAAATGTGGCGCAAAATCTTTTTGTGCTAATCCTGAGGGCTTCAACGAGGTGAAGCTGCAAACATGGTAAATACTTTGTTCCTGCCCTTCTTGAGTTCTCGATTCGGCCGGGATTTGCTGCTGCCCGCTCTACTTGCCGGTCTTCTCCTTTGCCCCGCCGCACGCGTTCATGGAACTGAAAGCACGGGGGATGAAAGCGCCCGGGTGGCCATTAAAGTGGACCAAGTGGGCTACCCGCTGAACGGCCCCAAGGTGGCGTTGGTCAGCGCCCCCGCCACCATCTTCGAAATAAGGCGTTCGAGTGTCGGCGGAGTGGTTTTCCGTGGGACGCTGGAGCCTCCGCAGAGAGACCCAGACTCCGGTGACCAGGTGCAGGCTGCGGATTTTTCCGGATTACGGCGGGCGGGAAGTTTCTACCTGGTGGTCCCCGGCGTGGGGCGAAGCTGGAACTTCACGGTAGGCAAGAAAGTCTTCGAGCACACCTACTACCTGACCATGCGCGCCTTTTACGGGCAACGCTGCGGGACGGCGGTGGACCTGGGGCCAGAGTTCCCTGGGTACGCACACGCCATCTGCCACCAGCATGGCGAATTCCACCCCAGTTCGGGTGCCAGTGGGCCACGGGACAACATTGGTGGCTGGCACGATGCGGGCGATTATGGCCGCTACATGGTCAACTCCGGCATCACCACCGGCACCTTGCTGTGGACCTGGGAGATTTACGGGCAGAAGCTCAAGAACATCCCGCTCAAGATTCCCGAGTCGGGCAACGGGACGCCGGACATCCTGAACGAAGTGCGGTGGAACCTGGAGTGGATGCTGAAGATGCAGGACGACGACGGCGGCGCCTGGCACAAGCAAACGAGTGAGCACTTTTCAAGCTTTGTTGCGCCGGAGGATGACAAGCTGCCCAGCGAGGTGATCGGGACCGGCGCGGCGCCCTACAAGAGCACCTGCGCCACCGCGGACCTGGCGGCCGTGGGCGCGATCGCCGCGCGGGTCTATAAGCCTTATGACGCAAAGTTTGCCGCGCGGGCGTTAGACGCTGCGCGACGAGCCTGGGCATGGACCGAGAAGAATCCGGACGTGACCTTCAGAAATCCGCCGGGCGTGACAACCGGCGAGTACAGCGATGCAAGCTGCAAGGACGAACGCCTGTGGGCGGCGGCGGAACTGTGGCGCACCACCGGCGAGGCGGCATATCACAACTTTTTCCTGATAAATTTCGCCGAATTTCTTCCCAACCTGGATTCGCCCCCAGCAGAGAACTGGAGCTCGGTTGGATCGATGGGGCTGTGGACTTATGCGCTGTCCTCCCGCAAGGACGCGGATCCCAAGGCGGTTGCTGCGATCCGAGAGCGTACCCTCGAGGCGGCGCACTCGGTGGTGGAGCGAACGCGCTCCAATCCCTACCGCGTGAGCATGCAGGCCAGGGACTATGTGTGGGGTTCAAACGGCGTTGCGGCTGGATATGGCATGTATCTGCTGATTGCCAACCAGTTTGAGCCGGACAACAGCTTTGTGGATGCGGCGCGGGACAATCTACACTACCTGCTGGGGCGGAATACGTTTTCACTCTCCTGGGTGACGCAGGTAGGCGATCACCCGTTCCAGCATCCGCATCATCGGCCCAGCGGCGACGGCAAGCAGTCTGGAGCCTGGCCGGGGTTATTGTCTGGCGGGCCGAATGCACGCCCTCAGGACAAAGTGCTGGCTGCGTTTCCCAAGGACTTGCCGCCGGCGAAGGGCTATGCCGACCAGTTAGCCTCATACGCGAGCAACGAGATTTGCATCAATTGGCAGGCATCGCTGGTGTTTTTATTGGCTGGCGAGTTGCAGTAGGAAGTTTTTGAGCCGGAAAGCGGCATTGCAGTTTTCCGCCAGGTGCGGAGAAACTATGCCGATGGCGAAAGTTGAGGGTGTTATATGCATCTGCACGTCCTGGATATCGTCATCATCGTGGCTTATCTGCTGAGCACGGTCTTTATCGGCTATTGGGTTTCGCACCGCGCCTCGCAAAACATGCAGGCCTATTTCCTGGGTGGCAACAAGATGCCTTGGTATATGCTGGGCATCTCCAACGCATCGGGCATGTTCGACATCAGCGGCACCATGCTGCTGGTTTACTGGATGTTTGTCTACGGCATGAAGAGTGTGTGGATTCCCTGGCTCTGGCCGACCTTCAACCAGATATTCCTGATGGTATACCTTTCCGCGTGGCTGCGGCGCTCCAGGGTGATGACTGGCGCGGAGTGGATCAAGACGCGTTTCGGTTCCGGGCGCGGCGCGCAGCTCTCGCACATTATCGTAGTGGTTTACGCTTTTGTCAGCATCATCGGCTTCTTCACTTACGGCTTCAAGGGCATCGGAAAATTTGCTGCCGAGTTCCTGCCCTGGCATCTTTCGGCCGATCCAGTCACTTCGGCAAATATTTATGCGCTGATTCTTATCGCTATTACCGCGATCTATGTAATCAAGGGCGGTATGGTCAGTGTTGTGATCACTGAGGTAATCCAGTTCTTCATTCTGGCCATCGCCAGCTTTGCCGTGGGCATTATCGCGATGATGAAAGTAGCTCCCGGAATGCTGCACAAAGTTGTGCCTGCGGGATGGGACAGTCTCTTCTTCGGCTGGCATCTGGGCCTGGATTGGACAACGCTACTGCCCGCCGCTACGGCCAAAATCGCTGAAGACCGGTACGAACTCTTTGGCTTCTTCGTTATGATGCTGCTCTTCAAGGGCATTCTGATCTCCTCTGCCGGTCCCGCGCCCAACTACGATATGCAGCGCGTGCTCTCCAGCAAGAATCCACGCGAGGCCTCGATGATGAGCGCATGGGTCAACATCGTGCTGACCCCACCCCGCTACTTCCTCATCATTGGATTGACGGTACTGGCCGCGGCCTTCTTTGGTCCGGACCTGCGCGCGATGGGCACAAAACTGGACTTTGAAACCGTTTTGCCATTGGCGCTTGGTAAATTTGTCCCGGTCGGCTTGGTAGGATTTCTGATTGCCGGTCTGCTGGCCGCCTTCATGTCCAACTTCGCGGCCACGGTCAATGCCGCGCCGCCCTACTTCGTCAATGACATCTACAAACGCTACATCAATCCCAATGCCTCGCCCAAGACCTATGTCCGCCTGGCCTATCTCAGCTCTTTTGTTGTTGTCGTGCTTGGTGTGCTGATCGGATGGAATGTGCCTTCGGTAAACTTTGTCGTGCTGTGGATTGTATCCGGTTTGTGGGGAGGTTACATCGCTTCCAATTCATTGAAGTGGTATTGGTGGCGTTTCAACGGTTATGGCTATTTCTGGGGCATGATCACGGGTATCATTTTTTCCATTCTAATGATGCCGAATGTGATGGGAAAGATACCGGCAGTACAACATCTTCTCGACAAAGTACCCTTCAATCTGGAAGTTGTAGTCACTTTTCCTGCGGTATTTGTGGTATCGCTGATTGGCTGCCTGCTGGGCACGCTGCTCACCAAGCCGGAATCCGACGAGGTGCTGAAAGACTTCTATCGCCGCGTGCGTCCGTGGGGTTTCTGGGGGCCCGTGCTGAAGAAGGTGCTGGCCGAAGACCCTGGCTTCAAGCGCAACAAGGATTTCCTGCGCGATATGTTCAACATCGTTGTCGGTATCGTGTGGCAGATTGCCCTGGTGGCACTGCCGCTCTACATCGTTATCAAGGAATTCCAGCGCGCCGCCATCACCCTTGCTGTCATTCTGGGAACGTCCGCGATTCTCAAGTTCACTTGGTTCGACCACCTGGCCGTGCGCGAGGTTGAGACCGACCTGGCCGCTGCCGGAGACAAGTAACTGAGCTTGATCTGGTGGCTGCATTTCCGTAAAGGACGAAGCCGCCTGTTGTTTGCACACAGGGGAAGACCGTAGCCAAGCGGTCCCTCAGGTGCATCCGTGCCGGGCAAAAACCCTGACGCCGAAGCTAAATCTGCTGTCCGCTCTCATTCCAGTGAGACGTCGGCAAATTGAAGAGTAACCCACCCGTTTCCGATGGCCGTTCTGTTTCTTGCTTGAGAAAAGCGCCTTACTACTCGCTCTTTTCGTTCTTCTCGCTCTTTCGCAGGTTGATGAGGTCGCCAAGAGTGGTGGTAGAGCTGGAGACGGGAGCTTTGTGGCTCTCCTTCTTGTAACTCTCCACCTGGGCGCGGCTGGCCTCGTGGCCCGAAGTGGCGCGCAGGCTCAGTCCCACCTTCTTCTCTTCGACGTTGATCTTGATGATCTTGAAGTCGTGCTCCAGGCCGGTTTCCAGCTTGGTGGCTGCGTCTTCGCCGGCCTCGGAGATGTGGCACAAACCCTCCACGCCCTCCGCGATCTCGACAAAGGCGCCGAATTGTGCCGTCCTGAGCACCTTGCCATGCACCTGGTCGCCGACGCGATGCGTCGCAAAGAAGCTCTCCCAGACGTCGGGCTGCAACTGCTTGATGCCGAGGCTCAAACGTCGATTCTGCGGCTCGACGCCGAGCACGACAGCCTTCACCTTCTCACCCTTCTTCACGATTTCCGAAGGATGCTTGACGCGCTTGGTCCAACTCAGGTTCGCCGGCGGCAGCATGCCTGTGGGTACGCAGATCGTGCGTTCGACGTAGTTGCGGGTCATCAGCGCCTGATGGACGCCGTAGGCCATGGCCAGTTCGTCGACCATTCCCAGGTAGAGACCGCGAAGCCTGGCCCGTTCCGTGCGCAGTTCTTTGCGGCGTTGCGGGGTGACGCTTCTGGACGATACCCAGCGCGCAACGAGAATGATCGTGAAGCGTAGGTGAGCAAGCTGTTCGGTACTGCCGGCAAGCAATGCCTCTGCGTCGTCGTAGGCATACCGGGAGTCGGGGTCGATAGAGAGTACAGCGGGTGTAAGGCTGATCGATATTACATGCCCCATAAGCGTTTGCGCCTGAAAGTTCAATGCCCACAATCTCGCCCATGGGGTTGGTGTCTCGGAATTGGCGCAAGTCTGTTTGAATCGCCTCTTCCAGACCCGCCCAGGATTCTCCCCACGGCTGCCGTGAGCGCAACACCTTCTCTCTGTGTTCCTCCTGCAAAAGGCGGACAATTTCCACCGCCTCCCCATCGTTTACGGCAAGCACCCAAATACGATTCTGCATGGTGTGAGTCTAGCGCACTGCGCAAAACAGTGAAGGAATATGCTGCAGCGGTGCGGGATGCACACCCCTTCACGCCCTATCTCTACGATGCCGACGACCGCCGCCAGCGCGTCTCTGAATTGCTGCTCGGGAGCAAACCCACCGCCGCTTTTTCACGCTCCCGTATCAGGGAATTACAATTCCCTGATACCGAAGTGATATTTCCCTGTTCCGTTCGACGCGAGGATTGGACATCGATGGGGATAACCAGTGTATATTCAGCTTGATAACGGAATGAATAGCCAGATTTTTATACCATGTTTGCGTAATTTCCCTGTATTTTTCCCTGTTAGCAGGGAATTCGATGCAGAGAGTGGTTCGCATCAGACTCAGTCCACCAGGCCCATTGGCCTGCGATGCAGGAAGGGCTGATGAAAGCCGAGCGCCACCTGACAGGGAGCATCCGGGAATTCGTTGCGGATGGCACGATCGGCACAAGCGACGCGGTCGTTGATGGTGGCGGCAGAAGGCGCGGGTTCGAGGCATGACTGGAAGCGCACGTAATCGAGCAAGGTCGATTCGGTGAGGTCCTTCTTGGAGATGTCGCCGGTGTGGTGGACGCTCTCCCACCAGCGCACGAAGTGCAACAGGCTGTGCGCGTAGCTATACAAGGAGGTGTCAGCAAGACGGCGGACATACTCGCGGTCCAAGAAGCGGTTGATCCAGCCGACGCCCCGTCCGGTAGATTGCTCGACCACTTGATACGGGCTGTGTGCGCCCGATGGGGTCTTCTGATGGATGACGCGGAACTTCATGGCAGGGCGGCCTCCACGAAAGACTGGAACTTGCGCGCGTCCCCGCCTTGGACGAAGAAGGAGTTTGGATCGTGCCCATGCGGCAGCAGGACGCGGCGAACAGCGATACCTTGAGCGCCAAGACGATGGGCTAACTGCTCGGCGGCCCGCTGCCCACTCCGGTTGGCATCGACGTCGAAGGCGAGATAAACAGTTCGCGAGCTCTCGCACAGCTGGCGGAACTGATCCGTGTTGAGATGTGTGCCCAGCGAGCAGGTGACGTTGTGAAAGCCAACCTGTCGCAACACGGCATAGTCGAACAGGCCCTCGACCAAAATCACCTCTGAGCAGTGCCGAACCTTCTCCCATGCATACAAGCCGCCCTTGGTACCGGGCATAAAGCGATGAGCGAAGGCAGCTCCGATGCTGCGGCCGTAGAGGTTGACGATGTGTTCGCCTTGGCGCAGCGGGAAGACGATGCGCTGGTAAAAAGCGTCGGAGCCGTTTACGTTCAGCAGGCCGGACTGTCGCAGCAGATCGAAGGAATAGCCTTGTTCCGTGAGATGACGGCGCAGACTTCCACCGGGAGCGTAACCGATCTCCAGTTCCCTGATCAGAGCGCGATCATGCAGCCCGCGCTGGTTGAGATAGAACATCGCTTCGGGGTGTTGATCCAGTTGCTGCCGATAGAATGCAGCAGCCTGCTCAATCACCGCGACAGGATCGGCTTCTGGAGTGGTCTCGGGATCAAAGCATGCGAGGCTCTGGCGGAAGGACAGATTGCGGGACAACTGGATAAAGCGAATCAGATCACCGCCCTGCCCGCAGCCGTGGCAGTAGAAAACATCTTTACGCGTGTTGACATAGAACGAGGGACGGGTCTCTTCGTGCAACGGACAGAGTCCGACAAACTCGGATCGACCCACAGGCTGACCAGCCCAGTTATGCTGCCGCAGATACTCCAGAAGCGGCAACCGCCGCTTGAGTGCTTCGACGTCTTCGCCCACAGCGTTTTTTCGCCTCTGGAGCCCAGCGTAGGCGGGTGATGCCGACAATCCCAGGCAAGGATGGTGGGTGAAAGAGCTTTTTCTCAGAGACGCAACGGCCAGAGATTTTGCAGAACCGGAGTGATCCAGGACAGTGGCGTCGTTTCGTCATCGTCCTGATGACGAAACGTTAGCCAGTGAGCCACGCGGGCAACGGTCTGGCTGAAAAAGGAGGGCACCAGTTGAGAACAGTCCAAGTCACTCCACCAGCGACGGACGGTGGACGGATCAGGCAACCGATCAGGATCTTGAAGCTTGGGTAATGCCACTTCCCACGAGCAGTGCTCCACGAAACGCAACAACAACGCCTGGAAGCGCGCAAACAAGCTGTAATGCGTGTATGGAAGAGAGAACGGCGGAAGGAAAGTGAAGGTCTTCCCGCAATCGATGCAACGGCCGCGATGAATCCAGATCCAGTCGTGGTGCGCGTCGTGCGCCTGCTTGCGGCGACGACCGTGACCGATGATCGAATTCCGTTCACAAACCGGACATCGGCGTAAAATAATCTTGTCGCAGTCTTCTGCCCATTCGGTGGCAAGCTTGCACAGTGGGGCGGGGACTGGGATAAAGAGGATCGTACATCACAGGGGTTCCGCCTCCGCCTCCGACCAGCCAAGATCATCGCCGGAAGCGGAACCCCGCCTCCTGAAGAAAACTCAACTGAAAGAAAATATACCTTCTTATCTACAGGCCGTAGGGCAGGAATCAAATTATTGGCCGGTTATCTCCGCCGAGTCACTCATTGAAAACGGATCAGTCCCGATGTCGGCCAGTATTCGCCGATCTGCCCGGGGATGATCCTGGGTTAACGAGAATAGCCCGACGTATCATCGAGCCGGAAGTTACGCTCAAAAGTCGCTATGGACATTTTCAGAGCCGAGCACTCCTTCTCAGCGCCCTCCTGCCCGCACCTGCTCTGCCACCAGGTGATTCGGCCGCCCCAGCAGGACCTCAGAGGGCAGGTATCGGCGCCGCTCTCCACAGAGGGGGCAGGTGACGACAAGGGATTGGAAGGGACATGTTCTATGTTCTTGTGGAATAGCGTCACGGCCGGATGGTTCATTGTGTAGGCTTCTACCGCCAAGTCATCGATCTCAACAGCTCCGATAACCTGGAATCCGGCCTGCCTGAGACCGCAGGTCAGCCCACCCGCCCCGCTGAACAGGTCGATGGCCTTAGGTCGTGTTTTTAATGACTTACAGCTGCTTTTCATTGCTGCCACAAGTAAACGGCTGTCGGGGCACTATTGGTAGCTAAAAGCGCGCGGTGCCAGCAACCGATCATCGCAGGCAAGGGTGATCGGCGCTGCAACTATCGTCAACGCTCCGCCTTATTGCACCACGAGAAATGCTCTGCCTTTCCCGATGCTAATTCCGGTCGTATCCTCTTAAGCCGAATCAGGGGTTGAGATTTCCTAGGAATTGCGTGAAAAATAGTGCAAGAGCAAGATAAGGAAGGGAAAAGCCGTCCGGAGGAGTCTATTCTGAAAATTTTTCCGGAAAATTGGGGGCCTCAACCGACATAAGACTAGCTAAGCTATGGCCGATGCAGAAATCTGCGTTTCTTCCGCCCAAGCCGACCAGGAGGCCGTAATGCACGCGAGCCTGACGCCGGCCGAACGCGTTGCTACGCTCTACGAGGCCCACCGGGAGAGAATTTACCGCTTTTTGATGGGGCAGGGGCTTGAACCGGCCAATGCCCAGGACTTGGCGCAGGATGTTTTTATCAAGTTGTTCCTTGCGATGACGAAAGGCGCCGAAATCGTATCGGAACAGGCGTGGCTATATGGGGTAGCGTCGAATCTCGCCGTGGACTACTGGCGGCGCGAGGGTCGTCCCATGTGGGTCGAACTTGATTCATTTCCGACGATAGCCGATAGCCTGCTGTCCAAGGAACCGACACCAGACGTTGTCGCCGTGCATAAAGAACGCTTGCAGCGAATCGCCATAGCAATGGCCCGTTTACCAAAAGAGCAAAGGCTAGGCATCCATTTGAGAATGCAGGGGTTACGTTACCGCGAAATCGCCAAAGTGCTTGGTGTGAGCGTGTCTACGACTGCCGAGTGGCTTTCCCTCGCAGTCGAGCGCCTCCGGAGTGCTGCCAATGAATAACCATTTAACTTCCCGACAAATGCTCGCCTATCTCGACGGAGAACTATCCCGGTCCGAGACGCACTATGCCAAGGAACATCTGCATTCCTGCTGGACCTGCCGCAGCGAAGTCGAGCGCCTCAAAGCTGACATCGCCATGATTCTCGATGCACATAACGAGAGCTTTTCCACGGCTCTTCCGCCTCCGCCATGCCCCTGGCCGTCTTTCAATACGCTTCTGGCTCGTAAAGCTCCCCCTCCCCAAGTCCCGCTTTGGGCGCGAACCCTCGCACACATGAATTCGCGTCTCAGCCCGGCGCGAGCCTTGGTGTCGGCCGCCATTATCGTCGTTTTGGTGATCCTAGCCTATTCTGCTTTCCGATCGAAGCCGGTTTCCGCAAAAGAAGTTATGCGCCGGGTACAAAACGCGGATACAAACCGAACCGCCATCACCAAGGACCAGGTAATTCGAGAACGGGTCCATATCCGCAAAACCATGCGTGGCGAGAGTCACTCAGAATCGATGCAGGTCGATACCTGGAAGTCTACGACAGCAGCATATTGGAATGCCCCAAACCGCGATTCTGTTGCCGCCGAGCTGGAAGCGCAGTACAAGGCCCACGACATTCCTATCGGTTTGCCTCTCTCCGCCGCATCGGCCGACTCGTGGGGCAGGGTTGCTGGAGGGAGCCCCATCGTTTCCCAGCAAGGTTCGGATGTTGATTTAAGCTTCACTGGGACCGGTGACGGCACCACAGGGACGGTAGAGCACGTCAATCTTCTGATTCAGCCAGAAACCTGGCAAGTGAAGCAGATGACGCTCGAATTCCCGGATGCTTCCTTTGAAGTGACGGAAGATGATTTTTCGGTTGTGCCGGTGAGCGCTGTTCCGCCGGAACTGCTGGCGTACCTCGAACCCGAAGCAATGCCGCAAATATTGGTGCAGCCTGTTATGCATCCGATTTCTGGAGCCACAGCCAGCCTCATTCATCTGCCGTTGATAGATCTGGATCATGCTGAGTTGGACGTGTTTGCGACTCTGCACCGCCTGAACGCTGACCTTGGCGAGCCAGTGACGGTCACCCGTTCCAGCCATTCCGTGCAGGTTGGTCTATGGCAACTGCCTCCAGACAGGCAGAATGAGCTTCGCGCAGCGCTCGAACCCGAGGCAGGCGTGGAGGTAGAACTCGCGGCTCCCCTAAGGAGCGGTGCGATCTCAAAGCCAGCCATCGCACCGCTCATAACGGCGGCCAGTGGTCCGTTGTATATCCCTGCGGAATCTGGCGGCGACGACCAACGCCTTCTCAAGCTATTCGGAAGTGTCGAGAAGGAGCAAAAATTTACAGACGAGGCGCTTGCCACCAGCACGGCCATCCTCTCACATCTCTATGCATTGCGGAATTTGCAAGGGCAGTTCCCACCAGAGAAAGAGCAATCTCTGCCACCAGAGGAGCGCGCGCAACTCATTGCCATTGTGCGAGATCATGCTGCGGCTGTCACAACTAGTCTCAACACTTTAAGAGCACAACTAGTACCGCTCAACACGGCTTTCCATGTCTCGGCAAGTGAATCGATGGCCCAACCGGCTGCAATCAACTGGCAATCCGATATGCTTGAAGCCCTGGAAACTGCCCGCAACGGAGATCATCTGCTGCGTTCCATGCTGACAACCAGCCAAACTCCCACCACGCCCGACATAGCCCTCCCCCAAATCGAACAGGGACTGTCGCATTTGACTGCAGATCTCAATAATCTCAATCGGATTGTGAATTGATAAATTTTTTCCGGAAAAAGGAGGCGCCCAACCGACATAGAGACACCGGGGAGTCAAATTCCACCGAACCGCAAAGGACACCATGAAGCGCATCAGCCTTTTCCTGCTGTTTTTCTGTCTCTATCCCCTTGCCATGTACGCGCAAACCGCCGAAGTTGGCGGTACTGTCCAAGATCCTACCGGCGCCGTCATTGCGAAGGCTTCCGTGGAGTTTCGTAATCAGAGCACCGGCATTCGCCGGCAGACCACCACGAATGGCGATGGTATTTACCACATTGTAGGAATCGATCCAGGTAAGTATGACGCCACGGTCCAGGCGAGTGGATTCAAGACGCTCACCCGCGAAAACATCGTCTTTCAGGTCGGAGACAAGGCGCAAATCGATTTCAAGATGCAGGTAGGCGAGGCGAGCCAGAGCGTCACGGTTGATGGCAGTGGACAGCAGATCAATACGACGGACCGCCATAGCCAAAATGACGGCTCCCAAAGAGCCCAGCGCCGCGGCAAAGATGCCGCGTGAACGTCCAGATGTTATCTGCACCTTCATTCGACGTGGGCTCCTTTCCGTTTACTCATTCAAGCGACAAGGCAGTAATGGGCGGTAGTGCATCAAAATGGGGTTCGAGGTTCGCTCCGTTGCCCAGGTGTTCTAGCGTGAGTGTTGCCAGGGTTCTTTCCCAGGAAGCGTTCTGTCGGTTTAATTGCTCCAGCAGAAGTTCCTTCAAGGTATTGTAGTCCGGCACGCTTGAGATCTTCCGCTGTGCTTCGGCGAAGCCAGATGGATTGCCGGCGAACGCCCGGGCGAGAGCGTCAATTTCGGGTCCACCAACAAGCTTCGCAAGTGCAATGCGAAGCCAGAGCCGGACCTCGGCATAGGTCTCAGTCGCTAGGTACTCCCGAATTCGCGGAACATCCTCCACGACAAAAATGCGCCAGCCAAGCTGCGCGGCAAGTCCTCTTTGCGGGCGGCTGTTGCTCTGAAGTAATTCCCACAGCGCAGCACGAGCTTGGTCGGTGTGGTTGGTATTGGTGTTAGCTGGATTGCAAACGGCGCGAACTATGTCTGGTTTCACACCACCCATCAACAAGCCGATTGACTCCGCACTGAGTGTATCGGTTGATTCGATCCCGATTAACTTCCCATCGAACAGCACTAACAAGCGATCTGCAACAGTCAGCAGTTCTTCGAGATCATTTGAGATCAGGAGGATCGCCTTGCCGCAATCTCCGTGGGAGCGCAGTTTCTCTCTTGCCATCCTTGCCGTTGCGACATCCAATCCCGCAGTCGGATTCACCGCTACAAACAGGGACGAGTCGTGCCCAAGCTCCCGGGCCAGAACTAGCCGTTGAAGATTTCCACCCGAAAGAGCACCACAGTCAAGCTTAGCATTCCGTGGCTGAACGTCAAACATTGCGAGACGTTCGTTCGTCTCTCGTTCCATGAACGAACTGCGCAGGAAAGGACCAACAACCGCGTTCTCTGTGAAAATCTTTCTCAAGAATAGATTCTTCGCGATAGACAGCGTTTGCACTGAGGCGTCGCGCTTCACGTCGGCTGGGATATAGGCAGCGCAAGAGCTGCGCCGGCTCAAAGAGTCCCAAGGTTGAACAACGTGATCGATCAGCAAAGATCCGCTGGTCGGCCGGAGATGACCTGTCATGAGTGTTGCAACTTCTGCTTGTCCACTGTGGGCAACACCAGCTACGCCAAGAATCTCGCCCGGAAAAATGTCGAAACTCAAGTCGCTGATAGATCTGCAGCTGTGCGAATCAGCAACGTTTACGTTTCGGACTGAGATCAGCGGTAGAAACTGATTCCGCCTCGATCGTGGTCGGTTTGAGATCTTCAGATTACCAATCATTAAACGGGCAACTTCATCTGCCCGAGTCGCTTCTGATGAACATGTTGTAATGCACTTTCCCCTGTTTAAAATAGTGATTCGCGACGCATAACGCATCACTTCGCCGATGTTATGACTGACCCATAGGACGGCTCTTCCGGCGCGAGCGAGATTCCGTATCACAGTCAGAATTTCATCAGCCTCAAACGGTGCAAGCTGTGAAGTAGGTTCATCCAGGATCAGTACCGAGGCATCACGCCAGAGCAACTTGAAGATCTCGACTTTTTGCCTATCTGAGACGGATAAACGAGAAACCCGAACATTGAGATCGAACTCGAAGCCCAACTGCTGGGCCTTCTCCGCAACCTTTGCCGCCAAAAGCCGCCGATTCAATAGGAACGGCACACGGTTGTCACCCAATAGGATGTTGTCGAGGACAGTCATTGAGGACACCAGAGACAAGTGCTGATGGACCATTCCGATGCCGTGTCGTCGCGCGTCTGACGGCGACTGAAGCCGAATCGGAACGCCATCAAACAAGATAGAACCGCTGTCAGGCTGGTATAGGCCACTCACGAGCTTCATCAGAGTAGACTTACCCGCTCCGTTCTCACCGAGAAATGCGTGGATTCCGCCGGTGGCAACCTCACAGCTGATGCTGTCGTTGGCTACCACATGGCCAAATCGTTTCGACAAAGAATCGAATGCGATCTGTGGAATCTTTGGCATCTCGTCCATTGTCAAAGCACGAATCGTGCCAAATGCTTCAAGGCAATAAAGCTAAGCACTTTGACCTCAATAAGTTCGAATTTGTGCGTCATCGTTCCCTTTCCGTTACCGGCCTGTTACGGAATCCGATCGCAGCGACGACGAAATCGGCATAAACCATTCGGAAAGCGGGCTATTGCACATTGGCACGAGACTTGCATTTAACATAGGTGACAGGATCGATCCTCATTTACGCCCATGGAGTCCAGCACTTCCGGCGCAGCCAAATGGAGAGGACGCAGCTAGTTACCCCAACACTGTCTTGGAGCGAAGAGAGCCTTTATGAACATTTTAGGAATCTCCGCATTTTATCACGACAGCGCAGCGTGCCTTGTTCAAGACGGTGTGGTCGTTGCTGCGGCTCAGGAAGAACGATTCACCCGGAAAAAGCATGACCCGGACTTTCCAGAGCAAGCGGTCCAATTCTGCTTGACGACTGCGGGACTCACGTCTTCGGATCTTGACTACGTTGCATTTTATGAGAAACCTTTGCGTAAATTCGATCGTCTGATGGAAACCTACTTGAGCTATGCGCCGGACGGCTTGCGATCATTCAACCAAGCGCTTCCGCTCTGGCTGAAGAACAAGCTGTACCTGACACGGACGCTGAATGCGGCTCTCTCAGGCTATAAACACCGTTACGTGTTCCCAGAGCATCATGAGTCACACGCCGCAAGTGCCTTTTTCCCCTCGCCTTACAGGGAAGCCGCGGTGCTTACATTAGATGGGGTAGGCGAGTGGGCTACGGGGACTTACGGATTCGGTCGGGACAACCAGCTTACGTTGTTGGCAGAAGCACGTTTCCCACATTCCCTAGGTTTGCTGTACTCTGCGTTCACGTATTTTACGGGCTTTAAGGTCAACTCCGGCGAGTATAAGCTGATGGGTCTAGCGCCATATGGTAGCCCTCGATTCGCAGCTCGAATTCTGGACCGGCTCATCGACCTGAAGGACGACGGCTCCTTCCAATTAAACCTCGACTACTTTGAGTATTGCCAAGGCTTGAGGATGACGAGCCGACGTATGGATAACTTGCTGGAAGGCCCACCCAGGCGCCCCGAATGTGAATTAACCCAACGCGAAATGGACATTGCAGCGTCAATTCAAGTGGTGACCGAAGAGATTCTATTACGAACCGCTCGTCATGTAGCGAGAGAGACAGGCATGCGTCACCTCGTAATGGCAGGCGGCGTCGCATTGAATTGCGTTGCCAACGCGCGCCTTCGCGCCGACCGTGTCTTCGATGACGTCTGGGTGCAGCCCGCCGCGGGCGATGCAGGAGGTGCACTCGGTGCAGCACTCTTCGTATGGTACCAACTCCTCCGTAACTCGCGGCAACCGAGCCGTAATTCACAGAAGGCATCGTTGCTTGGACCTGCCTTTGGCAATGATGAGATCGCGGCAACGCTCTCGCGACTGAAGGCCCCCAGCGAGTACTTTGAATCAGAAGCGGAGTTGCTCGACCGAGTTGCATCTGAAATCGAGTCGGGAAAAGTCGTGGGTTGGTTTAGCGGTCGAATGGAGTTTGGCCCAAGGGCGCTAGGTGCCCGTTCGATTCTTGGGGACGCGCGCTCTCCCCGAATGCAATCCGTCATGAACCTAAAAATCAAGTTCCGAGAGTCCTTTCGCCCGTTCGCCCCGTCCGTCCTGAAAGAAGAGGCTCATGAGTGGTTTGACGTGCCTCCAGGTTACGAAGACCCTTACATGCTCTTTGTCGCCGGCGTTCTACCGAGCAGGCAGCTGTCAGAACGAACCGAGAACGCGTCTCTTCACGGTATTCATCGCCTCCTGAATTCGGTCCGGTCACAGATTCCAGCTGTTACCCACGTCGATTATTCAGCGCGGGTTCAGACGGTCGATGAGAGACAGGGCCGATACTATCGGCTGCTCTGTCAGTTCAGGAAAAGGACCGGTTGTCCTGTGATCGTAAATACGAGTTTCAATGTGCGTGGAGAACCCATCGTGTGCACTCCAGACGATGCCTATCGCTGTTTTATGGCAACGGACATGGATGTTCTTGTGCTTGAGAACCACGTACTTACGAAGACTGATCAACCGCCGGTGAATCCTGGGGACGTAGACAACTATCGGCGAGAGTTTGAATTGGACTAACTGCAATGGCGCTATTTGATATTGATTGGCGACCGGCCGACAAACAGCTTCAGCGGTTTGGGTTCTATTTGTCGGCGTTTGCTTTGCTAGCCGCGGGCATGTCGATCATCCGCGCGAACCGTGCGGATGCCACACTCTCCGTTATCTGTTCGCCGCGTATCATTCTGCTGCTCATTCTTGCTATCCTTGCTGCTTCACTCGGTCAGTTACGTCCGGGCTGGCTACGACCCATATATATCAGTCTGACCGCAGTAACTGCACCGATTCGATGGTGCGTGTCGTATGTCACCATCATGCTAGTTTATCTCCTTGTTTTCACTCCGGTTGCACTTGTTTTTCGAGTGATCGGGCGGGATGTCCTCAGGCGGCGATTCGGTCGCCCAGCTGCGACCTATTGGGTTCTCAGGGAACAACCCACATCGCCTCGGAGTTATCTGAAAGAGTTTTGAAAGGTGATACCGTTTATGAATGAAGATCCAAGAAGAGAATTTGAGCGAGAATTCAAGCGGTCCCGCAGTACACTTCTACGTGGATTCTTCGAGCTCCTGCAAGATAACAAGAAATGGTGGATGTTGCCTATAGTTACTATAATGCTGTTATTTGCGGTGCTCATGGTGCTGTCAAACTCAGCAGCAGCTTCATTCATTTATTCCCTGTTTTAGCGCGAAGCAGTTGGATCAAATTGCTTTCCATCGCTAGACGAACACTGCAGCCGTCATGTTCACAAGCTATTTACCGACGTTGCGCAGCGAATGCATGGGTGGAAATGAAACCTAAGATTTTCCAGAATTGCGCATACGGGCAGTATTGGCGTCGAGGCCATGCCTGCCTTTGCACGCGCCGAACGAATTGTCGGCTGGTGGCAAGGTTTCCTGCAACCTTACGAATGAATCACCGATTGCCGCTCGCTCTCATCGGCGCTACGTCATCATTCGTTTCGCTCTGCGGCGCAAAGCGGGCGAGGGGCACGTTGGAAGGCGTGTGGACGCCAGCGGCGCGTACTGATTCTGTGTGATCCTCTCTGGCAAACCGCCGAACGGCACTCGTTGGAATGAGAATCTTGCCTCCAATTCGGCGTGTGGCAACCCGTGCTCTACTTTTAGCCGCTCGAAGATCCGCCTGGCCGTATGCCGCTGCTTCTTCGGCCACTGCTTGTCATCTTCCAAAATGGCTTCGATGACCCCTTGCCACGGACCAAGCTTCGGCCTGCGAACTGGCCTCTGACGCTGGTAGCCCGGCGGCGCTTGTCACGCGGATGAGGTATGTCAGCCAGTATGCGAGGACTGCCGCCGGGGCCGGAAAATGACTCGTTAGTGGTGGAAGGCTGATAGAGTGAACGCCGGAGTAAAAATAGACCACATTACGCCGCGATAGCGGCGTGATATGGCGGATTAATAGTAGATTACCGCCAGATTCTGGTTTCACGGCCAGCAAGAGCTTGTCAGGGGTAACGAAGGAGATTCGTCGTCCTTGAGGAGCGGTGTTGGCCGTGTGACACCGGAGGTATGTACACGGTGGAGTTGTATGCGCGGGTGCGTAGAGCAGTGCAGGTTGATGGCAAGAGCCAGCGGATGGTGGCTCTGGAGTTCGGGCTGGCGCGGAAGACGGTGCGGAGGATGCTGGGGTACTCAGCGCCGCCGGAATGACCTTGACTTCTTCGTGCTTGCGTTGATATAGAGCGTGGTCTCGACTCCATACGAACTCAAGACGACCGCTGTGTCCACAATGAGGGGTAGACATCCGCAACGACCGAGAAGCCTTGCGGAACTTCCCGGCCGTCGAAAGGCTAAAAGTGCATTGGCCGTTTGCACCTGTTCCTCAGTTAACCGGCAAAAGGCGGGGTTCGTATTTGGGTTACGTCAACACTGCCATTGAATATGACGGTTTCAAGCTGCCGGAGCTTCCCCAGGGGGATGAACCATACCTTGCGCTTCGGTGGTATCTCGCGGGTCTCGCCGCTGAAGCCGATCTTCCTGCTCCTCGATGGCCTATGGAGGACGGTGAATTTCCCAAATCCGTTCAGCTTGAAGTAGTACCCATCGTCTGCTAGATGCTCAATGAGCGTGTCCTCCAAACACGAGACGAACGTGTTTACTAGAACCTCAGCTTCTTTCTTCGTGGCTAAGCTTAGTGCGGCCTGAACCCGCATAGCCAACTCTTCCATCCCTGCCCTTGCTTTAGTCGTCATTGACCAGCCTCCTTGCTTACGATTTGGCCGGAACTTGGAGGTTCCGCAAATGGTCAATACTAAGAAAAACCAAGTATTTTTGGAAAAATCTGCCTCGGGGCAAATTGCTCCTCATGACGATGCGTACAGCATTCGAGACGGCCACTTCGTGGGTCACGATGGGTTCATAGTCCCGAACAATTTCAGCGAGTTCTACCAGCGATTTCCGACCTATGTGGAGAACTGGATGAGAAGGCGGGTTAGAGATTGTGTTTCGGCAACTGAGGCAGAAGACTGGACACAGGAACTTCTCTTGCATCTGGCGGCTTTGCCCAAGCGCTCGAAATTCCGTAGAGACGGTAAGCAAGATGTCATTCAGACATTTGTTCCTGAGCGGATGCATGGAGCAAACGAGGCGAGGTTCCGCAGCTTCATTAACCAGTGCCTCAGCAACAAGTTCAATACCCTTTACGTAAAATGGCGGAAGCGACCGCTATCGAATCCTAGAAATCTTCCGTTGGAGGTGGGCGCAGAAATAGGGATCTCGGACGAGTTCTGCCATTCACATTCAGAGTACCTTCGGCAAGCTGGATGCCAGAGCCGGGAACGCGAAGAGCAGAGATTCCGTCTTGAAGAGTTTGTGCGTTTTGGAGAGGCCAGCATCCCCGGTCTTCAGGTTGCGTTGGAAGCATTTCATCGAACTGGCAACTGGAAGGAAACAGCGATGATATTCAGTCAGCCAAGGTGTGACGCCATCCAGCGGCGTGCTCGACAGCGAGGCAGAGAATTAGCCACATAAGTGAGATATCTATCACTAAACACTTGCAATATCGCTGAGAGTGATGTATATATCACTCATGCAGACGTTGGCGGAACTCGGCGAAGTGGTCGCGGCTAGGCGCAAGACTCTCAAGTTAAGCCAGAGCGAAGTCGCCAGCCGCACCGGGCTCACACGGGAGACTCTCGTGCGCTTTGAGCGAGGGCAGCTATCAGAGTTTGGTTCACGCAAACTGCTGGCTGTCCTCGCTGCTCTTGGACTGGAGATAAGCTTCACCGAAGTTGGGGAGGCTGGCACCCTCGATGAATTGCGCCGTGAGCGGGGTGGAGCATGAAGCTGAATGTCCACGTCCTCGACAAGCACGTAGGTGTGCTGGAGCAGGTCGGCGACTTCCGCTGCGTCATGGCCTACACGCCGGATGTAGCGCCAGAGAACCTTGTCTCACTGACGATGCCCGTCCGCACCGAGTCCTACCCGTGGGACGACGAACTTCATCCCATCTTCCGCATGAACCTGCCCGAGGGCTACCTGCTGCAGGTTTTGCAGGAAGAGTTCGGTCCGCACATCGGAGCCAGCCCGGTCGCGCTGCTCTCGGTCATAGGGCGCAACATGGTGGGACGGCTGAAGGTCGCTCCACCAGGCGCGGTGCTGGATGAACCGGCCAAGCCGGTCGAGGTCGCTGAACTCCTGAAGGGCGACAACTCCGAAGAGGCATTCTCGCAGCTTGTCCGAGAACACGCGAGGAGCGGCGTCTCGGGCGTCCTGCCAAAGTTTCTCGATGTGGAGAAGCAGAAGATGGCAGGGCTGGGGCAACACCCCAAGGCGACCCTTCTGACCCACCGGCACATCGTCAAGGGTTCGTCTTCGCGGCTCCCATTCGCGACGGCCAACGAGCACCTGTGTATGCAGGTCGTGGCGAAGGTGCTTCCCACGGCCAAGACAGAACTCTCCGAGGATGGCAATGTTCTCGTGGTGCATCGCTTCGATGTGGATGAGAGCGGCAAGCCCTTTCGTGCTCTGGAGGACTTCTGCTCACTACTGGGGCTGCGTCCTGCTCAGAAGTATGAGACCACGTGGGAGAGAATCGCGAAGGCGGTTCGTGCTCATGTGCAGGGGGGCAACCAATATGAGACCTTCCAGAAGCTGACCGCTATGCTGCTGCTGACCTACGCTCTGCGGAACGCCGATTGCCACGCCAAGAACATTGGGCTGCTCTACACATCTCGGGACGATGCATGTCTTGCTCCCGCATACGATTTCTTCACGACCTCGGTATATGCCGGATACCAGCACAACCCACCCGGCATCGGCCTGATGGGAAAGAAGACGTGGCTACCGGGGAAGACACTCGCCCGGTTCATCACCGCCAACTTAGGCCTCGCGGAAAAGGAGCAGAAGGTGATGGTCGAACGCATCAGCGATGCTGTCGCTGATTCCGCACTTGCAGTTCGCGAGAAGATGGAAAGCTTGGCTGGTTTCAGAGACACGGGCAAGCGGATGTTGGCTGCATGGAGTGAGGGCGTGAACTCACTGCGGGATTCCCGGATGTACAGCCTGAGCCCGTGGAAGTCGAGCCAAGCCTTCAAGGGCGTCTCCGACCCGCCGAAGCTAGAAAACCCAAGATCGATCGTTGGGCGTTCTGAGTTGCTGGCTGGCACCCGGAAGCGGAAGCGCAAGTAACGTCATGGCTCGATCGAAGCTTTGATGGCGGTGGTTGAGTAGTGCCGGGTGAACTCCGTTTGAACACCGTTAAGGACTCTGCCAAGCAGATTATCGAATATCCCTCCGCGATCCATCTGTCAATGTCGTACAGCCTTCCTGCACGGCACATGCGGATTAGTTCCTTGGCTCTGTCGATGTCTGCGATCTTCATCATCTTGTCAATAGAGCATATTAATTGATCCCAACAGCAATCCCCAAGATGGCGTCGTTAGAAATTAGATATGCAATTGGCCGGGAGAACCGGAACTTCGGCCGCTGTCTATCTTGATCTCGGCAAGGTCAATTTGGATACGGAGCCGTACACACGCACCGAGGTAGACCATCCCCGATTGGTTAGGGGCATGTGAGCGTCCGGGTCGAACATCAGCGACCTCCGGCCCGCCGCTGGCGGGTGACCAGTTGGTCGGTCCCTTGTCTGATGCTGCCCTATATGGGAGCCAAGAACGGCGTCCTCCGACAGCAACCGGTCTGACGATTCTGGACGCCAATTGAATTCTTCATAGATATAGTGTCGTTCTGAGCAGTTTTTAGCGACAAACTGAAAAATATATTTTGTGGTCGCCCGTGAGGAGCCAACATGCTACCGGCCTCCGGGTCGCCGCTGCCGGATGACGAGTTGGCCTGGCCGACCGGGAAACTCGAGAAGACTGCTGCCCATAGTCACAGTGTTTTCAGGGCTGGAAAATTGCTGAAAAAATAGAAAAGCGTTGTAATGTTTTTGCACAAAATCGCAGCGTCAGCGACACCTAACTTTCAGCTTGAATGTTGGAAAATTATTTATAAACTCTTTGTTTACAGCAGTTAAATCAAGGCGTTCCCCGTTTTCCCGGTCAAACCCGCTCTAGGCAAAAACAAACCCCACAAACTTCTGCGGGGTTTGTTTCTTCTTTGTTTTCAATTACTTAAGTGTAAATTGGTGCGGAAGAGGGGACTTGAACCCCTACGCCTTGTGGGCGCCAGCACCTCAAGCTGGTGCGTCTGCCAATTTCGCCACCTCCGCACTGAGGTGAACTCTACGAGTATAGCAAAAGTGGGACTATTTCGGAATAGTTGCTGAATGCGCTGGAAGTGGAAGCCGCCTTCGCGCAGGACGCGGCTGAGGGGCTCAATACCAACCGCACACGGCTTTGCCTGGCACACCCAGGTCTTTGGGATGGAAACGCATGCAAAATACGGGCCCGGCGGGGGCGAATGGGAGTACACTGGCCCTCTCTGGAAAAGCAAAGTGGAAACCCTTGCTCTATAAAGAGGAAAGAGCCGGTGAAAATTCAGCGAAGCGGTGACCTGCTTTCTCCCGTACTGAAGTTATAATTTACTACTTGCCTTTTTTGTCTTGGCCTCAGCAGCAGCGGCATACTCAATGAGCACATGGGCTAAATGACGCGCGTACCGCGGCATGATCACAATCTCATGAACCCCATTAGTATTAGGCTTCGAAGCGGGATAGCTGATTACAACTTCGTGAGTGTCATCGGTCAGTGATACATCTATAACTCCCGCAACTTTGTCCATTCCCAGGGTCCTTCTCTTTCGTGGTGGTTAGGTATGCAGCTCCGCAATTCTTCGCCATCCATCAAATGGCGAAATGTCGAAAACAATACAGCGATAAGCACTCCATAGAAATGAGCAAGCGGCAATTAGTTTGACTTTCTGCCCCTCGATCGATGACGAAAAAAGGTGAAGCCGGATGCCTGGAATCTTCGCATCCGGCTCCAAGGAGGTTGAAACGACCAGTATGTTAGAACTTCAGACGCCCCTGGAACTGGAAGGAGCGCGAATCGTTGCTGGCACCGATTACTGTGCCGAAAACGGAACTGGATGTATTGTTTGCATTGACGCCGATTTGATTGTTCTGGAAGTTGTTGCCAAAGGTGACGTGGTTGGTTACGTTATTGCAATCCACGCGGAAGACGAACTTGGCGCGGTTGGTGATGTCGAAGGTGCGGTTGAGGGACATCGTCAGGCGGAAGTTGGGTTGCGCGCGAAGACCAAAGGGCGCAACACGGTCCGCGTCTCCGATGGTGCCGGTCTGCGTGTTGCAGAAGGGTCCGGAGCTGCTTGCGCAAGCAATCGTGCCGGCTGCTCCGGTGTTGTTGTTGGTTCCCACTCCCGCAGTGGTGGAGCTGATGTAACCCTGGATATATTGCAGGGTGCCGAGATTCGACGCCGTCGACTGCGAACCCCACTTGCCGTTGATGCGTGGAGAGCCGGTGAAGTTGGGGTTCTTGTCCAGCATGACCTGGCCCTGTCCGAAGTTCTGGGCAACCGAAGCCGCGGTGCCGACAATGGCCAGAGGAAGGCCGGAGGAGTACTGGGAAATTCCGGAGAGTTCCCAGCCGCCCGCCGCCCAGCGCACTGGCCGGTTGCTGGCACCGATGCCGCCTTTGCCGAAGGGCAGTTTGTAGACACCGAAGATGGAGAGCAACTCCGGAAGGTCCGAAGCGCTCCTTGAACGGTCGATGCGGTCCGCCTTATATGCGCGTTGAGGCGCATAACTGGCGAATGCCGAGGCCGGGATGGCCCAACCACTGCGGATAGTGCCGTCATCGTCGAGGGTCTTCGAGTAGGTGTAGTTCACGGTGAAGGTCAGCCCTTTGGAAAAGCGCTGGTTCAGGCTGACCTGTAAAGAGTTGTAATCGGCGTTGGCCGCCAATGCGAAGGTATCGTTGACTCCGCCGTACTGCGGCATCCATGTGAGCATGTGGCCGATGGTGGGAGTTGAATTGATGGCCGCCGCAGCAGAATATTGGGCATAAGGCACAGCAGGCAGACAGTTGCCGCATGCCGTATTGACATTGGAGATATTAATCGCGGTCGCTGGTAGGTTCAGGTTGGTGACGCCTACCGTGGAAAGGTAGGTGGGGTTGATCTGGTTGGACTGCAAGCCGCGAAGGTTATTGTTGCCGGGGAGGAGGCGGCCTAAGGTGCCAACGTAGTTCGCAGTGATGGTCATTGCCTTGGTCAGCTCACGCTGCACGCCGAAGTTGAAGTACTGGATCTCCGGAGCACGGCCTCCATAGTAGGGATCGGGGTAGCTTATGGTTGACGCAGCCGCGTACCCGCTGGTCTTGCCGTAGCAGGGCGCAATGGTCTGGCCCGAGCAGACATAGTTTCCGGTCAGGGCACCTGCCGAAGCGGCGTTGATGTTAATGCTGTTAACCGTTGGGAAGGAGAATCCGGCGCCGCCGAAGTTGGCGTTCGGGCCGGTGACGTTGCCGCCGCCGGAGGTGGGCCAAGCCGGATTGCTGTTGAGGTAGAAGGACGCGCCAGCGTAGCTGTCGGTGAAGGGCGTCGCGACCTGGAAGCCGCTCAAGCCCGTTCCGTCATTCCCTGACCCGCCGCCGACGCCGCCCGCGTGCGTAAACATGATGGCGTAGGCGCCGCGGATCACTGTTTTGCTATTCAGCGCGTAGGCGAAGCCGACGCGCGGTGCAAAGTTCTTGCGCCATGTGTTGACTGGGGAGGTGCAGCCGTTGCAATTGGGGCCGCCGGTGCCGCCCCAGTTGCCGGCGAACTCCAGCGCGCCGGGATTACCGGTAATGGGGTTGGTGGCTGTGGGATTCAGGAAGGACCAGCGGTTCAGCACCTCCCGGTAGGTGGGAAAGTAATCCCAGCGCAGACCGAGGTTCAGGGTGAGCTTGGACGTGGCCTTGAAGTCATCCTGGAAGTAAGGAGCGAAGGGATGGAAGCGCATGCCATAGAGCGCGAAGGGTTGCTGGGTAACGGTGGGGCTGCCGATTGCGCCAAGCAGGTAACTGGCGTAGGCGTAGCCGCTGTTGCTGGTATAAGAGCTTGCGGACGCCAGGTTGGCGGTCTCGTTGGTGCTCATGGGAAGAGTCAACTGCAGAGAAGCAGAGTCCGCGGCGTCGGCATTGGTTTCCAGCCATTGGTACTGAAAACCGAAGCTGAAGGCGTTGCGGCCCTTGGTCCACAGCACGTTGTCCACCAGATCATAGGTTTCGCTGACGCTGGTGTAGGTTGGACCGCCATTGTTCCAGGTAGTCGCGTCGTTGGAGCCGCTGAAGCTGACAGCAGGAAAGTCCGTGGAGGCCTGACCGGCGGGAAGGCCGGTGATGCCGGCGGCGGCGGGTTCATACTGGGTGACGCCCGTGGTGGCGTTCGTGACCGGCGGACCGCCAAAGTACATGTAGCCATACCGGATCTGGTTGGTAAGGTTCGGAGAGAATGTGTAGGATTCCTGCACTTCGGCGATGTGACCTTTGACGTGGGCGAGGTAGCTCGTCATATAGGGCAAGGGAAGCACCGAGCTCGCGTTGTAGGGCACAGAGACACGATCGCCGTCGGAGAACAGCGCGAAGAGCCGGTTCTTATCGGAGATGACATAGTCGGCGCGAGCAGACCAGAGCCAATTGTTGAAGCCCGTGGGCGTGCCGCCGAGTAGATTGTTCGTGATTGCTCCGGTAACGTTATTGGTAGGCGTCGGCAGGAACTTCGCCCAGTACTTCATTTGGGGAGAGATCTCACTGGCCGGGATGACATTGACGTTGGCCGCGCTGAGCAACACCGGATTGCCGGGATTGGTTGCGTTCACGGTAGTGACGGTGCCCGGGCCGTAACCATACTGATAGCGGCAAGGCACAGTACCACCGTTATGTGCGGTGCAAGAAGCCTGCGTCGTCGGGTCAAAGATGGGATAGTTGACGCCGGCTGTGTTGCCGAGGCCGCCATTAGCCACGGAAAGCAATTCCTGGAAGTTTCCCGCTTGCATCAGCGTGGTGGGGATGGTGACTGCGGTGGGGTTGACGCCAATTGTCTGGCGGAACCGGGTATAGGAGCCGTAAACGAAGATCTTTTCGCGGCCCGCCGCGACATGCGGGAACTTCAAGGGTCCGCCCCCAGTGATGCCGTACTCGTCCTGGTGCTCACCGGGCTTAGGGCCGGCAACTTTGACAGCCGCGCCACTCTGGATCGTTGTCACAAGATTGCCGCAGGTGGTGGAGACAGGGGCTTGGCCAGGGGTGCCGCACTTGCTGGCAAAGGTCCAGGCGTCAAAAGCGGTGTTGCGGACAAGCCCATAGATGGCGCCATGGTACTGGCTGCCGCCGGACCTGGTGGATAAGCCCAGGAAGCCTGCGCCCTGATACTCGGAGGTGAAGCCGCTGTTCATCGCCTGGACCTGGTCAATGCTTTCCAGGGGAACCACGTTGTAGACAACGCGGTTGTCAGCTTGCGCGCTGGCGAGAGTTAACGGAATACCGTCGAGGTAGATCTCGGCCGTGCGCTGCGGCATGCCGTTGAATTGGGAGACGCGCCCCCCGGCGGGCACCTGCGCGCCAGGCAAAAGGTTCGAGAAGGCCGTAATGTCGCGCTGCTGCGCGGATGCGCCACCGGTCAGCAACATAATCGGCAATTCTGTGATGACTTCTTGCCGAACCAAGCCGCCGAGGCTGGCGTTCGTGGTCTCAAGAGCGGGCGGCGTATCCGTGACGGTAACGGTCTCGCTTTGAGCGCCGATCTTGAGATTGGGATTGAAGGCGGAGACGTGTTCATTGTCGATGAAGAAGTTTTCCTGTCTGAACGTCTCAAAACCCGCGGCTGACACCGTTATGGTGTATTTTCCCGGAATGAGCAGCGTGATGCTGAAGAAGCCAGCCGGGGTGGTGGTACGGCTGGTGGAAATGCCGGTGTTTACGTTCGTGGCTGTGACGGATGCATTGGCGACGACAGCGCTCGATGAATCGGTCACGGTTCCTTCGATGGCGCCACCGGCCTGTGCGGCGGCCCGAGGGGCCACCCAACCCAGGCAAAGTGCCAGCCCGAGTAAGAACGTAACGGTGGTAGCGCAGAGTCCGCAGTGCATACGCCGCGCACCCATTGTGTCAGCAAACTGTTTTGTGTTCATGCGTCCCCTTGGGGAGCCTCCGTAAATGAATTTGGGTTAGGGCCACGTGGTATTGCTGCATATGCGGCGCGACTAATGCCGTGCCGATGGAAGACAGTGACCTGTTCAGAATTCCAAGGAGAATTAAATTCCCTTTTGGCGATAACATGGTCGGATAATACGGTATAATACGTGCACAGGATGGTATCACGCATGAAATCAATAAGATGCATCCAAGCAGGTCCGATGTAACCACCATAAAAAGGGCGCGGCCATAGCAAAGGAACTGCGATTTGATGCTCCCACATACCTTCGGATGAGGCGTTATCATGATGGGTACGGGGCGGGTGATGGCAAAATGCTAAGAGTCAAGATCTGGACACCGAAGACCAACTCGGACCGCCGACTTGTACAGGAAGAGCTAAGTGCAATTCTCGCGAGCCCGCATTTCAGCAGCAGCAAGCGCTACCCTGCATTTCTGCGGTATGTGGTTGAGAAATGTCTGGATGGGCAAGCAGATCAATTGAAGGAACGTACACTCGGCGTCGAGGTCTTCGGCAGGCCGCCTGATTACGACACCAATGCCGAGCCTGTTGTCCGCATCACCGCCGCCGAGGTTCGCAAGCGAATCGCCCAGTACTATCACGAGGCTGCCAAGGAATCTGAGATTCAGATTGGGTTGCCTCTTGGATCCTACACTCCCGAGTTTAGGACGAGGCATACTCCATCTAATTCAACCCAAAATCGAGGGCTGGAGATCCTCTCCGGAACGGCAGATCCTACAGAACCGCCTATCCGTTCCGATGCCGTGGGATTGGTTGAACAGTCAGGGAGCAGATTATCTCGGGCACAGCCAAAGTGGCTTCATCGCCGGCCTTTGGCATGGTCCATTGGCCTGTTGCTGGCTCTGATGAGCCTGGGCGCTTTTTTTGTTCACCGTTCATTTTCACTGAATCGAGAGGAGCAGCTTTGGGCTCCGTTAGTGCAAACAAAGGATACTGTTCTTATTGTGGTTGGCAGCGGCAAGCTGTGGCTCACCACGCCTGAATCGCCGCAGACCAGTCTTACTGATCACATGATTGGTCCATACCATCATGTCTCGTTGTCAGATACAGTTGCCGTCTCTCGTTTAGCGAATATCCTTCAGAAACACAACAGGAATTACTTTATCAAGGAAGTTTCGGCGACCAGCCTGGCGGATCTCCATGAGCGGACCGTAATCCTCGTAGGAGCCCTGAACAATGCATGGACAATGCGGCTGACCGATCCGCTTCGCTTTCGGTTCGTGCCTGGCAAAGTGGCCAGGATTGAAGATACGAAGAATCCGCAAAACTTTGCATGGAGCGTGGATTACTCCAAGCCCTATCCGTCCCTGTCCGTCGACTACGGGATCGTTGCTCGCTATCACGATACTTATACAAGCGGAAACGTCTTGGTTATTGCCGGTATTGGCCCCTATGGCACAGAGGCAGCGAGCGAGTTTGTTTCATCGCCGCAGTACCTTGGCCAGGTCGAACACCTGGTTCCGGCCGGCGTCAGGGAAGCTAATCTGGAGATAGTCATCAAGACAGACGTGATAAACGGGGAGGCTGGGCCGCCCCATGTTGTCGCGGCAACCGCGTTTTAGGCCGGCTCAGTAATCAAATAATCTGCAACCTTCCTATAAGTATCCGTAAGAGTGGGGACAAAGCTGCCGTTACACCACCTGTCTCCGGAACACAATAAAGGGGTTGTCGATCGTGTTGCCGGAATCGCTCAATCGCGCACATCACACTGAATCGACAAACAGCCACCCAAACTGCCACTAGACGAAAATGGCCTCTCCGAAAAAAGAGGCCATTTCCACGTAAACTCTTGATTCAAAATGGTGCCCGGAGGGGGATTTGAACCCCCACAGCCTTGCGGCCTGCGGATTTTAAGTCCGCATTGATATTTCCGCAAGCTCCATGTTTTCTTTGTTTCCAATAACTTACGCTGCACATAGAGTGAGGTTTCATTGAGTTCTG
>Ga0302266_10000086_pt1 | contig 88746 bp, 84 predicted proteins | sample III_Bog_E1_2_FD_194559 | JGI IMG/M metagenome (GOLD analysis project Ga0302266, IMG submission 194559) | Peat permafrost microbial communities from Stordalen Mire near Abisko, Sweden - III_Bog_E1_2 | ecosystem: Environmental > Terrestrial > Soil > Wetlands > Peat | place: Sweden: Abisko...
GAGATGGCCGTGTCCTGCAGATTGCTCACGGTGGACAACGCCGTGTTGTAAAGCGTGTCGTCATAGATCATTTTTCCCACGCTGCCCTGGCCGGAGGCGATCTGGCTCGTCACATTTTTGATGTTCGAAATGGTCGCCGTGATGGGCGCGCTGTTTTGCTTGATGAAATCGGTGAGCGGCCCGAGCAGGTTGTCAATCTTGTCGCCGGTGAAACTCTTGGTCAAATTTTGGATGCCACCGGCGGCGGCATCGAGCTTGGCCATGATCGCGCTCAAGTCCGGCTGCTCCGCCGTTTCGAGCACCGCGCCCTCCTCGGCCTTGGGCGAATCCGGCGCGCCGAACGAAATGTTGACGAAATTTTGCCCCATCAGGCCGGTGAACTTGATGATGGCCTTGCTGTCGGTCTTCACGTTGGCGTCGAGCTTGAGCTTCATGGTCACGCTGACTTTTTCGTCGGTGATCTCGATTTTTTCCACGCGGCCGATTTCGACGCCGGCCATCTTGACGCGGTCGCCCACCTTCAAGTCCTGCACCGTATCGAACAGCGCGCTGACGTGCTTGCCGCGGCTGAACAGGTCGGCGCTGCCGAGGGTTTCGATGATGAGCACGGCGGCGCACACGGTGATGGCCACAAAAAAGCCGAGCTTGGTTTCGAGTGAATTTTTCATAGGCTGGGTCGTTTATCGTTCACGTTTGAAATCCGCGTTCAAAAATTCCTGCACGCGCAGGTCGTTGAAATTTTTCACCGCGTCGGGCGTGCCGACGGTCACGATCTGGCCGTCAATCATGACGGCGATGCGGTCGGCCACGCCAAACGCCAGGTCGCGGTCGTGCGAGACGACGAGCGACGTGACATGGATGCGATGATTGAGGTCGAGAATCTCATTGCCGATGACGACGGCGGACAGCGGGTCCAGCTCGCTCGTCGGTTCATCGTAAAGGATCAGTTGCGGCTCGATGACCAGCGCGCGCGCAATGGCGGCGCGTTTTTTCATGCCGCCGGAAAGTTCGCTCGGCATCTTGTCCACGGCGTCTTTCAGGCCGACGGCGGCCAGCACTTCCGCGACAATTTTTTCAACCTCTTCCGGCGATTTGAGCCGGTGTTCCGTCAGATACAAACCGACGTTTTCGCCGACGGTGAGCGAATTCAGCAGCGCGCCGGACTGGAAGACGAGCGCCATGCGATATTTCGCCGCGATTTCCGGCGTGGTGAGCGGTTCGCCGTTGATGAAAATTTCGCCGGCGTCCGGTTCTTCCAGGCCGATGAGATGTTTGAGCAAAACACTCTTGCCGCTGCCGCTCGGCCCCATGATCACAAAAATCTCGCCGGGCTTCACTTCGATGTCCACGCCCTTGAGCACTTCCTGATCGGCAAAACTTTTGCGCAGGCCGCGCACGACGAGGCCGACGCCGGAATTGTTGTTTTGGTTCTCGCTCATTTCAGCAAAAAGCGCGTGAGGATGTAATCAAAAATCACGATGAGCACGATGGAGTTCACCACGGCTTTCGTGACGGAACGGCCGATGCCGCGCGGGCCGCCAATCGTCACCAGACCCTGATGGCACGACACCACGCCGATGATGATGGCAAAACAAAAACTTTTGAAGACGCCGTTGGCCACGTCCTTCAATTCCACGATGTCGCGCAGGTCGGCGAAGAAAACGCGGAACGGGATCTCCATGCGGTGATTCAAGTCCGCGACCACCGCGCCGCCGAACCAGCCGACCAGCACGGAAAAAACCACGAGCATCGGTAGCGCGAAGGCGATGGCGAGGATGCGCGGCAGGACGAGGTAATGGATCGGGTTGATGTTCATCGTGCGCAGCGCGTCAATTTCCTGATACACGCGCATCGAGCCGATTTCCGCCGCCATCGCCGAACCGATGCGGCCGGCGATCAGGATGGCCATCATCACCGGCGCGAGTTCTTTGGCGATGGCGATGCCGACCACGCCGCCGACGGCACTGGGCAAACTGCGTTCCACCAGCACCGGCCCGGTTTGCAGCGCGATGACCGCGCCGATGAAAAAGGACAGGACGCAGACCATCAGCAAACTGGCGTTGCCGATCTCAAAAAACTGGTCAAACACCTTGTCCTTCTGCCGCCACGTCTGCGGCAAGGCCAGCAGCGTGCGCCAGAACAGCAGGACGATTTCTCCGATGTTCTCAAACATGATTCAGGCGCGGTTCATTGGGCGGTGGCGGTGGTCTTGAAAACGGTGAAGTAAAAGAGCTTCGTCCGTTTGTTTTCCCCGTCACATTGATACTGGAAAAGCCCGAACAGGAGCGAGACTTTTTTATGCGCCGGCGCGGTCTCGCGGCGATAAAGATTCCACAGCAACGACTGGCTGGCCGCGCCGGATTTCGGATCCGTTTCCGCGCGCCAGAGCGACCAGAGCGGCGACCAGTTGCGTTCGATGCCGGGATTTTCCGGCACGGCGGGTTCGATGAGGGCGAGGATTTGCAGGCGTTCATCGCCGTTGAAGTCGCGGTACCAGGTGAAGAACGGCCACATATCCACGCGCTGTTGGTAATGGCCGGTCTGGGTGTTTTTTTCAACGGTATTTTCGTAAAGGTAAAAAGCCACGCGCGTCCGCTTGAAATCGAGCGGATCAGCATGCGTGCGGCGGAAAGTATAAATCGGCCAGAGATAGGAATCGCTTTCCTGCGTGGCGTTGTGCGACCGGCTGAAGATCGGGAAGACGCGCGAGGTGGTCTTGCCTTCGCCGCGCGCGAAGATCACAACCGGCCACGGCATCTGCCATTCACGGTATTTTTTTTCACGGTTGTCAATCCAGGTAAAAAACGGCCATAAGACCGTCGTCGAATCCAATTCGGGCGACCGGGTGTAAACGAATAGCGGAATGCTGGCGCGAAATTTTTCGGGGACGCCGGTCTTTTTTTGGCCGGCCAGACTTGGCTTATGCGTGATGGAAATTTGCTCGGCGTTGTCCGTGCCGATGCGGTTGTCCTGTATGATGCAAAGCGGCCAGAGATAAAAAGAGCGGTGGTAACCGCCCACGGTTTCGATGTCGCCGAAGCCGTTCGTTTGCAGCGTGGCGATCTTCTGCTCGCTGCCAACGAACGGCCAAATTTTCCAGCCGTGCATTCCATCGCCCTGGCGGACGGCCCCGAACGGATAAAGATAATTATCCGTGACGAAATCCTTTTTCCGCGTCTCGCTGTAAATCGGAAACATCACGAAATGGATTTGATCGCGCGACAGGCGGTTTTTGATCGTGCCGTAAAACGGAAAAAACGCGGTGTAGTCCAAATTCGTGTCCGTTTTTGATCGTTGATAAAAATAAAACGGAAAAATCGTGTGCCGGGTTTTGTCGGCACCGGTCGGCTCCTGCCCGCCGGCAAAGCTGATGAGCTGGAAAAGCTGCCAGCGCCATTCCTGACCGTATTGCATCCGCGTCAGCAACGGATACAAAAAATCATAATTGGTGTATTGCACGGACGGATTGCAGACGTGCGAATAAAATGGCGGAAACGCGAAGCTGTTTTCATCCTCGGTCTGCTGCGAATAATAAAACGGCCCGGCGGCTTCGGTGCGATAACCTTGTTCCAACGTGAGATTAAAGCGGTCAAAAATAAATCCGTAACTGTTACCAAAATTATTTGTTTCACCGCCATCAACTTGCTCGCAAAAACGCGTGAGCAGGAAAATAAATGCCAGCCACAACCTCCAATAGCGCTGGTGCGCCGGATGATTGCATTTCTTCGTTATCGTTATTTCGTTTGCTGACATCGTGTTCTTGGCTTGAAAGCGGGCTTATTTAACATTGAGATTGACTTTATTCGTTTATCTCTTAAATTTGTTTTAATTGAGGTTTTTGCCTCGGTTCCTCCTGACCCGGTGTTGGTGGTGCGCTGCCAACATCGGGTTTTTTATTTTCAACCAGCGGCCGCCAACGGCCAAGCAGATTCAACAGCGCCGGCAAAAACGTCAGCGCCGCGATCATGCACATCGCGATGCCGACCGACATGATGTAACCGAGACTGTGGATGCCGCGATGTTGCGCAAGGATGAGACTGCCGAATCCCGCAATGGCCGTCAATCCCGACACCAGCACCGCCTTGCCCGTGCTGCGCGCCAGAATTCCCGGCGTGCGCTCCTCGGCGTAGCGGTTCAGGATGTGGATGCCGTTCGTCACGCCGATGCCGATGACCAGCGGCAGCGTCATGATGTTCGCCGGATTAAACGGCACATGGTTCCAGCCCATCAATCCCGCCAGCCACAACGTTCCCAGCCCGACCGGAATCAGCGATAAAATCACCGCCGTCAAACTGCGGAAATGAAAAAACACCATCACCGCGATCGCTCCCAGCGCATACCATGCCGCCGTGATATAACTGTTCTTGAGCAGCGTCGTGTATTCCAGCAATTGCACCGGCGAACCGGTGATGACCGGGTGATTGCGGTCCTGCGGATCGAGTTCGCGCCGCAAGGTCGTGACAAATTCTTTTTGATTTTCATGCTGCCAGACATCTTTTTTCGGATAGACCTGCAATAAAAATTTCCCCGTCACGCCCACGAAACGGTCGCGCAAGGCCGGCGGCAGATCATCAATCCGCAGGGGCGCGCGGTCGTCCTGCCTTTGCAGCGTCTGGAACGTCACGCGCAGATCGTCGAACAATGCCTGTTGATACTCGCCCAGTTTTTCGCTGCGTTCCGCCAGCGCCGCGTTGTCGCCCGCCAGCATCGCGCGGCGCAGGTTCAACACGGTTTTTTGCAGCGACGCCAGTTGGCGGGACAAGTCCGCGTCCGTCTGGCCGACGGCTTCCAGTGCCGAACCGATATAGCCGGAGAACGAATACAGCGTCCGGCTCAACGCATAAATGTCCACCGGCTGCACATCCGGCGCGCTGAAATCCAGCGGCGCGACCGTCGCCTTGATGTCGGAGATCAACTGCAGCTTCGCATTTTGATCCTGATGCAAAAATCCGGCGATGGACTCCACGTCCGCCACCACGTTCGTCAGCGTGCGGATTTTTTTCTCCAGCGCGACGGCCTCGTCCAGATTGTCCGCCACCACCGCGCCGAACAGCACCGATTTGTCCGCCGAATCAATCAGCTTCTGTTCATACACCACCGCCGGCAGACCGGCGCTCTGCATGTTCAACAAATTGTAATCAAAATAAACTTTCCGCGCCTCGATTGCCGCCGCCGCGCTGACCACGACAATGACCAGCGTGACCAGCACCGGCCGCTCCAGCCAGAAACTTTCAATCTTCGCGCGGCGCTTTTCTTCAAATTGAATTTGATGATCCATCATGTTTTGCCGGCCGCGCAGCAGCATCACCGGCAGCAGCGTCAGCATTGGCACGAGGCAGATCATCAGGCCGCCGCCGCAGATGATGCCCATTTCCTGGATGCCCTTGAAGTCCGTGAACGCCATCGCCGCGAACGCCGCCGCCGTCGTCAGCGCGCCCATGATGATTCCCTGACCGGTGAACACCATCGCCGTCGTCAGCGCCTCCGTTTCCGTTTTGCCGTGGCGCAATTCTTCCTCGTAACGCGTGATCAGATGCACGCCGAAATCAATCGCCAGCCCGATCAGCATCGGCAGAAAGGTGATTGTCAAAATGTTCAGATGCCCCACCGTCACCGTCGCGAACGCAAACGTGTAAGCCAGCCCGAACAGAAGACAAATGATGGCCTTGATCGGCCGCCCGGTTTCGTTGTAGCCGTAGATGAAAATGATCGCGCACAAAATCAGCGCCACCGCGCCGGCCAGCGTCGTGTCTTTTTGCGACTGCGCCATTTCATCATGTTCCAAGACCGGCTCGCCCGTCAGCCCCGCGTTGACGCCGGGAACTTCCGCCCGCGTCGCCTGCACCAGTTGGCGGATGCGTTCCACCGCGTCGCCGTTCAAGTCGTCGCTCGGCGCGTGCGCGGTGACGAGAAAAATGTTTCCGTGATTGAACGTGATGTAGGTTCCTGTCGTCGCCTCATTGCCGGTGTCGAACAGCGCTGTCACGCCCGGCGAAGGCGGCGTGCCGGAACGCTCCAGACTTTCCTGCGCCTGCTGCAAAATGCGGTCGAGCGCCGGCAGCGACTTCATCAGCGCATCGGTCTGCGCGTCGGCCTCATGCCGGGCGGTGCGGAACTGCGTGTTGACCAGCTCAAAAAACGAAACCAGGTTGGTCGTCTGCGAAAATTTCTGGATGAACGGCAGGTCGTCCTTCAGCGTGTCGCGCAGCCCGGCCAGGTCGGCTTCCGGCACGAACAGCAGCGCCTTGCCGCCCATCATCGGCAGGTCGCCCTTGTAAAAGACATCCTTGAACAGGTTCGTCTCCGCCTCCAGCCGCGCGCCGAGCCGCTCGACGAACTGCCGGTTCTTTTCCACGTTCTCGCTTTCCACCACCACCACCAGATCGTCCTGCTGCGGAAACTCTTTTTGGAAGGCGAGAAAGTTGTGGTGGTAACGCTGGTTGCCGCCGACCAGATTATTTCTATCCGTGTCGAACTGGAGAAATTTCACCGTCACCGCGACGCACAAAAAAAACAAGACCACCTGCGGCCAGAAAAGCCAGCGCGGCCGCCGGATGACCGCCGCCGCGAGCCGGCCCAGCAGCCGCGCGAGAAAACTGTCTGGGCTCAACGCCTTCATCGCGCGTCACGCCTTTTCCACAAACACCGCCGTGCCGTAGCACAGCACCTCGGTGATGCCCGGCGCGATCTCCGTCGCATCGTAGCGCACGCCGATCACCGCGTTCGCGCCGAGCTGGCCGGCGTGTTCAAGCATGAGGTTGAACGTGTCCTCGCGCGCGCGTTCGCACAGGTTGGTGTAGAGCGTGATGTTCCCGCCGAAGAGCGATTGGAGGCTCGCGCCGAAATTGCCGACGATGGAGCGCGAGCGCACGATGATGCCGCGCACCACGCCGAACGAGCGCGTGATGCGGAAGCCGGGCAGTTCAAACGCCGTCGTCGTGAGGGGATGCGTCAGGTTCATAAAACAGTGACCGTGATTGAACACGACCGGCGGCGTCCGCAAAAGGCAAAACTTGCGGGGAAGTTTTGCCGGTAGAAATTTATTTAAAACGATTGCGGAAATTTTATCCGCCCGCACCTTGACGGGCGGACAAATTTGAGCAGGTTCAAGAATTTGCCAGCGTTCCCAGCGGCAGGGAAACCCGCACCACGCCGGTCTTGGACGGCACGATCTCCAGTTTGCCGTGGTGCGTCTCGATGATGCGCTGGCTCACGGCCAGCCCCAGACCCAAGCCCACGTTGCGCGTGGTGAAAAATGGCGCGGGAACTTTCTTGGCGGTCTCGGCGCTGAAACCGCCGCCGTTGTCCTGCACTTCGATGGTCAGCGAACGGTCGCCATTGCTGCCGGCGGTCTTGCACGTCACGTCAATTTTTGAATTTTGCGGATTGGATTGCAGCGCGTTGAGCATGATTTCCGAAAGCGCGTGCTTCAACGCGGCGCGGTCGCCGACGACGGTGAGCGGCTGGCTGGCCGGATCAAATTTCAACTGCGCGCCGCTGGTGGCCTGATGCCGGTTCGCTTCCTGATACGCGTCCTCGACCAGCTTGCCGAGGGCAAACGTTTCCTGCTCGAACTGGCCTTCGCGCGCGAGGAACCGCATCTGATTGTTCAGGCGCATGATGCGTTTGACGCTTTCGCCGAGCGCCAAGTCGAGCGACTTGCGGAATTCCGGGTCGGCAAAGCGTTCGTTCAACAGTTGATGATGCGTGGACAGCGGCACGACGGCGTTGCCGATCTCATTGACCAGCCGGTAGGACATGGATTTGATGAGGCGCAGGCTGGCCGCTTCAATTTCCAGCCGGCTCAACTGTTCGCTCTCGCTCAAATCCTCGGCGGTGAGCAGCGCGGAGACGGGCACGGACGAATTGCCGTGCTGGAACGGCAGCACGCTGACCTTATAGACCGTGTTGGGCGAATTTTCCGGCTCGTAGCGGAACGGTTCCAGCGCCGCGCCGGTCTTGAGCACCTGGTAAATTTTTGCGCCGAGCGCGGGCGGCAGGTCGCTGAATTCCAGCTTGCCGGTGCGTTCGTTCTTGCGGCCAAAATGCCGGCGCGCGGCCTTGTTCGCGTGCAGCACTTTGAGATCGCGCCCGACGACGATGCACGCACTGTTCAATTCGCGCAGCACATCGGTCATCATCTCGTGGTTGCCGGCCAACTGGTCGTGCAGCCAGATGTTGCGCAGCGCGAGGCCGACTTGTTCGAGGAGATGAAAAATCAATTCCAGTTCCACGTTCACGAGCGGTTCGCCCGTCACGCGCCCGTCAAAAATCGCGACGCCGATGATCGTGTCGCGGTTCGGAATCGGCACGGCGACCTGCGCGCCGAGCAGTTCAAATTCTTTCTGCGCCTCGGCGTCGGCGCGCGCCTCGTCGCTGTCGCGGCGGAGAATGCGGCCCAGCTTGGTGACCTGCGCGCCGATGCCGGAATCCAGCGACAGTTCAAAATGTTCGAGCAAACCGTTGGCGAGGCCGATGGCTGCCGCCGAGCGCAGCCGCCGGCTGTCTTCCGGCGAAATCACCTCGGTGAGCGGCGAACAAGGCCGGTTCAAAAAAATGGCGGCGCGGTTGACGCTCAGGATGTCGCGGAGAAACTGGAGAAATTGTTTCAGCATCGCCTCGGCGTCGAGCGAGTGCGTGAGGATCGGTGAAAAATCGCGGAGCACGTCGAGCGTTTGCGCGGCGTTGACGAAACGCGCGCCGGCATGAGGATCTATGGCGGTGCGCGCAAAGACAGCGGTGTTGCCGGGCGGAACATGGGTCGCCGGTCGCGCGGGCGTGGCGGTGGCCGCGCTCCAGAGCCGGTCCAAAATGGAATTCAACAGCCGTTGCCGCACGGGCTTGGTCAGGATGTGCGTGACGCCGTGCAAAAAAGCTTCTTCTTCCCAGTCGGCCTGCGCCGATTCGGTGAACGCGATGATGGGAGATTTTTTATCGCGCCGACGTAGGCGCTCGATACACCAGATGCTTTCCACGCCCATGAGATCGGCGTCCAAAATCACCGCGCCCGCGAGGCCGTGGGCGACGAGCGGCTCGGCTTCCTCCACGTTGATGCGGTGGACAATGCGATATTGCTCCGAATCCAGACTTGCGCGGATGCTTTCCGCGAAATCAGGATGGGGCGACAAGACCAGAATTGTCTTCATTTTGCGCGGTTTTGCAGAGGTGATAAAATCGTTGCCGTCACGGCCAACATCTTTCACACAAAGCGCGCAAAGGTCAATGGAATCTTGGGTCGTGAACCGTCATTTTTGAGCCGTCAACTGGAAGCGATGAGCTTGTCCCAGAGTTGCTCGTTCAACATCGCTTTTTTCAGGAACTGCGTGTCTTCGGAACTGCTGCTGACCGGTTCCGGCTGCAACGGCAGGCGGATGGTGAAAAGGTTTCCGCCGCCCGCCGGACTCACGGCCTCGATGGTGCCGCCGTGATGGTGCGCGATGAAAAAACACGCCATCAGATTGATGCCGTATTCCGACGGCGCGCCGCCGGTGAACGGATCCAGCACCACGCGGAGCGCATCTTGCGGCAGCGCGGGGCCATTGTCGGTCAGGCGAATCGCGATGCCCGGCCGGTGGCCATTGGTGACAGCTTCGGCGGTCAAACGGATGCGGCTGCCGGCGGGCAGCATGGCGAGCTCGTCTTTGAACAGCAGTTCAAACAGCCGGTTGAATTTTGGCAAGTCCGCGTGGATGACCGGGAGATTTTCCGGAATCTGATTTTCCACCACAATGCGGCGCGCGGCGAAGGCCGGCTGCAATCCCGCCAACACCGCCGCGACGGCGGGCTGGACCTGGATTTCGTCGGCGAACGGCGCGCCGGATTTATTTTCCGACGCGGTGCGCAGGTCGGCGAGCAGGCCGTTGATTTTTTCGATCTGCGACTGGACGTTGTGGTGGTATTCCTTCCAGAAACCCGGATCGCGCAAACCGTCGGCGGTGCTGCCTTTTTCTTCCTCCATCTTGACCGGCGCCAGTTCCAGAAATGTTTTCACGGCCACCATGGAATTGCGGATCTGGTGGCTCAAGCCGGCGGCGAGCAGGCCGAGGCTGACAATGCGGTCGGCGATCATCATGTTGCGCAGCACGGACATTTTTTCGTGCAGCAACTGGTCGCGTTCGGCAGCGACCATGAAAAATTCCAAACCCTGCCGCAGGTGCAATTCCAGTTGCGCGGGATCCCACGGCTTGCTGACGTATTTGTAAATCGAGCCGTTGTTGACGGCCTCGATCGCGGCGTCCATGTCGGTGAACGCGGTGACGAGGATGCGCAGGATGCGCGGGCGGAGCTTGCGCGCGTTTTCCAGCAGCCAGACGCCCTTCTCGCCGGGCATCCGCTGGTCGGTCATCAAAATCCCGATTTCGCCGCCGTGTTCCTGGAGGAGCTTCAGCCCGTCCTGCGCGCTGGCGGCGGTGTAAATGCGGAACGTGTCGCTGAAGGCGCGGGTGAAACTCACCAGCGACTTCTCCTCGTCGTCCACATAGAGGACGGCGAATTTTTTATAGTCGTATAGGTTCTCCATGTTTAATTTCCATTTCGGCGGCGGCTTCGGCGTTGGCGGGGAAGTCCAGCGTGAACTGGCAGAATTTTCCGCGTTCGCTGCGCACGGAAATTTTCCCGCCGTAACCCTGCACGATGCGGTAGCAGATGCTCAAGCCGAGGCCCATGCCTTTGCCCACTTCCTTGGTCGTGAAAAATGGGTCGAAAATCTTGTCCACAATCTTCTGGTCAATGCCCGGCCCGTTGTCGCGGACGATGATCAGACTGCGGTTGCCTTCGAGGCGGCCCTCAATCCAAATTTGCGGCGGTTCGCCGCTGGCGAATTTTTTTTCACTCAAGGCGTCCAGCGCATTCTGCAACAGGTTGACGAGGACATGAATCAGCTTGTTCCGATTAGCCCAGAGCAATTGATCCGCCGGCAAATTTTGATGGATGACCGCCTTGTCCTTCCATTCACCGGTGAGAAAACGCACCGCCGCCTGCGTGGTTTCCGCCACCTCGACCGGCTCGCCGGTGCCGCCGCCGGGATGCGTGAACGTGCGCAGGTCGGACACGATGTTGCGCACACGTTTGAGCCCCTCCTCGACGTCGTTGATGATCAGATCAAACTCGGCGCGCTGCTCCGGCGGAATGCTTTTCCCCTTGTTGCGCAACGCGAACAGTCCGGTCAGCGAATAGTTCAACGGGTTGTTGATCTCATGGATGATGCCCGCGCTCAAACGGCCAAGCGAGGAAAGTTTTTCCGACTGCACCAGTTGCAGCTCGGTTTCCTTGATCTGCTCGATGGCATCCGTCAACTCATCGTTCTGCTTGGACAATTTCCGCTGGTAGCGGTTCCGCTCGATCAAATTTTTCACGCGGGCCTGCAGTTCCACCGAGGAAAACGGCTTGGCCAGAAAGTCGTTGGCGCCGATCTGCAACGCTTCAAATTTCGCCTCTTCATCCGCGCGCGCCGTGAGCAGGATGACCGGGATGCCCGAGGTCGGCGCGTATTCACGCAGCTCGCGGCACACTTGCAGGCCGTCCTTGTTCGGCATCATTAAGTCGAGCAGGATGAGATCGGGCGTGACTTCATTGACTTTGTCGGTCGCGTCCAAACCGTCCACCGCCTCGATGATTTCATATTCATCCTCCAGTTGGGATCGCAGAAACCGGCGCATATCCGGTTCGTCGTCGGCCACCAGGAGCAACGGCCGGTGCGTGCGGCGGACAAACGCACCGGAACTTTTGGCTTCGCGCGCGGCGGCCAGCGTGGGAAACAGATCCGCACGACGGTAAAGGTTGGCCAGCCATTCCTCATTTTGCTCCGGTTTGATCTTGGCGGCCAGCGCGTCGGCGCGCGCGGCGGAGGCGAGCTTGTCGGCTTTCAAGTAAGGCAGCCGGATGGTGAAGGTCGCGCCTTTGCCTTCCTGGCTTTGCACGGACACGGTTCCGGCCTGGATTTCCACCAGCTCTTTCACGAGCGCGAGGCCGATGCCGACGCCTTGGAATTTTCGTTTCGACGAACTGTCTTCCTGCCAGAAGCGGTCGAAGACGAACGGCAGGCTTTTTTCCGCGATGCCCACGCCGGTGTCGCTGACGATGAGCAAAAATTCCATGCCATCTTTTTCAACGCGCAGCCAGATCCGCCCGCCGTGGGGGGTGAACTTCAGGGCGTTGAAGAGCAGGTTGAGCGCGATTTTTTCCAGCTTGTCATGGTCGCCCAGAATCACATCCAGTTCGGGATCCAAATGGGTTTCGAGGGTGATTTTTTTGGCGACGGCCAACTGGCGGACGGCGCTGGCGAGGCCGTTGATGAATTCCGGCACGGCGATGGGTTCCGCCTTGACCTGAAGCCGGCCGGATTCAAGCCGGATGAGGTCAAGCAAATCGTTGATGAGCTTGAGCAGCCGCATACCATTGGCCTGCATGGTCAGGAGCATTTCGCCGGCGGCGGCATCGAGCCGGCTTTCGTATTTTTGGATGAGCGATTCCAGCGGCGCGAGCAGCAAGGTCAGCGGCGTGCGCAGTTCATGGCTGACGTTGGCAAAGAAACGGCTCTTGAGCTGGTCAAGCTCGATGAGCTTGCGGTTGGATTCTTCGAGTTCCTGCTTGCTCTTGTCCAACTGATAGCGGAAGGCAAATTCGCGGAAGCGGATTTTGCTATGAAAGAACCGTCCTGTGACCACGATGGTTCCCGTCAGAATCAGGAAGTAGATGTTGTTGAAAAAAATGCCCAAATCACGGAGCGGGCCGTTCGCGAGACACGCGGTGAGATACATCGTGATGATCAGCGTCATGGCGACTAGGCTTTCCAGAAAGGTCCAATGCATGACAAATCCCACCGCGAGCATGACTAGGTTCAGGCCCGCATAGTAGGGGGAACTCGCGCCATTCGGGATCCGGTAAATCATCAATGAAATGAAAAAAGCCGGCAGCATCGCCAAGGCCACGCCGAGGAAGCGGTAGTATTTTTTAGCGAACGGAGTTGCTAGGATGCTTAAAAATGCGGCGATCAGGATGTCGCACATTAGGCGCAGCTTGAGGAATTCAAGGACGTCTTGGGGATAGACAAAATAATCGAGGACGATTCCGGCGGGCATCAAAACGAGGCCGAGGTAGCAGGTGATTTTGAAATTGGCGATCGTGGCCGCCTGATCCCAATCTTGAAAGGCGGCCTTGATTTCTGTTGAATTGGGAGACGTGCTACGCATTTGCAGGCTTCCGGACTTCCAGAAAGACATTCACCGACGTCAAATCAGATTGGATCAAGCAGGCTTCATCCGGGGCGTTATCGGGCTTGAAGGCATACAATTCCTGCGCTGTCCGGTAAATCAAATTCCAGTCGAGGATGAATTCCAGCTTATGGCGGAATGGCCGCGTGGCGTCAACGTTGGTTACCAGCAGCAGACCCTTGGGCGCAAGCAACTGGTAAAAGACCTCGACCAGTTGTTTGCAGACGCTGTCAGGCAGATAATCAAAAAGTCCCGCGCAATAGATGAAATCATATTGCTCCGTCGTCGGATTTTTCGCCCAGCGCATCGCTTCCTTGAGCAGTTGCTGCACCGTTTTCTTGCGCATCTCAATGGTCGTTCTCCGGTCGAAACGCTTGATGCCATCCTGCAGCAGGCGGCTGGTGTATTGAATGGTTTCCTCGTTAAAGTCAAGCAACGTGAACCGGGCATGGTCGGAAAAGGCACTTTCGGCGAGAAATTCCTGGATCTCGTGGGCGGGGCCGCAGCCAAGGTTAAAAATTCGTGCCGGGCGTTTTTGGTTCATGGCTCGGAGAATTTCTTCCAACAATTTTCTTTTCAGAAACTTGATGCGGTTGCGATGAGCCTGTGCCGGAAGCTGGTTGAGAAACCAGGCGTTCACCACTTTCGCATATAAGGAAGAACCCTCGTAGGGATTCTTCAGGATCATGTTGACCATCCCGTAATCACCCGCATAGCCTAGCGGCTTGTGAAAAGTGCGGTGACTGAACGGCGAACACATTAGCAGCGAATGCAGGTTGCGCCGGGTGAAATGCATATGCGCAGGCCGCAAATCATTTTCCAAACATCCGGCGATGTACTCAAATCGGTCACCGAGCGATTCGATAGCCGCGATGGCCGGCCCGGCGAGTTCATGGGCGGCTTCTTTCTCATGCGCTTCCCGGCTTCCGTTGGAAGCGGCTTCAATCTCCATTTCGATTTGTCCCATCCACAATTGCATGTCCGACAGCAGCGACCGCATATCTGCGATGACGACCTTGAACTCCGGCAGGACTTTGTAAATTTTTTGCCACTGCGATAGAAAATTGCCGAAACCTTTTTGCAGTGGCAGCCCGCTGTTTTGCCCCGCAATCTGCGTGTTGCTCCAATGGTCATCGAGCGTCACTTCGCAAATCATTGCGCCGCCGGTGTTGACCAGATTGCTGACCACCGCCCGGCCCGAATAAACCTCCCGGTGGTTGAGAATGATTTTAAAATCTTTCAACACCTCGGACATTTGCAGGATGGTTGAGGGAATGAAAATCTCGAATGCCGCACGAAAACGTGTGTAGTGCAGGAGCACCGCCTTGATTTCCTGTCCGGAACTATACCGGCAGGACACAAAGCTCTCGATCGCGGCTGAATCGGCAATTATATTTTCCATAGCCAAAGCAAACTGTTATTCATAGCTAAAATTTTGCGATGATGATCACCGCCGTGACTTCGGCGACTTTGCGTTCGCCCACAAAAAGCCCGACACTGCCAAGACAGATGTTTTTTCGCAACCGCACGGTCGCCATGAAGGTGACGAACCGGTCTTCGGGCAAGACCGGGCTTTCAAATTTAGCTTCTACCTTGACCAGGCGCGGTCGCCCGCGCAGTCCGGCGTGCCAGCCCCATATGGCCACCGCCTGACCCGCCGCCTCAATCAGCAATGTGCCGGGGAAAATCGGGTCGGACGGAAAGTGCAGCGGGAAAACCCAGTGGCTGGAGACATCCATCTCGCAGACCAGACGTTCTCCGTCTATGGAATTCACGCGGTCAATTTGCAGCATCTGTTCGACCGGCAGAAACATCGCTTCTAGTTGGGGGCGAAAATAAATCGGGTGTTTGGCCGTAGGCATTGTTGGATTGGGTTGGTTAGAATTCATGATTTTGGCCGCCTTCGGCAAAGGTTGAGCACGTTTTTTTAAATTGGTCTTTCGTTCATTGGTGAATTTATTTTGTTTGGTTTGATTTCATTCCACCGCCGGCTCCATCGTCTGTCTGCCTGGCATTTTTGCCCGAACACCGGAACACCCTTCGTTGTTATGCTAAAATGAAACATTTCCCACGCCAAAACAAAATTATTATTTGGCATTGTCATTGCTCAAACGGCAATCGCCCGGATTTTAGTAACGGCCGGGCGAATCAGAATAGCAGTGATGCGGGACGTTTGTCTTGCATTCGGACAGGATTTGTCCCAAAAAATCGCAGGCAACCTATTGAAAACATGAACGCAAAAATAAAAAACACATATCTATCGGCTGGGAAATTGGTTCTCCAGTTCTGTGCCACGGTAACGTTCTTAACCTTGGTGCTGGGCGTGCGCGCGGAAGGTTTCCGCAACGCCACCATCGGCACTTGGGATCTCGGCCGCTCCGGCGGCCGCATCGCGCAGGTGGATGACGCGTCGTCCGTGCAGCAGAATCCCGCGAACATGCTGGCCGTCACCAACGCGCAGGTTCAGTTCACGCCGTCGATCATCTACATCAACGTGGATTACAAGTCGCCCGCCGGCCTGACCGCCACCACAATTCATCCGTGGAAAGTGTTGCCGAATTTTTTTGCGACTGTGCCTTTGCTGGACGACCGCATCGTGGCCGGCCTCGGCGTGACGGTGCCGTATGGTTTGGCCAACTCATGGGACAGCACTTCCCCGGCGTTCCACCAGCCGACGGGCAACCTCGCCTACGCCGCGCCGTATTATTCCAAGCTGGAGACGTTCAATTTCAATCCCAGCGTGGCGGTTAAGTTAAGCGACAAATTTCGTTTCGGCGCGGGTTTGGACGTGATGTGGTCGCAATTGGAATTCAAACAATTTCTTTCGCCCTTCGTGCCCAATCTACAGGCGCACGCGGTGGGCACCGGCGTCGGCATCGGCGGCAATGCCGGCATCACCTGGCTCATCACCGACAAGCAATCGCTCGCGCTCACTTATCGTTCCACGATGACGGTGGATTATTCCGGCAGTGCGGAGTTCGACGGCATTCCAAACGATCCGCACAGTCCGAGCACCACCTTCAACAGCCAGATCAAATACCCCAACATCATTGCCGCAGGCTACGGCATCAAGCTTACGGACACCGTGCGTCTGGAATCGGATTTTGAATGGCTGCAATTTTCCCAGTTCAAAAATCTGCCCATCAAAATCGGTAGCAACCCGGTGGACAATCCGCTGGGCGTGCCGTCCCAGAACATTCCCCAAGACTGGCACAATACTTTTACCGCCGGCTTCGGCGGCGACTGGCAGTTCAGCGAACACTGGGTGGTGCGCGGCGGCTACCAGTATTTTGAGTCGCCCGTGCCGGACGCCACGCTCTCACCGACCATTCCCGACGCGAACCAAAACGTCATGACTCTGGGCCTTGGCTGGAAATCTGGACATAGCGCGTTGGAATTGTCTTACGGCCTCGACTTCTACAACGACCGCAACATCACGCAAAATCAAAACCCGGCGTTCAACGGCAAATACACTTTCACCGTCCACCTGTTCTCGCTCGGCTACACCTACTCGTTCTGATTTCAAAAATAAAAACGCCCCCGAGTGCTTGCGCGCAGCGGGGGCGTGTTTTATTTAAGAATGAACCAAATCTTTCAAGCGGCCACAGCCGTCGCGGCGGGGTTTTTTTTTGCCAGCTTTTCATAACCCCAGCGCAGCATCCGCTCCGTCGCTTCCCAACCGATGCACGAATCCGTGATGCTCACGCCGTAGCGCAGCTCGGAATTTTTTTTCGGGATCGGCTGGTTGCCTTCGTTCAGATGGCTCTCGACCATCAGGCCAATGAGTGATTTCGTGCCGCCGGCGCGCTGTTCCACGACGCTGCGCCAGACATCTTCTTGTTTGGCAAATTTTTTCTCCGAGTTCGCGTGGCTGCAATCCACCATCAACACCGGCGGCAATTTTTCGGAGATCAATTTTGCCTCCGCTGCTTGGATGCTCGCCGCGTCATAATTCGTCATCGCGCGGCCGCCGCGCAAAACGACGTGCGCGTTCGGGTTGCCGTTCGTGCGGACGATGCTGGTTACGCCGTCCTCGTTCAGGCCGAGAAAACTGTGCGGATGCCGCGTCGCGCCCATCGCGTCAATCGCCACCTGCAAGCTGCCGTCGGTGGAATTTTTCAAACCGACCGGCATCGAAAGGCCGCTCGCCATTTCGCGGTGCGTCTGCGATTCCGTCGTGCGCGCGCCAATCGCCGCCCAGGTGATCAAGTCCGCGATGTATTGCGGCACGATCGGGTCGAGAAATTCCGTCGCCGCTGGCAAACCCATGCCGACGATCTGCAGCAACAATTTCCGCGCCATCTTCAATCCCGTTTCGATGTCCTGCGAACCGTCGAGATGTGGATCGTTGATCAAACCTTTCCAGCCGATTGTAGTGCGCGGCTTTTCAAAATAGACGCGCATGACGATTTCCATATTGTCCGCAAATTCCTTTTGCAACTGGCTCAAGCGCGCGGCGTATTCCAGCGCAGATTTTTCATCGTGAATCGAGCATGGCCCGATGACGACGAGCAGGCGTGGGTCTTCTTGGTTCAAAATGCGAATGATGCGGTCGCGCGACTGAGCGACGGTGGCGTTCACCGCTTCCGGCGTCGGTGCCAGCGCCCGCAACGCGCGCGGCGCGAGCAACGGGACGATTTCTTTGACATGCAAATCCTGCGTGCGATACATGGATTCCATTGTAGCAAAGAAGTTCTTTGCGAAAAGCCGAAACGCATCTTGTTGGACACGCAACGGATTTTGTATATTTTAACCACAAGGATTATGAGCACGGAAAAACTCAACACCGGCCAGAAAGCGCTGCAAATCAACCTCGATGCGAAACGCTACGGCACGTTCGCCGAGATCGGCGCTGGCCAGGAAGTCGCCCGCTGGTTTTTCCACGTCGGCAAGGCGTCCGGCACGGTGGCCAAGACCATTTCCGCCTACGACATGGCGATCAGCGACGCCATCTATGGCGCGGCTGAACGCTACGTCAGCCGCAAGCGCCTGCAGGCGATGCTCGACCATGAATTTGATCTGCTCCTCAAGCGCCTCGACAAGACGCGCGGCGACAAATGCACGTTCTTTGCCTTCGCCAACACCGTTGCCACCAAGCAGGGCGCCCGGCCCGGCTTGGAAGAAGGCCAGGGCTGGCTCGGCATCAAATTTCAAGTCCACCCGCACGGTGATCCGTCCACCATCATCATTCATGCGCGCCTGCTGGATTGGGAAACGCCGCGCCAGCAGGAAACGGTAGGCATAGTCGGCGTGAACCTGATTCACGGCGCGTTTTACCTGTCCAATGAACCAACCAAACTCATCGGCGCGCTGCTCGACGGCCTCAACAACCAGCGCGTCGAGGTGGACATGATAAAATTTTCCGGCCCCGCCTTCACTGGCGTGGACAATCGTTTGATGGCGCTCCAACTTGTTGAGCAATGGCTCACCGAGGCAGCCATGTTTACCGCCAATGGCGAGACCGTCATCCCCGGCGAACTGCTTTATAAAAAACCCGTCCTGCTCGAACGCGGCAGCTTCCGCCCCATCACCAATCCGATGTTCGACATGATGGAGCGTGCGCAGGAACAATTTATTCAGGAACCTGCGCTCGCCGGCGAAACGCCCGTCGCCATGTTCGAAATGACTCTGCGCCAGTTGCAAGTGGGCGACGCCATTGACCACCGCGATTTTCTTGACCGCGTGGACACCCTCGGCGCGCTCGGCAAGCCGGTGATGATTTCAAATTTTCTCCGCTACCACCGGCTTATCAGCTACCTCTCGCGGCAGACGCAGAAGCCAATCGGTTTGCCCATCGGCCTGGTGCGATTGCGCGACGTGCTGGACGAAAAATTTTACACCGACCTGCCCGGCGGACTTATGGAATCGCTTGGCCAACTTTTCAAGAACGGCGCGAAGCTCTACGTTTATCCCTCGCTCGACAAAAAATCCGGCAAGCTCTTCACCGTGGACAATCTCGACGTCGCGCCAAACTTGCGCCACCTCTACCAGCATCTTGTGGACAACAAGTTCATCGTGGACATCACGAACTACAACGCCGACGCGCTGAAAGTATATTCCGGCGAAGTGTTGGCCAAAATCCATGCTGGCGACGAGGCCTTGAGCAAATTGATCCCGCCGCAAATCTTTGACGTCATCCAGGCCAAAAGACTTTTCGGATGGGGGCAGAAGGCTGTTGCGGCGGTCTAGGGTAACCAAACCGGCGACCAACTTTTTCTCGACAACCAGCTCCGGCGGGAGCAATTTCAAAAAATGAAACCGCGCCAACCGTCAATTGCTCTAGCCAGTTCGTTTCTGGCGAAGCTGGTTAGCCGCGCGTGTGTCGCCGTTATTTTTTTCGCCGCCGCCTTTTCGTCTTCCGCCGCCGATTCCACCAATGCCTATGCCAAGTGGATCGAGCCGTGGACAGAACGTCCCGTCACCAGTCCGGCGCTGGCCGGCGTCGAATTGAAACTGATCGTTAGCAAAGTTCAGGGCGAGACCAACGCCGCCGCCGTGGCCGCCATGACGCCGGTGCAACGGATCTATCTGGCCTACCACATTCAGGTGTCCGCCGCCGAGGTCGCCACCAACGGCAGCTTCCGCAGCTATGTCGTGTCCAACACCGACGCGCGGACGGGCGATGTCCGCTGGCTCTCGCCGAACGAACTCTGGCAGCTCGACCAGTTGATCTCCATCCTGCCCGATGACAATTCACAACTGCCACCCGCTGGCAATCGCATCGTGGTGCAGTTCCGTGCCGACGGCCAATGGCACGTCCGCGTTTATGACGGAAATAATCTGCCGCCAGAAGTGCAAGGCGTGTTGAGCCTGCTGGCGAGACCTTACGGCAAACTTTTTTGATGCCCACGCCGTCAATGCGGCGCTGAACTTCCGATCTTCATCGCATAACGTCCGCGTTTAAATTCCAGTTTCAACTTCGCGCCAAACGCCAGCGCCAGATTTTTTGCCGTCATCACTTGCGTTTTATTTCCTTTGGCTAGAACTACGCCATTTTTCAAAATCAAAACGTGCGAAAACACCGGCATCATTTCCTCGACGTGATGCGTAACCAATACCAGCGTTGGCGAATTTTTCTGCGCGCCGAGCCGTTGGATGAACTGCAAAAAATGCTCGCGCGCCGCCGGATCCAGCCCGGCGCACGGTTCGTCCAAAATCAGCACGCGCGGTTTCGCCATCAGCGCGCGTCCGATCAAAACGCGCTGCCGTTCGCCTTGCGAGAGCACGCCCCATTGACGATTGGCCAGATAGTCACACTCGACCTGTCTTAATAGTTGCTGCGCCTTTGTTTTATCGGTGCGGCTCAGCCGACCCCAAAAATCTATCATCGCGTATTTGCCGCTCGCGACGGTTTCCAGCGCCGGTTCGTCGTCCGCCATCATCTGGCGCACGGACGAACTGACGAGACCAATTTTCTTACGCAGTTCGCGCCAGTCGGACTGGCCGTAAGTTTCGCCGAGCACGGAAATTTCGCCGCGCGTCGGCATGAGATAACCGGTGAGCGCGCTCAACAGGGAAGTTTTGCCCGAACCGTTGGCGCCGAGAATCACCCAATGTTCACCGCGCTGCACGCGCCAGTTCACTTCGTTGAGAATCACCGTGCCGCCGCGTTCAATGTGCAGGCTGGCGACGGATAGAATTGTTTTTGCAGTTTTCACAATTCCGAAATCTCCTGCCACAGCGGCTCCAGATCTTGGTCGGCCAGCGCCATCTGTTTGATGACCTCTTTTTTGCCCGCCGCCAGCGCGCGGTGAAACCATTCGCGCGCCGCGTCGAGTTTCTGCATCTGGCATGCGTAACATGAAAGGTTGAAGGCGATGACCGGTTCCGCCGGAAATTTTTTCGCGGCGGGCAGCAGGGCGTCCCACGCCTGCGGCAACCCGCCGTCGTGCACCCGGCGCAACGCATACGCGCGATGCAGCCAGCCGGAAGATTCTTCGGGCGCGGTTTGCAATTCCAGTTCCGCAATGGTCAGCGCGTCGTGCCAGCGCCGGTCGTGCGCGCAAATCGTCCAGCGCACTTCGAGCACGTCAGGATGGAGCTGATTCACGGCGGAAATTTTTTCCAGCTCCGCGCGCGCGTCGTCCACGCAGCCCAGCCCGAGCCAGCCGATGGCGGCGTCGAGGTGATGCGAGTCGGGCGGTTCCAGTTTTTGCACGCACCGATTTTAACTTTGCCGGGCCGGATTGTAACCGCGAAATGTGCCGAATGTGCAAAAATTATTTTGTCCGCGCAGTTTGCCGGTTCCGTTTTGACCGTTGAAACGCGCTGGCGTTTTTGCGCGCAAAGGTTTATTGGTTTCCCGTTATGAAAAAAATCATCCCGCTTTTTCTCGCGTTGACCGGCGCGGTTTCCGCTCACGCAAAACTCGTGACCCAGACGGTCGAATACCAACAAGGCGATACGACGCTAGAAGGCTATCTTGCCTATGACGATTCGTTTTCCGGCAAGCGCCCCGGCGTGCTCGTTGTGCATCAATGGATGGGCCTCACCGATTACGAGGAGAATCGCGCGGTAATGCTCGCGAACCTCGGCTACGTCGCGTTTTGCGCGGACATTTACGGCAAAGGCGTCCGCCCGCAAAATTACAAGGACGCCGGCATCGAGGCCACGAAATATAAAACCAATCGCGCCTTGCTGCGCCTGCGCGTCAACGCCGGTCTGGATGAATTAAAGAAATGCGAACTGGTGGATACGAACCGCGTCGCGGCCATCGGCTATTGTTTTGGCGGCACGACGGTAATTGAACTCGCGCGCAGCGGCGCGGACTTGCAAGGCATCGTGAGTTTCCACGGCGGACTGGATTCGCCGACGCCGGCGGACGGCAAAAACATTAAATGCAAAGTGCTGATCTGCCACGGCGCGGATGATCCGTTTGAAAAACCGGAAGACCTCGCGGCGTTTGAAAAGGAAATGCGCGATGCCGACGTGGATTGGCGGCTCATCAAATACGGCGGCGCGGTCCACGCCTTCACGCAGCCGATGGCCGATGGCAGCCTGCCCGGCGCCAAATACAACGAGCGCGCCGACAAGCGTTCGTGGGCGGACATGAAATCGTTCTTCGCCGAAATTTTTCAATAATTTTTGAACCACGGATGCACACGGATGGAATTTATTTATCTGTGTCCATCTGTGTTAATCCGTGGTTAAATTTTTCCATGCGCATCACCGGCGGCAACGCGGCGCGGCGGATTTTGAGAGTTCCCAAAGGACTCGACGTCCGCCCGACGCCAGATTTGGTCAAACAGGCGGTCTTCAATTCGCTCGGTGCGCGCGTCGTGGATGCGCGCGTGCTGGAATTATTTGCCGGCAGTGGCGCTTTAAGTTTGGAATGTTTGAGTCGCGGTGCAATCTCGGTTTTGTGCATCGAGAAGTCGCATCGCCACGCGGAATTTATCCGCAGTAACGCGGTGGCGGCGGGTTACGGCGGAATTTTGGAGACGCGCACGCAGGATGTTTTTCCCGCGATGAATCAACTCGCGGAAAGCGGAAAGCAATTTGATTTGATTCTCGCCGACCCGCCTTACGGAGAGAAAAATATGAACCGCCGTTCGACTTCATTCGCGCAGCAATTGCTCGACGATAAAAACCTGCCGAAGCTGCTCGCGCCCGGCGGAAGATTGGTTTTGGGTCACACGAAACGCGACACGCTGGAACTCGTCGCGCCGTGGATGGAAGTGAAAATGCTCAAGCACGGCGACACCATGATGCGATTTTTACAGTCGCAAAGCGACGATTGAAAATATGCCATCTGGTCGTCCATATCTTATTGCAGTCCCAATTGTTGATGGAAGACCACGTCTGCAAGTGTCCGTATGGCAGCATCTGGTTCCTTTGCCGACATAAGGAACAACTTATTAAAAGACTCTCGGACACATTGATGCACATTAAAGAATACCACTAAATCTCCAGAGCGAATGGCTGGGTCAGGATTGTCCAAACAATTCACAAGAAATTTTGGGTCTTTGCTGGAAATCTCTGCCAACCAATAGATGGCTTGCGTTTGCACTTCATCCCTGTCCACGTGGGCGCTAACTGCATATTTCAGCGTTGCCTCGAAAGCTAATTGGGAATTTGCGGCAAGTGAGCAAAGTGCCGATTGCGAATATTGAGATACGAAGACATTAGTATCGCCAACAGTCTCACTCAAGTTATGAATATATTCATCCGATTTTACGCCGATGGCATTCAAAGCTTCAATGTCGTCGCATCGGACTTGAGTGGTATCATTGGTCAAAAATTTCAACATGGTCGGCACGGCATCCACACCATTGGTGCCCAACCCGCCAAATGCCCGAAACCTCCATTGTTTGGTTCCTGCATCGCAACTCTCAAAGGCATCAATCAGTGCTGAAAGCGAATTGGTATTTTCCGGCGCAATTTTTTTAGCGGCGACTGCAAAAGTGATTTTCCAATCTGGCCGGTTAACAGGCAAATCTTTGCTGTGACTGTCCTGTATGAGCAGTGGCACCATGGAACGGGATTTATCGCCAAAATCGGGTAGCATTCCGGCAATGGAACAGCGCCCTTCAATGCCAGAATTGGTATAGACCATTATCAATGCGGGCACCACGATGTCTGATTGATTTCGTGCGATTTTGACCAAGTTTCCTGCCAAGCCACATCGGATATGTTCATTGTTGGCACTGTTTGTCAATGCAGCCAGAAAAACCGGGATTAGCAAGTCGGGCTGATTGCCGCCGATTTCCGTCAATGTCTCGCCCATTTGAATGCGGCTGTCGTCGTTGGTTGCATGATCCGACAAGGCGGCAATCAGAACAGGCATAAAAACCTTGGCTTGCTTGGTTCCAAAAACCGTCATGGCCTCGACAATTTGATTGCGTTTTTGCAGCGCGACACCTTGCGCCCTTTGGTTTTCCTCTTGAGGCAATGACGAATTGGAAAATTCATTAAGCAAGATTGGAACGACAACTTCTGGATGGTTTTGTCCAACGTGCGCCAGAACGTTGTAAGGATTTTGAAAGAACCCTCCACCCATCCAATTCTCTTCCCGAAGGTAATAGGTTTGCTGGCGATTGGTTGCTACTGTTTGAATCAAGGCTGGCAATGCTGCCTCGGCATTGGTGCCCAATTGATTTAGAACGCCCAGAATACGGTCTCGAATAAAATAGCCGCTTGATATTTTGACAGCCATCCTGATGCCGGTGAAATAATACGGATTGTTCGTGTCAGAAAGAGTCTCCACCAACTTGTCGGCAAGTTGTGGCACAGCATCTTTGCCGACAAAAACCAAAGCTCGCTCGGGATAATTCTGGTTTTGCCCGATTGCTTTTATCAGATCAGGAACGGCCGCGTTTGCTGTCGGCCCAAGCAACTGAAATGCTTCGACGGCATGGTCAGGCAGTCCCCAACCTCCCCCTTCAGGTTTAGTAATCCAACTTGATAACATCGGCACCGCATTTGAACCGATTTGAAGCACAACTTTTTCTGAATCATGGTCAATTGTCCATGTGCTGCCGACATAGTGATACAAATGTTCCAACCAATAACTCAAGGGCTTGCCGTTGTATTTCGGGTCAAGCGTAGAATTTGTAGCAGATTCAGCATGACAAACAGTCAACAAACAACTGTTCTCCCAAACAATTAAAGCTATGAAAACCAGCAGGTAATATCTCCGATTTATCATAAATGCGAGTGTGCGCCGGAATTACCGCAACGTCAATCCGTGCAATCTGCGGTTAAATTTATTTCTTCAACTTCGCATCCTCGTCCAATTTGCGAACTAATTCCTTCACTTTCTGCGCCTGTGATTTGTGCGCGCGTAAAGGAGGCATAAAGGGACAGCCTTACTTTCAGTAAAATTTTTTCAATCTTAATTTTGTTCCAGAAATTTTCCTTTTAGACACCCTCAACGGCCTCGCGAATTGTCAGCTTGAATTTTTCCAAGCCCTGATCAAACGCGGCGGAAATGGGCAGCACGGAAACGTTTTTGATTTTCTTTTTGAACTGCTTCAAATTTTCCTCGGCGACGGCTTCATCCATTTTGTTGGCGACGATAAGGCGATCTTTTTCCAGCAGCGCGGGATCGTAAAGTTCCAGTTCCTTGAGCAGTTGCTTGTAATCGTCCCACGGCTTGCGGTTATCCGTGCCGGCCATGTCGAGCAGCAGCACGAGAATTTTGCAGCGCTCGATGTGGCGCAAAAATTCGTGGCCGAGGCCGACGTTGTTGTGCGCGCCTTCGATGAGTCCCGGCACGTCACAGACCGTGAGCCGCTTCCAGTCGGCATATTCCAAAATACCGACTTGCGGCGTCAAGGTCGTAAACGGATACGCCGCAATCTTCGGACGCGCGCGCGAAATCGCGGTGAGCAAAGTGGACTTGCCGGCATTCGGATAACCGACGAGGCCGATCTCCGCCATGATGCGCAGTTCCAAAAGAAATTCGCCTTCCGTGCCCGGTTCGCCCGGCTGCGCGAAACGCGGCGTCTGGTGGCGTGCGGTGGCAAAATTACGATTGCCCAATCCGCCGCGACCGCCTTTGCACAAAATAAATTGCTGGCCGTGCGTCGTGAGATCGGCAACGAGCGTGCCTTTGTTTTCAATGCCATCCGGCGTTTCCTCGGCTTCCGGCTCCTTGCTCAAATCAATTTCCAATGCGGATTTTCCCTGCGACGTGCGGAAGAGCGGGCGCTTGCCGGTGCTCGTGCCGAGCATCATGTTTTCGCTTTGCTCTTCGTCCTCTTCCTCGTCGTCATCGCGGCGCATTTTTTTCTCAATCGGCGGCGTGGTGTCCTTGAGTTGCCACACCAGCGTGCCGCACGGAACTTTGACGATGAGATCTTTTCCTGCGTGACCATCCATGCCCTTGCCCATGCCGCCCTCGCCCGCCAGTGCGATGAGGCGCGGAACGTAATACTGCTGGATGAGATTGTTGAGATCGTGGTCGGCTTGAAGAATGACGCTGCCGCCGCGTCCACCGTTGCCGCCGCTCGGTCCACCCTTGGTGATGTAAGCCTCGCGATGGAATGCGACCGCGCCCTTGCCGCCGTGGCCGGCCTGCGCGTAAATTTTTATTTCGTCAATGAACATGAAATTGGTGCGTCGTTAAAATTTTGAATCGCCAAGTTGGTTTCACTATTCACCATCCAACCCTTCAACGACAATAAAAAAGGCGAGGCGCTTGGCCTCGCCTGAAAGCGATTGCTCGCCTTAATTCTTCGCCGTCGCTTCCGCAATGACATTGATGCGGCGGCTGTTCTTGTCGAACAAAACCTTGCCGTCCGTGAGCGCAAACAACGTCCAGTCGCGACCCGTGCCGACATTCTTGCCCGCGATAAATTTGCTGCCGCGCTGGCGCACAATGATGCTGCCGGCGGTGACGACCGTGCCGCCAAATTCTTTCATGCCCAGCCGCTTGCTTCTGCTGTCGCGTCCGTTTTTGACGCTGCCTTGACCTTTTTTATGTGCCATACAAAAAGTTGATGGTTAATAGTTGAGAGTTGAGAGCAAAGAAATCAGGCGTTGATGGCGGTGATTTTGACAACCGTCAGTTCCTGACGATGGCCGATGGTCTTGTGATAGCCTTTGCGACGCTTCATCTTGAACGTCAGCTTATGCTCGCCGCGCTTGTGCTCGACGACATCCGCCACGACCGTCGCACCGGTGACGGTGGGCGCGCCGACGGAAACCTTGCCTTCGTTGTTGACGAGCAGCACGCGGTCAAACGTGACCGGCTTGCCCGCCTCGACTTCAAGGCGTTCGATTTCGAGCTTGTCGCCCGTGGCGACGCGATACTGTTTGCTACCTGTTTCTAAGACGGCGTACATAAATTTTCCCGCAAAGGGTCGGGAATTAAACCAGATTTCCCGAAGCTGTCAACTTCTGATTTTTGGCAAACTGGCTTGTTCTTTGTGGCGCAACTGACGTTCTTGCCGTTTGGTTTCACCGGCCAACAATTCTTCCGCGCACCAGCCGCGTGTTTGTGCGAACGCAGTCAGAGCAAATAATTCATTTGCCAGCGCAGCTTTGGTCAACGTGCGTTTTGATTTTATTGCGTTCGCAGGGTGGCCGTCTGCAAAGACCTTTTGCGCTTTCTTCAAAAGTTTTTCCGCGCGCAGCAACGCCGGCAGATGTTTCGGAATTCCGTCGAACGCCGACTTCCGCTCCAAATGCGTTCCGTCTTTCTCGGCCTTCTTGATTTTTTCCCAGTTCGCCCAGACCTCGTCCACGTTTTTGACTTTGGTTCTTCCAAAAACATGCGGATGACGGCGGATTAATTTATCCACGAGATGCCGCGTGACCTTTTCAAAATCAAACGCGCCGCGCTCGCGTGCGAGCTGGCAATGAAAAACCACCTGCAACAGCAAATCGCCCAATTCCTCCGCCATCTCGATGTCGTCGCGCGACTCAATGGCATCAATCAATTCATAAACTTCCTCAATCGCATGGCGGCGCAGCGTCAGATGCGACTGCTCGCGATCCCACGGACAGCCCGTGGGCGAACGCAGCTTCGCCATGACCTTGAGCAAATCTTCGATGGCGGATTGTTTTTTCAAATTTTTTTAGCCATAGGTTTTTACAGATGGAACACAGATCAAAAACGAAATTTATTTTGGAACTGAAATTTTTACTTTTGGAAAAGTCAGCGTCTTTATGCAATTCTGCTCATAATAATTTTGCTTAAATGCCTGCGGCGCATCACCAAAAATTTTAGCCATGCCATTAGTGCGCGAGCAAAGCTCAAGTGTTCCAGAAAGATAATAAACATTTGTATCGCTTGATGAAATTGACCAGTGACTCCATGGTTCACCATTCGGATACAAAGACAGTGGAGATTTTTCTCCGCAATTTACAAACAATCGAATTGTGGAATTGTATGGTAACGTGATCCAATATGGTCCCATAGGTCCGCGACCACCCCATGCTCCGCCCATCGGTTTCGGAACTTCTTTGCCGTTTGCATCCGTTAATGTGCATTTCAATTTCATCGAATCAAAACACACATCAACATTTTCACTATAAGCGCCATCAGCATTTTGAAGTTCGACGAACGTCATCGCAGCATTATCTGTCTTTGGCCCACCGTATGCCGGTTCCATCCCAGCTAAAATTAGCAAACGTCCACGAATTGAATGGTCATGTCCCGCCTCCAGATTTTGCAATCCAACTGGTTCTGACCAACCGCTCTTGGCAATTATGTTTGTTTCATCTGCAAAGCAAGAAAGGCAGATTGATAATAAAATAGAAAGTGCTGTGAATTTCGTATCTATGTTCAATCCGTGTTTCATCTGCGGCTCAAAGAATTACCAAATCATCCCGATGCACCAATTCCACGCGCGCGAGTTTTTTGGCGCGGATTTCTTCGGCGGAAAATTTCGCGATGCCGCGCGCAAACTCGGTTCCATCTAAATCGCAAATCCGCACGACATCGCCCGCCGCAAATTCGCCTTCGCAGCGCGCCACGCCGGGCGGCAGCAAACTTTTGCCCGCCTCGCGCAAGGCTTTCTTCGCGCCGTCGTCCACGAACAGCGTGCCTTGTGGATGATGAAAAAACGCAATCCAGCGTTTCCGCCCTTGCAACTTGTTCGGCTTGGCGATGAACAAAGTGCCTTCATCCGCGCCGCCCAGAATTTTTGCCAGCGCATTTTTTTTGCTGCCGGACGCGATGACGAGCGGGATGCCGGAACGCACGGCAATCTTCGCTGCGTCAATTTTTGACTTCATACCGCCGACCGCCGTTTCGCTGGTTGTGCCGCCGGCCATGTCCTGAACCGTCGCGTCAATTTTTTCGATGACGGAAAGTGTCCGTGCGTTTTTCTTCCCGAAATTTTCGATGACGCCATCCACCGTCGTCAAAATCACCAATAAATCTGCGGGTAAAAGTGATGCGACGAGCGCGGACAATTTATCGTTGTCGCCGAATTTTATTTCCGTGAACGACACCGCGTCGTTTTCGTTGATGATGGGAACGACGCCGCGACCGAGCAGCGTGACGAGCGTGTTGCGCGCGTTCAGGTGGCGCTCGTGGTGTTCCAAATCTTCATGCGTCAGCAAAACCTGTGCGACGACGAGACCGTGCGCGGCAAAAAGTTTTTCGTAAACCGCCATCAGCCGTGTCTGGCCGACGGCGGCGCAGGCCTGTTTTTCCGCGAGGTCGGTCGGACGAGTTTGGTAGCCGAGCGCGCCCATGCCCGCGCCGACCGCGCCGCTGGTGACGACCACGACTTCCTTGCCCGCCTTCCGCAACGCGGCGACCTGCGCGACGATTTGCTCCAACTGCGCGGGATCAATCAACTTCCGGCTGTCGGTGAGGACGCCGGTGCCGAGTTTCACGACGAGGCGCGAAACGGATTTGAGTGAGTCACGATGCACGCGGTCAGGATAAAAAAATTTCGCCGCGCGGAAAATGTAAAAGTGACGCGACAAAATCGCGCTTATGGCGCATTGGTTCTGGCCGCCGTGCGAATGGCGTCGGCCAGTTGCTCCGGCGTCCAGTCGTTGCCGTCGAATTGTTTGGAAATTTTTCCGTTTCCATCGAGCACGACCGTGCGGAGATTGTGGGAAATGGAGCCGTTCTCGCGCCAAAAGTTTAAGTCCACTTTCGGTGCAAGGCTGGCGAGCGTATTCGTGTCCGCAACGGCAAACAACCAGCGGTTCGTGTCGTCGCTGCGATAAAATTTTGCGTAGTTGGACAAAATCTCCGGCGTATCAAAATCGGAATCAAACGAGATGGAGAGCAACTGCCAGTTCGCCGGCGCATTGGTGTCGGTGACAAGAATTTTCCGCGCTTCTGAAAAATTCCGGTTCATGCGCGGGCAATAATCCGGCAGCGGGCAACTGGTGAAGAAAAATGTGAAGGCCACGGCGCGTCCGTGAAAATCGGAAAATCGAACCGGTTGGCCATTTTCACTCGTAAAGCCGTAATCCGGCAGCACATCACCGACTTGCAGTTCAGGTTCAACGACGTGCCAAGTTGGGGTCGGCGTCGGCGCGACGGATTTGCCGGTGCGCTGAAGTTTTTCAATCCAATCGTCGTCCGCCGTCACGACGAGCGTGAATGTAATTTCATCGCCGGCAGAAAGGCCGTTGAGTTCGTTCGTATCCTTGACGGGAAAATCCATCGTCATCGCGTCCATGTAGCCGGGAATTTTTTCGTGCTGGATCGTGGCGTGGCGCAGGTCGGACGCAATCGCCTGCACCACGCCGCGCGCGGCATAAGTTTGATTGGTCGCGGCGGAAATTGGCGGTGCAGACGTTTCACGTTTGCAGCCAAGCGCCAGCAGCAGTCCGCAGAAGAAAATTATCCGCTTCATAAAATTTAATTCTCGCCGCGCAATTGCGCGATTTCTGCGACGACGGCAGCCGAAGTTTCCGGCTGTAGTCCGTCGAAATAAATTCGCGTCCGGCCATGTTGATCCACAACGGCGATGCGCTCGGTGCCGGTGAAATTGCCCGGCATGGAATTGAACGGGTCGCTGTTGTCCTGCGCGAGAAAACTTTGGGCGATGAGTCCATGCAACACCGGTTTGTTGCCGGTCAGAAAATACCAGCGGTTCGTGTCGGCGCCGTAGCGCGCGCCCCATTTGGCCAGCACTGGTGGCGTGTCGGAACGCGGATCAACGGTGAGCGAGACAAGGCGCACGTCGGCATTGGTCGCGGTAAGCTGCTGGATTTCCGCCATGCGCTTGGTGACTTCGGGACACGTCAGCGCGCAGCCGGTGAACAGGAAACTGACGACCAGAATTTTTCCTTCCAGTTCCGTGCGCGTCACGATCCGCCCGTTTTCATCGGTCAAAGAAAATTCGCCGAGTGTCCGCTCTTTGTCCGGCAAAATGCCGCGCGCCTGGTCGTGCCGCGCGAACGCGGCGGCGGCAAACCAACTGCCGATGCCCGCGACGACGGCGAGCGAGATGACGATGACGAGAAAAATCTTTTCATCGGTCTTTTGCGGGGCAGGAATGGGATTGGCCACGAAATTTTTAATTCAATAACTCATCCGGTCTAATTTCACCTTGCCGCGAAAAATCCAGTAGATGCAAACGGTGTAGGCAATCACGATCGGCACGCCGATGCACGCGATGACGAGCATGATGCCAAGGGTTTTGGGCGACGACGCGGCGTTGTAGATGTTCAGGCTGTTTTCCGGGTTGGGCAGGCTGTAGACGAGGTTCGGAAAAATATTTAGCGCGAACAGCGCCATGAGCGTGATCATCGCGGCGCACGACGACAGAAACGCGAGCCAGTCGCGGTTGTGGTGAAACTCGCGCGGGATGTTGGCGATGGCGAGCATGTTCGCCAGCACGAGGCTGAAGAGCCACGGATTGTCATGCACGCGCGCCGTGATATGTGGGACGTAAAGCAGCGTGGCCATCGTCGTCGTCGCGGCGCAGATCACAAAGAAGATGATCGAGTTCATCGCCCAGCCGCGCAATTTGTCGTGGAGCGCGCCCTCGGTTTTCATCGCACCGTAAATCGCGCCGTGCATCATAAACAGCGCCACGGTCGTCACGCCGACGAGCAGCGGATATGGTTTCAGCAAACCTAAAAATGTTCCGGCAAATTCGCCGTTCGCGTCAATCGGAATTCCCCACGCGATGTTGCCGAGCGCGACGCCGATGAGCAGCGAAGATAAAATACTGCCGACGGAAAACCCGATGTCCCACGTCTGCCGCCACCAGCGCATCGGCTGCTTGCTGCGAAATTCAATCGCGACCGCGCGGAAAATCAGCGCCGCGAGCAGCAGGTAAAACGCGAGGTAGAAACCGGAGAACACCGTCGCATACACGTTCGGAAACGCGGCGAACAGCGCGCCGCCGCCGGTGACGAGCCAGACTTCGTTGCCGTCCCACACCGGCCCGATGGAATTCAAAAGAATGCGCCGTTCCTGGTCGTCCTGCGTGAACAGATGCAGCGCGCCGATGCCGAGGTCGAAGCCGTCGAGCATCGCGTAGCCGGTGAACAGCACGCCCACTAAAACAAACCAGATGGTATTCAGATCAAAATTCATAAAATAGATTTTGAACCACGGATGGACACCGATGGACACGGATAAAAAAATCAAACGCAAAGACGCGGAGAACGCGGAGAAAAAATCTCTGTGGCTCTTTACGGCCTCTGCGCCTCTGCGTTTCGCCCCATCCGTGTTTATCAGTGTCCATCCGTGGTTAATTCTTTTGGCAACGCCAGTTTGCCCGACGGAATCAAATCATCATCGTGCGGGCCGTGCTGGATTTTGTCATTGAGCAAATAAATGAAAACGGCGAACAGCAGAAAATAAAGGAACGTGAACAAAATCAGCGACGTGAGCACGACGTTCGCCTGCACCACTTTGGAAAGACCTTCGGGCGTGCGCATGATGCCATAAACAATCCACGGCTGGCGCCCAACTTCAGCGGCGAACCAGCCGAGTTGGTTCGCGATTTGCGGGCCGAGCACGGAGAAAACGAGAATCCACAGCAGCCAGCGGCGCTCGTGCAGAGTGCCTTTGCGGAAATATAAAAACCCCAGCGCGGAAACTAAAATTAGCGCCGTGCCGATCGCCACCATGCCGTGAAAAAATAAAAACGACGGCGTGACCGGCGGACGATCTTCCGGCGTAAAGGCGTCAAGGCCGGTGACCGGCGTGTGAAAATTATTGTGATCCAGAAAACTCAACAGGCCGGGAATCTGGAGGCCGTGGGTTTGTTCGTTTTTTTCGTCCACCCAGCCGATGACCGTGAGCGGTGCGTTGGAAGTCGTTTGATAAAGTCCTTCAAACGCGGCGAGCTTGGCCGGCTGGTTTTTCCCGACACCTTGCGCGCTCATGTGGCCGGTAACGGCTTGCAACAGCGAAGCGATAAACGCGACCGTCAGTCCGACTTTCAGCGACGCGCGGGCAAAATTCGTGAATTTATTTTTCAACAGATACCACGCGCTCACGCTGACGACGAGAAACGCGCCCGCCTGCCACGCGCCGCAAATCGTGTGCGACAAACGGTCAACCATCGAGGGATTGAAAACCACTTGCCAGAAATCCGTGACTTCCGCGCGCGCGTGCATCCCTTCGCCGACGATGTGATAGCCGGCGGGCGTTTGCATCCAGGAATTCGCGACGACAATCCAAACCGCGCTGAAATGCGCGCCGAGACAAACCATGCACGTCGAGAAAAAGTGCATCTTGCGCCCGACTTTGTCCCAGCCGAACAGCAGCACCGCGAGAAAACCGGATTCGAGGAAGAACGCAAAAATCCCTTCCGCCGCGAGCGCACTGCCAAAAACATCGCCGACGAATTTTGAATACGTCGCCCAGTTCGTGCCGAATTCAAATTCCATCACGATGCCCGTCGCCACGCCGATGGCAAAAGTCAGCGCGAACACTTTTGTCCAAAACCGCGCCATCTGGTGATAGATGGGATTTTTCGTCTTGAGCCACGCGCCTTCCATGATGACGAGCATGACGCCCAGCCCGATGCTCAACGGCGGGTAGATATAGTGAAACGCAATGGTCGCACCGAATTGGAGGCGTGAAAGGGTCAGAACGTCCATAAATTTATGCGTTGAGCTTACAGGCTCGCGCAAATTGACAATCAACTAAATTTGCCAATTGCCAATCTTTTTTTGCCATCACAAGTGAAGTATGGGCGCGGCTTACAATCGCAAGTAGAACGCTTTTTTGGATGAAAACCGGCAAAAACACGCCGTGGTCTTTTGAAACCACGGCGCGTCATTTTTTATGCCAGAACGATGGCGGTGATGGCCAAGGTGATGATGAGAATGTGTTCCAGATTTTTCACAACCAATAATTGGTTTTGAAAATCAAAACATATAGCTCAAGCCCATCTTGAACAGCACCGGCGCGACCAACTGGTTGCCGTTGACATTGGCAAAGACCGGTACTTCGGCATCCGCATAGATTTTAAACGGGTGCAGGTGAACTTCAATTCCTGGCGAGAGCAGCACACGCGTATAGCCGGAGTTGGGGGAATTGGCGTCGGCCCCGTAGTCTTTGGTCCGTTCCGAAACCAGAACCTGCGCTATCGGCGATATGTTGGCGCGGCCAAGTGACCAGCCCCGGTAGTTGATCCCGGCGGCACCGTCAATTTCAAAGCCCGGGCGATACTCGCTTTGCGTCAGCACCGGCAAATCCGCCTCCGCTTGGGCAAACCAGTCCAGCCGCCAGCTTTCAATCAGATTGCCGCGATGAAACCCGCCGAGCAGAATGTCCGTGCTGCCGCTGCCGATTTGGGAATCCCGATCCACGTCGCCGTAGGCATTTTCGTGGGAGAAGTTGCCGGTCGGCAGCCGCAGCCCGAAGTCAATGCCGCTGGATAGATCCTCCGAAAAGCCGGTGTAAATGCCCTTAAGCCGGATGTCGCCCAGACTGCCCCAGTCCACCTTGGTAACGGTGCCGGGGGGAACATCGGGATTGGCCGTCACGGTCTTGAAGGAGCGATACGCGTAAGGCAACTCAATTTCCGCACCCCAACTGCGGTTGAACATATATTGCACGCCGGTCGTGATGAAGTCCGTCCGGATTTCCTTGTCATCGTTGTTGGCCGCCGGTGCTTTCGAACTGTTGCTCCAATTTTGATTTTGATCCTGGAAGTCGTAATTGACGAACGCCATGCCGCCCTCGTCCGAAGGAAACATCGAACTGGTGCCCACTTCAAATATGCCACAGCCGCACGCGCAGCCAAACGCCGCGCTTGGAATTAAAATACCCGCCAGCAAACCGCCACCGATTTTTATCATCTGCGAATTCAAATTTTTATTTTTCATTTTCAAAGTAAAGATTGCGAGAACGCGCCACGGCGTTCTCAAAGTTAAAGGAATAATTTTTGCCCGCGCCAAAAGGGCGGACAGCCAAACTGGAATTGAATCAAACGAAGAATCCGCGCGGCGGCGGCAGCGGCGGCTTGGGGAAAAAGTTTTTGGCGAAGAAATGGGATTGCGGCTGCAATGCAAACTGCGCGGGCGGAAATAAAATTATTTTTCCCGCGACCGGTGGAAATTCCAGCTTCAAATTTGTCGCCACCGCCGCCGATTTTTTTTCGGAATTTTTTGCGGCGGCGATGGCTTTGCACAATGGGCAAAGATGTCGGCCGTCAAACGTCTCGGACACTGCTTCGGTAAGCGATTGCTGGCTGGAAAGATTGGCCGCAAGCATCGTCGTCCACGCGACGGTCTGCAGTGCGGCCCAGTGCGCGCCCGTCGTCACGACGAGCGCGGCCACCACGAAAAATTTTCCGAAGCGCGCCAGCACGGATGAAATTTAAACCGCCGCAGAGAAACCGCAAGCCGATTCACGGCACCTGAATCCACACCAGCGTGCCGCCCGGCAGCAGATCAAACAGCGGGATCAAATCCGCGTCAGCGAGATGGATGCAGCCGTGCGAGGCCGGCCGGCCGATGGATTTTTGATCCGCCGTGCCGTGGATGTAAATGTAGCGCGCATGCGAATCCACCTCGCCGCCGCAGTTGAAGCCCGGCTCCAGACCGTCGAGCCACAGGATGCGCGTGGTGATTTTGGCGTCCGCAAATTCCGGCTGCGACGTGTGGCCGACGATGACGCGCGAGTTAAAAACCGTCCCCGCCGGTTCGCCCGCGCCGATTTTTTCCGCGATGCGATGCAATCCAAGCGGCGTGCGGTTCGAGCCTTGCATCTGCCCGATGCCGAAGCGCGAGGTGGAGCAACGGAATCTTTTCACGAACTTGTTTTCCTCGAACAGCGCAAGCGTCTGGCTGGAGACGTCCACGACCAAAATATATTTCGTCGGCGCAATCTTCAGCCGCGCGCATGTCGCCAGACAAGCCTCGGGAATTTTAGTTTGAGAATTCATAAAACGCAGGTTCGCGCAGCCGGAAATCAACAGCACCGCCGCGCTCATCAGCAAAACTAACGCGTGTCGGTTCATTTGATTTTAGATTCAAAGAATGATTGCGTTTGCGCCGAGCAATTTTTCAAATCCGCCGTCGAATGAAACAGCTTTTAAACCACGCATTAAAGCGAAAGCTGCGAGATAGGCGTCCGTCCAAGTGTTGGTCGAAGCCGAACCGCTTTGAGTAAGTCTTTGCCATTCGTTTTCGATGCCTGATGGCTCATGCAAATATGTGACGCGCGGGTCGCGCGAAAGTTTTTGATAAACCTGCCATGCTTCCTTTTGCGTGACTACGTCCGCGACCATGACATGACGGTTGGTGATGAGCCGGAGAAAACCCATTTGCGTGACCCGACAGAACGCCGCGCCGCCTGGTTCAACTGCTGCAAACCAGTTTTTCGCCGCCTCGTGATGAACGTGGCGGTCGGAAGCCAGCGCGATCCAGACGTTGATGTCAGGCAAGCAGGTTTTCAATCTCGGCGTTGGTCAGCGAAAGCGTTTTTGGCTTTTTGGATTTGATGAGCGGAAGTTTCACGCGGAAAGAACTAGGCGGAGCTTCAGCCGAAATTTCCTTTTCAATCGCCGACTGGACAAATTCCTTCAACGTTTCGCCGCGCAAAGCCGCTTTCGACTTCACTTGGCGGAACAAATCGTTGGGCAGATCAATGGTCGTTCGCATAAAAGCATATTTGCATAAAAGCAGTTAAATGGCAACACAAGAAATTAAATCCAACTCACTTCAGCCTGTAAGTCAAAAACCAGTAATGCTGCAATTCTGTCCAGCAAATTTCCGTTGCCAGTTCGCCGAGAATTTTTTCGGCTTCTTTTTCGCCGGGGAAATTTTTTAGAATTTCATATTCATTTCCGTTTTCGAGTTTCCTCAATTGATAAGTGTTGCCTTCGTCGTCCGTTCTGTTGATGGGCGTGTTGCTGCCGGGAACGAATCTATTATCCATGAAAACCATCAACGCGCCGCAAGAAAATTGCCGGTGAAATCGAGATGGGAAATTTTTAATTTCTGGTTTTCGCAAATGCGACCACCAAGCTGTGGCAAGTCCGGCTGTAAAATTATTTTGAGAGAACGATAAATTAAAGGCATCTGCTTTTTGAAAACTAACTTCGCAGCCATATTTTTTGGCTCTGGCAATCTGAAGAACTTCTTCGTTGAAGTCAGTCGCTGTTATTGATTTTGCAGTTTGCGAAACGGCTTGAGTCCAGTAACCCGTGCCGCAAGCAATTTCAAGAATGCTGTGTCCAGCGCAAGTTTTTTGAAAGAGTTCCTTCAGTTTTGCCAAATCATTTTGACGTTCAGGTTTTTCGTAAATTCGTTCGTATTCGTTAGCCCGTTTTGCGTAGTAATCAATTAGCGTAGCATCGTTCGACACAATTTTATTTCAATTTCTTCACGAGCACCTTGGAATTTCTCCCGCTCTGGTCATATTTTTCGCGGCGCGCGGGCGGCAGGTCGTCCGGCGTGCCTTCGGCGAAGCCGCCCTTCGATTGAAAATAAGTGAATGCCTGCGTCGAGAGCGTGATGAGTTCGACGAGGTTCATCTCCTTCGCCTTGCTCTCGACGAACTGGATCAGCTTGCGCCCGACGCCCTGGTTTTCGTGCGACGAACTGACGTAAAGGCACGCGAGTTCGCCCTTTTTTTGTTCGGGATAAACGTGCAGCGCGACGCACGCGACGGGATTTTTATCAATCTCAAAAATAAAATAATCGCCGAGCGATTTTTCAATCACGGCGCGCGTGCGTTTCACCAGTTCGTCGGATTCGACGGCAACTTTCGTGAGCAACTGGATCGCGCGAATATCTTTTTTCTTCGCGGGGCGGATTTGTTGATACTCGTTCGCGTAAATCAAAGTGCCGATGCCGTCGTTGGAAAAAACTTCCGCGAGCAAGCCTTCGTCCACCTTGCCGTTGATGATGTGGACGCGCGGCACGCCGCTTTTGCACGCGGCGGCGGCGTGCTGCGCCTTCGATAAAATTTCCGGCGCAAATCCCGCGCTGTTCGTCTGCAACAATTTTTCCAACTCCGCCACGAGCAGTTGCCGGACGAGCAGGCCGTTGCAGATCAGGCCGTCGCTTGACGTGATGAAAATCAATTTGATCGCCTTGAGCGCCTCGGCAATGGCCACGGCGACACCGTCGGAATTCACGCGATACGTCCGGCCGTCGCCGTCGAAACCGAGCGGCGGAATCACGGGCACGACGTCCTGCGCGAGCAACGTCTGCAACAGCGCCGTGTCCACGCGCTCGACTTTGCCGGTGAACTGATGATCCACGCCGCCGATGATGCCGAGCGGATGCGCGATGATGACGTTGGTGCTCGCCGCGCGGAGGTCATTGGCGGAAAGCCCTTCGAGAATCTCATGGGTCAGCCGGTTCGCCGCTGTGAGCGCGAGCTTGAGCGTGGCCGCGTCCGTGATGCCTGCGCCGTCGAGGTCGGACGCGGAAGCTTTCTGCTCATCCGCCAGCAACTTGATCTGCGCCGACGCGCCGTGGACGAGCACCACGCGGATGTTCAACGACCGCAGCACCGCCACGTCCAGCAGGAGCGTGGCGAAATTTTCATCGGTGACGATCGCGCCGTCAATCGCAAGCACGAACGTCTTCTCGCGGAATTGCGGAATGTATTGCAGGATGCCCCGCAGGTCGGTCGGTTTCATTTCAACGCGGAATAACTAGCTGGTTTCGCCCGCGATTCAAATAATTATTTTATGAAACGCACAGTGGTTATCACCTGCGCTTCAGAATTTTTTTGAAGATTAACAGTGCCACGCCCGCGATCACGACGGCGGCGAGCGCGATCAGCCAGGCGGGCACGGCCAACTGGCTCACCTGCACGCTCGGCGTCACGGACAGGCCGGGGCCGACCACGAAACCGGCCGGCAACGCCTCGTCGAAGACAATCTTCACCGGCACGCGCTGGACAACTTTCACGAAGTTGCCGGTCGCATTTTCCGGCGGCAGCAGGCTGAACTGCGCGCCGCTGCCCGCTTGGATGCTGTCCACATGCGCGGCAAATTCGCGGCCGCCGAGCGCGTCAATCGCCACGCTCGTTGGCTGGCCGGGGCGCATTTTATCCAATTGCGATTCCTTGAAGTTGGCGATGACCCAGACTTCTTCAGGCACGATGGACATGATTTGCTGGCCGACATCTAGGTAATCGCCGGCTTCAACTTGTTTGCGCGTGACGCGCCCGTCGCAGGGCGCAAAAATCTTGGTGTAGGACAGATTCAATTGGGCGGCGGCCACGTTCGTTTGCGATTCGTTGAGCTGCGAAAACGCCATTTCCTTTTCCACGAAGATCGCGTCCAACTCCTTCTCCGCCTCGTTCACCTTGGAGGTTTCCTCATCGGCATTTTCCCGCGCAGATTTAACATCCGCCTGCGCCTTCGTGTTCGCCGCGAGCGCGGCGTCGAATTCCTGCGACGAAATGGTATTTTGCTTCACCAGATCCTGCGCGCGTTCGAAATCAGCTTGCGATTGCCGGGCGGTGGCCGCGGCGGCATCGGCATCGTCCCGCGCCTTCCGCGCCGACGCGGTGGCGGTGGTGACCTTGACGCGCATCAATTCCACGCCGGCGATGACCGCGCGCAAGTTCGCGTCCTGCGAGGTCGCTGCCGCTTGTTTTTGCGCGACCGTGATGGCGTAATCCGACGGGTCAATCTCGATGAGCAAATCATTCGAGCGCACCAACTGGTTATCCAAAACGTGAACGGCGGCGACCTGTCCGGCGATGCGCGGCGCGATGGAAACGACGTGGCCGGCGATGAACGCGTCGTCCGTGGACTCATGCGTGAGAAAATCCGCCGTCGCCTTCAGCCCGAAATAGAGCAACACCGCGAGCACGATGGTCGCCGGCCACAGGAACAGCGGCGAACTCCAGTTAAAGGATTTTTTGCCGGCATTTTCCGGCGCGGACGGCGGACTGTCGCTGGGGGGATTTTCATTCATGGCTTAAGATAAATTTTCTTCGGCGTGCGCCGGCGCTTCGCCCGTGTGTTGCTTGGCGATCAAAACGTAAATCGCCGGGATCACGAGCAGCGTGAACAGCGTGCCGAGCGCCATGCCGGATACGACGACGAGACCGATGGAATTCCGCGCCGCCGCGCCCGCGCCGGTGACCAGCGTGAGCGGAAAATGGCCGGCGACCGTCGCCACGCTCGTCATCAGGATGGGGCGCAAGCGCAGCAGTGAAGCTTCGCGGATGGCGACGATTTTGGTGCGGCCCTGGCGCTGCAGCTCGTTGGCGAACTGCACGATCAAAATGCCGTTTTTGGTCACCAAGCCGACGAGCGTGACGAGACCGACCTGCGAATAAATGTTCAGTGTCGTCGTCCAGCCGTTCGTCCAGAATGTAAGGTTCGGGTTCGGCATCTTCAGGAAGCAGAAAATCAGCGCGCTGAACATCGCGAGCGGCACGCAGCCGAGCAGGATGATCCACGGGTCGCGGAAGCTGTTGAACTGCGCCGCCAGCACAAGAAAGATCAGGGTGATGGAGAGCAGCAGCGCGGGCAAAAATTTATTTCCCTCTGTGCGCAACTGGCGCGATTCGCCGGTGTAATCCACCCGGTAATTTGCCGGCAGGATCCGGATGCACTCGTTCTCCAGAAATTTCAGCGCGGTGTCGAGCGGCACGATGGCGACGCCGCTGATCTTGACCGAGTTCAACTGTTGAAAGCGGTTCAGCGCGCGCGGCGTGGTCTTTTTTTCGAAATGCGCGAAGGCGTTCACCGGGATGAGCTGGTTGCCCGGGCCTTTGACGTAGGTCGTTTCGAGCTGCTCGGTGGTCAACCGCGCGCCGCGCTGCAATTGTGGGATGACCTTGTAGCTGCGGCCGGCGAGGTTGAAGCGGTTCACATAATTTCCACCGACGAGCGCGGCGAGGTCGGAGCCGACGGACTGCAAATCGAGGCCGAGCGCAGCCACTTTGTCGCGGTCAATCACGAGCTCAACTTCGGGCTGGTCAATCTTCGTGTCAATGATCGGCGGAAAGGCGAACATCCCGTTCGTCGCGGCCATCTGTTGCAACTGCTGCGCGAATTGCAAAATCTGTTCCGGTTCGGCGGTCGAGGACAGGACAAATTCCACCGGAAATTGGCCGCCGCCCGGCAGCGAGGGCGGCGTGACCATGAGCAGGCGCACGCCGGGAACGGAGTTCACCATCGTTTGGATTTCCGGCTGGATCTGGAAGACGGTGCGTTTGCGTTCGCCCCACGGCTTGAGCACCATGCCGCTGAAGCCGCTGTCGGGGGAAGTGATCTGAAACGTTTGCGCGGTCTCCGGAATTTTTTCAAAGAGCCGGTTGACCTCGTCCGCATAAAACGATGCCTGCTCGATTGTCGCGTTCGCCGGGCCTTCGACGATGCCAAAGGCAACGCCCTGATCTTCCGCCGGCGCGAGTTCGCTGGCGGAGAACTTATACATCGGGATGGCGAGCAGGCTCAGACAAATCCAGACGACATAAACGGTCGGGCGGTTGGCGAGCGTGCCGTCGAGCACGCGGCCGTAAAATGCTTTCAGCCGGTCAAATTGGCGGTTGATGCGGCCGGGCAAACCCTTGTCCTCGCGGTCGTGGCTCAAGAGCCGCGACGACATCACGGGCGACAGCGTCAGCGCCACGATGCCGGAAATGGTCACCGCGCCGGCCAGCGTCAGCGCAAATTCGCGGAAGAGCGAACCGGTCAGGCCGCCTTGGAACGCGATGGGCGTATAGACCGCCGCCAGCGTGATTGTCATCGCGATGATCGGCCCGATGAGCTCGCGCGCGCCGAGGATCGCGGCGTCAACCGGCGTGCGGCCTTCGCGGACATGGCGTTCCACGTTTTCGACCACGACAATCGCGTCGTCCACGACGAGACCGACGGACAAAACGATCGCCAGTAGCGTCAGCAGGTTCAGCGAGAAGCCGAAACTTTGCATCAGGAAGACGCCGCCGATGAGCGACAGCGGAATCGCGGCCAGCGGAATCAGCACGGAGCGCAGCGAGCCGAGGAACAGAAAGATGACGATGGAAACAATCACCAGCGTTTCCAGCAGCGTCTTCAAAACTTCATGGATCGCGTCATCAATGTATTTGGTCGCGTCGTAGGCGATGCTGCCTTGGAGTCCTTCCGGCAATTCTTTTTCGATGGCGGCCATTTCCGTGCGGACGCGCTTGATGACGTCGAGCGCGTTGGCGTTCGGCAAGACCCAGATGCCCATGAACACCGCGCGCTCGCCGCTGAAGCGCACTTCACTGTCATAATCCTCCGCGCCGAGCGAAACGTCGGCGAGGTCGCTTAACCGGACCAATTGGTCGCCGCTCTGGCGCACGACGAGATTTTTGAATTCATCCACGGAACGCAAATCGGTGTTCGCCGTCAAATTCACTTGGATGAGCGCGCCTTTGGTGTGGCCGACGGCGGCGAGAAAATTATTCGCCTGCAACGCCGCGCGCACCTGGCTCGGACTGATGTTGAACGCCGCGAGCCGGTCGGGTTTGAGCCAGATGCGCATCGCAAACGTGCGGTCACCGAGCAGGTCGGCGCGCTGCACGCCTTCGAGCGCGGCGAGGCGCGGCTGCACGATGCGGACAAGATAGTCGGTGATCTGGTTCGCCTCCAGCAACGGTTTGCTCTCGACCACGCCCGCCGCGTTGGTCGTCAAAATCGCGGAGGAAAAACTCAAATAAGCCGAGGCGAATTGCGAATCCGCCGTCTCGACGTTGATGGTGGGAATTTCCGCTTCCGGCGGCAGATCGTTGCGGACTTGGTTCACCTTTGAGCTGATTTCCGACAGCGCCTTCTTCGCGTCGTAGTTCAATTTCAACCGCACGGTGATCGTCGAAAGGCCGAGCTTACTGGCGGACTCGATGTATTCGATGCCGTCCGCCGCCGCGATCGCGCGTTCGAGCGGCTGCGTGACGAAACCGCGCACCAGTTCCGCGCTCGCGCCGACATAAACGGTCGTCACGGTGACGATGGCGTTTTCGTTGCGCGGATACTGGCGGACGTTGAGCGAGCTGATGGCCTGCAAACCCGCGATCAAAATGATCAGGTTCACGACCACCGCCAGCACTGGCCGGCGGATGAAAATGTCGGTGAAAAATTTCATGCGCGGCGGTTCAACTGTTTGGCGGCGTCGGGTTCAGGGAAATGTCTGGTGCGACGGCGTTGTTCTCCAAAACCGTCATGCCGTTGCGCAATTTGAAGATGCCCGCCGTCGCCACGCGCTCGCCGGGTTTCAAGCCGGTCTCCACACTGATGAAATCGCCGCGTGACTCGCCCGTGCGGATGAATCTTTGCTCTACGATCAGATTCGTCACGCCTTGGTTCACCTGCGGTTCCAGCACGAAAACCGAATCGCCGTAGGGCGCGCTCAACACCGCCGTGGCGGGAATGACCAGCACGGTTTTTTCGCCCGGCAGTTCCACTTTGACGCGCACGAACATTCCGGCGCGCAGCCGGCCATCGTCATTTTCAAATCTGGCGCGGAGGCGGACGTTGCGTGTGACGGTGTCGAGGTCGGGGCTGATGACGGTGAGTTCACCCTCAAAATTTGTGCCGGGATAACTGTCGCAGTTCGCGCTCACCTTCAAGCCCGTCTGGAGCTGCGCTAAATTTTGCTGCGGCAGCGAAAAATCCACGAACAGCGGCGACGGTGCCTGGAGCGAGACGATGCCCTTGCCGACAGCCAGTTGCTCGCCAAGGTTGACGAGCCGGATGCCTAGCCGGCCGGCGAACGGCGCGCGGATGGTTTTCTTGGCGATGACCGCGCGGATTTCATCGGCGCTCGCCTCGTTTTGCGTGAGCGTGGCGTCGGCCTGATCCAGTTCGGATTGCGAAACCGTGTTGTCGGCGCGCAATTTCCGGGTGCGGGCCAGATTCAGTTTGGCCAGTTGCACCTGCGCCTCCGCCGCGCGCAACTGCGCGTCTTCGGACGAAGTGTCGAGCTTCACGAGCAAGTCGCCTTGGTTCACCGTCGCGCCGGATTCAAAGGCGATTTCGCTGACCGTTCCGGCGATTTCCGGAGCGATGGTCACACCTTGCGCCGGACTGACCGAGCCGACGGCGGGCAGGATGTCCTGCCAAACTTCCTCATTTGCCGCTGCCGTGGCCACGGTGGCCGGCGGCGGCACAAAGGCCGCGCCGAAAGCGATCATGGTTTTGATCTGCCAGATTTTGACGGCGATCAATCCGCCGCCCAGAACGGCCACGATGATCACCCCGACGATTATTTTTCGTTTCATTTCAATCCTTGGTAAAATCAGCCCTTGCGTCGGCCAAGTTTCGGCGCGGCGCCGGCGAGGAATAGTTCCACGATTTTTTTTGCCGTCAACTGGTCTGGCTCGCAATGCGGCGCGACGAGATGCGCGACGAGGTAAAAATTGGCCACGCCGTAAAAACCGAACGCCAGTTCCTGGCTGTCGTAGCGTTTGTCCAGTTCGCCGTTTTTCTGGGCGCGCTTGATGAGCGTGTGGACAAATTCAAAATTCCGCTCGCACTTGTCCGCGTAAGAGAGGTTTGCCGGCATCTCGCCCGGCGCGGCGAACATGGTGGCGAACGCGATGCGCACCAGTTCGCGGTGTTCGCGGAAAAAATTGAACAAGCCGAGGAGGATGTTCTCCGCCTGTTCCCGGAAATTGCTGCCGCCGGCGACGGCTTCTTGGAGGACGCGATAGCGCTCGTCGTGTGCTTCATGCACCAGCGCCTGAAACAGCGCGGCCTTGTCGGCGAAGTGATAATACAGCGCCGGCTTGGAAACCCGCGCGTCGTCCACGATCTGCTGGACGGACGTGGCGGCATACCCGGCGTCGGCAAAATGCTTGAGGGCTGCGCGCAGGATTTGCCGGCGGGTTTCGGGGCCGTGCTTCAACATAACCTACCGAACGGTAGGTAATAGCCGGATGCTTGTCAAACCTTCCGTGCCGTCGCATTACCAAGGCTTGAAACTGCGCGGCGAACCGCTAGGCTGGCATCGGATTTTGGATTTGAACCCGGTCGGAATTTTTTTATGAACATTTTGCGCGCGCTGCTTTTTCCCGCCGCCCTGCTGGCGACGACGAATTTTTTTACCGGTTGCAACAAGTCCGGTTCTTCCGGCAGCGACACCATCAAGATCGGCGAGTTCGCCTCGCTCACCGGCAAGGACGCCACGTTCGGCATCTCCTCGCACGAAGGCACGCTCATGGCGATCGAGGAGATCAATGCCGCCGGTGGTGTGCTCGGCAAACAACTGGAGCTGCTCACCGAGGACACGCAGTGCAAGGCCGGCGAATCCGCCACGGTCGTCAACAAATTGATTTCGCGTGACAACGTCATCGCCATCCTCGGCGAAGTCGCTTCCAGCCGTTCGCTGGAAGCCGCGCCGATCTGCCAGCAAAATAAAGTTCCGATGATTTCGCCGTCGTCCACCAATCCCGACGTCACCAAGACCGGCGATTATATTTTCCGCGTGTGTTTCATTGATCCGTTCCAGGGCACGGTCATGGCGAACTTCGCGACGAAGACGTTGAAAATGAAACGTGTCGCCGTGTTTACGGATGTGAAGAGCGATTACAGCAAGGGCCTCGCGAAATTTTTCAAGGAAAGATTCATCGCCAATGGCGGCGAGATCGTGACCGAGCTGGATTACAACGGCGGTGACAAGGATTTCAAGGCGCAGCTCACCGCCATCAAGGCCGCGAATCCCGAAGGTGTATTCGTGCCCGGCTATTACACCGAATGCGCGCTGATCTCCGTGCAGGCGAAGGAACTCGGCCTGAACGTGCCGCTGCTCGGCGGCGATGGCTGGGAATCGTCCAAGCTCTTCGAGATCGGCGGCGACGCGGTGAATGGCAATTATCTTTCCACCCATTACAGCCCGGCGGTGGCCACGGACGTCAGCAAACAATTCGTCGCCAATTTTGCGAAGCGCTGGCAGGGCCAGACGCCCGACGCGCTCGCTGCGTGCGGCTATGATTCCGCGCTCGTGCTGGCCGACGCCATCAGGCGCGCCGGCAGCACGGATGGTCAGAAATTGCGCGATGCCATTGCCGCCACCAAAGATTTTCAGGCCGTCACCGGCAAGATCACCATCAACGAGAACCGCGATGCCACCAAGTCGGCGGTCATCCTGCAAGTGAAGGACGGCAAGTATGAATACTTGGAAACCGTCGAGCCGTGAGATGGTTGATAGTCTTTAGTTGATAGTTGATGGTCCGCGCGGCAAATTTTCCGGGTGTTTAATTTTGAGAAACTTGAGATTTGGCAGAAGGCGGTTGCTTTCGCCGACTTGGTTTATGAGATGACGCGAAATTTTCCTGCTGACGAAAGGTTCGGGCTGATGAACCAGATGCGCCGCGCGGCCATTTCCGTTTCCTCAAACATCGCGGAAGGCGCGGCGCGAAATTCCAAAGCCGATTACGCCCGCTTTCTGGAAATTGCGAGTGGCTTGCTCTTTGAAGTCGTTTCACAGTCGTTCGCCGGACGGCGGCGTGGGTTTTTATCCGAGGCTGACTTCAAAAAAATTTATGTTGCCGCAGAAGAACAAGGCAGGATGTTGAGCGGGTTGCGCCGTTCGGTTTTGAAAAGCCCGTGACGCCCGCGCCGTCTTCCTATCAACCATCAACTAAAAACTATCAACGAATTCTTCCAGCAACTCATAAACGGACTCGCGCTCGGCGCGATTTACGCGCTCATCGCGCTCGGCTACACGATGGTCTACGGCGTCCTGCGGTTCATCAACTTCGCGCATGGCGACGTCTTCATGCTCGGCGCGTTTGCGGGCTATTATCTTTCGCCGGTGGTCAACCAACTTTTGCCCGCGCAATCCTATCTCGGTGGCCTGCTCGTTCTGGTTTTGGCCATGGCCGTTTGCGCGCTGATCGGCATGGTCATCGAATTTCTGGCGTATCGCCCGTTGCGCCGCCGGCCCAAGCTCACCGTGCTGATCACGGCCATCGGCGTCTCGCTGTTGATCGAATACACCTGCCAGAACGACCACGTCTTCGGTGCCGCGCCGCACGCGTTCCCGAAATTGATTCCCGACACGATCTGGAATTTCGCCGGGCTGGTGCTTGATGCCAATCAAGTCATAGTTTTTGCGACCACCCTGCTGCTGCTCGTCGCGCTGCGGTTCATCGTCCAAAAAACCAGGCTGGGCCTGGCCATGCGCGCCGTTTCCTTCAACGCCCCCGCCGCCGCGCTCATGGGCGTGAACATCAATTCCGTCATCTCGTTCACTTTCGGCCTCGGCTCCGCGCTCGCGGGCGCGGGCGGCATTCTGTTCGCGATGAACTATGCGAGCATTGACCCGCTCATGGGCGTGCAAGTCGGCTTGAAGGCTTTTGTCGCGGCGGTGCTCGGCGGCATCGGCAATCTGACGGGCGCGGCGCTGGGCGGATTCATCATCGGCCTGCTCGAAACGTTCGCCGGCGGAATTCCCGCCCTGTCGAATTACCGCGACGGCATCGCGTTCGCGATCTTGATTTTGATTTTGCTGTTCAAACCTGCCGGGCTGCTCGGCAAAACGCAGATTGAGAAAGTCTGATGAACTCCGGCGCGAAAAGATTTTTGCTCGCCGCCATTCTCGTGGCGACGGTCGTGTCGTATTTTTCCGAGCAGTTCAACCGCTACTATCTCGGCGTCGCGATTGACGTCGGCATCAACATCATTCTCGCCGTCAGCCTGAATCTCATCAACGGCCACACCGGACAATTCTCACTCGGCCACGCGGGTTTCATGGCCGTCGGCGCTTACACGGCGGCAAAAATCTCCATCGTCTTTTCCGACAAAATCCCGGCGCAACTCACGCCGGTTTTGTTTTTGGCGGCGCTGCTGGCCGGCGGACTGCTCGCGGCGCTGGCCGGACTCGCCGTCGGCGTGCCGACCCTGCGTTTGCGCGGCGATTATCTCGCCATTGTCACGCTCGGTTTCGGCGAGATCATCCGCGTCATCTTGGAGAACATGGATTCCGTCGGCGGCGCGAGCGGGTTGAAGGACATCCCACACCTGACAACTTTTTTCTGGGCGTGGTCGTTCGCCGCCATCACCGTTTTCGTCGTCACCTCTATCGTGAATTCCACTTACGGCCGCGGTTTCATCGCCGTTCACGACGACGAGATTGCCGCCAGCTCCATCGGTGTCAATCCGGTGCGCTACAAAGTCACCGCGTTCGTGTTCGGTGCGTTTTTTGCCGGCATCGCGGGCGGGCTTTACGCGCACCACAAACAGTTTCTCTCGCCGACCGGCTTTGATTTTCTGAAGAGCATCGACATCGTGATGATGGTCATCCTCGGCGGCATGGGTCGCACGGCGGGCGTCATCGTCGCGGCCATTCTACTGACGCTGCTGCCGGAATTTCTGCGCGGCTTCGCGGAATACCGGATGATCCTCTACGCGCTGCTCATCATCCTGCTGATGATTTTGCGGCCGCAGGGACTCTTTTCCTTCCGAAGGAAAGAAATTAAAAATTAAAAATGAAAAAAGCCGAAGCCAATTCGGGCGGTTCAAAAAATGTTCCGTCGCGGGACATTGTTGAGCGGACTTTTGAATTTGCCGTTCGCATCGTCCAACTTTGCGGAAAACTCGACGAGCGCCCCGGCGTGGGTCGCGTGATGATGAGCCAGATTCTCCGCGCCGGAACCAGCGTTGCCTCGAATGTCGAAGAAGCCCAAGCCGCGCAGAGCAAGGCGGATTTTAACAGCAAAATGAACATTGCGCTCAAAGTGGCGAGAGAAGCCCATTTGCGTTTGCGCCTGCTGGCCACCGCCAATATTTTCTCCGATGAGCAATTGCAACCGCTGATCCAGGAAGCTGATGAAATCCATCGCGTCATTGGTGCGATCATTGTTTCCAGCAAACGCAGCGGTGAGGTCTGATTTTTTAATTTTACATTTTACATTTTTAATTCATGTCCCCGCTCCTGCAACTCGATCAAGTCGCCATCCGCTTCGGCGGCTTGACGGCGGTGTCGGCGCTGGATTTCCAGATGGGCGCGGGCGAACTCGTCGGGCTCATCGGCCCGAACGGCGCGGGCAAGACGACGGCGTTCAATCTCATCACCGGCGTTTATCAACCGACGGCGGGAAAAATTTCCTTCGCCGGCCAGCCCACGGCAAAATTGAAGGCGTACCAGCTCGCCCGACTGGGCATCGCGCGGACATTCCAGAACATCCGGTTGTTCGGTTCGCTCACGGTTTTTGACAACGTGCGCGCGGCGGCGCAACTGCATTGTTCGCGTCGCGTCATCAATGCGCTCTGGCGCGGCCGCGCCTTCCGCGACGGTGAAAAGGAAATAGCGCGGCAGGTGATGGAGCTGCTGGACATTTTCCAGCTCGGCAAATTCCGCGATGAACCGGCCCAAAGTTTGCCCTACGGCGGCCAGCGACGATTGGAAATTGTCCGCGCGCTCGCGACGCAACCAAAGCTGCTGCTGCTCGACGAACCCGCCGCCGGCATGAACGCCACCGAAAAGATTGAACTTGCGCGGCTCATCCGCTTCATCAAGGACAAATTTCAGATCGCCATTTTGCTCGTCGAGCACGACATGAAACTGGTCATGGAAATTTGCGACCGCATCGCCGTTTTGGATTATGGCGTCAAAATCGCCGAAGGCAAACCGGACGAAGTGCGCGCGAACCCGAAAGTGATTGCGGCATATTTGGGCGACTAAAATGCTGGAAATAAAAAATCTTGCGGTCAGCTACGGCGCGATTTCGGCGCTGCACGGCATTTCCTTGTCCGTGCAGAGCGGCAGCATCGTCACGCTCATCGGCAGCAACGGTGCGGGCAAGACGACGACATTGAAGGCGATTTCTGGTTTGCTCAAACCGAAGTCCGGCGAGATTTTTTACGATGGCAAAAATATTTCCGGGCTGCCGCCGCATGAAATCGTGAAACGCGGGTTGTCGCACGTGCCCGAAGGCCGGATGATTTTTGCGAACCTGACCGTGCTCGAAAATTTGCAGATGGGCGCGTATCTCGTGCACGACAAAAAAATCGTTCACCGCGAATTGGAATTTGTCTTCGCCACATTTCCGCGCTTGAAAGAACGCGAACAGCAAATCGCCGGCACGTTGAGCGGCGGCGAGCAACAGATGCTGGCGATCGGCCGCGCGCTGATGGCGCAACCGAAGTTTCTGATGCTCGACGAGCCGTCGCTCGGCCTCGCGCCGCTGCTGGTGAAAACGATTTTTGAAAAAATCGTCGAGATCAACCGCGAGCGTGGCCTGACGATTTTGCTCGTGGAACAAAACGCGAACCGCGCGCTGGAGATTTCGCATTTTGGCTATGTGCTCGAAACGGGAAAAATCATTTTGCAGGATGATTCCGCTGCGTTGCGCCAGAATCCGCAGGTGCGGAGCGCGTATCTCGGCGGATAACTTTTCAGCTACCGCGGCGCGACCGGCAAAACGACTCCAATTAATTGAAATCGCGTGTTGACTTCACCCGTCCATTTGATAATTTCCACGTCCCTTTGTATTGAAATTTAGATGAAAACGCATTTGCCGAAAGTTAATTTGGACCAGCGCAAGTGGCATGTCATTGATGCCGACGGCGCCGTGCTTGGCCGACTGGCCGTGCAGGTGGCTGACATTTTGCGCGGGAAAAACAAACCCGTTTACACCGCGCACCTCGACGCCGGCGATTTTGTGATCGTCATCAACGCCGAAAAGGTTCGCGTCACCGGCAAAAAAGAGACCGCCAAGGAATACATGAGCTATTCCGGCTGGAAGGGCGGCGAAAAATACGCCACCGTCCAACAGGTGCGCGCCAAGAATCCCGAATTTCTCATCGAACACGCGGTCAAAGGCATGATTCCGAAAAACCGCCTTGGTCGCGTTCTGCTCACCAAGTTGAAAGTGTTCAAAGGCCCGAAGCACGACCACGCCGCGCAAACGCCCGCCGTGCTCGCCGCCGCCAAATAATTTCTGTTATGGCCACGAAAACCACCAACGAATTCCTCGGCACCGGTCGTCGCAAAACGGCGATTGCGCGTGTCCGCCTCGCGACCGGCAGCGGCAAAATCACCGTCAACGGCCGGGCGTTTGAAAATTATTTTCCGCTGGACACCCAGCGCGCTACGGTTTCTTCGCCGCTCACCATCACCAACACGGCCGACAAGCTCGACGTGCGCGTGAATGTGGTCGGCGGCGGCCCGCTCGGTCAGGCCGGCGCGACCCGCCACGGCATTTCTCGCGCGCTCCTTAAATTTGACGCCACGCTGCGCCCCGCGCTGAAGGCGGAAGGTTTCCTGACGCGTGATCCGCGCGAACGCGAGCGCAAGAAATACGGCCAGCCCGGCGCGCGCAAACGCTTCCAGTTCTCGAAGCGTTGATCGCAACGGAAAGTTTCCAAACCCGCTGGCCCAAGCCGGCGGGTTTTTTGTTTGGCAATCGGGTTGGGCGAGCGTCCCCGCGAGCCGAAATTAAAATTAAAATTTTGCTCTGCGTCTCTGCGCCTCTGCGGTAAAAATATGCTTGGAATGAAAACGAAAAAAGTCGCCATCGTCGGTGCGTCCGGCTATTCCGGTGAAGTCCTCGTGCAGTTGCTGCTCAACCATCCGCACGCGAATCTCGTCGCCGTCACCTCGCGCCAGCACGCCGGGCAAACATTGGCACAGGTTTTTCCAAAATTCGCCAGCCATCCAAAAACAAAAACGCTTCGGTTCACCGAACCGAATGCTGAAGTTTTGGCCAAGCAAGCCGACGTGGTTTTCCTCGCGCTGCCGCATGGCGTCGCGGCGGAATACGCCGTGCCCCTGCTCGCCGCCGGCCGTATCGTCATAGATTTGAGCGCGGATTTCCGGCTCAAGAGCGCGGCGGTTTACAAAGAATTTTACACGCACGACCATCCCGCGCCGGACTTGCTGAAAAAATCCGTTTATGGTTTGCCGGAAATTTATCGCGCGCAGATCAAAAAATCGTTGCTCATCGCGTCGCCCGGCTGCTATCCGACCAGCATCTTGCTGCCGTTGATTCCGTTGCTCAAAGCGGGCTTGGTCAAACCCACCGGCATCATCGCCGATTCCTTGAGCGGCGTCAGCGGCGCGGGGCGCAAAGCCGAAGTGGATTATCTTTTTTGCGAATGCAACGAAAGTGTCCGGCCTTACGGCGTGCCGAAGCACCGGCATTTATCCGAGATCGAGGAACAGCTTTCGCTCGCAGCCAAATCGCCAGTCGTGATCCAGTTCACGCCGCATTTGATTCCGGTGAATCGCGGTATTTTGACGACTCTATATTTGGAGCCGGCGGAAAAATTGACCGAAGAAAAAATTTCCGCGTGTTACCAAAAGTTTTACGGCGACGAAACGTTCGTCCGTTTGCTCGAAGGCAAATCGTTGCCGGACACAAAAAATGTCCAGGGCACGAACGTCATCGAAATCGCGTGGCGGTTGGATTCGCGGACAAACCGGCTCATCGTGATGAGCGCCGAGGATAATCTGGTCAAAGGCGCGAGCGGCCAGGCCGTGCAAAGCCTGAACATCCTCTGCGGTTTTCCTGAAACCGCCGGACTGGTTTGAAACGTGTCTGCAACTGTTTCCAAACCTGCGAAATGGAACGCGGCGGCTTACGCCGCGAATTCTGTCGTGCAGCAAACCTGGGCGCGCGAACTCATCGCCAAACTCAATCTGCGCGGCGATGAATCTATTTTGGATGTCGGCTGCGGCGACGGGAAAGTGACGGCGGAAATCGCGCGTGCTTTGCCCAATGGCTTGGTGGTCGGCGCGGACGCCTCGCCGCAAATGATCGCGTTCGCGAAAAGAACTTTTCCGGCGAAAAAATTTCCGAATCTGAAATTTCAAGTCATGGATGCACGGAAAATAAAATTCGCGCGCCAGTTCGATTTGATTTTCTCCAACGCCGCCTTGCATTGGGTGGACGATCACCAGGCGATTCTCCGGGGCGCGGCTGTTGTCTTGAAAGCGGGCGGCCGGCTCGTCGTCTCCTGCGGCGGCAAAGGCAACGCCCACGATGTTTTTCTCGCGTTGCGTCCGGAAATGCGGTTGAAACGCTGGCGTGAGTTTTTCCGCCAAATGCCACTGCCGTATTTTTTTTACGCGCCGGCGGATTATGAAAAATGGCTGCCGAAATTCGGTTTCAAAATCCAAAAGATTAAACTCGCGCCCAAAGACGCGACCTACGAGGGCGCGGAAGGTTTGGCGACGTGGTTGCGCACGACGTGGATTCCCTATGTCCAGCGCGTGCCGGAAAATCTGCGCGAAGAATTCATCGCCGCCGTCACGCAGCGTTACCTCGCTAAACATCCGCCGGATGCGGACGGAAAAGTTCATGTCAAAATGGTTCGTCTGGAAATTGACGCGGTTAAATTATAAGTCAGGCTGCGCGGCAGCGCAGCCCTGCCAAATATCGGTAGGGCGGAACTGCCGCTCCGCCCATTTCAATTTCAATTGCAGAAAATTTATTCCAGTCATGGCATAAAGTTGGCAAATTCATTTCAGTCATGAGCAAAAAATCATTCAAAGAAATTCCCGGTTCCATCGTCGCGCCCCAAGGCTTTCGCGCCAGCGGCGTTTTTTGCGACATCAAAAAGCTCGGCACGGGCAAAGGCTCGAACAAAGGCCTGAAGCGTGACCTCGCGCTCATCGTTTCAGAAGTTCCGGCGACGGTCGCCGGCATGTTCACGACAAATCAAGTGTGTGCCGCGCCCGTCAAAATTTGCGTCGAGCGTGTTAAAAATGGTGGCCGTGCGCAAGCACTCGTCGTGAATTCCGGCAACGCCAACGCCTGCACCGGCAAGCAAGGCCTGGCCGACGCGCGCGAAATGGTTGCCTTCACCGAACGCGCGCTGAATTTGCCGAAAGGCGCGGTGCTGGTCGGTTCGACGGGGCGCATCGGCGTAACGATGCCGATGGACAATGTCCGCGCGGGAATCATTGAAGCGGCCACTCTGCTCGGCGGCGAAAGCGAAAATGCGGATAACGCGGCGGAGGCGATCATGACCAGCGACTCGCGCTCGAAACAAATCGCGATTGAATTTTTGCTTGGCGGAAAAAAAGTCCGCATCGGCGGCATCTGCAAGGGCGCGGGCATGATTCAGCCCGGCATGAGTGCAACGGGTCAAAGACCTGCGGCTCTTCCCAATGGTGGCCGTGCGCAAGCACTGCACGCGACCATGCTCAGTTTCATCACGACGGACGCGGCGATTGACGCAAAAATTTTGCAGGCGGTGCTGAACGAAGCCGTTGCGCATAGTTTCAATCGCATCACCGTGGACGGCGACATGAGCACCAATGACACGGTTTTGGTTTTGGCGAACGGACTAGCGGGCAACAAAAAATTCGGAATTCGGAATTCGGAATTCGGAATCTTCCAGGCCGCTTTGAATCACGTCTGCCTCGAACTCGCCAAGAAAATTGTGCGCGACGGCGAAGGTGTGCATCGCGTCGTGACCGTGCGCGTGAACGGCGCGAAAACAATTCAGGATGCCGATGCCGCCGCGCGCGCAGTGGCGAACAGCGCGCTGGTGAAAACAAGTTGGCACGGCGGCGATCCAAACTGGGGCCGCATCATTGACGCGATTGGTTATTCGCCCGCCAAAGTGGTCGAGGAGAAAATTGACATCGGCTATTCCGCGACGGGTGGTAAAAAGATTTTGTGGAGCCTCAAGCGCGGGCAGCCGACACCGGCGACGTTCAAGGCATTGTGCGCCGCCGTCGCGCCAAAGGAATTTGAACTGCACATCAACCTGAATCTCGGCAAGGCGAACGCGGTGATGTATGCCGCCGATTTGACCGAGGAATATGTGGACTTTAACAAAGGCGATGTGGGCGATCCGAGTTCGCTGGGCGGCTGATTTTTAGCCACGGATGAAACACGGATTGAACACGGATTTTTCAACGCAAAGGCGCAAAGCCGCCAAGTCGCAAAGCGACGAATGGAAATTAGCCAGCTACGAAGTGGCTGGTGGCGGCGGATGAAATAAATTTGTGCCGGATGGCACGATGGAAAATGGCTGGGGTTTTCCTGCGTCCTTTCAGGACGCGAGGTTTTGCGGGCGCGAGTCCAGCCACAATGTGGCTGGCTAATTTCCGACGCTCCTTCGGAGCAAAGAACGCTCGACACAAACTAGAACGCAAAATAAAATTCTGATTGAAATGATTTCAGTAATTGCATGGATTCTCTGGGCAATTGTAGCTCTGAACGCGCTTTGCTGGCTCGTCACCTCCTTAATGCCAGGAGACCCTGGTGGACGCTGGCTGTTTCGAGTGCAAGGACTAATTTGGCTTGTCGGCCTCATATTGACAGCAACGTTACCCTTCTCAAAATTTCACCTAATTTGGATTTATCTACTGGGCGCGATGGCTCCATACGCAATCATGCAGTGGCGGATGCAACGCCAGATGGATTTGGGCACGTCGCCAGTCGCGTTGCAAGTAAGAGAACATTTGCAGGAACAAAGCGGTGGAGAAGTTTGGAGTTGGCCAGAGATGCTCCGTATTTTTAAGGTTTATGAATCTACATCGCCGCGTGCGTATGCGGAGGTTTTCCAATCATCAGAATTTGCCAAACGGTGGGTAACTAAAGAACCTCAAGTTGGAAAAGTTAAAGTGATTCGACGTGCGGACAAAGTGAAAGGAACTTTGCTTTTCATAGATAGCCCACGATTTTATTTCAGTTGGAGTGCTGACTGATGATTTACAAATTTTAATTCATTCAGCTTAAAAATAAAAAGCCGCCGGATTGCTCCAGCGGCTTTTGTGTTTCAATCCGAGATCGTCAATCAATACGCGGCTTGCGCGCCTTTGATGGAACGCTTTTTCATCCACGGCATCAGCGCGCGGAGTTTCGCGCCGCTGATTCCAGTGAAAACCCAAAGCCCAAAGCACCTTTGCTAGCATCGGCTTCCGTGCCGGTGACAAGTCGAGCCAAACCCACTTACCCACAACCTCCGCCAGGTTCGTATTGCTGCGGCAATTTTGTCCGCAAGCAATTCAAGACCGCCTCCGTGGACAAGCCACGATTCATCTGATGTTTGTGGCCCAGCAAATCCTGCTCCATGCGCAGATCCATCCACTGGATGAGTCGAAGCCACCTTAACCATTTTGAAAAACCCATCCATCTGGGCCATGAACAACCGGGCGGAGTCAATCATGGTGCGCTTCCGGGATCGTTTGCAAATTTCAGTCAAAGTCATGGCAATCGAAGCGGTCCGAGATCCCACTGCGCGTGCCAGAGTTCATTACCGTAATGGTCGACTTGATGAAGCTCAAGCAATGCAGTTGCTATCCGACCAGGATAGAGCCCTTGCGCTCCGCCGAGATAAAAATCTCCGATTATTTTGTCCAGTTCGATACCGTCTTGGTATGAAGACTTGACCACTTGTTTTCCATCCACAGCATAGGAATAGCGAAAATTGATCCAAGTATTAAAAACAAAATAGGTCGTTCCGGTGATATAAAACCCATGATAATTCTTTATCCCGTCCAAATTCGTGTGAACAAAGAAATTAACCTTTAGGAAATTCTCGAACATAGCTTTTTTGGCTGCATTGCTTAACTGGCCCCCGTTCCAGAGTCCGCTTATGACTGCCTTGGCTGTAGTTGCCGTTTTTTCCTCGGTTGCGGCCTTGACGAGTGCCAGTTGATTGGTTGGGGTTGTGAACATCCAAAATCGAACGAGAAAGCGTTTAGCAACAACATCTGCGCTCTGATAAGCGTCAAACCATCTTGCTTGATCACGACTTTTCCCAACGTTGAAATCGGCCTCAATATATTTGCGTTGCTGTTTCCACCACATTTCTAATTGTTCACTCGTCCAGCTTACACCAAGCATGGCTTGAAGATAGGATGTCACATAATCGGGACATCGCGGCTTGCGATTGAGCGGCCAGTTAAAATAGAAGGATATCAACTTGGGATGCACATATTCGGCGAGTTGCTGAGCCAGAGCCTGTTGTGCTTCATGGGAAATGGGTGGTGCACCGGCAGCATCTTGTTTCTTGATTTCCTTTGAAAGAGCAAGCAAGGCATCAACTGTGTTTACATCCGGCGGAATATCCGTCGGGGGCGTTTCCAAACACATTAAGGCCTCGTCCAAGTCTGGTTCGGAAGTATGAAGCAAAGGCAAAACGTGTTTAGCGGCTTCGTGTGCATCAATGCAAGTGGCGGCAATCATGGCAGCACGGCGAACCTGGCGCGGAGTTTGGAGATCAATCAACGGCGCAAGGGACTCAAATGCATCTTTGGAAAGAGGAATATCACCGGCCAGCCCAATCAGGAAACATCTCGTACCAATATCTTCGGTGTCGTCAATTTCTCTCAGAATTTCCTTCTGCTCATCAGGATTTATAGGACGTAGCCAGGCAGCGATTTGCATCCGGTTATTTTTATCATGATGTTCCAGAAAGAAAGAAATAAGCTTTCGCGCGCGTTCAGCTGAACGGGGCATCGTCAGTAGCATATCTCTCCGATTGCACAATGTTACTTGTTCGATCAAAGCAGAAAGAAAACTCTCTCGGGTGAAATGCTCATCACGTATTAGGGTTTGGCAGTCAATAAGCCGTTCTCTAAAAAAACCTTCATGTGGATAATCGTAACCACATAAATATACGTTGGTACCTTTGAGTTCTACTATCCCTGCATATCCTGAAAGGAGTTGATATCTGTCTTTTGTCTGACCACTGAAAAACGCCACCACCTCGATCTTATTGGTAGATTGTATTGGATCGTTTTTATTGGGTGCCGAGAGCCACTGATAGGTTTTTTCACCATCAGCTACAGTTAAAACATTTGTTGGGTGCTCCCCTTTGTAGATTTCCTGTACCTGTATGTTACCTTCTTCATCCAGGAAGCCTCGGACTATAAGTCTGGCTTCGTCAACGTCTCCATCCATGTTGAAGACAGGAACATCAGGCATGAAGCGTGCGCGCAATGTGGTTGAAGACAGAAATATCGCAGCGAATATGTAAAGCAGTATGCTTCTCATTGGGGTTTCGGCTATATGTTGGGCAATGTCATGGGGTTTTCAATCTTGGGGTAGCTATTTTGCTTATTTTTGTCCTGCTTCCTAGATTTGCAAGGCATTTTTCACCGCTGACAAATCGAGGGCCAGCCGCTGTTTTTTGAAATAAAAAAGCCGCTGGATTGCTCCAGCGGCTTTTACGTTTCAGATTTTCTAAATCAATACGCAGCTTGCGCGCCTTTGATGGAACGCTTTTTCATCCACGGCATCATCGCGCGGAGCTTGGCGCCGGTTTTTTCGATAGGATGCTTCTCGCCCTTCGCAAGCAGCGCGTTGTAGCGTTTGTAGCCGCCTTCGTATTCTGCAACCCAGTCTTTGGCGAACTTGCCGGTCTGGATGTCTTTCAGCGCCGCCGCCATGCGTTTCTTCACGCTGGCATCAATGATCTTCGGGCCGACGCTCACGTCGCCCCACTTGGCGGTTTCGGAGATCGAGAATCTCATGCCGCTGATGCCGGCTTCGTTCATCAGGTCGGCGATGAGTTTCAATTCATGCAGACATTCGAAGTAGGCCATCTCCGGCGAGTAACCGGCTTCGACGAGCACTTCAAATCCGGCCTGCACGAGCGCGCTTGCGCCACCGCAAAGCACGGTCTGTTCGCCGAACAAATCGGTTTCGGTCTCTTCCTTGAAATTCGTTTCGAGCACGCCGGCGCGCGTGCCGCCGATGCCTTTGGCCCAGGCGAGCGCGATTTTTTTCGCGTCCTTGCCGGGGTTTTGATAAACGGCGATGAGTGACGGAACGCCCTTGCCTTCGGTGTATTGGCGGCGGACCGTGTGGCCGGGACCTTTTGGAGCGACCATGATGATGTTCACGTTCTTCGGCGGAACGATGGTCTTGAAATGGATCGAGAAGCCGTGCGAGAAGACGAGCGTCTTGCCTTTGGCCAGATTCGGCTCGATGTCTTTCTTGTAAGCAGCGGCCTGCTTGGTGTCGGGCAGCGCGACCATGATGACGTCGGCGCGCTTGACGGCTTCGGCGGTGGTGACGACTTCAAAGCCCTTTTCCTGCGCGACGGGAATGGACTTGCTGCCTTCATAAAGTCCGATGATGACCTTGAGGCCGCTGTCTTTGAGGTTGAGCGCGTGGGCGTGGCCCTGCGAGCCGAAGCCGAGGATCGCCAGCGTTTTTTTTTGCAACACGCCGAGGTCGGCGTCTTTGTCGGTATAGACTTTTGACATAAAATGATTTGAAACGGACGCGAAGGCTAACAATGCGGGGGAATGCGGTCAATTTGCAAATTTAAGTGGAACTGCGTCGCTGCCGCAACGCCGCCGACGGCTTGCGCTTCAACGACATTTTTCCGACACTGGCGGCATGAATGAATTCTCCGAATGGAAAATTTCCAAGACGCCGTTTTTTGCCGCCAACGCCGCGCTGCTCGTCGCGGCCGCCGTGGTGGTTGAAAAAGCTGCGCACCCGATTTCAATTTGGCAAATGGTCGCCGTCATCGTCTGCGTCGCGCTGGGCGCGCTGTTCGGCTGCCTGCCGTTCATTTTGGAATACCGCGCGACCAGCCGAATTCTCGACGTCAACGCAGTCACGACCGTTTCCGAGCAGTTGCTCAATTTGAAAACGTATTCATCGCAGATCGCCGTCGCCACCGACCAATGGGCGCTGGTGCAGGATGCGACGAAGGGCAGCGCGGAAAAAACCACCGCCGCCGCGCGCGAAATCGCCGATCGCATGGCGAAGGAAGTCAGCGCGTTCAATGAATTTCAGGCGAAGCTCAACGACAGCGAGAAAAGTTCGTTGCGGCTCGAAGTGGAGAAATTGCGCCGCACCGAGGGCGAATGGCTGCAGGTCGTCGTGCGCATCCTCGACCACATTCATGCGCTGCACAATGCGGCGGTGCGCTCCGGTCAGCCGGAAGTCGCGGAGCAGATCGGCCAGTTTCAAAACGCGTGCCGCGATGCCGCGCGCCGCGTCGGGCTGACGCCGTTCATGGCGGGGCCGGACGAGAAATTTGACGGAAAAAAACACCGCGCGCACGGCGTGGAAAATCCGCCCGCTGACGGCGTGGTCGCCGAGACGCTGGCGGCGGGCTTTACGTTTCAAGGCCGGCTGGTTCGTCCCGCGCTGGTGCGCTTGCGCGCGGCGGGCGATTCCGTTGTACCGGAAGTTTAAAAACCACTTTCGCTTGAAGCGGAATAAATAATTGTCAGGAATCACTCGCAAATGAGACGCCTTATTGCCAGTTGCTTGGCTGTTTCGGTTTGCTTGATTTTGTGCGCTGGCTGTTCGAGCTTGGAGCCATCTCCAGAACAACGCGCCGCCGCGCCAGCTAAACCTTGGACCGGAGCAGCCGAGGATCCTGGTTATCCAGGAGCAGAGTCTGTTGCTAGCCTGCTTAATTTGGCAAAATGAATAAGAACAGTTTAGAAGTTGACGTATGGCTGTTCACAAGAAGTCGGCCAAAAAACTTCACATGAGCGAATCCTTTCGGCTCAAAGACCAGCCGGCGAGCGAGCGTCCGCGCGAACGGCTGGCGGCGCTCGGGGCGGATGCGTTGAGCCACGCGGAGTTGATCGCGATTATTTTGCGCACGGGTTTGCAAGGTGCGAACGCGGTGGAGGTGGGAAAACAGCTTTTGCAAAAATTCGGGACGCTGCAAGCGCTCGCGCAGGCGTCCATCGAGGATCTGCAAAAAGTGCGCGGCATTGGGCGCGACAAGGCGGTGACGCTGGTGGCGGCGTTCGCGCTGGCGCGGAAAATGGCGGGCGAGCTGCAAGCCGAATCGCCGGTGCTGGACAATCCGGAAAATGTGGCGCGGCTGCTGCGGGGACAAAATTTGTTGAAAAGCGTGGAGACGTTGTCGGTGATTTTGTTGAACGCGCGGAACAAATTGATCCGCATCGAGGAAATTTCCGACGGCACGCTGGACACGGTTCTGGTGCATCCGCGCGAGGTTTTCAAAAGCGCGATCGCGGCGAACGCGCACGCCGTCGTGCTGGCGCACAATCATCCGAGCGGCGACCCGACGCCGAGCGCGGCGGACATCCAGGTGACGCGCGATTTGATCCGCGCGGGAAAACTTTTGAAAATCGAGGTGCTGGATCACGTCATCATCGGCCGCGCGACGGCGGCGCGGGCGAAGGATTATGCGTCGCTGCGCGAGCTGGGATATTGTGCCGTGTAACGGATAATGCCGAGTCACCGGGGTGATTCCTGCAAAATACAGGAATCACCCTTTTTTCATCTTTGCGACTCGGCATTATCCAGTCTGCAACAATTCCGAAAGATCACTTCGCCAGCCACTTCTGAATCATCGCGGCGACAACTTCGTCGCAGCCTTGCTCCGCGTCTGGACCAGCGATGTTTGTTGCCACGACGATGGAGAAATCCTTTTCCGGCGCGAGCCATATCACCACATACCACATCGTATTCGAGCCGGCGTGCGTCAACGCGTTTCCACCCGCCCACCCGCGCTTCACGACGATCCAGCCACAGGCGTAGTCACTGCCGGCGGGCGGCGTGTGAAGTTTGCGAAATGTTTCTGCTTTTAATAAGCCGCCGATGCGTTCGCCATCCATCTGGCAAATAGTATATCGTGCAAGGTCGTCAAGTGAACAACGGACGCTGCCAGCGGGTGCGATGGCTGGCGGATTATCTTTCTGCAAAGGCACCGTGATGCCCAATTTACGAATGTGTCCCCACGGCTCGTCAACTTCACCCATGGTTCCCGGCGGCCCGAACCCGGCGGAATCCATGTGCAGCGGCTTGAAGAGCCGTTCGGTAATCAAAGTTTCCCACGATGTGCCGGTAATTTTTTCCAGCATCGCGCCGATAATGGCGTAGCCTTGATTTGAATAAATCATCTTCGTTCCGGGCGGAGCTTCCGGCGGTTGGGCGAGCACGGCTTGGATGAACTCGTAACGCTGTTGCGCAGGCGTGCCTTGTTGTTCCCAGGCCCGTTTCCATGCGCCGGACGGCGGTGCGCAGGGAACTCCGCCCCGATGCGTCAGCAATTGCTCGACCGTCACGGCTTCGTATTGCTTATCCATCCTGCCTTTCAATTCAGGGAAAACGTCGGCAATCGTGGTGTTCCAACTTAATTTGCCTTCTTCAATCAGCATGGCGGTGAGCGTGGCCGTCATGGATTTGGTGTCGGAACCGATATGGAACACGTTGTTGGTAGTCACCGGCGTGGAGTCGCCCCACTTGCGGACACCCACGGCGGCGCGGTCGCAAATCTGTCCGTCCTTCACCACCACCACCGCAAGCGCGGGCAGGTCATGCTTCTGGCGAATGGTTTCGAGCGACTGATTTTGCATGGTGGCTGAAGGCGTTTGATCTGTGGCAAGCATGACACTAACCGCCAAAATTGCCAGCAGCAGGATGGTCAATATGATTGTATCTTTCATAGTTTTATTTGTTGTTTTGGTTGGAGCGACGGGGTTTCCAGTTTCGGCGAGCAGCGCTTCCAGTTCTCGCTTGCGCGGCTCTAAACTTTTTTTCACGACGGCTTGGTTCAGCCAGTAGAGGAACCAGTCCAGCAGGATGCAGATAAGCGCATAGATGCACCAACCGACGAGTTGGGAAGTGTGGTTGCGTGAATGCCAACTCGAAACCGCGACGGAAACTCCCAGCGCAGCGGACAGCGGCAGTAGATACCACCAGAAAATATTTTTCAGCAGCCATATCTGATGATTGACCTGTTGCAGTGAGGTTTCAATGCAGGCGACCAGTGAATTGTTTGCGACTGCCTTTTTTCGGCGCTGAAGGAGACGATCCACAACCATGAAAGCTCCGACACCGAAGCAGGCGAGCCCAACCAGACAATCCGTCCAAGCGTTGGTTCGCAGACCGCGCTGGGTAAAATACCAAGTCAGCAAAAACGCCACACCCACTTCACGCACATCGCGCCAGAAAATTCTCGCCCGAAATTGTCTTTGGTTGCGCCGAACCTCTTTCATCAGCAGGTCGGTATTGATGGTCACTTTGGCGCTGGCGTTTTGCGACTGCCACGCCTTTTGAAAATCTTCAAAGTTCATCACTGGCTCCTTTCAGTTGCTCCGCCAGTTGCTTGCGGACGCGATTCAGTTTTACGCCAATGTAATTTTCCGAAATGCCCAACACCTCGGCCATCTCCTGATAACTCAAACCGTCGAGGTGCATGAGTGCCAGCGAAGCGTCCACCTTGGGCAACTGGCGGATTGCGGCGTAGAGTTGCTCGACAATTGCTTGTTCCGGTAGCGCATCAGCGTGGCTCGGCTGCGTCTGCGGTGAAACATCAAATTTCAAAAATGTCTCATGGCCTTCGCGCCGCCGCCGCTCCCCGCGCCGCCAGGCAAGCGCGGTGTTAAAAGCCACGCGATAAATCCACGTCGTCTCCCTGGCCTCTCCACGAAAGGCTGGGATTGATTGCCATATTTGCAGGCAAACATCCTGAAACAAATCGTCTTGATCCTGTGGGGTAGCGGCACAGCCACGAACCACTTTCAAAATCAATCCGAGATGTGCAGCAAGCCATCGCCGAAATATGGTTTCCCGTCGTTCTTGGGCGGTAATTGAATGTGTCTGCAATCAGTTAAATAGTGACCGAAGCACGTCCTTTCTTACAAAGAAAATTCATTTTTTGACGTTCGTCGCCGGACATTATTGCCCACACCATCAACTTTTAGTCTTTCTCCGAAGGCTCTGATTATGCCGAGTCGCAAAGATGAAAAAAGGTTGATTCCTGTATTTTGCAGGAATCACCCCGGTGAACTCGGCATAAGGGTTATTTTTACGCGTAGGCGAATAGCCGCTTGCTTTCGCCGGGCGGTTTCCGCAATGTTTCTCAAATGTCTGCCGAATATAAACCCAGCGGGCCGGTGACTCTGACGGAAGAACAGATTCTGGCCCTGCACCAGAAGCTGCGCGATATGCGCCACGACGTGAACGGTCGGCTGGCCAACATCGTCGCCGCCGCCGAGTTGATGCGCCTGCGTCCGGATCAATCGCCGACGGAGCGGTTGAAGCTGCTGCTCGAACAGCCGCACAAGGCGGCGGAGTCCATCTCGGAATTTTCCCGCGCGTTTGAAGGCAGTCTGGGCTTGACGCGCCGGTGAAGCGCGGGAAGGGTTGTCCGCATGGAACGGTCCGAAGCTGAACTCATCGCCGCCGTGCTCGCGGGCGACGCGGCGAGCTTCGAGCCGCTGCTGGCAAAATACTCCCCGCGCGTGTTCGCGACGGCGCGGCGTTACGCGCGGCGCGAAAGCGAGATCGAGGACATTTGCCAGGAGGTCTGGCTCAAGGCGTTCGACAAGCTCAAAAGTTTTCGCGGCGAGGCGCCGTTCGAGCACTGGCTGATGCGGATGGCGGTGCGGACGTGCTACGATTTTTTGCGCGGCCACCAGCGCAACCGCGTCTCTTCCTTCAGCGAAATTTCCGAGCCGGAAGAGGACTGGCTGGAGCGTTTTGTGGCCGAGCCGGGCAACGCCGCCGAGGACGCGGATGCGGCGAAAATGCTCATTGACCGCGTGCTGGAAAAACTTTCGCCCGAGGCGCGGCTGATCATCCAGTTGCTCGAGATCGAGGATCGTTCCGTGAAGGAGATCGCGGTCATCACCGGCTGGTCGGTGCCGCTGGTGAAAGTCCGGGCGTTCCGCGCGCGCGGGGAGATGAAAAAAATCCTGGCGCGCATAACCAAGGAAAAATATTTGTAACCCTGCGCAATTTTTGCGCGTCAAACATATAGAAGCTGTATGAACCTGCCTGAACTCCAAAAAAAACTGATCGCCGCCGCCCGGCTCCAGCCGCCGGACGACCGGGTGCCGTATGCCTTTGAGAAGCGCATCATGGCGCAGCTCGCGGCGCGGTCGGCCACGGATCATTGGGTGTTTTGGGCGCGCGGATTATGGCGCGCGGCGGCGGCGTGCGTGGCCGTGGCGGTGGTGTTCGGTGCGGTTTCGCTGCTGAAGCCGGCGGCACCGGACAACAGCAACGACCTCTCGCAGGATTTTGAGAACACGCTGCTGGCCTCCGCGGATTTGCCGGATAATTCTTCGCCACCGTGAACAACTGGAAAGTCATTTTTGCGACCGTAGTGATTTTCGGCGCGGGTGTGATCACCGGCGGATTGCTGGTGAATTACGTCCAAAACTCCCGTCCCAAGGCGGCTCACCGGCCGCTGGCGGAAATGCACGTGTCCGCCACCAACCAGATGGTGCGCCCGCTGGATGCGCCGAAGTTGCGCGCGCCGGAAATCTTGAGCAAACAACTTTTGCAAAAGCTACAGGATGAATTGCAGCTTGCGCCGGAGCAGAACGCGGCGATCCAAAAAATCATCAGTGAAGGTCAAAACCAGATTCGCAAGGTGATTCAGGATTCGCGGCTGGAAATTCGCGCAGTGCTTACGCCCGATCAGCAGCAGCAATTTGATGATCTGATGAAACGCCAGTTCCGCAAGGCGCTCTTCAACACCAACGCGCCCGCCGCCCTGCCGCCGGCTACAGCCACCAATGCGCCGTGACTTTTTAAATTTCAGTCCGTTTCAATCACGGAGCTGATTTTCTTGCGCAGTTCCTTGTTCACCGCGTTGGCCGAGCGGTTGGCGTCCACGATGTCGAAGCCGTAGGTTTTCTGCATCGCCTTGAAGGCGCTTTGCATGGCGGCCTGATATTTCAGAAAGCTGTCGAACACTTCGCGCGACAATCCCAAATCCATTCCGCTCTCCCAATAATCCAGCGTCGCGTTTTTGGAAAGATTGCGCTGCACGAGTTCTTCGGGCTCCACCGACAGATAAAACACCGCGTCCGGCACCGGCGCGATGCCGTAAAGATTTTTCAGCCATTTTTCATCCATGCCGCGCACCAGGTCGCGCGCCATCAGCGTGTAAATATAGCGGTCGGCCAGCACGATGAAACCCGCCTTGAGCGCGGGCACGATGATGTTTTCCAACTGGTCGGCGAAATCCGTCGCGTAAAAAAGGCTCAACGTCGTCCGGCTCAAAACATTTCCGTTCTGCGCTTTTTCCAATTCGGCGCTGACCAGCGTGGAGCGTTTCAAACCGACCTGCACCGTCGGGCGGCCGCTCGTTTCGAGCCAGTTCACCAGTTCGGCGATTTGTGTGGAACGGCCGGAACCGTCCGCGCCCTCGACGACAATCAGTTTGCCGCCGAGGTCTTCGGCCTTGATGCGCGGGATGCCATGGCCGTAAAAACGGCGGATTTTTTTGGTGCTCATGCGGCTTTGTCTTCTTCGAGTTCGAGGGCTTCGCGGTCGCCCGGCAGGGACGGCGGCAACGGCAGCGGACTGCGGCGTTTGAATTTTTTCAGATCAATCCGCTCACTGACGAGCTTGCGGACGATGACCTGTTGTTTTTCCACATTCACATTGGCATCCATCGTGACGAATTCAAATTCTTTGCTCATCGCCAGATATTGTTCAAGGATGCGGCCCTGAAAGATTTTGAAGCTTTCGTAGGGATCTTTTGACAGATTCAAATCCATGCCCGCCTCGAAAAATTTCAATTTCGGCCGCCCTTCCAAAATGCGGTTCAACGACACTTCTAGATCCGCCTTGAAAAACATCGTGAGGTCGGGCCGGGCGGCGAAACTATAATTGCCGCGCACCCAGTCGGGCGGGCAGCCGCGCGTCACGTCGCGCGCGAACGCGGTGAAAATATAGCGGTCGCACAACACGACATAACCGGCGCGCAGGAGCGGCAGCAGATGGCGTTCGTAGCGGTCGGCAAAATCCGTCGCGTGGATCAAACTAAAAGTGGTCGGCGTGAGCAATTCGCGTTTTTTGCCTTTGCTCGTGGCGGATTTGACGATTTCCGACGAGTTCCACTCGCTGAAATAGACTTTGATGCCTTCGGCCTCGAGCCAGCGTTTGAGCAGATAGATCTGCGTGGACTTGCCCGAGCCGTCCAGTCCTTCGACGGCGATCAACCGGCCCGGAAAATTTAATTCAGCAAATGATTTCATGCGTGGCGCTAGGCGCGTTTTTCTAATTTAGCGGAAAAAGTATCGGTCACAAGCCCAAGTTGATAACACAATTTTGCCGTTTGATTGTTAAAATCAGGTGACAAAACCCGTGGTTTACTTCGCTTGTGAAAAAAATCACAATTTAATCTTGCGACGAATTTTCGCGGCGGCTAGGCTTGGATTGCGCTTCTTTTCAGGCGCATATTTTTTAAGGAAATGCAGACCCAAACCGAATACGGCTACAATTCAAAGGTCGAAGGCGATGTTGTGCTGACAACGGTTGACGCCGCGCTCGCGTGGTTCCGCAAAAATTCCGTCTGGCCGATGCCCATGGGCCTGGCTTGCTGCGCGATTGAGCTGATGGCCGTCGGCGCGAGCCGCTTTGATATTTCCCGCTTTGGCTCGGAAGTGATGCGTTTTTCGCCGCGTCAGGCCGACTGCATGATTGTCGCCGGCACGGTCACCTACAAATCCGCCGGTTTTCTCAAACGCATTTATGACCAGATGCCCGAGCCGAAATGGGTCATCGCGATGGGTGCGTGCGCCTCGACCGGCGGCATGTATCGCAGCTACGCCGTGTTGCAAGGCGTGGACAAAGTCGTGCCCGTGGATGTATACATCGCCGGCTGCCCGCCGCGCCCGGAAGCCGTGCTGGACGCGCTGATGAAAATTCAAAAGAAAATTGGCACGCAACCCATTTTGCAGGGAACTGTCGCGGCAAAACTGCTGCACCTCGAAGAAAAATAAATCCGTGTCCGCCCTCGAATCCGCCAATAAAATCAAGGCCAAGTTCGGCGCGCTCATCGCCGAGCCGACGGAGTTTCGCGGCGAAATTTCGCTGAAAATTGCCGACGCGGAACAGATTTTTGAAGTATGCAATTTCGCCAAGCGCCAGCTTGGCTTCGATTATCTCGTGGACATTTCCAGCGTGGATAATTACGGCGAAGATCCGCGCTGGACGGTGGTTTATCATCTGCGCGGCATCGCCAGCGGCGAGGAATTGCGATTGAAAACGGATGTCAGTGAAGAAAAATCTGAATTGCCAAGCGTGTTGCCCGTGTGGCGCACGGCCAACTGGCACGAGCGCGAAGTTTACGACATGATGGGCATCCGCTTCAGCGGCCATCCCGATTTGCGCCGGATTTTGATGTGGGAAGGTTATCCGTATCATCCGTTGCGCAAGGATTTCCCGCTCGCCGGCAAGCCGTCGGATTTGCCCGGCGTCGCGTTCACGCAAGTGACGCCCATGGAAGGCGGACCGTTTGTGACGTTGCCGAGCAGCAGTGATTCGATTGCGCGCGAGCCGCGCGTTCGCGTTCCTGAAAATGCCGATCCGGGCATCAGCGACAAGCGGCTCGTTGATGGGAAGCTCAAATAATTTTCATGGCCACTGTTCAAGACATTGAAATTCCCGATTCCGCCGCGCGTGCGGCGGCGATTGAAGAGGCACAGGATATTCAGGGCGAGCGCATGGTCTTGAACATGGGTCCGTCGCATCCGGCCACGCACGGCGTCTTGCGCATCGTGCTGGAACTGGACGGCGAAGTCATCACCAAGGCTGATCCCGATGTCGGTTATTTGCATCGCGGTGACGAAAAAATCGCCGAGAACATGACCTATACCCAGTTCATCCCTTACACGGATCGGCTGGATTATCTCGCGCCGCTCGCGAACAACGTCGCCTACGCGCTCGCGGTGGAAAAACTGCTCGGCATCCACGATAAACTGCCGCCGCGCTGCCAATACATCCGCGTGATGGTTTCCGAACTCGCGCGCATCTCCTCCCACTTGCTCGGCCTCGGCGCGTTCGCTATGGACACCGGCGCGGTCACGGTGTTCCTGCTCACGTTCACCGAGCGCGAAAAAATTTACAACCTCGCCGAAGCCGCCAGCGGTGCGCGACTCACGACGAGCTACACGCGCATCGGCGGTTTGATGCGCGACGTGCCGCCGACCTGGTGCGATCAAGTGCGCCAGTTCCTGAAAGAATTTGCCGTCGCGCTCGCCGAGGCGCACACGTTGCTCACGCGCAATCGCATCTGGGTCGACCGCCTGCGCGACCTCGGCCACATCTCGAAAGAGATGGCGATTGACTACGGTTTGAGCGGCCCGAACCTGCGCGGCAGCGGCGTGGAATGGGACTTGCGCAAAAACCAGCCGTATCTGTGCTACCAGGATTTGGATTTTGACATTGCCGTTGGCTCCGCTGGCGATTGCTACGACCGCTATCTCGTGCGCATGGAAGAGATGAAGCAGAGCATGCGGATTCTGGAGCAATGCTGTAACAAGATTCCCGGCGGCGCGGAAAACAAATCCAAGGAACCGATCAACGTCGCGGATGGAAAAATCACGCTGCCGACGAAGGAAAAAGTTTTGACGAGCATGGAGGAATTGATCCATCAGTTCATGCTCGTGACCGAAGGCGTGAATTGCCCGCCCGGTGAAGTTTATTTCGGCCACGAAAATCCGAAGGGCGAACTCGGTTTTTACATCAACAGCAAGGGCGGCGGCACGCCGTATCGCCTGAAAATCCGCGCGCCTTCGTTCATCAATTTGAGCATCCTCGGCGAACTGATGCCGGGTGCGATGATCAGCGACGTGCCGGTCATCCTCGGCTCGCTCGATTTTGTCATGGGGGAAAGCGACCGATGAAAACTAACATTTGCGCCAAAATGACCCGGACAATCAACATCTCCAGTCGGATAGGTTTATTTTTTAGTATAAATACTTATGCATCAGCATACTCTGATGTTTTTATTCGGATAATCGGTCAAGGCTGGTCAAACCTAATCAAACCTAATCAAACCAAAAAATCCGGCTTAATCCGGCTTAATCCGGCTAAAAAAATGTCTTGGCTGGCTCCCGCATGGCTCAAAACCAGAATGGAGGCATGCTGCATATGAACGCTGTCTCCACAGAAACGGTTCCAAATCCGCCCCAGTGTGCGGGCGGCTTCGTCCCGTCTGCCGCGCTCGAAGCGGAAGTGAACGAATTGATTTCACACTATCCGGTGAAACGCGCCGCGTCGCTCATGGTGCTGCACGCGATTCAGGAACAGTTCGGCTGGATTTCGCGTGAAGCCGTTTTATGGACGGCCAAAAAACTGGAGTTGCAGCCGATCAACGTCCAGGAAATTTTGACGTTTTATCCGATGCTGCGGCAGGAGCCGATGGGTAAGTATCAGATCAAAGTCTGCCGCACGTTGAGCTGTGCGCTCGGCGGCGCTTATGAATTGCGCGAACATCTGTGCAAAAAATTCGGTCTGGACGCGCACGCGCACGGCGCGCAGACATCGAAAGACGGAAAGTTCACCGTTGAATTCGTCGAGTGCCTCGCCAGTTGCGGCACCGCGCCGGTGATGATGTGCAATGATGATTTTTACGAAGGTGTTTCGCACACGAAGGCGGACGAAATTGTTGGAGGATGCAAATGAATTTTAATTCTGCATTCTTCATTCTGCCTTCTGCATTTGGAAAATGGTTGCCCGACATGGATTTGAACCATGACAAACAGATTCAGAGTCTGCTGTGCTACCGTTACACCATCGGGCAGGATGGGACGCATTAAGCTAGAGAATTTTAATTGAGAGTCAAGTTGCTGATATGGCGCAAGAATACAAATTGATTTTGAAGTACGCCGATGAACCTGGTTACAGCCGGGATCTCGAGTGTTATTTGCGTCATGGCGGCTACGCGGATTTGAAAAAAGCGCTCGCGATCCCGGCGAAAGATTTGCCCGACGGCAAAAAACTTTCACCGCAGGAACAAATCCGCGAGGACGTGAAAATTTCCGGTCTGCGCGGTCGCGGCGGCGCCGGTTTTTCCTGCGGCCTCAAGTGGAGTTTCGTTGACCGTAAGAGCGGCAAGCCGATTTATCTCATCTGCAACGCCGACGAATCCGAACCCGGTACGTTCAAGGATCGGCAGATCATGTATAAGGATCCGCACCAGTTGATCGAGGGCATGGCCATCTCGTGCTTCGCGAACGACGTGCATCTGGCCTACATCTATATCCGTGGTGAAATGGTGGACGGCGCGAAAATCCTAAACGAAGCGATCAAGGAAGCCCGCGCGAAAAATTTCCTCGGCAAAAATATTTGCGGCAGCGGCTATGATTTGGAGATTCACGTTCATCGCGGCGCCGGTGCTTACATCTGCGGCGAAGAAACGGGTTTGATCGAATCACTCGAAGGCAAGCGTCCGTATCCGCGCATCAAGCCGCCGTATTTTCCGGCGATTCTCGGTCTCTGGATGTGTCCGACTATCGTCAACAACGTCGAGACGCTTTGTAACATTAAGCACATCGTCGCGCTGGGCGGCGCGGCGTTCGCGAAGCTTGGCACGCCGAACAACACCGGCACGCGCATCGTCAGCTTAAGCGGCCACGTCAAGAAACCTGGCTACTACGAAATCGAAACCGGCAAGGCGACGATTGGCGAACTGATCAACGACCCGAAATTCGGCGGCGGTCTGCGCGATGGGCGCAAACTCAAAGCGGTGATTCCCGGCGGTTCGTCCGCGAAAGTTTTCAAGGCGGGCGAAAAATTCAAGCTCAAGAAAAAGGACGCCGAGGGCAAAGAAATTCTGGTCGAGACCGACATGCTGGATTTGCCTTACGATTTCGATTCGCTCGCCGCCGCCGGTTCGATGAGCGGTTCGAGTGCGATCATTGTCATGGATGATTCGACGGACATCGTCGCGGCGCTCGCGAATTTGTCCGAATTTTACGCGCACGAAAGCTGCGGCCAGTGCACGCCCTGCCGCGAAGGCGCGCTGTGGATGAGCAAGACGCTGCATCGCCTCACGCACGGCGAAGGCCGCGCGAGCGACGCGGATTATCTCGTGAAGATCGCCGACAACATTCCCGGCGGCCGCACGATCTGCGCGTTCGGCGAAGCCTGTTCGTGGCCGGTGCAAAGTTTCGTCGCGAAGTTCAAGGATGAATTCGTCGCGAAAGGCGCCGCCGACGAAGCCCGTCGCGCGCAGGAAATTTCTGCGCCCGCTGAAACTAAACATTTGGCAGCCGCGCACCACTGATTTCAATGTCAACCGCCGCCACAACTGAAACGAAGCCCGCGCCGACCGCGATTGAAAAAATCAAGGTCAAGGTGGACGGGCGCGAAATCGAAGTTCCGCGCCTCACGGCGGACTGGTCGGGCAAGCTCACGCCCACGACGATGATTCAGGCGTGCGAACTGGCGAAGACCGATGTGCCGCATTATTGCTGGCATCCGAAATTGTCCGTGGTCGGCAACTGCCGGATGTGCCTCGTCGAATTTGGCACGCCGGCGATGGGTCCGGATCGCAAGCCGGTGATGAATCCCGACGGGACACCGAAGATTGCGAAGTCGCCGCGGCCTGCGATTTCCTGCGCGACGCCGATTTCGCCGGGAATGGAAATTTACACGAAGACGCCCGCCGTGAAGCAGATGCGCGAAGGCGTTCTCGAATCGCTGCTCATCAACCATCCGCTCGACTGCCCGATCTGCGACCAGGCCGGCGAATGCAAGCTGCAGGAATACTCCGTTGATTACGGTCAGAGTGCCAGCCGCTTTGTCGAAGCGAAGGTTCACAAGCCGAAAGCGGTTGATCTGGGACCGCGTATCATGCTCGATGCGGAACGCTGCATTTTGTGCACGCGCTGCATCCGCTTCACGCGCGACATCGCCGGTGACGACGCGCTCGGCATCATCAACCGCGGCAGCTACAACACCATCGCGACGTTCCCCGGCATGCCGTTCGACAATAATTACACGCTGAACACCGTGGATGTCTGTCCGGTCGGCGCGCTCACCTCGAAGGATTTTCGTTTCCAGATGCGCGCGTGGTTTCTCAAAGAAACCAAAAGCGTTTGCACGAGTTGCGCGACGGGCTGCAATGTCCTCATCGGTTCGCGCGAAGAAAAAATTTACCGCTACACACCGCGCGACAACGATGCGGTCAACGCTTCGTGGATGTGCGACGCCGGCCGCTTAAATTACAAATGGATCGGTCGCGCCGACCGTTTGAAGGACGTTTTGGTGCGTGGTCAGAAATCCACCTGGACGGCGGCGCTCAATGAAATTTCCGACAAGCTCAAGAAAGCTCCGGCGGGTTCCGTGGCCATCATCGCCTCGGCGCGGCAGACGAACGAGGAACTCTGGCTGATTTCAAAACTGAAAACCAAGCTCGGCGCGATCAGCGATTCGATCCCGCGCGACGGGACGGGCGATAAGATTCTCGTCAGTGCGGACAAAAATCCGAACACGAACGGTGCGCGGCTCACGGGTATTTGCTTCACCGAGATGGGAATTAATCTGGTGAAAATTTCCGACGGCATCGCCAGCGGAAAAATCAAGACGCTCATCGTTTTCGGTGAAAACATCGTCAAGCGCGCGGTCAGCAACGAAAAATTGCGCGAACGCGAAACCGTCAGCGAAGTTGTGGACGAACACGGCATCACGGCGGAATTGCTTGCGAAGCTGGAAACGCTCATTGTCAGCGACATTTTGCCGAACGAGACGACCAAGCTGGCGCATTACATTTTGCCCGGCGCGGCACACGCGGAAAAACGCGGCACGTTCACCAACGGCAAGGGCCGCGTGCAGAAATTCATGAAGGCCGTCGAAGCGCCGGGCGACGCGCGCGCCGAATGGGAATTTTTGCATGACCTCGTTTACAACGTCACCGGCCAGAATGGTTTTGTGACCATCGAAGGTCTGTTCAACCAAATGGCCAAGGAAGTGCCCGCCTTTAACGGCGTGACGTGGCAATCTCTCGGCGACACCGGCGTGACGGTGCAAATCTAAAAATGGACTGGAATTTCATCATCTTCAGTATTGTCAAGATAGCGATTGTCGTCGGCGTCGTGCAGGGCCTCGTTGCGTATTCCGTGCTGGCCGAGCGCAAAATTTCGGCGTGGATCCAGGACCGCGTCGGCCCAAATCGCACCGCGCCGCCGTTCATGAAATTTATCCCCGGCGGACAATTTTTGACGCGGCTCGGAATTTTTCAGCCGCTCGCCGACGGCTTGAAGTTCATGTTCAAGGAAGACTTCACTCCGGCAGGTGTGAAGAAAATTTATTTCTTTCTCGCTCCGGCGGTGTCCGTGATTCCGGCGATGTTGACGGTCGCGGTGATTCCGTTTGGATCGAACATCGGCGCGCAGAAAATGGTCATCGCAGACTTGAATGTCGGCATTCTCTACACGTTCGGCATCGTCTCGATGGGCGTTTACGGCATCGTGCTCGCGGGCTACGCGGCGAACTCGAAGTATCCGATGTTCGGCGGCATCCGTTCGAGCGCGCAGATGATTTCGTATGAAATTTCGATGGGCATGTCGGTCATCCCGGTGCTGCTCATTGTCGGTAATTTGAATCTTGGACAAATCATTTCCTGGCAATCAACGCACGGCTGGATGGTCGTGTATGCGCCGATTTCATTCATCATTTTCATGGTCGCGTCGTTCGCGGAAACCAACCGCACGCCGTTCGATTTGCCCGAAGCGGAAACCGAACTTGTCGGCGGCTACCACACGGAATACGGCTCGATGAAGTTCGCGCTCTTCTTCCTCGCCGAATATTCCAACATGGTTTCTTCGTCCGCCATGATGGTGACGCTGTTTTTCGGCGGCTGGACGCTGCCGTTCTGGGGCTTGGATCATGCGGCGATCTCGCTCGGCATGGGTATCGCGCAGATTTTTGTCTTCCTCGCGAAGATGCTGTTTTTTATGGTCGTCTTCATCTGGGTGCGCTGGATGTTCCCGCGTTTTCGTTATGACCAGTTGATGGACTTGGGTTGGCGGCGGTTTTTGCCGCTCGCGTTGGTGAACATTTTAATCACGGCCGTCTGGCTGTGGCTGAGGAGTTGATATGGCCGTTGTTGTAAATCGCAAATCACTCACGTTTTGGGAAAAACTTTATCTGCCGGCGATTGTCGGCGGATTGAAAGTCACGCTCAAGCACGCCTACAACACGCTGATCTTGCGCAAGGTCGTGACGATGGAATATCCCGAGCAGAAATGGACGCTGCCGACCGGTTATCGCGGCGCGCCATATCTGGTCAAGGATCAGGAAGGCAACACGAAATGCGTGTCCTGCCAGCTCTGCGAATTTGTCTGCCCGCCCAAAGCCATCCGCATCACGCCGCCCGGCGAACACGGCCAGAAGGCTGACCGCACGAACGCGGAAAAAATGCCGGCGGAATTTGAGATCAACATGCTGCGTTGCATCTTCTGCGGCTTCTGCCAGGAAGTCTGCCCGGAAGAGGCGATTTTTCTGCAACAGGATTATTCGCTGACCGCGCTTAGCCGAAGCGAACTGATTTACAACAAGGAAAAACTTTTGTCGCTCGGCGGTGAAGTCGGCGGCATTCAGAAATGGAAATTGAAATTTGACGAAGCGAAAGCGCAGGAAAATTTCCCGGTGAAGCTCTAATCTGCAATGGAAGCTATCAACAACTTGGTCAGCGGCGGCGCGGTGGAAGACGTTTTGTTTTACGTCTTCGCGGCGCTGACGCTGTTGTGCGCCGTTCTCGTGGTCGCGAATCCGTTCAGCCGCAATCCGGTGACGAGCGCGATGTTTCTCGTGCTGACAATCATCTCGATGTCCGGCCTGTTCCTGCTATTGCATGCGTTCTTTCTCGCGGCGGTGCAGATTCTGGTTTACGCCGGCGCGGTCATCGTGCTGTTCATTTTCGTCATCATGTTGCTCGACCTGAAGGAAGAGCAGCGCCGCAAAATAAAATTCTTCGGCCTCGCCGCCGGCTTGGTTTCCGTGGGTATCGTTGTCAGTATTTTTGTGAAGTCGCTCGCGTCCATCAAGCCCACCGCTGCCGAGCCCACGCTCGAAGGCGAAACCTACGCGCTCGGCAAACTCTTGTTCACGCAATACACGCTGCCGTTTGAAATCGTCTCGGTGCTGCTGCTCGTGGCGATGGTCGGCGTGATCCTGCTGAGCAAAAAGAAACTCGAATAACATGCACGTCGGCCTCCATCATTATTTGTTCGTGAGCTTCATGCTGTTCAGCCTGGGGCTGCTCGGCGTCATCATGCGCCGCAACCTGCTGGTGATTTACATGTCGCTCGAGCTGATGCTCAACGCGGCCAATCTGGCGCTCGTCTCCTTTTCGCGGTTCAACAACAAACTCGACGGCCAGGTGCTGGTGTTTTTCATCATCACCGTGGCGGCGGCGGAAGTGGCGGTCGGCCTCGCGCTGATCGTGGCGCTCTACCGCAAACGCCAGTCCGCGCACGTCGAAGATTTGACCTCGATGAAACTCTGACGGATGAATCAATGACCACCGACTTAAAAGATTTAACTGAGAGAATTTACGGCAATCTACCGTGGATTATCTTGTTTCTGCCACTGTTTTCAGCGACGGTGATTACGTTATTCACTTTGCGCACCAAGACTGTCAGCAGTCTTATCTCAATCGGGGCCGTTGTTACGGGCTTCATTCTCACGGTTATTTTTATTAATCACGAGGGTTGGCATCCTATAACGACAGAAACCTCTGTGAACTGGCTGTCCATCGGCGGACTGCAAATTGATTTCGGCCTCAAGCTCGACGCGTTGAGCCTGATGATGCTGCTCATCGTCACCGGCGTCGGCGGCGCGATCCATATTTATTCCTACGGCTACATGGATCACGACCGGAGCAAGGCGCGCTTCTTCGCGTTCTTAAGTTTGTTCACGTTCTCGATGCTCGGCATCGTGCTGGCGAATAATTTTCTGATGATGTTCATTTTCTGGGAACTGGTCGGCGTGTCCAGCTACCTGCTCATCGGTTTCTGGTTTGAAAAACCCAGCGCCGGCGACGCCGCGAAAAAAGCCTTCATCACCAACCGCCTCGGCGACTTCGGTTTTCTCGCGGGCATTTTGATGGTTTGGGGACTGCTCGGCTCGTTGAATTTTGGCGTGTTGCAAACGGCGATGCTGGCGAATCCTGCCGCGCTTGGCGTGGGCGCGACCATCGCCGGTCTTTTGGTTTTTTGCGGTGCGGTCGGCAAGTCTGCGCAATTCCCGCTCCACGTCTGGCTCGCGGACGCGATGGAAGGCCCGACGCCCGTGTCTGCTTTGATCCACGCCGCGACGATGGTGGCCGCCGGCGTTTACATGCTGTGCCGCACGTTGTTTTTATACAACGCCGACGCGCTCCACGTCATCGCCTACATCGGCGGATTCACCGCGCTGCTCGCCGCGCTCATCGCCATCCAGCAAAACGACATCAAGCGCATCATCGCCTACTCCACGCTGTCGCAACTCGGCTACATGGTCATGGCCGTCGGTTTGAACGGCCCGACGCCGGCGATGTTCCATCTGACCACGCACGCATTTTTCAAGGCGCTCCTGTTCTTGAGCGCCGGCTCCGTCATCCTCGGCATGCACCACGAGCAGGACATCTGGCAAATGGGCAACATCCGCAAAAAAATGCCCATCACGTTCTGGACGTTTCTCATCGGCGCTCTCGCCTTGAGCGGTATTCCGCCGTTCAGCGGGTTTTATTCGAAGGATTCCATTCTCGCGCAAGCGTTGGAACAGAAGAATTATTTGCTGTTCGCCGTCGCCGTTTTCGTCGCCGCGCTGACGGCATTTTACACGTTCCGGCTTTTCTTCGTCGTTTTCTTCGGCAAGGACAAATCCGACCACGCAAAGCATGCGCACGAATCGCCGCTGGTGATGACGCTGCCGCTGGTGGTGCTGGCCGTGTTCGCAGCCATCGGCGGTTTTATCGGTATCACTAACAACTACGGTTCGCAATTCGTAGCCGACCACGAAACCCTTTCCGTCGCGCAACAATTCCTCGAACCGCTGCGCACGCCCGTCCCGATGTTGATTGGCATCGGCGTGGCGCTGCTGGGAATTTTTCTCGCGTTCGCGCTTTACAAAAATGCCAGTTCAGATCCGTTGCCCGCCAAACTTGGCGCGCTGTCCACGGCGATGAAAAACCGTTTTTACTTCGACGAGTTTTACGCAGCCACGTTCATCCGCGCGCATGATTTTCTCGCGGCGGTGGCCGACTGGATTGATCGCTGGATTTTGGAAGGCGCGATCATCGGCGCGATTCGCGGCGGCACGGATTTGAGCGGACGCGCGCTGCGCCTCGCGCAAACCGGCAACCTCCAGACCTACACGATTCTATTCGTGCTGGGCGTGGTGCTGCTGCTCTATTTCGTTTTGGGAAAATAAAATGTCCATACTGACTTACATCGCAGGTTGGCCGCTGCTGGCGGCGTTGGCGCTCATCGTCGTGCCGCGCAATTACCGCGTCATCATCCGCGCCATCGCGGTGCTGGCCACGCTGATCTCGGCGGTGCTGGCGGTGAAAATGTTTTGCCAGTTTATTCCCGGCGCGAACGGCTTCCAGTTCGAGCAGCAAATCTCGTGGGTCGAATCGCTCGGCATCAGCTATCACGTCGGCGTGGACGGCTTGAACGTCGGCCTCATTTTGATGGGCGCGATCGTCGCCTTCGCCGCCGCGCTCTGCTCGTGGGAAATCCAGACGCGCGAAAAGGAATTTTACATCCTGCTGCTGGTGATGACCGGCGGCATTCTCGGTGCGTTCGCATCGCTCGACTTGTTCTTCTTCTACTTCCTGCACGAACTCGCGCTGGTTCCGACCTTCATCATGATCGGCGTCTGGGGCCGCGGCGAAAAGAAGAACTACGCGACGTTCCAGATCACGCTATATTTGAGCATCGGCGCGCTCATCGCGCTCATCGGCCTCATCGCGCTTTATCTGCAATCCGGTGCGAACACGTTCGACATCCCGAAAATCATTGAACACGCCAAGACCAATCCGCTCGCGGTCAACGCGCAAAACTTCATCTTCCCGCTGCTGCTGTTCGGCTTCGGCATTCTGGTTTCGCTCTGGCCGTTTCATTCCTGGGCGCCTCTCGGTTACGGTGTTGCACCGTCACCGACCGCCATGCTTCACGCCGGCGTGCTGAAGAAATTCGGGCTCTATGGTTTGATTCGTATCGCACTCCCGCTCCTGCCACAGGCTGCGCAAAGCTGGGCGCACGTGATCGCGTGGCTATGCGTCGGTAATATTTTGTATGTCGGCTGGGTCGCGATGCGCCAAAAAGATTTGAACCTGCTCATCGGTAATTCCAGCGTGGCGCACATGGGTTTTATTTTCCTCGGCATCGCCAGTCTGAACCTCATCGGCGTGACCGGTGCGGTGCTGATCATGGTCGCGCACGGTTTCCTCGCGGCGCTTACATTCGCCCTGAGCGGCTACATTTACAAACAGACCGGCACGTTGCAAATCAGCGAACTCGGTGGCCTCTGCCGCAAGCTGCCGTTTATCGGCACCGCGTTGCTCATGGCCGCAATGGCTGGCTGCGGATTGCCCGGCTTCGCGAATTTCTGGGGCGAAGCCACGGTGTTTTTCGGCGCGTGGAAAATGTTTCCGGCCATCACGGTCATCGCGCTCTGGGGCGCACTGGTCATCGGCGGCATTTATATGACGCGCGCCATCCGCAACATCCTGCACGGCCCGCTGCCGGAAAAATGGGATTTGCTGTCCGACGCCTCGAATGTCTGGCGCAAACTGCCTTATGCGCTGCTGCTCGTGAGCCTGCTGGTGTTTGGCTTCGTGCCGAAATTGCTCACGGAAAAAATCAATCCCGATGCGCAGAAAATTGTGACGATGGTAATGAGTCAGGGAAGCACAGCCGCCCCGGCTGTTGTCATCAGCGCCCCGTTGACGAGTTCCGTTCTGGCTGACGTGGCGTCAGCCAAAGCGCCCGCGGCGGGCGCGCTCCCCGAAACTGTTTCAATTGGCAATCGGCAATTGGCAATCGAAAATAAATGAATTCCTCCCTGATAATGCTGGAAATTTCGGTGATCGGCCTCGGCCTGGTACTGCTGCTGGCGGATCTGTTTGTGCCCGCCGAGCGCCGCCGCTTCGTCGGCTATGCGGCCATCGTGGCGTTGGGCGTGTTGCTGGTCACGAGCTTGAGTGGCAATGGCAGTTGCGGCCAGTTCGGCACCGCGTTCGGCGGCATGTTCGTCAACGACGCGCTGTCCCTGTTCTTTAAGCAACTGTTCATCGTCGCGGTGATTTTGGTTCTGTTCATGGCCGCCGAATTTTCCGACAAACTTGCCGAGGGCAGCGTGGCGGAATATTATTCGCTGATTATTTTTGCGCTCGCCGGCATGTTGTTTGCCGCGTCATCGAACGACTTCACGATGCTGTTCGTCTCCATCGAACTCATCACCATCACCTTTTACGTCCTCGTCAGTTTTCAACGCAGCAAACTTCAATCGCTCGAGGCCGGCGTGAAATATCTGATCCTCGGCGCGCTGTCGTCATCGTTCATGGTGTTCGGTATCGCGCTGATTTGGGGAACGACCGGTGAACTGAATTTCGACAACCTTTCACATTTTCTCGCCCAAAACCCGGAGGTTGCGACCAGTCAACTCTTTCTGCTCGGCGTGTTGCTGGTTTTGGTCGGACTTGGCTTCAAGATCGCCGCGTTTCCATTCCAGATTTGGGCGCCGGACGTTTATCAAGGCGCGCCGACGCCGACGACCGCGTTTCTCGCCATCGGTTCCAAAGCCGCCGGCTTTGTTTTGCTGCTGCGCGTGCTGTTCACCGCCGTGCCGAGCGTGACCGCGCACTGGGCGAATTTACTGATTGTGATTTCTGCGATCACGATTCTTTACGGCAATCTCTGCGCGATTCCGCAGCGCAATTTGAAACGTCTGCTCGGCTATTCCAGCATCGCGCAAGCCGGTTATTTGCTGCTTGGCGTGGCGGCCTTGAGCGCGAGCGGACAGTCGGCACTGTTGTATTATCTCGCCGGTTATGTGTTCACGGTGATGGCGGCTTTGTTTGTCGTTACGTTGGTGATGCGGCAGTTGCCGACGGAAGACATTGGCGGCCTCGCCGGTTTAAACCAGCGTTCGCCGCTGCTCGCCGCTACCCTCACCATCGCGATGGTTTCACTGGCCGGCATCCCGCCGCTCGCGGGATTCTTTGGAAAATTTTTGCTCCTCAAAGCCGTGATTGAAACCGCGCAGGCCACCGGAAACCATGGTTATTATTGGCTCGCCTTCATCGCGCTGGCGGGCGTGATTATCTCGCTCTACTACTATTTCGGCGTCATCCGTGCGATTTATTGGAGCAAACAACCGGCAGATTTGTCGCCGATCGAACTCTCATCGCCGGCCAGACTTTCCATCTGGGTTTGCCTCGTCGGCATCTTCTGGATTGGCATATTCCCGAACACGCTTTTGAACATCACCAACCTCGCGGCGGTAGCTTTGGGGAGATAATTTAGCCGCCAAACCAAAACGCGCCGGCAACATCTGTCGGCGCGTTTTTGCATTAAGCCCGATTCAGTTCAAACCGTCCGCATCTGCACGGCGTCCACGATTTCCGTGCCGACGGAAATCGCGCCGATAATGACGACGGTGTCGCCTTTCTGCAAACGGCCTTGCTCGGCCAGCATTTTTAAACCGGTTTCAATCGTGTTCTGCGGATCAATGAAATCGAATCCCATGACGAAGGGCGTGACGCCCCAGCTCAAGGTGAGTTCGTTCGCCGACTGTTCGTTGTCGCACATTGCATAGACGGGCGAATAGCGCGGGCGCATCCACGACGCGTAGCGCGCCATGTGGCCGTGGCGGGTGAAGGACAGAATGGCGGCGGCCTTCAATTCATTCGCCATGACGACCGCGCTTTTGACCAGCTTTTGCCGCGCGTTATTGAGTTCCGCCAAATCGTGAAACTGCGCGCTGCCGCTGCGCTCGATGCGCTTGGCAATCTTGTCAAACACCTCAATGCATTTCAGGGGGTATTTCCCGACGGTGGTCTCGCCGCTCAACATGATGGCATCCGTCTCTTCAAAAATCGCGTTGGCCACGTCGGTCACTTCCGCGCGCGTGGGCATCGGCGCCGTGATCATGCTTTCGAGCATGTGCGTGGCGACGATGACCGGACGGCCGATGCGCAAACAACTTTTGACGATGCGGCGCTGGACGATGGGAAGTTCTTCGTAAGGAATTTCAATTCCCAGATCGCCGCGCGCCACCATGATGCCGTCGGCCTCGCGCACGATGGATTCCAAATTTTTTATCGCCTCCTGATCCTCGATTTTGGCGATGACGAACGGATGCGGTTTATCTTCCTCGAACATTTCGCGAAGCTGTAATAAATCACGCGCTTCGCGCACGAACGAGAGCGCGATGAAGTCCACGCCGAGTTCCAGACCAAGTTTCACGTCTTTGATGTCCTTGGCCGTGAGCGCGGGCAAACTGACTTTGACACCGGGCAGATTGATGTGGCGGCGGCTGCCGAGCTTGCCGGCGGTGAGGACTTCGCATTCCACCTTGTTGCCATTTTTGGCGAGCACCTTCATCTCAATCGCGCCGTTGTCCATGAGCACCACGTCGCCGACGCTGATGTCGTTGATGAAATTCTCGTAGTTCACGTCCACGGAATGCTCCTCCTCGCTTTTTTCGCCGCGCACGGTGAGCGTGAATTTCTGCCCCGGCTTCAAATCCAGCGGCACGCTCAAGTCACCCGTGCGGATCGCCGGCCCCTGCGTGTCCATCAAAATGCCCGTGTGGCGCGCGCGTTTGGCCGACTCGGCGCGGATGGCGGCGAACACGCGGCGCACCCAGTCGTGCGGCGCGTGCGACATGTTGAGGCGGAAGACATTCACGCCGGCGTCCATCAGCTTGCCGATCATTTCGGCGGAGTCCGTGGCGGGGCCGAGCGTGGAAACGATTTTGGTGTGCCGCTGCAATCCTCTTTGCATGGGTGCAGAATACTTGTCTGGAATTGCAAGAAAAGATTTTATTGCCGTGCCGCCATGAATCTTGCTTGCCATCGCTCGCTCGCGCCGCCATCATAATCCCCTAATTTTTAATAAATTTTATGGCTGACACCGCAAACAAATATCCCGAAAACGCCACTGGCAAATACTACGTTGATAACCAGTGCATTGACTGCGACCTGTGCCGCGAAACCGCGCCGGAAAATTTCAAGCGCAACGACGACGGCGGGTACTCCGTCGTTTACAAGCAACCCGGCACGCCCGAAGAGGAAGCGCGCTGCAAAGAAGCCAAGGAAGGCTGTCCCGTCGAGGCCATCGGCGACAACGGCGCTTAATCCGCCCAAAATTTTAAAGATAAAACCCGCTGGAAAGTTCCGGCGGGTTTTTTTATTCCGTGAATAATCCTTGATAGGAATTCGTAAGTCCGCTTTCATCAAACCATGTTGCCAATGGACACTGCGAAAACAATTCTGGCCGCCGCGAGGAAGGCATGGTTCGGTTTTTTCCTTAAGCCTATATTTATGCGTTACGTTTTCACACTAATGATTGTCGCGTCCTTGCTCACTGCCTGTCAGAAGCAAGTCACACCACAAATCACCACACCAGATATCTCAACATCTTTAACTTACACTGATGCAGAGATTGTCGTTAATTTCACTATGAAGAACGGAGAAATAATGCCTGCGACATGGTCCGTCGCCAAGAATTCCTCACATCCATCTTACAGTTACGACAATACTATAGTGGACTATGTCTGTTACGGGCGATTTGGATTTGGCGAAGGCGACATTTACGCTTTTCAAGTCGGAACAAATAACGGCAACCAAGTATTGCCGTTAGATGAGTTTGCCTGTGTTTTCAATGGCAAGAACATGGTAGTCTATAACACAAATGGAGTTCAAATTAGCATCAGACGAAAATAGGCCTAACCAGTCGCCGTAACGAATGCCATTGGCGCAGTTAAATTATTTCACCGGCAGCATGATGCGGATGGTAGTCCCGCGCCCGACGCGCGAGCGGATGCGGATTTCACCATGATGCGTCTCGATGATGCGCCCGACAATCGCGAGGCCGAGTCCCGTGCCCTTGGCCTTCGTCGTGGCCAGCACGGTTTTGAACGCACCCTTTTGTTGCTCCGCCGTCATGCCGCCGCCGGTGTCCTTGAATTCCACCGCGACGCGCGTTGTTTCATCCGCGTCCTGCACCACGCGCGAGCGGATTGTCAACGTGCCGCCCTGCCCCATTGCCTCGGCGGCGTTGAGCATCAGATTCAAAAATGCCTGCTCCAGTTGCGGCGCATCGCCGGAGACCATCGGCAAGTCGGCCTGCAAATCGTGAACGAGCTTGATGTCCTGATTCGCGAGTTTGTGGCGCACGAGCAAACTTAATTCGTCCACTAGATCGTTCATGTTCACCGGCGCAAATTTCGGCTCCGTCGTGCGCGCGAAATCCAGAATCTGCTCCACGATTTTGTTCAAATGTTCGATCTTCGACTCGATGATCTGCGCGTCCTTGTTGCGCGGATCCTTCGGCTCAAATTTCAAATCGAGCGAATGATACAGCAACTTCATCACCGTGAGCGGATTGCGGATCTCGTGCGCGACTTCCGCTGCGAGCAAACCGAGCGCGGACAATTTTTCGTTCTGGCGCAACTGCTCCTCCACGTCCACGACGCGCTCGTAAAGCCGCGCTTTTTCAATCGCGATGGCCGATAACTCCGCCAGCGCCGAGAGAATTTTTATTTCCTCATTGGAAAAACTATATGGTCGCGCCGTATAGACGCTCAATGCGCCGATGCATTGCCCGGCGAAAATCAGCGGCACGCTCAACAGCGAAATCAAACCCTCGCGCCGCGCCAGCTCGACGTTTTGATACCGAGTGTCCGTCTGCACATTGGCGACTTGCAGCGGCTTTTTGCGCCGCACCACCACGCCAATCAAGCTTTCCCCGGCGCTCAAGCGCGGCTTGTTGATATAGGCGGTTCCCGCGCCGAAGCTCGCGCGCAAATCCAGCCAGTCGCGCGATTCGTCGAGTAGCATCAGCGAACACATCCGCGCCCGCATCAGCTCGCACGCTTCTTTCGTGATCGCGCGCAACGCCTCGTCCAGATTCAAAGTGGAATTGATCGTGCGGCTCACGCTGGACAGCGACTCAAACAACATCACTTTCAACCGCAGTTGTTCGTAAAGCCAGGTGTTGTGGATCACCTTGGCGGCTTGGATCGCCAATTCCTGCAACAATTCCTGGTCGTCTTCCGAAAACGCGTTCACGCGCTCGGAATCCACGTTGATGACGCCGCGCACCTCGCCCTGCACTTCCAGCGGCACAGCGAGTTCCGAACGCACGTCGCGCCGGACGCTGACGTAGCGCGGATCCTGGGTGACGTCGCCGACGCGCACGGCCTTGCCGGTCTGCGCGACCCAGCCGGTGACGCCTTCGCCGACGCGGAGCTTCAATTTTCGCGCGGTGGACGAGAGATTTTGCGCCGCGTGGATTTCGAGGAAGTTGGACGTGGGATTAATGAGCACGAGCGAGCCGCTCGACGCGCGCATCACGCGCACGGCCTCGCTGACGATGAGCTGCAGCGCCTCCTGCGAATCAAGCGTCGAATGGATGACGCCGCCGACCTGATACAGCAGGCGCAGGCGCTCGTGGCTCGACTTCAGTTTTTCCAGTGGGTCTTTCACTTGAAAATCATCGGGTGCGCAAAATCAAAATCGTTCCCAACGTCGCAAAAAACAGGTTGGGCAGCCACGCCGCGAGCCACGCCGGCAGATGGCCGTTCATGCCGAACGCGAGGCTGACCTGTTGCAACACGAAATAGGCGAAGCAGATGAAAATGCTGCCTGCCACGCCGAAAAACAGATTGCGCCGGCCCGATTGCGCGCCGAACGGGATGGCGATGAACACGACCACAAGGCACGTCCACGGCCACGAAAGCCGTTCGTATAATTTTGTGCGCAGCGCGTTCGCATCGTCGGGGGGCAAGTCGGGATGGAGCTTGAGATACTCGCGCAAATCTTTCAGCGGAATGTCCGCGCTGCGCGAGCCGTGCAGGGTCTGCGAGTCGCTCATCTTGATGTCGCTCAAAATCTCCCTCGGCGTCTCGTCAAACTCCGGCATGGCGATGAGGATGAGGTTGGTGGGGAACTCCGGCTGCAGGTCGCCCTGCGGGCTGGCTTGCACGAACATTTTTGCGTTGGAAAAAATCCAGACGCCATTGGTGCGCCCGGCCCGCTCGGCTTGGAGCGCGCGCCATGAGCCGTCCGGCAACGTCCACGTCACGTTCGGGTTCAACATGATTCGGGTGACGGTGTCGTATTCCCCGATCTGCCAAATGCGGTTGGCGTGGGCGGTGCGGAAACCGATTTTGGTGAAATGGGTTTTTTCCTTCGGATTATTTTCCAACTGGACGTGGCGCGAAAGGATTTCCTCGGTCCAGTTGGCGCAGCGCGGCACGATGACTTCATTCATCCAAAAATAAATTCCGCTGGCGGCGAGGCCGACGACAAAATACGGCGCGCACAACCGCCACAAGCTCACGCCGGCGGCGCGGAGCGCGGTGAGTTCGTGATGCCGCGCGTGCTGCGTGAGCGCGTAAAGCAGCGCGAGCAGTAGCGCGATGGGCAGCACAAGGACGAGAAATCCCGGCGTCATCGCGGCGGCATATTCCACGGAGTCTATCAGCCGGAGCTGGTGTTCCTGCATCACGTCGAGTTCGCTGAAAAAAAAGTAGGCGATCCAGAAAACGAGAAAACCGCCGAGGCAGTAAGCCAGCGGCGTGAGGAGTTCGCGAAACAGGTATCGGTCGTGCAACCGCATGGCGCAGGTTAAACGGGCGGCGGATTTCTAACAACCGAATTTAAGAAGGTGGTGGGTTGGGAGAGACTCGAACTCTCGACCAATGCCTTAAAAGGGCACTGCTCTACCGACTGAGCTACCAACCCATCCTATTGTCGCAGAACCGATTGCGAAGATTCACCAATGATTACAAGCGTTTCTTGTAACCCACACTTGTCACCCATCGTCTTTTGTGCTATATTTTCGCATGAAAATGACGAGCAAAAACACATCGCAGACGACCGAGCAACCAGTATTCCACAAGGTTGCAGAGAACCTCTATCGGCTCGAATCATCGGACGGATACTATGCCCTATTAAAGCGAGGAGGCAAGCAGTTTCGCCGCTCGCTTAAAACCAAAGACCGCAAACTTGCCGACCGCCGATTGAATGACTTGCGAGCAAAGATTGGCTGTCTGAAAATTTCTGCCGACGCGAAATTGTCTTTCGAGAAGACCGCACATCTGTGGTTGGAAACGAATAAACACGCATTGAGTTCCAACACCGTCAAAAGACGGAAAATGTATATCAAAGGACTCACGCCGTATTTTCGGAATCTGCCAATCCGCAACATCACCCAGCAGAATTGCGACCGCTGGGTTACGGAACGCGGCGCGGCGCTCGCTTCCGAAACTTTCGTTCACGAGTTGGACGTTATGAAAACAGTTTTTGAATTCGCCCTTGAGCGCGGCTTGATTCTCTCCAATCCCGCCAAGCATATCAAACGCCGGAAAGTTATTTCCAAACAGATCGTCGTTCCAAGCCTCGATCAGTTTAAGGAGCTTGTCAGCGCCATCCGATTGTCAGACGGTAAAAGGGACAATCAGAAAAAAAGCAAAGACGGTGCAGACTTGGTTGAATTCTTGGCGTATTCGGGAGCGCGCATCGGTGAGGTTGTCGGCGGCGGCGACGCCAACGAAAAAAGACCTTTGTTCTGGTCCGACGTTCACTTTGAGCGCGGGACGATTTTCTTGCCCGGCACAAAGACCGAGGCCGCTCCGCGCACCATCCCGATGTCAGAAAGATTGAGCAAGTTTTTGGCGCGATTAAAGACGCAGCAGAACCCGCAGCCGAGCGACCAAATTATTAAGATTAAAAGCGCGCGGAAATGTTTGCAAACGGCCTGCAAGAAACTGGAATTGCCGCAATTCACCCATCACGACTTTCGACATTTCTTTGCAACGACCTGCATTGAGTCGGGCGTGGACATTCCCACGGTTAGCCGCTGGCTTGGACATAAGGACGGCGGCGCGCTGGCAATGAAGCGTTATGGGCATCTACGGCAAGAACACAGTTTTGCCATGATTAAAAGGGTGAGCTTTGACAAACCTGAAAGCATTGTTACACAGCCGAAGGCGACGGAGACGGACACCGGAAAATCGTCCGTTTCCACTGACGCTCGCCGTGCCCTAGCCAAAGCCAAAGCGAAATATAGTTATCCGTGGTGGGTATCAGAGAATCCGCTGGAAGTTTTTTGGGGACAACTCCATGAAGAAGTCTGGATTATTCCCGTTGAGAGGTTTTTGGAAATGGCCAAGCAAGCAATGGGACGCCCGGTATTGAAACAGGAATTTGCAGACCGTCCGGCGCTGGCAGATGAATTTTTGGAAAGAACGCCCGAAGCCACGCGCCTTGAATTGCTCGCCAAATTTCCGGCGCAAAAACCGGAAATTGCCGACAACAACTACGCCGCCAATTGAGACTACGAATTATTCGATTGGCTCGGAAGTTTCCCGCAAAAAGCGGTTAAGATCGTCTTTGGAATAAATCGGATGGCGCAACGCTCGCGACGGATGCAGCAAACCACGCTGGGTCAGTCGGTCGATGGTGACTATGGAGACCCCCAGATAAATGGCCGCCTCCGCGCGTTTGAAGCCTTTTTTCTCAATAGGTGTTTTTGTTTCCGCACCGGTTGCCTCACCGTTGCGGCCTTGCTTTGGAAATTGGCGGTTATTTTTAGGCATGAGAATTCTATTGGTTTTCTTGGATTTCAATGGTCTTGACTGAAGTTTCAGTTCCAGCCAGCGACGAATACCGGTCCAGCGCGGGCAGTATTCGGACGAATTCAACGCAGCGGTCTTGCAGCGCCAGCCCCAATTCGCGCAGGTTTTTACCCTTGATCAGCACCGTGCGGTTGATGAATGACAGCATGAGCGTGTCTTGACCATCGCCAGCCTCAAATTTGACGAGTTCCAAATGGTGAAACGGCAGCAGGTAAAAACTTTTTGAATCTGGTTCCAGCC